>Ga0302347_1000603_pt1 | contig 53914 bp, 50 predicted proteins | sample PhyWR1_FD_202178 | JGI IMG/M metagenome (GOLD analysis project Ga0302347, IMG submission 202178) | Leaf surface microbial communities from wheat plants in UC Gill Tract Community Farm, Albany, California, United States - DLSL W.R1 (v2)... | ecosystem: Host-associated > Plants > Phyllosphere >... | reverse complement strand
GTGCTTAGTCAGGTAAGCTCGGTTCGGTCAGACGCCCATTGATAACGATGTTTTGGAAGCGGGATTGTTTCGCTTAGCAAGCTCAGAAAATTAACTGACTGTTGCACTTGCTCCTTGAGACCGCCATATGAATATGCCGGAACCTACCGGAAGACTTTTAAGGAATTCGGAGACTTCCCTATCTTGGCAAAGAGGATGGCGACGTAAAACGATGTTGAGATTCTTCGACTTAAAAAATCTAATACTGTTATCAATGAGTTCATAAAATTTGAATGGCGAGAGTCTTTGAACCGAGTCACCGGGGATTTGAAGAGGTATCACGGCATACTGCCCATACTTTTCCAGCGCTTCCGGTCGTGCAGTTGATTCTCCAAATGCTTCTAGGCGAGCATTATCGCAAAACAGTTTTGCTTCCGCTGAATCAACGTTATGAAAATTATGCCGCTCAGGGTGAGTTTGTATTTCTGCCCAGCCAGAATAACCGCTACGCTCGACGAGTAAGCGGTTAGTATGTGTGGTTTTATAGTGGATAAACGGGCCCCTTTTGCTGTACTTATGGCAGTCAACGAATGCAATAGGGTGGCTCTGAGATGAAGAAAAAGGCGAATAGAGAGAGGGGCCTGGAAGAGAAAATTGTGGTGATACTACAACGGTATGTCCTTTTGATCGTAGTGCGCGAACAAAGCCAAGCCCGTCAGGAGAATTTGTAAAGTCCTGCGTGTCCGTACGTGATAGGGCATCCCAGATCCTAGGAGTCACGCGGACCACCACGGTAGGGGAGTCAATGATGATTCGTTTGTCTTTCATCATCGCGATAGATGAAGAGCAAAGCTGCGTCGGGTCAATCTCTACGGCGTTGCACGCACGTTCATAATTGATAATGACCCAGTGTTGCTTTGCTCTCTTCTGCTCGTCCTGGATGTGAGGGATCAGAGATCCAGCAATGTCAGTACGGAACAACCCCAGTGCCGCACCAATAGCATTTACGTAAACATCGTCGGGCCAAGATTTTGAAAAGAATTTTTCAGGATCCGAAAAAAGTTTTTCAAACTTTAGGAGACCTTCTGAGATTCTTGAAAGAGATCCTGACATTTCTGCCAGAGTAATCATGTTCCTGAGGATTATGGGTGCAATGCTAAAGTCAATTTCATCTGCTCGCTCCATCAAAAATGGTACAAGAGCTTCTCTAGATCTATTGAAAAAGGCTTTACGCGTAAAAGCGTTTAAAAAGGACGGGTCGTTGAGTTGCTGTTTATAAACTTCGATGGCTGATTCAATTTTTCCGCAGCTTAACAATTTTGAAATGAGTGAGTCAACGAAGCATGCCTTCCGCCCTGAATCACTAGTAGTATCAGATGTATGGAGTCTGGATTCGTAGGCTTTAATTACGGCGTCAAATTTTTTTGCACGTAGAAGTTCCGCAATCATCATCTCAAATGCGACCGTTTGAGCTTCATTTTTATTGCTCATTAGAACTCCTTTACACTGCTAGCGATTGAAGGCTTCTGCCGTTAAATAAACGGCAGATACTGTGCAACAATTCTGTTGGCTCAAGATCTAGACATGTAGATTTTACCTAGCAGTCTGACGTGTTTTGTCTTCGAGTCTGCGAAAAACTTGACGGGTGTATGTTCGAACTTCCTGAACTTTTTATCGTTGGATGTCTTCCGAACTACCCATCGAATAATTCGATGCTCTATTTTGTCAAAAACTTGTGCGTAGGGCGGTTCAAAAACGACTTGGTTGGCGCTTTTATCCGTTTTGGCTGTTTGTGCATTGGCTTGCTGCGCAGTGGGCATAGCAGCCTTTATTACCTCTGCTCCCTTCTTCCATACACAGTTGCTTTCGAGATTGTCATTTTCTGGAAGAATTGTTTTAAGGCCAGCTCCACCATAAGCATCCTCAAATACGATACCGCTGAATATTCGAGCGTCGACAGGGTGTGGCTGAGTAAAAAATGTAGCAAGGATACGCATTGATTTGTTAGGCTCAATATCCAATTGACGAAAATGTCTGCCAAATATTTGTGAGATATCATCAATGAATGCGAGTGATCCTCGATGAATTCGATGAACAATTTGCTCGCGTTTTGCTTCACCTTCCATGCGATCCATGAATACAGGTGAGAGTCGACCTTTCCAATCCCTATCCATCCTGATAAACGACGTGTCCTCACTACTAAATAATGTTTCGTAGAGAGGAATGTGATTGCAGAAAGGGTTGTGCGTATCGTGGCGATCAACAAAGTTTCCTAAGAAACCTTTGATGGACATGCCGTAATTGTCTACTCGCTTAATCGCCTGACGAAACGTCATCAGGTAATAGCCGCCGAATAGTTTGCGTTTTTCGTTAAGCAGAAACAGTGATTCCTGCATTGTGCCTGCGTATCCAATATCAACCACAGAGGCCTGATCTTCATTTAACAAGCCGGTACTTTCTAGGTACTCAAGGTAATTGTCGCGCTCAATTTTAGCGGCCTCAAGAATTAGCGGGAGTAAATCCAAGAGCAGCGGTTTAAGCAGTTCGATATGCCTTTGTGTGACGATGCTGTCTAAACTGAAGTTGTGCTTCTTCAATGTTTCGGTTGGTATGCTGGCCACATACACACCAAACCGCGATGACAGGAGATGTTGGATGGTCGTCCGTGCATAGTCGACGTGCAGGAGGTCCATTACGCCATGTGCATCTTTAATTTTTGCGAGATTGACGGCTCTTCTTGAGCAGAGCAAATAATGGCTGGATGGCGCTTTATCGTAATTTTTCGCCAGCCGATCGTAAGATTCCTTCATGATGAGTCCATCACGAGAGAGAAAGTACAAACGTTTAACTCCATCACGGATGGATTGTTCGATCAGCCATTTGGTATAAGCTAGAAGTAAAGGTCCTTGCCCGTAATACCCCAGGCGCCAGGCATCCCCGGAAAACAGAGTGCCTCTGCGTTGAGGGAGGTAAGGGTTGTCGTGGAAGCGGTTACCCGCCACAGCAAGTATCATTTTCCAATCAAGGCTGTGTCTGTCTTCATCGCGAAGCCAAGGCAGGTTATAGGCGTCAGTCGTAGAGAATACTTCAGATGCTTTAACTAGGTGGAAAGGCTTTATGCCGCGCTCTTTTGCTTTAATGACATCGGCCGCTAAGTTGTCGCCAATATGTAGTATAGTTGTGGGGTCAACGCCAAGGTCTTCTATAACGAAATCAAATAATTTTCCATTGTGCTTTTTTAGTTTGACTTCAGATGAAAGATAAAAGTGTTCGTAACCTGTAAAGCCATTTTTCTTTAGAATTGTCTCAAGAAAGTCTTTAGGAAGATACATGTCTGAAATAAGAATGACACGTTTTCCAAGGCTTCTAGCTTCGTTAAACGCTTTGAAACCAGATGACCGCGGATAAAGAATATCCATCTCAACCTGCATTTCGAGTTCTTGTACCTTTTTAGCTGTCTCTAAGGAAATATTTTGCTGGCCGGAAAATTCAATGTAAATGTCATCGATCGTAGTTTCGCCAAAACCATTTTCAATGGCTTTTTCAAACGCATTTCTTTCCGCCGATCTACGTGCCTCCTTAAAGTTAAGTGAAGGCATATTGCACAGTTGTCGGACTTTTTCGGTGATAAAATCGAACATTTCCGAAGGCGACTTGAAAGGTCGATAGAGTAGTGTGTCGAAGATGTCAAAAGAGATGATTGGATAGCGATGTATCTGCTGGGACAGTTCTCGGCAGTGATACATCGACGACTCTTCACGCGTTCTATTGAAGTAACCAAGCTGTTTAAGCAGCTCCGGCTCTTGCCTCATTGATTTAAGCAAATCTCCAATAGATTCTTGGTCTGTCGTCCACGCTGGGAATACCCCTTCTGGGGCTAAAATAGTCTGTCTGAGCCATGTTGCATACCGCTCGCCATCTTCGCTGAGAAGCTTTGCCGGTAGGTGCCGCGTTTTAATAAGCGAAGCGATCAGCGCATCGCGGTCGATAGAGTATCCCCCGTCGACTTGAACAGAAAAATCTTCCCATTCTTGAGCGCTGGAGAACGCAGAAATATGGCTTTTGCCGAAAGTGATAAGGGGTTTTTGCCAGAACGCAGCTTGATAACCCAACGATGAAGAAACTGTTATTACACCGTCAGCTTCTGGCACAATAAATTGAGAAACTGAAGGGATTTTATCGAGCTTCTCAAAGTAACAGAAGTTTGGGAACCTAGAGCGCAAGTATTTTACATTGTGTTCAGTGAGTACTTGGCTATTTGTCTGTGGTGATCGATAGTTGGTCACAATAATTGCATGATGCTTGGGGGTGCGTTTTAATATTTCAGTCAGAACGTCAAACTGACTGCGACGTTCCAAAATGGAATCTATCATGAAGTAACCGTCAATTTGCAGTGGTAGCAAAATGATTTTTTTAAATCTCTCCTTCAGTGCAAGGAGGGTTTCATGTATCGGTGAAACCGAGCTTAGAAATCTGCGTTCATACATCCTGAGATCTTGGATCGACGTGGCATCTTTGTGGGAGAGTGTCAGGTCTTGGATATTAGCCGTTTGTGCTAATAGTCCACTATCAAATGCTATCAGCTGAGGAAATGGCGCTCTTGAAAAAAACCCTGGCATTTGATAGATAACGCGCGCATTGGGAAATGCATGTGATAACCAAGAGACTGCCGCCTCCCAGACAATTACGATGTCCGGGCTGAAATCGCTAGGCAGGTCAGCTTTCACTAATGTTGACAGACGTTCGATCTCTCCCTTATTGAATATTTTCGCTTGATGGCGGAGTGAGCGCTCGAGGGTGTTTTCACCCTCTGTCCAGTTTAAGGGGTCTAGGGTAGATACAGATTGCAAGGCACCTAGGTGACCGTCATTCATCGCTCGCTCAGCAATTACAGTACTCGTTACCGTATGGGTCCTTACGCCTACTTTGTGCAGAGCTGCTACTTGCGGAACGATTGCGCTGCGAAGGGTGGCGTAGCGAAATTCTGGATTGCCTAATTCGATTGAAGGTTCCAGGAAAAACAAAATATTCATTGGCGGGCCTTGAAATTTTTGGCTTCAGCTGCGGGAGCAACGACTGATGCATAACGTCGAAACTTTTAAACGCCGCAGTGGGAGGGTATCCCAAAAATAAAGAGGCTTCTAATTATAGAAGCCTTATGTGTTATTCCGTCAATTAGACGGGGTTATTGAGAGCCTACGGCTCGGCCCAATACTATTGTTTGTACGATTGGACTGATAATTTTTTGCCATTCATAAACTGCCGAATTCGTCACATAGATCGTATCGTCCGGTCGCAGCATGATTTGTCGGGCATAGAAAATGGCGGCTGGGTCACGCATATCAATTTGTAGTACCGTTGGCTTTTCGCTGTCGTTATTAGCGCGAAATATGAATACGCCTTGCGCATTGGCAGCGTTTTCTTTAAGACCGCCGACGGTCCCCAATGCATCAAGTAAGCTTGTATATTGTTGTGGGAAGTCGTGTAGGCCTGGCTGCCCTACTGCACCCATTGCTACAAAGCGCTGGCGGGCGCGTTCAAGAATTACTTCAGAATTCGCGCTTAGAGTAGCGTTATTACCTGCCAGTATTTCTTCGTAGTTCAAGGTTTTTACTATAGTCCCATTTCGAATCGTCACGCTTACTAAGTGAGGCTCTAGTACAGGCCCGCCTGCTTGATTCACGGCGTCCAGAATCGTCAGTGGCCCTTGGAGAGTTGAAAATCTGCCGGGCGACTTTACTGCGCCGGCAACTAGAACAGAGCCCGAAAGGTCTCCTACCAAGTCTACGTGTGCTTGGACGTCCGACGTTACGCCTTTAAGGCGTTGACGGATCATGTTCTCGACTTGGATAGGCGTCATTCCAGCGACGAATTGTTGGCCGACATAAGGCAAGGAAATCATTCCCTTGTTATCGATCCGAACTTTTAGTTGGGTCCCTCCCGTGGACAGAGGTGCAAACAACGCTGTTCCTTCCGGCGCATTGTCTGTAATTAGGATATTAATGACGTCCCCACCCATCAAACGCACTTCTGCAGGAACAGTACTAACAATCGTTGGCGTTGCAGGTTTTTGAGCGCCGCGTATGAACGGGGAAAGAGAAGTTGCGTTAATGTTTACTAACGTATACGTGTCATTTTTCTCCTCGATGGCGCCTTTGTATGGGCCTGCGCCCGACAGTGTGCCACCGCACCCTGTAAGTCCGAGTATCAGCGCCGCGGCGCCTGCAATGTAGATCTGACGCATACCCAGCACCACCGGTCGAAGAGAAAAGTTAGTTAAGGAGTTAATCACGATGATCCTCGATCGAGGCAATTAGGAATCGGGTGATGCCGTACAGCAGGAGCAGGCCGAGCAACAGAGTTGCCAGGTTGTACAAACGCTCCGGGTACAGTGCCAATTCCGGTTGGTTCGGGCTTACGACCGTGACCAATGTTCGGATTTTTTTGCTGGCTTCCACGCGCGCATTGTCGAGCGCGGCAACAGCCGTTTTGTAGGTTTCTTCGGCGATGCCGGCATCGAGGATCAATTGCTGATAGCGCGAGGAAACTACGTTGGCCTGATCGCCGTCGGGTGCGGATACCAGCAGGCGTTTTTCTGCGTTCAACTGGGCGCGGATGGCGTTCACGCGTTGTTTCTGTTGTTGCACCTGCGGTGAGTCAGGGCGCAGTTTGTAAGTCATTTCCGTGACTACGGCTTGCTGCTTGGAGAACTCGCTTTCAAGGCTGGCAATGATTTCTGCCCGGCCTTGTGCCGAGGTCATGCCGTTGAGCACCTTATTGTCATTCTGAAAGCGCAGTAATTGTTCTTTACGCACACCGTAGTTTTTACGTGCAACTTCCAGTTCGCCTTTAGCGAAACCCATTTGTTCGCGGGCGATGCTGTGGGACACCTCGTTGACGAACTGTTCGCTCGCCGAGAGGATGTTGATGAGCATCTGCTTAGACATTTCGGGGGTCAGCGCTTGCACTTCGACGGTCAACAGGCCGTTGGTTTCGTCATAGGTCGCTTTGACCATGCGCTTGTAGAACTTCAAGCGGTCTTCGCGTTCTGCGTCCTTGGCCAACCAGAAGAACGGATCGCTGCGCTGCTGTTGGTAGTGTTCTGCCCAGTGCAGGCGATGTTCGAGCAGTTCCATCATGTCGTTGGACGTGATGTATTCACGCAGGTACAGGGTTTCTTCGCGGGAGGCGGGGTTGGCGCCGGTGAGCAAAGTGCTCAGGCCGGGCATCGCGGCTGCGGAATTGCTGCCTTCCTGGCGAACGACTACCTGTGCGGAACTGACGAAGCGGTCCACGGCGAAGAACGCGTAGTAGATGATGCCAAGTGCCAGGGGGGCGATGATCAGGCCCAGTGTGAGGCGCCAGCCTTTGGATTTACCCGTACTACTCATATGCTCATGCATCCTTGAAATGAAACAGCCACACTTTTTTGAGGGGGAGTCAGAGGTTGTAGGCGGCGATGCCTTCTTCCACGTCCTCGTAAATCTGGATGCCGCCGTCACGTACGTGCAACACGATGTCGCAGAGCTTCTGCACTTCGTTCATGTTGTGCGTCACCAGCACCACCTTGGCGATCTGCAGTTTTTCTTCGAAGACCGCAGCGCACTTGCGGCGAAATTGCGCGTCGCCCACCGACATCACTTCGTCGATGAGGTAGTAGTCAAAGTCGAACGCCATGCTCAGGCCGAACGCCACGCGCGAACGCATGCCAGAGGAATAGGTTTTGATTGGCTCGTCGAGCCAGTCACCAATCTCGGCGAATTCCTGCACGTAGCGAATCTTTTCGCGCATGGCTTCGCCGGTGGCGCCGTAAATGCGCGAAACGAACTTGATGTTCTCGCGGCCCGTCATGCTGCCTTGAAATCCGCCAGCCAAGCCCACGGGCCATGAGATGCTCTGGTCGGTGGCAATGGTGCCCGAGTCCGGGACGTCGGCGCCGCCCAGCAAGCTCATCAGCGTGGTTTTACCGGCGCCGTTGTGACCGATCAGACCAATGTTTTTGTTAGGCGGAATAGCGAGAGACAAGTCGCGAAAAATAAAGCGACGGCCTTTGGGCGTGAGATATGACTTGGTTACGTTTCTGAGCTCGAACACGGGAAGCCTGCAGTCAGCCGTTCTTGGAGGAAATCAGGTGCAAGCGGCGTACTCGGTAGGTACCCAGCGACACGAAGAGAAGTACAAAGGTGCACGCGACCACGTAAGTAGCCGACACGCCTTCCACTGGCACGTAATGCGGGAAAATTTCACCGCGAATCAGTTCCAGCAGGTGAAGAAACGGGTTAAGCAGTAGCAACGGCAGAAACGCTTGCGGCAGGTAGGCGGCAGGTACTAGCACGCCCGAAATGAAGTAGAGGGGGAAGAAGGCCATGCGAATGATGGTCTTGCTGCCGGGTAATGCATGGGCTATCAGTGCCAAGAGCATGCCCAGGCTGAAGGCAAAGGTCAGGCCAAGGGCAATCGTCAGCACCCACTCGATCGGCGAGCCGATGCGCATGTCGAACCCATACCAGGCAAAGCCGAATGCGATCAATGCGTACACGGTGGTCGATATGCAGGCCTCGACCAGCACCCGCGCGATGAAGGTGTCTAGTGGTTTGATCTGTTTATATGCAAATAACGAGCGGTTTTCGCGGGGGCTGTCCATCAGGCGTAACGCGGTGTTGCGAAACAGCAGGAAGGGCACCAGGCCGGCGAACACGAAAACTGGGTATTCCACGCCGGTTACGGTGCGTCCGCGCAGCAGGCCAAACAATAGGCTCAGCAGCAGGATATGGCACATGGGCTCGATCAACGCCCAGACAGCGCCAAAACGACGCTCACCGAAACGCGCGCGTGCTTCTCGCAACACCAACGCAAAAATAACGGATTTTTGAATCTGGAGAGATGAACGAGGCTTCAAAGGCTTAGCTACCGGCCAGCGCAACACGGTGAAACGCGAGGCGTGAATTCAATTTCAGAACACTGTCTGCGAGGTGATGGCAAACTGCTTCCATGTATTCGGTATAATGTAAGGGTTTGGCTCAATAGGCGTCAAGCTTGCAGCGATTCGGCGGTGGAAGCATCGCTGTCTGTGCGGGCTTGAGTTTGGATCAATTTCCCGATGAAACCAACCTAGCGACCTCAGCTAGCCTCCTGAACGCCATGAAGAAAGATAGTTCAACACCATCAATTCAATCACAGCCACGAACATGCATAGGGTAAGGAATCTAGGTGACGTTTGCGGTTAGACGAACCACCACCTAGCCTGGTTGGGTGTAAATCGCCGCGAGTCAACAGGGGATGCGGATCTTTATTTGTCCATCATGCTCGCGGCCTTTGGGGTTGCAATGAGCTTGCAAGGTGTCTAAAGAATCCGGGGGCGATTCAGGATGAGGATTGGGTCCACAAGACTATTCGCTTAAAAAATATCGCGAAAGTGAATGCCCCCAATCAGGCGCCAGACTCTAACGCTAGCGATAGTCGTCTACAGCGCAAGCTCAAATGCCCTACGGATAACAAGCTGGTCAACGCTCAGATACGGCTTGCTGTGATCGAACTGGAATGGCCAAGAATGGTTTGTACGGTCTCAACGTCGCCTGTCGCGGCCAACACCTTTGCCGCGAGTGAGCGCCTGCCGCTGTGCGATGACCCCTGCTTAATACCGGCCTGCCGGTAGAGCCGGCTGATCGCCTGCTGGAGTGAATCACAGGCCCGGTACACCTCCGACCCACTGTCCAACTCGCGGTGCTTGAATGCCAGCTCAAAGGCTTGGTCCTTGTGTGTGGTAACCAGCTTTGAACCTGGGCGCAGGCCCCGGTATTCGTCAGCGCCGGAAAAGCCCCAGCGTCGTCGCAAGCGAACCGCGATCCAGGGCCGCAAGGCATCGAGCATGTGTCAGGTACACATTGCGCGGACCACCCTTTGTGATGTCTGCTCGTAGATACACCTCCACCCTCAAAGCCCTTAAGAGGTAGCGAAGCGTCTTCGGCTCTTCGCTCGCCACTCCCCCTTGAGCACGTGCTGTCGGAATGCCCGTGACTGGAAAGCCGACGACTGCTCTTGGCCGAGGCTGTGTAAAAAGGTTTTCCGCGCGATTGGAGCCCAGTGTTGGACTGAAAATCGCGTTTCTACGCAAAATCCAGATCGGCTGAGCAGCCGATCATTTTCAGATTTCGCATAGACGCGCAAACTTCAATTTTGACGAAGCGTTTTTACACACTCTGGGCCGATTGCTGCCTGTCATCACCATCGGCATCGTGCGGTTCTCAGGCACACGGCAGGCCTACGTTGGTTTTTGGGTCTATTGCTCCAAAGCCGCGAATAGGGAGCACCGGAACAGGGGACACACTTAAGCCCAGTGGTTTAGCGTACGATTTTTTCCGAATTCTGCGGCCTCCCCTACATCAAATTTTGTTCACCTTCCTGTTCTGAAGTTTTGCGCCTTCCTCCTGCGACAGCTCCCCCTTCACCTTGCCAACACCGCGCGCATAAGACACTTCGTAGCACTGCCCTGCGGCTGCTGCTGGAAGCGCTCCAGGTTGATCGTGGCTGGTTCACCGTTATGGGTGAACGTCAACGGCTCGGGGCCGCCACTTTCTCCGTGCTTCATATGTATCTCCTTTTCGTCTTGTGACACTTGTGTTCCGTCGCTCACGACGCCTCCTAGCGGCTAATGACGCGACGGGTTTGCTGCTTTTCCTCGATGCCTTGGACGCGCTCCTGGATGGGCTGCTGTACCTTGACCTGGTGCTGCTCGATGACCTTGGCAACGGCGTTGTTCACTTGGCGTTCCAACCCCTCGCGCTCGAGTGAGCTTTTTGTTGCAAGGTCGTTGAAGTCAGTAAGCCGTTTCATTTTGTCCAGGGCTGCAAGCTGCGCATCACTGAGCATTTCTGCCTTCAACTCCGCAGCTCGCTCAGATTGCGCAGGATCGCCGGCCGAAGGGCCATCTTGGCTAATCAACGTCTTGAGTTCTCCAGCGGCTTGCGTGTGCTTGCGATAAGCCTGGGGGGTGATTGCAGGCAGCGTGTCGGGGTAAACAACCTCTCCAGGTGCGAAGGTAGGGAATATGGCTTTCCCTCCTACTGCCTTGGCCGCTTCAACCGCTTTCGTTCGACCAGCATTAGTACCGTGGGTCATGACCTGGTGCCGATCGTCGTCGCCGGCGATGACGATCGGCTTATCTGGGAATTTCGCGTGCAATGCTTTCGCCACGGCCGGCAGGTTGCCGGAGTCGAAAGCGGCCACGGTTGCATGGCCGAGGCTGGAAGCCAGTGTGCTTGCTGTTGCATAGCCTTCGGCAATGACGATAACCGGTGCCGCTGCAAGCGCATCGAGGCCACCCAACGGGTGAAAACACCCCTCCTTCCGACCATCCTTGGCAAAGCGCTTGGTGCCGTCCTTCTGGATGTATTGGGCTGTCCACTGCTTGCCGTTTTCGTCTATTGCCGGAATCACTGTTTCTTTGCCGGCTTTGTCGGTTAGGACGCCAGACAAGGGCTGGATTCCTTTTGCACTCATGTACGGGGTCAGCTCGACCACGGGCACCAGGCTTTCCATGCTGCGAGTTACTTTCGCTGCCACGGCTTCATGCGTTTTGAGTATTGAGGCTTCCCGGGCTTGTAGCTTGTTCGCAGCCTCGGCATGCAAGGCGGCCTTCTGCTCATCAGTGAGCGTGTAGCCTTTGCTTTTCCATTTGATTTCAATTTGCGTTTTGTTATTGATGATCGAGCCGGCTGGATGTCCATCGGTATGACCCACATAGAAACCATCTGTGGCCCCCGCCTTGCCGCCTTCAACTGGTACCCGATGTTTCTTACCGTCCATGATTGGATGATCGCCACTCACGATCAGGCCAACCGAACGCAGAGCGTCGGCAAATTCCTCGCGAAGATCCAGGGCCGGCCTGACGAATTCGGGCTTCCAACGAGCCAAGGCGGCAGTATCTCCATTAGGGCCTACATACCAGGACTTCGCAGCATTATCCCAAGCCGCTCCAGCTGCCTTTGCAGCAGCTCTTTCACCGTAGGGAACTGCCAGGTACTCACGAGTGGCTTTAGGCTTGGATGCAGTCTGCGGGGTTTCTGAGCGCTCTTGTGTGAACTCCGCTTTAGCCGATAAAGCCAGGCGGTCGATAGCATTTTCCTCAACCTGGGCATGGCTATTGATCGCTGCCAGTCGGTCGGCCTGATCTTGTGCTTCTTCCTGGGTTTCGTAATCAGCCAACCAAACGGCCTTGCCTTCCTGGTCGCGGGCATACAGGCCGTAAAACTCCGGCGATTCATCGCCTTCAACCATGTGAACGCCTTCCTTGTCAGGATCTGTAGCAATTCCCACGACCTGAGTTTCACCCGACCAATCACCCGGCAACTCGTAACCCAACGCTTGCCCACTGGTGACGCCAAGCAGGCGCCCAAAGCTTGCCTTTAATTCAGGTTCCGGCTCGCTGAGTACATTGCGCAGTGCGGTCGCAACCATCTGCTCGTTAGGGTTTAGCGGCATTGGCTCAGGCGCAACATTGACGCTTTCCTGCACCTGGTCACGCTTCGCTACATCAACACGGCGGCGCTGTTCATCGGCAATAATTTCTTGCGCACGCTGGATTTGTTCGGCAACGGTGTCCACGTCATTAAACATCGCCTCCATCGCTTCTTCGCGCCGCGCCCAAAAAGCATTGTCGTTGGCCAGCGGGTGCATGGCGGCCAGCACCTGGTCAAAGACTTGCAACTGATCGTCAGTCATTCGCCGTGCTACTTGGTCAAGGTCTGCGCGCTCGATGGCACGCAACGCCCAATCCTCAGCTTGAATGTTAGGGCGCTCTGGTTGTGTTGGGATCTGCATGCTTGCCCCCTGCTCGTCCGGCTCATCCTGGAGCCTGTGAGGTTGTTGCGTTTGGCCCTGCTCCTGGATCTGCTGCTGCTCCAGGCCGAGAACAAAGGTCTGGATTTTTTCTGCGTCAGAGGCCGCGCGGAAAATCTCCAGCGGATCGTTCTGCAGAGCCTTAATCCAGGACTGAACATAGGATACGTGCTGGCCTGGGTCATGCCCTATGCCCAGCTCGTCACCAAGGATCATGCTTGCGATTTCAGCGCGCAATTCTTCTTTGGCGTACCCTTCCGACCCGAACGGATGTGACAAGTCCCGATCAAGGCGCGAGCCGTGGCCCGTCCAGTGGCCCAGCTCATGAAGCGCCGTTGCGTAGTAGTTATCGGCGCTGGGGAATTGGGCCTTGTCTGGCAACTGAATGTTGTCAGTAGATGGCCTGTAATACGCCCTATCGCCACCGTGCCGAATATCAGCCCCGGAGGCTTGCAGGATCGTCTCTGCACGCTCCAGGGCATTCCATGTCTGGACTGGTTTTTGATAAAGAGGTAAGCCGTCGATCTGTTCTGCGTTGAAGACGTTCGCCATGAACATTTTCGGCCGCTCCAGGCGCACGCGAACCTTGACCGGATCGCCCTTACCGTCCAGCACTGGCTTGTTGTTCTCGTCGCGCTTGGTTTGTTCTTCTTCAAACTTCCAATACTGGATGGATGTGCTTTTTTCGCCCTTGCGTACTTGGGCGCCGGCTGCTTTGGCTTGGTTGAACGTCAACCAGCGCTGATCGTCGCGGCCCTGAGAAAGCAAATGAATGGCGTTGATACCCTTGTACCGTTTGCCGGTAGTAGGGTTGAAGGGCATCATGCCGCCTCCGTCTCCGGCCTTCCAGGGCATCTGCCAAGGGGCCGTGCCTTGCTTTAGCTGCTCGATCAGCTTTTCGGCCACGACTTCGTGGAAAGGTTTTTTAGCGTCCATGGTCTGTTCCCGCTTGAACTGGGCATGATCTGATTCGGGGAAATTTTGTTGCGACCGGCTGCGGTCGCGCATCCCTTCGGCAACCATCGTGGTGACGTTGATTAGGTCGCGGATCTGCATCGGGCGCGAGCGCTCGATGCAGGTTTCGCGAAAAGATCGGGTGCCCTCGATGACATTGCCGCGTGTCTGCGGCTCGATGGCTTCACACGCAAAGGCAAACACTTCCTCGGCTTTAAGCGAGTCGTCAGCCTCTGGATAGAGCTGAGCTACTTCGGCCCAAAGTTCGGACATGCCAGGTTCATTGCGGGACTCGATAATCCCGTCTAGGACTGCTCGCTTTTCGGCGGGGTTGAAGGTGTTGATCCCAAAGTGTCCAAGGACTTCGTGCCTAAGAGTTTCTTTAAACTCGTCTTCGTTACGAAAATTGGAAGTGGCGAAGTCTGCTTGTCGGCTTCCGGGACGAAATGAACCGAGGATTCCTCCAACGGCTTCTCCTGCGGCTTGCGGTCCATAAAGTTCCTCCTGGGTTGCTCTGAGCTTGTAGCTAATTGTGGACGCTACCGGGTAGGTAGCGCAGAACTCAATTACTAACGCCTTGGCATCATCGACGGATAACGTCATTGAATGTCGCCTCCGTTATTGGTCGCCGCTGCTGTCCGCGGCGTCCTCGACGCTCAAGGCGTCTTCCGTGAAACTGCCGGCCTGGTCGGCTTCGTCGGGGTCAAACTCGACCTCAAAACCAGGCACCATTGCGTCGGTCAGCTTTTCGTTAAGTGCTTCATTTTGGTCACTCATGGTCATGCTCCTTTCGCAACGGAGGGCTTGGCGATGTTTGCCTTGGCCAGATTCGGTTTGCCTTTGAAATCGGGATAGCTAGCGGTGCAAGTTGGGTACCCGCTGCACGCCCAAAAATGAGTGTTGGGCTTCTTGCCATCGCGGCGAATCAAACCCTTCTGGCATTGGCTGCATTTGTAAATGGTGGAGACTTTCGGCGCCTGCTTGGCTCCGGCGATCTTTACTGCGCCCTGGTTGGCTTTAGCTACCTGGTCGCGGATAAGCGTTTCTTGCTTATCCATGAATGCCTGCATATCACCGCCGCCCTGCTCGATGGCGAGCAACATGCGCTCATACATCGCGGTCAGCACTGGGCTTTTCACAACTTCTGGCAAAGCGTCGATCATGCTGCGGCCCAGCTCGGTACTGACCAGGGCCTTGCCCTTGTCGGCCAGGAAGTTGCGGCGTTTCAATTCTTCGATGATTGAAGCGCGAGTAGCTGAGGTGCCAATGCCGTCACCGTCGCGGAGCATTTTTTTATGCTCTTTGTCGTCCACGTACTTGTGGATGTTCTCCATCGCCTGGGTCAAAGAGCCTTCGGTGAATCGGGCCGGTGGCTTGGTCTTGGAGTCGCGGCGCATAGCTTTGAGGCAAGCGGTCTGATCGCCAGTTTTCATACTCGGCAGGCTTTGCGACCCGGCGTCTTCGCCATCGCCTTCGCCTTCCTCGGAGTCGTTAGAAGCGTCAACGCCGAAAGCGTCTTTCCAGCCGTTTTTTGTTACCACGTTACCGTGAGCAAAAAACTGTTCGCCGGAAACGTCCAGCTCGACAGCGGTATTTAGATACTCATGGACGGGGTAAAACTGAGCCAAGTAGTAACGAACGATGAGGTTATGAATGGCTCGTTCTTCACTGCTGAGCTTAGCCGCATCACCTGCCTGAACGGTTGGAATGATGCCGTGGTGCGCAGTGATTTTTGCGTCGTTCCAGGTCTTGGATTTGATTTTTGGGTTGGCCCCGTCAATCAGACTTTCCAGCTCTGGCACTACACCTTTGAGCGCTGCCAGGATGGCCGGCGCATCAGCAAATTGCGACTCGGGCAAATAGGCGCAATCAGTACGCGGGTAGGACGTGAGCTTGTGAGTTTCATACAACGACTGGCAGGTGGCCAAAACTGTAGCGGCGCTGTAGCCAAAGTGTTTGGACGCCAGAACGGTAACGTCTGTAAGCGACAGTGATTTTGGCTGTGCTTTCGTCTTCGGCTCTTGCTTGTAGCTTGTGATTTTGCCGGTCTGTCCGGACAACGATTTGACCAGGGCATCTGCTACGGCGGTATTGGTCAAGCGACCTTCTTCGTCCAAACCTTCCTGATCTTCGCGCGGCCTCCAGTCGGCCAGAAACTGACCGCCTTCGTGCTTGAAGGCTGCACGGATTCCGTGAAACGGAATCGCCTTGAAGCCTTCAATCAGACGGTCACGCATAACAACCAAATTCAAGGTCGGTGTTTGTACTCGACCGACTGTCAGCAGTGCCCGCGAGCCGCCTCGGATCGCGCGCAGCGTGAATGCACGACTAAGGTTCATCCCAATCAGCCAGTCAGCGCGTCCGCGCGCTTCCGCTGCATCTGCGAAGCCCGCATATGCCTTGTTGTCTTTGAGGGAGTCCAGGCCCCGGCGCACGGACACTGAATCAAGCGCACTGCACCAATAACGCATCACTGGTTTGTTGTTGCCGAACAGCAGTCTTACCGGCTGATCGACAAGCAGTTGCCCTTCCCTGTCCGGGTCGCCGGCATGAACAACTTGATCGGCTTTTGCGTAGAGCTTGGCAACAATGTCCAATTGCTCCTGGGCGTCGTCGCGCGGGTTGTATTGCCATTCTTCCGGGATAATTGGCAGGTCTTCGATACGCCAGATTTTTTTCCCATTCTCCGCGCGCGGTGCGTCTGCGGCAGTGTAAGTATCGGGGTCGGCCTGCTCCAGCATGTGCCCGAAAAACCAGGTCACTATGTCAGAACCGCACTCGATGTAGCCCCTGCCCTTTCCGGTCTGGCCCAACTCGGCGGCGATTGCTTTTGCTACGGATGGTTTCTCTGCGATGAATAGACGCATAGGGTCATTCTCCTTTCCAGGTCAGTACAGGCCGAATCACCGACGTGACCTGGCTGCGAGTAATCGGGCCGAAATAACGGCCATCGAAGGATGTAGGGCTGCTATCTGACATAAGCAAAAGCTCTGAGGCGCCAAGCGTGTAACGCGCCGAGGAAAGCTGTGGCAGTGGACGGCCTACACCGTCTTCGGCTACAGGTTTGCTGTAGGGAAGGACTTCACCGTTGACCGTCACGCCCTGCGGTGTCACCGCGATGGTGTCGCCTTTAGCAGCTAAAATTTTCTTCATCAGGTGGCCGAAGTTTCCAGGGCAAAAACCGGCGTCGATATATCCCCGCTCTTTGGCGTCCACAAAGACTTTCCGCTCTGGCGGGCAGAACATCACATAAGCGCCTTTAGTGATTGGCGCGTCAGTAATCCAGTACAAGCCAAGCTCTAGGCTCTTACTCGTATTGAATCGACCACCTGCTGCGTAAATGCCGCCTGCGACTCCCCCCACGCCAATACTTGCAGCGAGGGTGATACCTGCGACAATCCGAAGGCCCTTGCGCATAGTCATATGGCAATGGCCTCCTTAGCCGTTGGTTCGTTTTGCAGGCGCAGCCTGTCGGTGTCCTTTGGTTCCTCGACGGCCGCGCGTGCGGTAAATGTCGGGTCTTGGAAGTACAAAGGCTGTTCGCCATAAATGGCCGGGAAGCCTGCGACGTAAACGACCATATCCCCCGCCTGGGTAATCTGGCCTTCCGAGTCTTTTTTAGGCCCAGGCATGCGCAAGCATTCATCATCGGTCAGCAAGGGCCGCTGGACTTCTTGCATCGTCCTGGATACTTGCCCCATGAACACACCAGCGCGCTTGCCGCTGGTAGTGATTTGCTCCTTCACGACCGTAGTAACGCCGGTCAGCTTGGAAAGGTGCTGTGCGGTTTCGATCCGGTTGGGTGGATAGGCATTCTGTACGTGGCAGTTTGAGGTAATCGTTTCGTCAGGGCCGTAGCCTGTTTCGCGGCTCTTGAGCTGGTTAATATCCTGGCAAATCAGATAGAACTTGATCCCGTAACCAGCAACGAAAGCCAGCGACTCTTGCAGGATTTCCAGCTTCCCGAGGCTTGGGAATTCGTCAATCATGCCAAGCAGGCGATGTTTGTAATTCTTCTTGGAACGAACGTAGGAAAGGGCCTGCTGTTTGAATCCCAGTCGATCTAGGAAGCGAGGCCAGGCCGGCATTTCTGCCTTGACGCGCTCAAATTCCATTTTGTCTGCAAGCAAGCGAACAATCATGTTGACCAAGACGCGCACCAGTGGCCGCAACCGAGCCTTGTCGTTTGGTTGGGTAACAATGTACAGGCTTACCGGGCTGTCATGGTTCATCAAGTCTTTGATGCGCCACTGCGACTTGCTGACGTTACGCGCTACAACTGGATCACGATAAAGGGCCAGATACGATTTCGCGGTAGACAGAACCGAGCCGGCTTCTTCTTCCGGCCTATCCATCATGTCGCGTCCAGCCGATCCAATGACCGGATGATTCTCGCCATTGACGTGACTGTACTGCGTCATTTCCATCCATAGTTCGCCAACGTCCCTGTTGGGATCGGCAAGCATGGTATCGACGTAGGGAAGCGTAGCCGGGGTGCCTTCGTGCTTTGCCTTGTACAGAACGTGCAGAATCATGCCGACCAGGAGGACTTGCGATGTTTTCTGCCAGTGAGATTCAAGGCCCTTGCCGTCTGGATCGACAATGAGGGTTGCCAAGTTTTGAACGTCGCCAACCTCGTACTCGGTTTCAAGGCGAATTTCATCAAGCGGGTTCCAGTATGCGCAACCAGTCAGGCTCGCCGGCTCAAATCGAATAACCTTGTTGCCGGCATGTTCCTTTCGCCAGCCGGCCGTCATGGCCCATAGTTCGCCTTTAAGGTCAGTGACAACGCAACTGTGGGGCCATGAAAGGAGTGTCGGAACAACCAGGCCGACACCTTTACCCGAACGAGTCGGGGCATAGCATAGGACGTGTTCAGGGCCGTTGTGACGCAGATACTGGAGCTTGCCGGACTTGTCACGCCAGGCTCCAACATAGACGCCACCATCGCGGCCATCGTTGCCCAATAAACTAGCGTCCTCAATGTCCTTTTTGTCAGCCCAGCGAGCCGAACCGTGTAGGTGTTCGTTAGCTTTGGATGAGTTTGAGGCGATTACCTTTGCGGCTGCGGTGACGATCAACCCCCCGGCCGCGACCAGCGTGCCGACACTGCCGGCTGCGGTCAGCGCATCGGGATAAATGCCGTTCCACTTGTGCCACCAATCAAAAATCGCCCAAGGCGCATACAGGTGGTTGTAGTTCGCACCAAGAATCGCTTGGTACTCAAATTTCCATGCAAAAAATTGGGTAGCGGCCGCCGATCCGGCGACAAAACTTGCAAGGCCAAGGGCGGGTACAACCTTACTTTTCCCTGGCTTCTTGCCTCTGGTTTGCGGCCCAACCGCATTATTGGCTTTACTCATCTGCTCCTTCCTTTCTTCGTAACTGCGCCCTTGTCATTCAAGGTGACTGCATCACCCAACGAATAACGCTTGATACGGCGGGCGGTGGCCGCATCGACTGGCAACACAATGATTTCTTCGTCGCGCTTCAAAAGAGCCAGGGTTTCCCCTTCTATTTGCCGGGTTCCGGCAAACAAAGCGGCGCCTTTATCGTCCTGAGTATAACGCCTGTGATTCGGTATATCGAATCCTTTAGCCCGTTTTGAGGTGCGTTCCGCAATGTATTTATCCGCTGCTGACTTCGGCTGAGCCGGCATGGTTATCTCAGGCGCAGGCTTTGGCATCGGTGGCCGTGGCATTCCTGGAACGCTGATAGGGCCATCTACGGGCAGCTCGCGAATCTTGGACATAGGCTGCAACCGTCCTCGCAACATGGCCGGTGGCAAGCCACCGACCGGGATAACGCCAGGCTTGTTGGTTGCACCAGGGCCACGCGGGTTTTTCCCTACCCTTCTTCCTGCCCCAGAAACACCCCGTCGCATGCCTCCAGCATGTTCGGCTCCTTCGTGCTGCACGTTATGAGGAACATCACGCGGCAATAGCACTTCACTTCTTTCGGGGAGGCGAACCACACCGAGTTGGGACAGATCTCGCAGACCGTTCCCGGACAAGGCCGGCGGCTTGGGTCCAACCCCTCCAAGACCGGACTTATTTGTTTGTCCTGGTCCTCGTCGAACTCCGGTTCTGGCGGTTCTTCCGCCACGCTTTGTTCTAGATCCGCCATCACTGCTGCTAGCTGATCTTCTTCGCTCATCGGCACTTCGGTTTGGTCTACTTGATCGGTCATTGCCGCTCTCCTTACTTGTTAAACGCACCAGCTCTTGGCACCGCGCTTCCAGCGCAGCGTCATTGAAGGTGATGTTGAGGTTTGAAGTCGCCGCGACACGGGCAATCTTCTCTTTGAATTCATCACTGCCGTTGACGGCGATGTTCTGGCCGTAACGGTGAACAGCCATGCGCAATACGGCCTCCAACCCAGCGCGATTAGAGCCGCGCGCCACCTGGAGCGCTTCGCCATCGTCTCGAATGGCAGAGCCAGCAAAGCGGTGAATTACCGTGCCGTCTTTGGTAACGCTGTCCACCTTTAAAGGCATAGGACTTGAGCGCCGTGCAGGGCCACTACCGGCAACGGTGTCGCCGGCGCGGGGCTTGGCAGGTTTGCGCGCGCGAAGTGCCTTCAGCGCCTGCTGATCCCCTTCCGTGGCCTTTGCCTGGAGCCAATCAGCCCATGCTCTTTTTGAAAACTCTCCGTGGATAGATTGCCGCTCGGCCAGGTACTGGGTATTGGCTTTCTGGATCTCGGCATGAAGGGCTTTGCTGACCAGGGCGTATAAGAGCTTTTTGTTGACGCCGGGGCCGCTGAGCATTTTTATCGCTGCGCGCTTGAGTCGCCCGGTGCCCTTGGCGGCCTCCACAGCCTTGTCCTTGCGATTCTTTGCGGCACCCCACGCCGTGGCGCGAGCATGAACCTTGATACCCTGCTCGGCCTTATAGCGGGCATACAGCTCGGTTGTCGCCGTACTGCCAGCACTATGAATCGGCCGCCCTTCGTAACGCTTGCCAGGCTCGCCCTCGATTGCCCCCAGTTGCGACAGAGTGCTAAGCCGACCTTTACGCATGGGAGGTGGCTTACCACCTACCGCCACAACAGGGGGAGCTTTACGGTTATGCAAACCCGGGCCGCGCTTTGCGGACGCCTTCTTTTTGGTGTCCCCTTCAAATGCCCCTAGACGCTTTTCAAGGCTCGGCTTTGACAGATTTCGGGAAACGGAACTGGCCTTTACCCCTACTCCGCTGCCATCCGTGATTACCAGACCGTTGCCGCGCTCTTGCAACTCCAGACCGTTCTTGCGCATAACTTCATGCAAGTCATTCCAGGTATGGGCCTGAGTCAGTTGGTCTGCGCATTCACGCTTGATCCAGCCCAACAAACTTTCGATACCGGCGTGCTGCTCCATATCGTCAGCGCCGTTTTCACTGCCGCGCTTTCGGCCTTTCTGGTTGGTTAGCTGCAATCCGTGTTCACGCTCAAGAACAGCGCACATATCGCTACGAACTTTGTAGTCCCGATATGGCTCATGGATTGTGTACCGCTCGGGGTGGATTTTATTGATCGCGATATGGATATGGAGATTGTCAGTGTCGTGATGCACGGCACTGACCCGCTGATGTTCTCCGAAGCCAATAGCCGCACACATGCGGTCTTCAATATCGCGAAGAACTTCGGCCGATGGCTGTTCGCCAGGAGCGAAGGAAATCAGCAGGTGATAGGTCTTGTCGCCTTCGGCGCGTTGGTTGCATTGCTGAACAGCCAGCGCCTCAGCTACAGCCCATTCCAGCGTTTCGTTCTGAAAGTTAGTGAGGCGAATCTCACCAACACGCTCTTGCTTCTCCTGGGAATTGGAGATGTATTTCACCAAGTTCCCGAAGCTGCTAAGGCGCGCTTCGTTCATTGGCATTTTCCGGGAAATCACGAAAACACTCGCGCGATTTTAGCGGCTAAAAAATTCATATCCGGCGCACCGTCTCAAGCATGGCTGCTTGGGTGTCTTCCAGACGTTTCAATAACGCGCGAACCGTGCCCTGCGTCCAGGCGTTACCGACAACGGCCAATTTCTTGTCGTCAGTCAGCCACAACTTGAGCAAGCCACCGAGTCGGCCAAGGTCGGCATTCACTTTTGCCAGCTCGGCTACAAGCTGGCTATCAAGCGTGCTTTTGATTTCGTAGCCCGCTCCGACGCGCAGCAGGTAGGTCGAAACCGTCAGTCCGACCGCTTGCGCATTCGCTGTTATTTGATCCCTCTCGCTCGGCAGGCAATACACCTTCAAAGGTGGGCTGCCTTTCCGCGTCACGGTCTTTTGATCTGATGGTTGTTGCTTTGGCATTTGCTTCACGCTTCTCGCTTCTCGCTTCTGTCGGCGGTAGCCGGCGCCTCGCAGAGCAAGACACCCCGTTGAGCACGAAGTGCGAATAAGGGGAAGTGAAGGAGGAGCCGCCCGTTTACGGGTGGGCCTACTTCACCTGTCTTGCCCGGCTTATCGCCGTTGATACTCCAAAACAATACCATGCACGGCGCCGTTCTCGTACCGTTTTTTTCGGTATAAACGATGTTTTCAGCTCGCAATCGAGCGCAAAGCACGGTAAAACAACGGTGTGTGACAGAAAGGAACGGCAGAATTATGGAAAAACAACGGTAAAAGAACGCTAGAGGAACGCGAAAAGACTATGGCTAAGAATCTGTCAGAGCGGATCGCTGACCGGATGCGCAATAAGAAAGCCACGGTAGGAGCGCAGAACCGGGGGGCTTTTCTCGCGCTGAAAGGCGAGATTATTCAGGCCCTTGATGACCGATGGCCGATCAAGACGATATGGGAAACGCTACATGAGGAAGGAAAGGTGACGTTCAGTTACCAGGCTTTCCGTAACTATGTGAACAGCTTGATCCTGGAATCCAAGCAAGGCGCGGCACCGAAAGCTCTAGCCGAGGAAGCACGCCCTGGAAGCCAGGCCAGCAACGAGAAAGAGACTGTGCCGGCCACTCCGCGCACTCCTGCAGCGAAAGCAAATCCAGTCAAACCACCGGCACCGACTGGCTTTAACTTCGATGCAAAACCTAACAAAGAGGACTATCTGTAATGGCAAAAATCCACATGATGCTCCAGGGCAAAGGCGGTGTAGGCAAGTCGTTTGGCTGCTCGGCCTTGGCGCAGTTTTACTCGTTCAGTAACCGCGAAGTGACGTGCATTGACACCGACCCTGTGAATGCGACGTTTGCCGGTTATGAGGCGCTTAACGTGCAGCGCCTTGAAATCATGAACGATCAGAAGCAAATTAACCCTCGGAACTTCGATAATCTGATCGAGACAATCGCCACGACTGACCGTGACATCATCATTGATAACGGCTCGTCTTCCTTCGTACCACTGACCCACTACCTCATCAGTAACCAGGTGCCAGCGCTGATAAAGGATATGGGGCACGACCTCATCATTCACACGGTCGTTACTGGCGGGCAGGCTCTATTTGATACGGTTTCCGGCCTTGGCCAACTTGCGAGCCAGTTCCCTCAAGAAGCTGAGTTTGTTGTTTGGCTCAATCCGTTTTGGGGGGCAATTGAGCATGAAGGTAAGCCCTTTGAGCAAATGAAGGCTTATAAGGACAACAAGGCGCGCATCACCTCTATTGTCCACGTCCCAAACCTTGACCCTGACACGTTCGGTCAAGACCTCAGCAGAACGCTCCAGGATCGCGTCACCTTTGACCAGGCACTGGCAAACCCTGAACTCACGGTTATGAACCGCCAACGCCTGAAATTGATCCGCACCCAGCTATTCGGCCAACTGGAGACTGCGGGGGTACTCTGATGGCCGACGACCTGGAAAGCCTCCGGCAAGAAATCTTTCGCGTCCACGGCATTTCTGTAGGCAAGGATGATCCGATCATGATCCTGTTCACCCTGAACAACCGGCTTTTAGCCGAGGGTGCCAAGGCTCAAGAGGAGCAGCTTGAACAGTTCAAAAGCGAGCTGGAGGGGATTGCCTACCAGTGGGGGAATGACGCAAAGGAGAAGGCTGAGCGCATCCTGAACGCCTCCCTGACGGCCAGCAAGGAAGCGATGGCAAGTCTCATGAAGGCAAGCGCGAGTGAGGCGGCAAAGACCATGCAAGCCGAATTCGACAAGGCATTGCGCAGGGCTGAGGCTCCCGCGCAAACTGCGCGAAACCTGGTTGTTCTCAACGTCGCAGCGTCCGTGATAACTCTGGCCGCTGCGCTCCTGGTTGTCTGGTCTTCGCTGCACTAGCTGGCCAGTGGCCAGATACAAAAACGCCGGCCCCTGGGCCGGCGTTTTTTTTGACTTCCCGTCAACTGACCGAGCGATTCAAATTGAGTGATTGAGTCTGGCCCCGCCCTACCGTTGCAGACTGCTCACGCTCGACCTTGATCCGCTTTTCTTGATCCTTCTTGCGCATGAGGGCTTCATGGGCGCGCTGCGCTGCGCGCATTTCATCCCAACCCTCAGCCAACTCCGGTTCAGCATGGCGCAGCTTTCGGGCCGCCAGTTCCTCTACGCGGGGGCCGTGAAGCCCCATGCCGTCTTTGATCTCTCTCACGCCTTCAAGGCGCCCGTGAAGGCGCTGTAAAAGCGCTTGCTGCTGCTGGATCTGACACTGCCAATTCGCCCTGGTGCTGGGCATCGACAGGATGCCTGGCTGCTTGGCCTCAATCTGATGGAGCTTTGCTTCCTGCTGCTCAATGACTCCTTCCAAACGAACCTCGATGCGCTCCACCTGGTCGTGCTTGGCCTCCACCTGGGCCTCCAGGGCAGCCGCGTATTGAGACTCCAAAGGAGATGCCTCTAACAGCGCCTGTTGCTCGCCATGGGCGTCTTCTGCTTGCTGTTGCAGGGCGTCAGCCTCTGAAACTATTGTTCCTGCCAGTTTGGCTGGAACGTCCGACAGGGGCTTTACGGACTTATGCGTCTTGTCGTTAACAGCATTCATAAGGACACTCCATTTTAGCGGCTAAAATTAGCGCCTCACCCCCCTGCTCTGCGTTTGCGTCGGGGTATCAACCTGGGCGCGACCGGACTCCGCGCTATAGGTGATGGTTTTTGCGCTACCAATTTCAGGTACTTTATCGAAATCTGAGCGCTTATGCTGCACAAAATCGCGTCCGCTTTGTTGGTAAATACTTTCCTTGTCGGCGTGTAGGATCACGCCACTGTGCGCAGCCGTTTTGTCGGCCTGCTGGGACAAGTAAATGTTGTAGATGGACGGCTTCAACGCTCCAGCTTTCTCCACATTCACGGTTTCCCACTTACCAGGCGCTTTCTCATCCTGAACGAGCTTCTGTCCGTTCATCACAAGTAGACGCTGCTTCATTTATCGCTCCGTTAATCGCTGCTGCGATAACTAAAAAAATGTGTCGGGGCCAGCGGCCCCGAATCCTCCGATTTTTATATCGTTGGAATCATTCTAGCCACTCTTTATTCGATAAATAGATTTATTTACAGGATATTAATGCCGCAAGTCATTATTGCGCATAGGTTTTTTTGACTTTTGACGGCGGAAATTTGGCAGGTGCGTCTTTCGTTCCCTATTCTCCCGCCAATGCACCTTCAGCATCAGGCATGGCTTCTTCCGCTGGGATCTCAGCAGCTTTCTGATGTTCCAGGCCGCTGCACGGCATGGCAACCTCAGCAATACGAGCAGAGAAATATTTGTCGAAGGGTTCCCAGTCCTGATATTCATCAGGAGACACCGCCATCGCTGTTAATCGACCGATCAAGCCGCAGATCCAGTCGGCACATTGGAGTGTCTGGAAGAGATAGCTTTCGCCTTGCAGCGGTGGCTCGATCATTGTCCGGCATTTTTCCGAGGCATCTTCGAACATGGCCAGGGTGCAGGCCTCTACGTTCTTCTCGCGCCATTCGTTCCCGGCCTTTTGTTCATCGAGTACCAGAATGAAGGTCGAATCTTGCTGAGCGCAAAAGCGGTCGATCTTGCGCACCGATTGCAGCAACTGACGTTTGAAAGTCGCTGTCGAATCATGGGCGATAGGATCTGTTGTCTTGTGTTCACCGGTATAGAACAGGTGCCCGCCTATGCTTTTGATGTGATTCAGGAGGCGGAAGGTTGACCGTCTAAGGACTTGGTACTTCGTGACGTTCCGGAGGGAATAGAGCTGCGAACCCTTCTTTTCCCACTGATAGGCAGGCAGGTTTTTGGGGTTGTCATTCACCAAATCCCAAGCCAGTAATTGGCATTTCAGCTTGTAGAAATAGATCGCGAATTCACGCACTTGATCGGCAGGGAGCAGGAGGCCACCGAGGCCAAAGACAGGGCTTGTCTTGTATTGCGGGTGATTGCGAGAGACGTATTGGCCGACGTGCCCGAATTCGTCCAGGTACGCGACGTAGTGCGTCATAGTGACCAGATTCCTTGCCTCAGAAACACGAAAGCCCGCTTGCTTGCGCATCGCGGGCCTCGGAAGGTAGGCACGAAGGTCTGACCCCTCATGCGTTGAGATAATTATTATTCGGCTATGACGGCCCCGTCAATCAAATTGACAAGAAAATTGGCAAGAATATTAACTTCAATGGGTATTTTATTAACTCGTATGGCAAGTTTCACAGCCCCGCAAGGTGCTGTGAGCGCAGCGCCTGGAGCCAGGCGCGCGCCTTAAATGTTTAGCCTTCGACCAGGGCAACCATTTTTGCAGTAGTAAGATCAGCCTCGAATTCCTCGCCGCTGATCTCGTTCTTAAACCAGGCCAGGCCGGTTTCAGTTGGGCGCTTGGTCTGGATCAGCCGGCAAAGGTCGCCGTTGATTTCGACCTGGACAATAGCCTTCTTGATCTTGGTATGGTCTGCTTCTTTCGGCGTCTTCTTCCCGCCATCGCCGGCCCCATCCTCTCCGCCTTCTCCACCTTCATCGTCGTCATGCTCGGCGTCCGTCTTGCCGTTGAATGCGTCGATGGTATGAGGGTCGCGCTCGGTTCCCTCATCCAGAAACTCCCGCAACAGCTTGACGGAACCGCGTGTGATTTCCTGGTTCTCGTCTGCCAGCCAGTCGGCTACCTCTTGAGGCTTGTCCTTGTGGGCAGTTAGCAGCTCGTTCACCAGGGTAATGTCAGCGATACGGCCGCTATCGAACGCCTGAGCGATTACAGGGGGCAAATTGAGTAAGGCTGCGTGTTGCGTGATGTATGCCGGCGACTTGCCCCAGCGTTTGGCAATCTCGCCTTTTTTCATGCCTGACGCCAAACGCTGGTCAATGAGCTTGGCTATTTCTCGCGCCGTGTGACCCTCGCGCTGGATGTTCGCCACCACCTGGTCATCAGGCACAAAGTCGTTGTCCACGATTGCACGGATGGTCGTCCTATGTGCCCATTTGGAGCCACGATAGCGCCGCGCTCCATCGTTGATGATGTAGTGTCCTGGCTTGTCCGGGTTCTCCCGTACCGAAATTGGTTGCTTCACACCGCGAGCTTTAATGGTCGCTCCGATTTCAGCAATCATTTCAGGGCGAAAGCCTGGATTGTCTTCCAGCCGCGGTTGATGGGGATCTTCGTCAATCAGAGTAAGGTCCAGCTCCTTCAGAGCGCTTTCCTCAGCGGCCGCCTGAGTCTTCAGGAGGCCCGAAAGTTTCATACCACCCAATCCCATTCCGCCAGGCTTCTTCGGCGTCACAGCGGCTTCCTGGGGCTTCTTGTCGGTATTGGCGCTCATTGGATAACCTCCATCTTTTCAAACACGTACTGAGTCATTGCACAAATCTCTTTTGTCGCATCACGCGCAGCGGTTTTCTTGATTTCCCACACAGGAATTTGATTACCCAATGCCTCAGCGATGCTGTCACGTTGGCGGATGTCAAAAGGCATTACCAAGTCGGCATAGGCCTCGCGCAAGATCGCCATGTTTTCAACGTGACGCGGAATCTTGACGTTGTAGCGGTTCGGCAGCATTCCGAGGAATTGCAGGGCCGGGTTTGCTTCGCGCAGGTTCTGAATGACGGCCACCATTTTTTCCATGCCCTGCAGGCTGTATGGCTCCAGCTCCACCGGAGACATAACAAAATCAGCGCTCAACAGTGCCGATGCCATTACGTTGCTGAGGAATGGCGGCGTGTCGATCAGGCAAACATCGAAATACTGCGAAAGCGCCTCAACATGGGTGCGCAACAGCGTTGCAGCATCTTCCAGGTCAAGCTTTTCAATGTTGGCCAAGCGATCATCATTGTGAATCAGGGTGATACCCGAATTATCGCGGTCGGCAAAAAATGACAACACAAGGTCTGGCGAATCATCAAACATCTGGCTAGCGAACAGGCCGCACGCATGGGCCTCTAGGGTGTAGCTCGCGTTGCCCTGTGGATCGAGGTCGATCACAGCCACGCGCAGGCCACGGCGCGCACCATCGAACGCTAGGTGGCAGGTCGTCATGGTCTTCCCTTGCCCCCCCTTCTGAATCGCATTTGCCAGTGTCTTCATCTTCATTTTTAAGATTCCGTTTTTTTGTGTGCCTGTTCCCACTTCTTCACAATGAACGCCTGGTGCGCTGGAAGAATCGCCGTTACCCGCTCGTACCCGCTCGGGACCGCACTCTGCTCCTGGAACGCTGACCACACTCGCCGTACTGCCTGCGAGATTGCCCCCGCCGTCAATTTCAACTCCTGCGCGTAGTGCGCTTGAGGTTTGCCCAATACCAAAACCCCGTGCGCTATCTCCAGCGTCTGAGGCGATACATTCAGGTCTTTGGTTGTTTCCGCAAACTGGGCCTCGGTCATGGTTTTTTTGGTCATGGATCATACCCATAATTAGCTCCGCACCTGGCAAGTTGATCAAAGCGGTGTCCGCCGCTGCATGCCGATAAGTTTAGCTAAACTATAGTGTACGGTCAAGAATTTTAGCCGCTAAAAACCATTTATTTAGCTAAATAAAAAGGCCCCATAGGGCCTTTATCGTCATTTCTAAGATTTCTCGCTAACCGTCGGCTTGGTCAACCACAACCCAACACTTGGCGCCGTTTTGGTCGTCACCACCTTCGGCAATAAACACGTGACCACCTTCGTCTACGGCGTAAGCTCCAGGACGTTCATGAACCGCATCCCGTAGGCAGTTTTTCCATCCATACACTTCACCTTGCCAGACCAGCACAACACCATCACGGTGATCCTGGTTGCCTGCACGCCATTTGGCGACGGTTGCGTGTAGCGCGCGATAAGCTGATTCATTGTCGATTCCCTATCTGTTTGTAGGTAGATCCTGCCGACCCTTCGCGTGGTGAAATTGAGTTACTTAACGCCTTTGGGCTTGAACACCGACACAAAGAAGGTGAGTGCTACCAGGGCTGCGAAGTGCAGGGTAAATGTCCATCCTGCGTGGCTGCCTGGAGTGTCCCAGTGCCAAAGCATCAACACCCCTTGAAATACTACGTCGAGAGCCAGCAGCCAGCGTAGAACCGGCCAAACGAGCGCGACAACAACCCACAAAACCTTAACGGCCCCCGAGAAAGCCTTTTTAGTCGCACCAGGCCCGCTAGGCGCTTTTAGGGGTGCCGACTCAGGAACAGCATTAAGGGCCTCTTGGGCGCCTTCGCTACCTGGAAACTTGTATACGTTGTTAGCCATAACTTGACCCCTCCCATGCGATTGCATGAACATGCTACCTGCAAGCACCTGGCTTGGGCTTGATGTGTCCGCATCGGGTCAAGTGCCCCGGAGCAATCCGGGGCGCTTCAATCACCGTGGCGGATAAGCCAGGCTTTTTGCCTTCTCTACAGCTTCCGCTGAAAACTTCCCTTTGGCGTCACCTTCCAAGCTGCAAGCCGACAGGTTAGCTCGCTCTCTTAGCTGTTCCGCTTGGCGGGTCAGCAGTTGAGCCTTGTGCGTTGCTTCTGCCGCCTGGCGAGTCAACTCCTGAATGGTGTCTCGGCGCTGTTGCAGGTCTGTGGTTACAACCCCTGGCAGTAAATCAATCCAAGGCATAATACGCTGCTGATTCATCGGGTTCCGACTCCGGTCATTGACCTGGGCAAATTGCCCGGCCCTGAATTGCATTATAGGGCTTAAAGTCCTATTTTTCCATATTTATTTAGCTAAAGATCGGATTTTAGCCGCTAAAATTCTTATTTCTGGTGTCCAACCCATATGCGCTCTATGCCCGCCATATCGGCCAAAATAGCCCACGCGGCATAGGGAATATGTGCATCGCCGCCAGTCCAGCGGCGGATTTGTCTGCCACCATGAATGCCTAACAGTTTTGCAGCGTCGGCCCCACTAAGACCTCTTGGCGGATCAATTCGCAAAAGTATTTCCCGAACCTCTTCCGGGGTAGGCTGCTCCCAACCAGCCGCTGGCCGGAAACACTCCGGCCTAATGTCAAACCTGACAGTATCTGTCATTCGCTGTCTCTCTTTTCTATTCTGGTGTCCATCCGGGCTTTTGCCCTGGCCTGGTTGAGTCTTGTCTTTGCCGATTCAGCCCATTTCCGAACCTGGAACGCCTGGTGTGCAGGCAACACGGCATCGACCAACACAAAACCTGGGGGGAATGCTCACGTCTAATTTAGACAGTTCCCTATCCAGTATCTCAAGAATGCTTAGGTCATAGGAAATATGAGCCTCATGCAATTCCATCGTGTGCATACAGGCATTAAGTGGACTGCCGGAATAGCAAACCATCAGGTCATAATCCCCCACTTCATCCAGCCCCCGGCGCTTGAGGTCGTCGTGCTTCGCGATGGATCGAGCAAGCGTTACGCGGTATGTCTGTATTCGTGTTTCTAACTTCAACTTTCGCTTAATTGGCTCGCTCGTCAGACTGTCTAAATCAGCGCTAGAGTCGGGCACTGTACCCGCTGGTCGCGGCCCTACATCCTTTCCCCACGAGTACTGCGCCAGTAACTGCGCTATCGCCTCCTTGTCGGCTTCGTTGCGTACCTGGCTGGCCTTTTCGTTGAATGTCATTGGTCTGTCCCAGTAGAAAAAGCAAGCCCGGTGGTTAACCGGGCTTTTTGATCAGTCAATGGCGGTCAAAATGGCCTGCGCTTCCGCGTGCTCCAGCGCGAATTCTCGCAACTTGTGGTAAAGGTCAATGAACCGATCTGACTCGTTTTCAGGGATGCGTGCCGCCAAAAGACGGCCCAATACGAAAAGCATCAGCGTGACCCCCGCAGCCTCTGCACTCATGCGCTCGGAGCAATAATTATCTGCGATCACCACATGCTGCTCTTTGTCAGTGTCCAGCGCTGCAAAAAAGCCGCCGTTACTGAGGGTGTAAAAATTCCAGTACCCGCGCTGGTAGTTCTGCACGAAACGATCGGCATGGACGTACAGCAGGTTTTCACCGGCCATGAAGTATTTGCCGAAGTAGGTAGGGAAGAAGTCGAGGCGGTCAGCATCTGCAACGATGGTGGAGGTAACGGGGGTGCTTTCTTGATCTTGAATAATCATCGGTTTGTTCCGGTATTGACCTGAGCTACATGCCCGGCCTTCAGGAACAAGTATAGGGCTTAAAGCCCTATTCCGTCAAACTGTTTTAGTGGATTCTGTCGTTCTGCGAGTAATTTTCGCAGGGACTTACTACCCTCAAAATAGGCCGCTGCGAAGGCTTAGCATCCTTCGCCTGGAGCTGCGCCAGACGCTCTACAGACGCCGCCAGCCGATCTTTAAGGGCCTGGACTGCGCTAGTCCACTGATCCAAATCGTAAGCGGTGGCACGCTTGCAGGAGAGCAAGGCACTCTCATCCAATACGCGATTGGCGACTTCTTGCCAGCCCTGAACCTCACGCACTCCAACGCAAGCATGGTAGTGACTGTTTGCCAGGCGAAAAAGGCGATCAGTTTCAGTGCGCAGAACAGCAACTTTGACAGTATTCATCGGATGAACTCCGGTAAATGACCTGGGCAAACTGCCCGGCCTCTATGCATCAATATAGGGCTTTAAGCCCTATCTAGCAAGTAACTTTCGTGACTGATTGCTAACACTTGGGGGGCTTTCCGGCACTTCCCTTTGGTGTCCAACCTGCCTTGCACTCTCGAATGAGAACGAAAATACTGTCCATTTTTTGAATGGCTAAGGATCATATGGCTGTCGATTGGAAGACCGTAGGCTTACCGATATGACTGCAAGCTGGGACGCTTGAAAGACCAGGCCCTGGCACGGCTGTTGGTACAACGAAAGGCCAAATCCGCGCCCGACGCCTGGCGTTAGGAATTGCGGCATGTTCGGTCAATCAAGTAATTGAGCCTTTCCGTCACTTGTTAGGGGTCGAATCAGATCGCGTTATTGCCGCTCGATGCGGCGCGTCCATTTCCAGCGTGACAACCTATCGCGAATCTCTAGGCATCCCGGCGAAGCCTCGGCCAGTCCCGCTTACACGACAGCAACGTATCCCCTTAGATCATCCTGTGAGGCCCTACAAGGCGCTTCTCGACCTTGTCAGTGAAGGACATTGCGAATCTTGCAAGCGTGTCTCTCGCCACAGCCAAGGCATCGCGGGAGGCATTCGACTTCAAGCCTGCAGCACCATTGCCAGAAACTCCTGAACGGGCCTCGATACAGAATTATCAAGGCCCGTGGCTTGGGTACGAGTCATTATTTGGCAGCATCTCTGCGGCAAAAATCAGTAGGGCAGTGGGGGTGCCTATCTCAATCGTTGAACAACGACAGGCGTTCTTGGGTGTCACGCCATATCAGCGCCTATCGCGCGTAGATCGCTACGAGCATCTAGTAGGTGTCGTTCCCAACAATGTGTTGGCAAAACTTGCAGGCGTGTCACCAGCTCGCATTGCGGACATTCGCAAGCGCAAATACTCAAAACGCGAACCGTCTTAACACTTGAGGGGCCAATACACTTGGCCAGCCCTCCATCAGTCACCAACAACCTCAACAGCCTGACACTTGGGGGGCCGATTCGAACCGCTCTGTCAGTATCAGGTCAACAGCTCGGCACGGATCTGCATTAATTCCTACTGACACTTGGGGGGCTTTTTGATTAGGACGCACACACGGCCAGCACCTGGTCAACTCCAGCAAGCCCCGGCGGGCAGGATCTGCATCAACAATCGCTTAACACTTGGGGGGCTTTTTGACCTGGACGCACGCACGGCCAGCACCTGGTCGACTCCAGCAAGCCCCGGCCAGCAGAATCTGCATCAACAATCACTTAACACTTGGGGGGCTTTTTAACCTGGATGCACGCACGGCCAGCACCTGGTCAAACTCAAGCAAGCCCCGGCCGTCAGGATCTGCATCAACAATCGCTTAACACTTGGGGGGCCTTTTAACCTGGACGCACGCACGTTCACACTTGATGGACAGTGAGGCTTCTTTGATTAAATAAGGATTAGAAAAGGATTAGGACATATTTTCCATTCTGCGCTATCCCTTACTGCGCAAGGCCTACAGCCAATTTAACCCTGTGGATAGTGTGCACCGTATCCCATACTTTCGTGCATCGTATCCCACGTCGAAAAATACGTTTATCCAGCAAGCCCCGGCCAGCAGGATCTGCATTGACGTTCTGCCAACACTTGAGGGGCTTTTAATTCTAAAAGGCAGCTCGATGCTAGATCCGACCACCGACCAAGAACCCACCTCCCTTCTGGTGTACCCATCATGGGCCTCTAACGCGCAGGAAGCGTTTTAGTCTTGTGGTTTCTTGGAAGCGACGATGCAAAGGGGGCTTTTTCCCTTTGCGTAGCGAAGCGATCAAGGCGGCGCGAAGCGACGTTGACTGCCTTCGGGGTGAAGGACGCTTGCGGCCGAGGGGCGTAGCCCCTGGGGGGATGGGAGAGCCGCTTGCGGCTCGGGAGGGATCGAGAAGGGGGGTTTCCCCCCTTCGGCGCGGTTGGTTAAAAACAGGGTTTATAAATAAGGGTTTAAAGAAGGGGTTTAAGAGAAAGGGTTAGATGCACCACAAAAATGCTCGCAAACCATTGATTTTACAGGGGTTAACGCCAGAATGGCGGCCCCTCAAGTGTCGGTAGCCAGGCCCCTCAAGTGTCGGTACTTCTGCCCCTGATGTGTTAGGTCGGTCGCCCCTGATGTGTTAGCAAGCAGCCCCTCAAGTGTTAGTACAAAATGGCGGTTATCCACGCGGTTATCCACAAAAACGGTGGATAACACCCAGTTGGTTGCCGCGATTTCGATCAAAAAGGCTTGACCTGGGGTGCATAGAGAAAACGGAAATTTTCGTACGATAAGCCCTGCTGACAGTCCCAAACCCTTGCGTTGTGCAGTCGGTGTCCGAATGGAGTACACCTCACTCAGGCGTCAGGATGATTACTCGCCCCACGTCAGATTAGGGTCTATTTCTGCATTTTCTGACGCTGCAGCGTCCACCTCTACGACCTCAACCTGACACAGAACGCTTAGCGTACGAAAATTTCCGTTTTCTCTATTCGCCCCACCTGATGCCCAGCTCACGGTTTTAGCGATTCTGAGGCCGAAAAAAGGGGGGCTTAGCCCCCCAAGTGTTAAGTTCTGCCTTTTCCTGGCCCCTCAAGTGTTAGGAGTTGCCCGAATTGTCCCGCATTTGTCCCCATCACTAGCGAACGCAGTGGATGAAATCCTTCTCGACCCATGTTTTCTCAACCAGACCTATTTCCTCCAGCTCTTTGCATGCCTCCCTCGACTGCTCGGCCCATTTCTTCTTGCGGGTAGACTCTGATCCGCAGATGAGGCGGAACGTCTCCAGCTTGAGTGGGTAGGGGGTTGCGTGTGTCACGAAATAATCGAACATCCGGCGTGCGGTTGGGGAAAGGGTTCGGTACTTCGACCACATAACTTTCGAGTAATGATCGTTGGCAAACAGCACAACCAGATACGGGTCAAGCTGGGCCTTGCATACCGCTCTCTTTTGACCGTCTTTCTCTATGTCAAAGTCGCCTAGTAGTGAAAGGTTTTTAAGGGTGCTGTGCCGTGGGGATTTGATCGAAAAGCACGTTGCTTTGAGCCGCTTTAGACAGCTTAGCGCCCGGTTGTAATAGAACTTGTTGATGTGCCAACCAAGGTCGGTGCAGAGCTGGTAAAGCGTGAATTCCACATTCCGGCCCAGCGGTGAATGCTTCGCGTACTCTAGGATCTGCTGCCAAACCAATTCATCATCGTCTGCACGCAGCTCAATCCCGGTGTACGTGATTTCAATCTCTTGGTTGTAGTGGTAGATCAACTTGTCTTCGCATGCCGCTCTCTTTTGCCCCTTGTTCCTGGTAGTGAAGACAGCCGATCGGCCCCAGTCATTCGGGATAGCGCGTAGGTCGTCGTCCCACGGGGCTACTTGAAATAGCGACATTTCCATTTGTTGCATTTCAGTGATGGCCGCTACCATCTTTTCGTTGTTCTTCCGCTCTTGTACTGCATCCGCAATATCGTCAATTGGTGTCCGGGGTGATTTCTTGGATGTGCCTTTTGTGGGCAGGCCGGCAAGCTCTGGTTGCTTGCGTGTACTAAGGGCTGCGTCCAGGTGGTCGGCTACGGTGCGTTTCTTGGGGCGAGCGGCTACCGCGGCCGGCGCATCGCTTGCGCCTGGTGACGGTGTAGGGGCATCGAAATCAATCATGCTGGATTCGGTCACTGCTGTAGCAATAGCAGGAACCGATTGGACGCCAGGCAGGGAAGTCGCTGCAACATAAACAGACTTTGCAGCCTGCAACGCTGCCTCTTCGGGCGACAGCCCGGTTTTCACCAGCTCCGCAATGTGCTTTCGAGCGGCGTTTGTTAGGTCGGCCATTGTCACTCCTTTACATATAAACAGCCGGCTAAATCCGGCTATGTCACCCCGTGCCGTGCAAATCTTACTCGCCTGTGCCAGCGGGATCACGCGCAATAGAAAAATAGCGTTTACCGAAACTACGCACAAAATGTAAGATGGCCGTTATACGGGGAGACGATTTGCTAACCAAAGGATACTTTAGCTAAAGAATCTTCAACGGTCAAGAATTTTAGCGGCTAAAATTAGCCCTGCATCGAGGCACCGACCGACTGTGCATAATGCCATTTTTTTTACTAACGTCCTGCGTTTGCTGGGTGAGCGGGGCATGACCAAGCATGAGCTAGCCAAGCTCACGGGCGTCTCTATTTCTGTTCTATCTGAGATTACAAACGGGAAGGGCAACCCCACCCTAAAGACCCTTGCGGCCATTGCTGAAGCCCTGCAAACGCCATTGCCCATGCTTTTGGAGTCCACCGACTTAGATAGCAAGGTTCTGGACGATGCCGCAGGGACTCATGTGCCATCAAGCCTACCACCCGGCTACTGTCGTTATTGCGCGACTCTGACCAATCATCAGGCGTTCCAGGTGCGTAAGTGGCACGAGTACAATGTTGCAAAGATCCGGGAAAAATCTAACGCGCCATAACATCAAAAATTTTAGCGGCTAAAACCAAGGCTCCTAACAAGGGGTCTTTTTTTTCAGCCCTGATTGGTGTTTGGCACAACCGGTCGCCTGCCTGGCGCAAGCGGTCGGTGTTTTATGAATAGCGCGGGATGCGTGCAGCGATAAAGTCACGGAAGACAAAGTGAAGTTTTTTATCATTGATAAAAACGATGCTGCGTTATTGCCCTTAACTATGTTTCGGTATATCGTTTGCCACATTCGCACCTGTGACGAATTTGGAGCAAACGATGAGTGAACAAAACACCGACCAGGAAACGGTCAAAAAGCGCGTTACCGAGCGCCTACGTCGCGACCTGGGGCCTTTGGTTGAGGGTGCGCTAAACGACCCAAAAACTACCGATATCCTGCTTAATGCGGATGGGCAGCTCTGGCTGAAACGATTGGGTGAGCCAACCCGTGTCATCGGGACGATGGAGGCATGGCGCGCAACGTCAGTCATAAAGACGCTCGCCGGTCTGCTCGGTAAAACCGTTGGGGCAAAAGAGCCAATCCTTGACGGCGAATTGCCTTTCGGCAATGAACGATTTGCCGGCCAGCTCCCGCCAGTGGTTTCGTCTCCGTGCTTTGCGATCCGTAAACCCGCCATCACGGTCTTCCCGCTCGACAGCTATGTCGAACAGGGGATCATGACTCAAACGCAATGTGACGCCATCAAGAAGGCTGTACGCGACCACAAGAACATTCTTGTGGTCGGTGGAACCGGCTCGGGCAAGACAACTCTCATCAACGCCGTTATTCAAGAAATGGTCGATAACGACCCGAATGAACGTGTGTTCATCATTGAAGACACGGGCGAAATCCAGTGTTCCGCCATTAACTGCGTTCAGTACCACACCACGCTTGAAGTCAGCATGACTGACTTGCTCAAAACGACCCTCCGGATGCTGCCTGATCGCATCATCGTCGGTGAAGTCCGTGGTTCAGAGGCACTCGACCTCTTGGACTCCTGGAACACCGGCCATGACGGCGGCGCGGGCACGCTCCACGCAAACAGCGCTGAATCTGCCTTGCAACGCCTCAAGTCCCTCGTCACCCGCAACAAGCACGCTCCATCCGATATTGAACCGCTGATTGCTGAGGCGGTTCACGTAATCGTGCAAATCAACCGGAAGTCAGAAGTCCGCCGAGTAGAAGCGATTCTCGAAATCGTCGGATATGAAAACGGCAACTACATCACCAACACCCTCTAGGAGTAACACCCATGCAAAACAAAACTTCCCGCGTTAACAACAAGGCACTTTTCGCCGCAGGTGCAGCGCTGATTATGCTTCTGAGCGCTCATCCCGCATTCGCGTCCAGCACCGCTGGGGGCGGTCTTCCTTTTGATGACTGGTTTACAACCATCCGCTCGTCCATCACGGGGCCATTCGCCTTTACCGCGGCGATTGTCGGCCTAGTTGGTGCCGGTGCCACGTTGATTTTCGGCGGAGATATGAACGGTTTCCTGCGCACCTTGATCTTCATCGTCCTAGTGTTGTGCTTCATCGTCGCAGCACAAAACACCTTGTCGGCAATCACCGGCCAAGGCGCTGAAATCACCGCTGCGCAGGATATGGCTGCGAAGTCTGCCGGCTGGATCACCAGCAAGGTCGAGGCTGTTCACTCGGCTACTGCTCGCTTGGTAGTAGGAGCGTAAACCCCATGGCACTACGCAAGATCCCTATTCGTCGGGCCGGCAATCGCCATAACCTTTTCATGGGTGGGGATCGTGAAATGGTTATGTTCAGCGGTTTGCTGGCCGCCATCTTGGTCTTTGCTGCGCAAGACTGGCTGGCCTTTTTCCTGGGCGTTGGCATGTGGTTCGCCTCGCTTTGGATGCTGCGCAAGATGGGCAAATCTGACCCTCTTATGCGCTTTGTCTATCTGCGCAACCGCCGATACAAGCCCTTTTACCCGCCGCGTGCCACTCCCTTCCGCGAAAACGGCACCTCTCAAGGGAAGCAATACAAATGATTGAATCACTGCTCATCTCAATTGCGGTCGTGGGCGTCCTGTTGGTGCTGTTTTTGCTCTCGCAGGTACGCAAGGTCAATGAAGACCTTCGACTCAAAAAACATCAGTCCACCGAAGCTGGCCTTGCCGATCTTCTCAATTACGCTGCTGTCGTCGATGACGGCGTGATTGTTGGCAAGAACGGTTCTTTCATGGCTGCGTGGCTGTACAAAGGATCTGACAACGCCAGTGCAACCGATGTAGAGCGGGAAATGAACTCGTTCCGCATCAACCAGGCGCTGGCCAACATGGGCAGTGGCTGGATGGTTCACGTCGATGCAGTCCGTAGGCCAGCTCCGAACTACAGCCATCCAAACCAATCGAATTTCCCTGACCCGGTATCGGCAGCAATTGACGAAGAACGTCGCCGTACCTTTGAAGGGCTGGGTAATTTGTACGAAGGTTTTTTTATCATCACCGTAACGTGGTTCCCGCCAATGCTTGCCGAGCGCAAGTTTGTCGAGCTGATGTTCCATGACGATTCAGACAAGCCAAACAACAAAGCACGCACGCATCACTTGATCGACTTCTTCAAAAAAGAGGTCAAAAACATCGAATCGCGCATGTCCTCCGCTGTGTCCATGGAGCGCCTGCGTGGTCAAAAAATGATGAATGAGGACGGGTCAACCGTCACCCATGATGAGTTCCTGCAATGGCTCCAGTTCTGCGTTACCGGCATAAATCATGCCGTGATGCTGCCAACCAATCCGATCTACATCGACAATCTGATTGGGGGCAAAGAGCTGTATACCGGCGTAACGCCAAAGCTGGGCCGCAAATTCATCCAGGTAGTCGCCATTGAGGGGTTCCCTCTGGAGTCCTCGCCCGGAATCCTGACGCGCCTTGCTGAGCTGCCTGTTGAATATCGCTGGTCGAACCGTTTCATCTTCATGGATCACCATGAGGCTGTGTCGCACCTGGAGAAGTTTCGCAAGAAATGGAAGCAGAAGATCCGGGGGTTCTTTGACCAGGTATTCAACACCAACGGCGGCACTGTCGATGAGGATGCCGTTTCTATGGTGGCCGATGCTGCATCGGCTATTGCTGAAACCAATAGCGGCATGGTTGCGCAAGGCTTCTATACCAGTGTCGTAGTACTGATGGACGAAAGTCGGTCAGTGGTGGAAACGGCCGCGCTCCAGCTTGAAAAGGCTATCAACGCGATGGCGTTCACCGCTCGCGTCGAAACCATCAACACCATGGATGCCTTCATGGGTTCACTGCCAGGCCACGGCGTAGAGAACGTGCGCCGGCCTCTCATCAATACGATGAACCTGGCCGACTTGATCCCGACAAGCACCATCTGGACCGGCGAGAACTTCGCACCTAACCCACTGATGCCGCCTAACTCGCCGCCGCTGATGCACGGGCTTACCAGTGGTAACTCGCCTTTCCGAGTCAACATTGATGTGCGCGACTTGGGGCACACCATCATGTTTGGCCCGACTCGGGCGGGTAAGTCTACGCACCTGGCAATCCTCGCCATGTCATGGCGCCGATACTCCAATGCCAGGCTGTTTACATTCGACAAGGGTATGTCGATGTATCCGAGCTGCAAGGCTGCTGGGGGGGCTCACTACGTTGTGGCAGGGGCCGGCGAAAAGCTCGCTTTCGCTCCCTTGTCCAACCTGGTGACTCGCTCGCGCCGTGCATGGGCAATGGGCTGGATTGACGACCTGCTGGCATTGAACGGCCTCAAGACCACGCCAGAACAGCGCAACCTAATTGCCGAAACCATTATTGAAATGGGCACGGTCGAGGAAAAAGAAGGGCGTCCGGGAACGCTGTCTGAATTCACCGCGAAAGTTCAGGACATTGACATTCGGGCGGCACTCAAGGACTACACCATTGACGGCCTTATGGGTCACTTGCTCGATGCGGAAGAGGATCAGCTCTCTATTTCCGACTTCATCACTTTTGAAATCGAACACCTGATGGACTTGGGGGATCGCTACGCGCTGCCAGTCTTGCTTTACCTGTTCATGCGAATTCAAGAAGCGCTGGATGGTCGGCCAACCCTGATTATTCTCGATGAGGCTTGGCTAATGCTGGGTCACGATGTGTTCCGCGAGAAAATCCGCGAGTGGCTTAAAACCCTGGCAAAGAAAAACTGCCGCGTACTGATGGCAACTCAGAACCTTTCTGACGCCTCTCAATCGGGGATTCTGGACGTCATTGTTGAATCCACGGCCACCAAAATCTACCTGCCGAATATGTATGCGCGTGATGAAGCAGCGACCGCGCTTTACCTCCGCATGGGCCTCAACCTGCGCCAGATTGAAATCATCGCTACTGCCCAGCAAAAGCGCGATTACTACCTGGTATCTGAGAAAGGCCGCCGCCTATACAGCCTTGCACTAGGCCCGCTGGCTCTCTCCTTCGTCGGTGCGACCGGCCCAGACGACATAGCAATCATAAAGAAGCTAGAGGAACAGCACGGCGATTCGTGGGTGCATGTGTGGCTCCGCGACCGTGGCTTGAGCCTTGATAACTACAGGAGTGCAGCATGAGCATTTTCAATCGCCGCAAAGACGCGGAAACAGAAGTAGCCGGCGCAACTTTAGCCGCTAAAGAGAAAGTCAATAATCCGTATCTCAATGCTCGCCGTTCGTGGAATGGGCATGTGATGGGAGTTATGTCTTCTCTCCAGGTATGGCAGACCGTGGGGATCGTTTCCCTGCTAATTGTCATGGGGGCAGTAGGCGGCATTGCTCACATTGGCGCGCAATCAAAGATCATTCCTATGGTGTTCCAACAAGATGCCTCGGCCAACACGGTTTCCGTGACTTTGCTGGATCGGGTGCCTGATGCAGTTCTGACCGACTACCAAGCAGCGGTGACAAACTTCATCAGCAACACACGGTTGGTAACTCCAGATGTAAGCCTCCAGCGAAAAGCCGTGCTGGCCTCTTATGCGTACCTTGCCCCGCAAGATCCGGCAACGATGAAAGCCAATGAATTCCTCAATGGCTCCCCTGAGCGGAACCCGTTCAAGCGCGCGGAAAACGAAACCGTGTCGGTTGAGATTCGATCTGCTCTGCCACAAACCAAAGACACCTGGCAGGTGGATTGGACTGAGACAGTTCGCAGCCGAGACGGCTCGCTCAAAGGCACACCGTACAACATGCGAGCGCTCATCAACGTCTATCAAAACAAAGATATGTCAGTAGACAGAAACACTTTTGTGAACGGGCACTTCATCTTCATTCGCGACTTTAACTGGTCGAAACAACTTTAATCCTGGGGCGGACACTCCATATGAAAAAGACACTGATTTCCTCGTTAATTGCCGGCGTTCTTTTGCCAGGTTTTGTACAAGCAGCCGACAGCCAAGCGGATATGGCAAACAAGTATTTTGCCCCGGACACTGTGAAGCTGACCCCGCAGGAGCAAAAAGCTATCGGGATCGGCAAAAAATGGCAGACCGGCCAAGCGACTAGCAACGCGACACCAGGCGGCGACGGCGCCATTACCTTCCTGTATGGCAGTGGGCAAACCCAAGTGGTCTGCGCTGTGCTCCAGGTCTGCGATATCTCCCTGCAGCCTGGTGAGCAGTTCAACACGCTGAACGGTGGCGACCCTCGTTTCACCGTAGAGCCTGGCATCAGCGGCTCCGGTGCAGACCAAACCGTTCACTTGATATTGAAGCCGCTGGACGTGGGCCTGGATACCGCGCTGGTCGTGATGACCGACCGCCGCACTTACCATTTCCGTCTGCGTTCAACTCGCAATGAAAGCATGCCTTACGCGCGCTTCATGTATCCCGAAGATGCTGCTGCCAAGTGGGCGTCGATCCGGAATGCCGAGGCTAAAGACCGTCACGACAACACGATTCCGCAAACCCGGGAATACCTGGGCAACTTGGACTTTAACTATTCCATCGACGGCAAGGCGCGCTGGAAGCCAGTGCGTGTGTACAACGACGGCACGAAAACCATCATTGAAATGCCGGATGGCATGCGTCAAAGCGAGTCTCCAACCTTGCTGGTAGTACGTCGCGACGGCGGCATTTTCCGCGATGCTGAAACGCAAATGGTCAACTACCGCGTCCAGGGCAATCGCTATGTGGTGGACACGATTTTCGACAAGGCAATTCTGGTTGCCGGCGTCGGATCGAGCCAGGACAAAATCACCATTGAGCGGGAGGCCAAGTGATGCGCAAAGTTCTCATGATCTCGGCACTTATCGCCGGCTTGAGTGGGTGCGCAACAAATTCCCCATACGGGAATTATTCAGCAGCCCCGGCCGCGCATGACAAAAACATGGCGAGCGACACCGTTGCGCACCTGGTCACTATGTATCCGCCTGCGCGGACTCGCTTGAACATCATGCAGCCCACCGAAGATGCCTACGGAACGGCCTTGGTAGCGCTTCTGCGCGGTCGTGGCTACTCCGTGAACGAGTACGCGCCAGAAGCTGCCAAAAAGGCGCAACCGGCTACTCAGGCGGCTTTCTCTCCCGGTGTAGACCTCCGCTATGTAGTTGACTCGCTCGCACCTGCCGCAGACCTGTACCGGGTCACGGTCGTGGTGGGCAATCAGCCGATCAGCCGAGCCTACATTCCACAAAAAAACGGGACTGTCGCAGCGGCGGGTTCCTGGGCGCGCAAGGAGTAATTGCCATGGCTGACACCGACCAAATGTCGCCGGATTCGTCGCCAGGCGCTTCCAGCAAAAAGACCGGCGTGCGCCGGGTGAACAACGTGCCTTTGATGATTGGCATTGCGGTTCTCGCGCTCTTTATGGGCCTTATCGCAATGGTGGCCGTCAAGCGTTCCAATCAAGCCAATGTGGATCATGCAGCGACCGCGCAAGGGAAGGGCGGGGATAGCTCTCTGATGGCTGCCGATATCGTTGGGGGCCGTGCTGACGGCTTGATCCCAGAGGCCAAAGCTGAGCCGCCACTTTTGCCCCCGGCCGATCCGCAAGCACCTACAACGCCTAATGGCGTGCCTGTGGCTCGCGTAGAAAACCCGAATGCGCCACCGCAACCGCCTCGAGGGAATGGCGGCCCACGCTCGCCAGAAGATCAGGAAGACGAACAGTTGCGTCAACGGAAAATGCAGCTTTTCCAAACCGCAGTTGGAGCTAAAACGGCAATCACCCTGCCGGATCTGAGCCGTGTCGGCACTGGAACAACTGACGATACTCCGCAAACCCCTGACGAAATGGTTGATCGCATTGCGCAGGTTCGCCGGAAAATCGACCAGCAGCGCTCGACCGATCCGAATGCGGCCTATCAAGCCCAACTTCGCCAGGTACAAGGAAACATAGGCGGCGGTAGCGGCGGTGGTTACGGCGGCGGCCGTTCGGGCGGTTCGTCGGGCATGATGCTGGCCTCGTCGTCCAGCGACACCGGTAAGGACTACGGCACTTTTGACGGCAACGGCAAAAAAGATCGTTGGGCGTTGAACTCCAAAATGGAAGCTCCAACTACACCGTTCGAGATTCGGGCCGGCGCTGTCATTCCTGGAATCATGCTGAGCGGCATCAACTCTGATTTGCCAGGTCAAATCATGGCGCAGGTTTCGCAGGACGTGTATGACACGGCCACCGGCAAATACCTGCTTATTCCTCAAGGGACTCGCATGGTTGGCACCTACTCCAGCGATGTTGGTTATGGACAAGAAGGCGTACTGATTGCCTGGCAGCGCCTGGTATTTCCTGATGGCAAGGCTTTGGACATTGGAGCAATGCCAGGCGCAGACATGGCCGGCTACTCTGGCTTCCGTGACAAGGTTAATCATCACCTGTTGCGGCTCTACGGATCGGCGTTGTTCATGGCCGGCATCACCGCAGGCGCTTCCATTGCAACTCAGGACAACAACAACTCTGTTGGCTACCAACAACCTTCGGTTAGCAGCGAATTGAGTTCTGCGCTTGGGCAGCAACTGGGCCAAGTGTCCGCGCAAATCATCTCTAAAAACTTGAACATTTCCCCGACAATCGAAATTCGTCCGGGCTATCGCTTTAACATTGTTGCTGTCAAAGACGTGACATTCACCAAGGCTTATCAATCGTTTGACTACTAACGCAAGGAGCAAGTTATGTTTTCTAAGAATTCCATTTTAGCGGCTAAAGTTTTCGCACTTTCCGCAGCAGTTAGTTTTGTAGTTTGCCAACCGGCTTCGGCAGGCATTCCAGTAGCAGACGGATTGAATCTGAGCCAAACGACTGTCACCGCAGCGAATCAAGTTGCGCAAGTTGCAAAACAAATTGAGCAATACAAAACTCAATTACAACAATACGAAAACATGCTGCAAAACACGGCCGCACCAGGGGCTTACATCTGGAGCGAAGTAAACAGCGTAATTAACAAGGTTGTGTCTGCCCAGCAAACCCTTGACTATTACAAAAACCAATCCGGGTCGATTGATCGGTACTTGTCGAAGTATGAAAACGTCAGCTATTACCGGAATTCGCCATGCTTTCAGATTGGCGGATGCTCTGACAGCGAGCGGGAAGCTCTGGAAACGCGCCGCGCAGATAACTCCGACGCTGTAAAACGGGCAAACGCGGACGTAATCAAAAGTGTCGATCAGCAACAACAGACGTTGACCACTGATGCCCAAAAACTGCAACAGCTCCAATCTCAAGCCACGACCGCAACCGGCCAGATGCAGGCACTTCAAGCGGCTAACCAGTTGGCCGCAGCGCAGGGTAACCAGCTTCTGCAAATCCGCGGCATGTTGCTGGCACAGAACCAGGCCGCAGCAACCTTGGCTCAACAACAAGCCGACCGCCAGGCTCAAGAAGATGCTTCATCTACGAAGCTGCGAGAAAAATCCAACATCACCAGGTCTGAGCCGTCAACCTGGTCGTTTCAGTAACTAAGGGGTATTTATGCAAATCAAACGCCTTGTAACTGCGTCCCTATTAGTTCTCGTTGCAGCCGTTAGCGGCTGCAAGGAGGAAAAGGACGAAGTAGCCAGTCCAAATTGCTCCAACCCGGCAACTGCCAGTGATGCGTCCAAGTGCCCGCGCCAGGACGGCAATATTACTCGCAGCCAGCCGAAAACCTGGTCAATGGATAGCGAGAAAAAATGATGAAAATGACCAAGCCAGGAAAAGCCACTTGTGCGGCGGCACTAGCCGTACTTGGCTTGTTTCTCATCCCCGAAGTAGCGCTTGCGGCTGCTGACACCGGAATCATGGACTCGGTGATGGGAAAATATCAACAAGCCGCAAGCGCCTGGGGTGCCAGGATGGTGTCCTATGGTTCCTGGATTTTTTGGGGGCTAGCTCTGATAAGTATGGTTTGGACTTACGGCATGATGATCTTGCGTAAAGCGGACATTGGTGAGTTCTTTGCTGAAACCATTCGTTTCTTTGGCACACTTGGTTTCTTCTACTGGATTCTATTGAATGGCCCTGCAATATCTGACGCCGTTATCAAGAGCATGTGGATGATGGGCTCAGCCGCAGTAGGGGGAGCGTCGAGCTTCACGCCATCTGGAATCACCGATATTGGCTTTGACATCTTTTTCAAAGCTCTTGATGAATCATCGTCGTTCTCTCCGGTAGACAGCGCCGCTGCAATTATAATTTCGGGCTGTGTCCTGGTCGTGCTGGCACTTGTGGCCGTAAACATGCTTTTGCTGTTTGTTTCAGCGTGGATTCTTATGTACGGCGGAGTTGTCTTTCTTGGCTTCGGCGGTTCCCGCTGGACTTCCGATATAGCTATCACCTATTACAAAACAGTCCTGGGGATTGGTGCCCAGCTCATGGGGATGGTGCTTCTTGTTGGTATCGGTAAGACCTTTATTGACCAGGCATACGCCGGGATGAGCGAAGGCATCAACCTAAAAGAGCTGGGCGTGCTGGGTATCACCGCAGTGGTATTGCTGTATCTAACTAACAAAATCCCTCCAATGCTGGCCGGGATCGTTGGTGGTGCGTCTACTGGCGGGGTCGGTGGCTTTGGTGCCGGTGCAGCTATGGGCGCAGCCGTCGCCGCCGCTGGTATCGCCGCAGGTGTTGCCAGCGCAGGTGCGTCTATGGCCTTGGGCGGTGCCGCTAACCTCGCAGGTGCAGGCTCTGCACTCAAGGCCGCTTTCCAATCCGCCCAAGAGAACATGGGTGGTGGCGGTGGTGGCAGCGGCGAAGGTGGCGGCGCTGGTGACACTGGCAACATCGGCGGATCTGAGGGCGGCGGTGGCAGCGGTAGCGGTGGCGGTGGCGGCTCTAGCTTTGGTCAGGCTATGGGCACCGCTGGGCGCTTCGCGGCTGATATGGCTGGCAGCTTGGCAAGTGGCGCGAAAGAGGGCCTATCTGCAAAAGCATCCTCGATGGCAGCCGCAGCTAATGAGCGAGTCAGCAACACCGTGGGCGGCAAGCTCGCATCTGAAATCAATGGTACTGCCGGCCAGGCTCGCGCAGACCAACAAACCATGGCGCAGGCTGCTGCAATCAATCAGCAACAATCCCTCCAGGAAGCCCGCGACGTAGTTGCTCAACACTCCAATCCAGCGCCAGACGTAGCCCCTCAATTCGACGGCGACAGCGTGGGTAGTGGCGGCAACAACAATGATGAAATTAACGCATTCGTTAACGGTAAAGCATAAGGACATAAACATGAGAAAAGTTATTAGTGCCACGTTAATTACTATCGCTTTAGCAGCCCAAGCCGCACCGGCTTTCGCTAAAGACCCATGCGAAACCGTTCTTTGCATGGCTGGAATGCTGCAAGGGCAGGGCACCGTTGACGGCTGCGACGGCCCGGTTAACGACTTCTTCAGCATTGTCAAAAAGAAGCATGGCAAGTTCAAACCTGATGCAACTCAGGATGCGCGTAGGCAGTTTGTTAACCAGTGCGAAAGTGACAATGGCTGGGGTGACAAGATTGCCGATAAATACGGCAAGGTTCGGATGTGAGGTAAGACATATGCCATTTCTTGATCTGCCACCACAAATGCAAGAGCGCGTCGTTTGCTCCGTTACGGCCGCCATCAAGTACGAGGTGCCCGCGAACCTGGTTCTCGCCGTGGCAGAAAAAGAAGGCGGCAAACCAGGCCAGCGGGTGAGAAATTCCAACGGCACTGATGACGTAGGAGCTATGCAGTTCAATACCGCCTACCTGCGCGATCTGGAGCGTCAATACGGCATTACGGCTGATGACGTTGCGCAGACGGGTTGCTACTCCTATGACCTGGCCGCGTGGCGGCTGCGTGGTCATATCCGCAATGACTCCGGCGATTTGTGGACGCGCGCAGCTAACTACCATTCACGCACGCCCCAATACAATGCGCCGTATCGGGCCGATCTGATGAAAAGGGCTGAAAAGTGGGGAACCTGGTTGTCTGAACGCTTCGTTACCTACGATCCGAATGCAGCCGGCGCACCGGCCATCGTCGCCGGCACGGCGACGGTCGAAGGGACGCCAAAGGAAAAGGCTGTAACCATTACTCAAGCCGCGATCACGGCAATGGCGGAACCTGTCCAGGCGGCACCGAAAAAAGTCACTGTGACCCACCACCGAACCTACAACCAGGCAGCCGAACGCGCATTGGCAGATATGTACGCACCTGGAATGGTGAAATAGGGTAGGGGCCATGAATCAGATAGCAGCTCGCATCGCCTCCTGGCCTCGGCCGGAAATTGCCAATGGCACCATCGAGGCGCTGAAATGGCTCGCCCTGGTGTTGATGATTGGCGATCACATCAACAAATACCTCTTGAACGACACCGTAGCCTGGCTGTACGACGCTGGCCGCCTGACAATGCCGTTGTTCGTGTTTGTTCTGGCGTACAACCTGGCTCGTCCTGGAGCGCTTGAGAGCGGCGCCTATCGCCGCACCATGATTCGCCTGGCTGTTTTCGGCGCCTTGGCTTCACCGGCATTCCTGGCACTCGGGGGCCTGGTCAACGGTTGGTGGCCGCTGAATATCCTCTTTACCCTAGTTGCAGTGGCCTCCAAAGCATTAAGTGGCTTCAATGTCGCAAGAGCTGTTGCTGTGATCCATCCCGTGCAAGATATCGAGCCTGAATGGATAGCACTATGCCTTAGGGACCCTCCGAACAAGTCATTTTGGGCCGATTGCTCTCCAGTAAAGACGCAGGCTCCAGCGGACTCGACGAGTGAAAATCGGACTTGTTCGGAGGATCCTTAGGTCTCCACTGTCACAACATCTTCTCGGAAGTCGAGCTAATACCACTGTTCAGACGACGATTAACCTGAAGGATCTTCGAGCACTCCCAATTCCTCTCCCTTCAGGGCCCGAGCGCCAAAGGATCGCTGTTGTTATGGGGGCGCTCGATGACCGCATTGCTCTGCTACGTGAAACCAACGGCACCCTGGAAGCCATCGCCCAGGCGCTGTTCAAATCCTGGTTCGTCGATTTCGACCCGGTGCGGGCCAAGGCGGAAGGGCTTGAGCCGGGAGGTATGGACGCGGCCACCGCTGCGCTGTTTCCCGACAGTTTCGAAGAGTCGGGGCTGGGATTGGTGCCGAGGGGGTGGCGGGTTGGCGTGCTCGGTAACGTTGCAGAGACTGCACGCAAGCAGATTCAACCCAACTCAATGACGGTTGATACCTTGTACGTCGGCTTGGAGCACATTCCTCGGCAATCGCTTGGACTCGACAGCTGGGGAACTGCTGACAGATTGGAGAGTGCGAAATCTTGCTTTGAAAAAGGCGATATCCTGTTCGGTAAGTTGCGCCCTTACTTTCACAAAGTTGTGATAGCCCCGTTCGCTGGGGTCTGTTCAACGGATATTCTCGTCTGCAAATCCAAACTGATGAGTTACTACGGATTTGTGGCGATGCACCTATTTAGCGCCGAATTAGTTACATATGCAGACAGGTTATCCAATGGCGCAAAAATGCCGCGTGTGAACTGGAAGGACTTGTCTGATTACGCACTTACGATACCTCCCGTTGAGTTGGTAGCCGCGTTTTCAGATGCGGTGCAGCCTATGTTTGACCAGATAACGGCCAACGTACACCAAGCCCAAACCCTCACCCAACTCCGCGATACCCTACTGCCCCGGCTGATCTCCGGCCAGTTGCGTCTGCCGGAGGCCGAGGTGATGGTCGAGGAAATTTGTGCATGAGCAAGGGAACGATTCCCGCACTGCCAGAGGGCTACGCCGACTGGCTGACTCAGCTGAAAGGCGACATTACTCAAGCCCGGCAGCGGGCGGCGCTGGCCGTCAATGCCGAGTTGGTGCAGCTGTATCACCGCCTCGGTAGCGAGATTCAACAGCGCCAGGAGGCCCATGGCTGGGGTGCCAAGGTCATCGAGCGCCTGGCCCGCGACCTCAAGGATGCTTTTCCGGAGATGAAGGGCTGGTCAGCCAGCAACCTCAAGTACATGCGCTTCTTCGCTCAGCATTGCCCGGATCGCCAATTTGGTCAGCAGCCTGCTGACCAATTGCCCTGGTTCCATGTGGTGACCCTGTTGACCAAGCTGGACAGTCCTGCCGAGCGCGAGTGGTATGCGCAACAAACCGTCCTGCAGGGCTGGTCACGCAGCACCTTGGAGCTGAACATCAAGAGCCGCCTGCAACAACGCCAAGGCTCAGCGGTCACCAACTTTGTCACCCGCCTACCCGCCGCTGACTCGGCCTTGGCCCAGGAAACTCTAAAAGACCCGTACCTGTTCGATTTTCTTGGCCTTGGCCACGACGCCCAGGAACGCGAAATCGAAGCAGGGCTGATCCGTCATATCACCCGTTTCTTGCTGGAGTTAGGGGCCGGTTTTGCCTTCGTCGGCCGACAGTTTCGCCTTGAAGTCGGTGGTGATGAATTCTTCATCGACCTGCTGTTCTATCACACCCGACTCAAGTGTTATGTGGTCGTGGAGCTCAAGGCGACAGCCTTTAAACCCGAACACGCCGGCCAGTTGAATTTCTACCTGGCGGCGGTGGATGCACAGATCAAGGCCGAAGACGACAAACCCACCATCGGTCTGCTGCTGTGCAAACAGCAAAATCGCCTGGTGGCCGAGTACGCGTTGTCGGGTATCGACAAACCCATCGGCGTCGCCGAATACCAATTGCTGCGCGATTTGCCCGAAACCTTGGGCCGAAATCTGCCGAGCATTGCCGAGATCGAGGCGGAGCTGGCCGGCGAACTGAACACAGGAAGTGAAGTGGAATGACCGAAGACCAATTGGAACAGGAAACCCTCGGCTGGCTGGCAGAGGTGGGCTACACCCATGTGTACGGCCCGACTATCTCCTATGACGGCGAGAGCCCTGAGCGTGACAACTACCGTCAGGTGGTCTTGGTCGAGCGCCTGCGCAGCGCCATGGCCAAGCTCAATCCCAAGGTGCCACTGGCCGCGCGCGAAGATGCGCTCAAGCAGGTGCTCGAACTGGGCCTGCCGGTACAGCTGTCGGCCAACCGCCTGTTCCATCGCCTGTTGGTCAGCGGCGTACCGGTGCAGTATCAAAAAGACGGCGAAACTCGCGGCGACTTCGTGCGCCTGATCGACTGGGTTGAGGTAAAAGCCAACGACTGGCTGGCCATCAATCAGTTCAGCATCCAGGGGCCGAAACATACCCGGCGTCCGGACATCCTCCTGTTCGTCAACGGCTTGCCGTTGGTGTTGCTGGAGCTGAAAAATCCGGCGGATGTGAAGGCTGACCTGGGCAAAGCCTTCGACCAGATCCAAACCTACAAGGAACAGATCCCGGACCTGTTCCAATACAACGAAATCCTGGTGATCGCCGACGGCAGCGAGGCGCGCATGGGCTCCTTGTCGGCCGATGCCGAACGCTTCATGAACTGGCGCACCATCGACGGCAAAGATCTTGACCCGCTGGGTCAATTCAACGAGCTGGAGACGCTGGTACGCGGTGCCCTGGCGCCGAATATGCTGCTCGATTACCTGCGCTACTTCGTGTTGTTCGAGGATGACGGCCGGCTGGTAAAGAAGATTGCCGGCTATCACCAATTCCACGCCGTGCGCGCCGCCATTCAGCAGGTGGTCAGTGCCTCGCGTCCCGGCGGCACCCATAAAGGCGGGGTGGTCTGGCACACTCAGGGCTCGGGCAAGAGCATCACCATGACCTGTTTCGCCGCCCGGGTGATGCAGGAAGCGGCAATGGAGAACCCAACCATCGTGGTGATCACCGATCGCAACGACCTGGATGGCCAGTTGTTCGGGGTGTTCTCGCTGTCCCAGGATCTACTGCGCGAACAGCCAGTCCAAGTGGAGTCACGCGATGACTTGCGCACCAAGCTGGCCAACCGGCCCAGTGGCGGCATTGTGTTCGCCACGATCCAGAAGTTCATGCCTGGAGTGGATGAAGACACCTTTCCAGTGCTGTCCGACCGCTCGAATATCGTGGTCATCGCTGACGAAGCCCACCGCACCCAGTATGGCTTTGGCGCCGAGCTGAAGACGTCAGAGGGGCAGACTGCCGAGAGCCAGACCCGTTACCAGGTGGGCTATGCCCAGCACCTGCGCGATGCACTGCCGAACGCCACTTTCGTGGCCTTTACCGGGACCCCGGTGTCCAGCGAAGACCGTGACACCCGTTCGGTGTTTGGTGAATACATTCACGTCTACGACATGCAGCAGGCCACCGAAGACGGTGCGACCGTCGCCATTTATTACGAATCGCGGCTGGCCAAGTTGTCCTTGAAAGACAGCGAACTGCCCGCGATTGACGATCAGGTCGATGAGCTGGCCGAAGATGAAGAAGACGACCAGCAGTCGCGGCTGAAAAGCCGTTGGGCCGCCCTGGAAAAGGTGGTCGGGGCCGAGCCTCGGATTCAAAGCGTGGCGGCCGACCTGGTCACACACTTTGAGGAGCGTAATCAGGGGCTTGTGAGCATGGGGCAGATGCCCGGCAAGGCCATGGTGGTGGGCATGAGTCGCGAGATCTGTGTGCACCTATACAACGAGATCGTCGCTTTGCGTCCAGAGTGGCACGACGAAGATCCGGAGAAAGGTGCGATCAAAGTCATCATGACCGGCAGCGCGTCGGACAAGGCCTTGCTGCGACCGCACATCTATTCAGGACAGCTCAAAAAACGCCTGGAAAAACGCTTCAAGGATCCGCTCGATCCACTCAAGCTGGTGATCGTCCGTGACATGTGGCTAACCGGTTTCGATGCGCCGTGCGTTCACACCCTGTACGTGGACAAACCCATGAAAGGCCACAACCTGATGCAGGCCATTGCCCGAGTTAACCGCGTGTTCAAGGACAAGCAGGGCGGTCTCGTGGTGGACTACATTGGTATCGCCAATGAGCTGAAAGCCGCGCTCAAGGAGTACACCGGCAGCAAGGGCAAAGGGCGGCCGACCGTGGATGCCCATGAAGCCTATTCAGTGCTGGAGGAGAAGCTCGACGTCCTGCGCAGCCTCCTGCATGGCTTCGATTACAGCGATTTCCTCACCGGTGGACACAAGCTACTCGCCGGAGCCGCCAACCACGTGTTGGGCTTGGAAGACGGCAAGAAGCGCTTTGCTGACACCGCACTGGCCATGAGCAAGGCCTTCACCCTGTGCTGTACCTTGGATGAGGCCAAGGCCGTACGCGAGGAAGTGGCGTTCTTCCAGGCGATCAAGGTGATCTTGATCAAGCGTGAAGTGAGTCAGCAGAAAAAGACCGACGAAGAACGCGAGTTGGCCATTCGCCAGATCATCGGCAATGCCGTGGTCTCTGGCGACGTGGTGGACATCTTCGAGGCGGTGGGCCTGGATAAACCCAATATCGGCCTGCTCGACGACGCGTTTCTCGCCGAGGTGCGCAATCTTCCCGAGAAGAACCTGGCGGTAGAGCTGTTGGAGCGTTTGCTCGAAGGCGAAATCAAGAGCCGTTACAGCACCAACCTGGCCCAGGAGAAGAAGTTCTCCGAGCTACTGGCCAATGTGATCAAACGCTACCAAAACCGCTCTATCGAAACCGCTCAGGTCATCGAAGAACTGATCGAAATGGCCAAGAAGTTCGCGGCCGCCAGCCAGCGTGGTGATGCGCTAGGGCTCAACGATGACGAACTGGCGTTTTACGATGCCTTGGCCAACAACGAGGCCTCGGTGCGCGAACTGGGCGACGAGATCCTGGCCAAAATTGCCCACGAACTGACCGCTAGCCTACGGGCTAATGTCAGCGTCGATTGGAGCAGCCGTGAAAGCGTGAGGGCCAAACTGCGCATTCTGGTACGGCGGATTCTGCGCAAGTACAAGTACCCGCCGGATCAAGCCGAGGAAGCGGCGCAGTTAGTGCTCAACCAGGCGGAAATGCTCTGTGAGGCGTGGCTATAGGCGTGAGCTCATCGAGCCTGTCCGTAGGGGACAGCGAGACAGAAGCATGCGACACCTTTTCTCTGGCAATGAATCTGCCTTAAAAGGTGTCGTATGACTTAGGAATTAAGCGACAAGTCAGGGCGTGGAGCGACAGCAGCTCTCGACCGAGGCTGTGTGAAAACGCATACACCGTTTTGAAGTCTGCGTTGCTACGTAAAATCTGCCAGCGTTTGGGTAGGTCAGCAGACCTGAAATTTGCGTAGGAACGCGATTTTCGTTCCGATTCCGACTGTCAAACTTGCTCTAAAACGTTTTCACACAGCCTGGACCCATAGCTGCCGTTGGCCAAAGGCAGAAATCGGCCCAAAAGCAGTCAGTGAACAGACCAGCCGCCGATGAGTAGCGTCAAACTGCCAATAATGTTATATCGGTAAAAAATCTTTGCCATTTAAAGAGACGAAAATGTCATTTGAGAAAAATCCTGATGGTTTTGACGACTCCAGAACGGCACAGAGACTTCTTAGGCTCTGTACGTAAAGTATTGTCGCAAGCACCGCATAGCGCAGGCCAATGAGACCATCGCCGCAAAACTTGTTGCGAGCTTGTCGAAGCGCGTCACGATGCGACGGTTCTCCTTCAGCCAGCCAA
>Ga0302347_1000602_pt1 | contig 53936 bp, 50 predicted proteins | sample PhyWR1_FD_202178 | JGI IMG/M metagenome (GOLD analysis project Ga0302347, IMG submission 202178) | Leaf surface microbial communities from wheat plants in UC Gill Tract Community Farm, Albany, California, United States - DLSL W.R1 (v2)... | ecosystem: Host-associated > Plants > Phyllosphere >... | reverse complement strand
TCGGCCCTTTGGCGGGGTAAGCCCTGCGCATTCGGTGTGGGAGCCGCGCTTGCCGGCGATGGGCCGCACAGCGGCCCCAACGTTTCAAGTCGCTCACAATCCGTCAGAATGGTGTCGCTTGTATTGAGGCTGCTTCGCAGCCTATCGCCGGCAAGCGCGGCTCCCACAGAGAGCGCGTCAAGCGGGTTCACCCGTGAAAGGCCGGGACCGTTAAAAATAAAGGCCCGGCGCTTTTACAAGCCCCGGGCCTTTACTCAACCGCCACCCACTATCAGTGGAACTGCTCTTCCTCGGTCGAGCCAGTCAGCGCAGTCACCGACGATGCCCCACCCTGAATCACGGTGGTCATGTCATCGAAGTAGCCAGTACCCACTTCCTGCTGGTGCGCCACGAAGGTGTAGCCTTTGCTGGCGTCAGCGAATTCCTGCTCCTGCAGCTTCACGTAGGCGGTCATGTCGTTGCGGGCGTAGTCGTGCGCCAGGTTGAACATGCCGTGCCACATGTTGTGGATGCCGGCCAGGGTGATGAACTGGTGCTTGTAGCCCATCGCCGACAGCTCGCGCTGGAACTTGGCGATGGTGGCGTCGTCCAGGTTCTTCTTCCAGTTGAAGGACGGCGAGCAGTTGTACGACAGGATCTGGTCCGGGTATTCCTTCTTGATCGCTTCGGCGAAGCGGCGGGCTTCGTCCAGGTCCGGCTTGGCGGTTTCGCACCAGATCAGGTCGGCATACGGCGCGTAGGCCAGGCCGCGGGAAATGGCCTGGTCGAGGCCGGCGCGTACCTTGTAGAAACCTTCACGGGTGCGCTCGCCGATCACGAACGGCTGGTCGTACGGGTCGCAGTCGCTGGTCAGCAGGTCAGCGGCGTTGGCGTCGGTGCGGGCCAGGATGATGGTCGGTACGCCCGACACGTCAGCGGCCAGGCGCGCGGCCACCAGCTTCTGCACGGCTTCCTGGGTCGGTACCAGTACCTTGCCACCCATGTGGCCGCATTTTTTCACCGAGGCCAACTGGTCTTCGAAGTGCACGCCGGCGGCGCCCGCTTCGATCATGTTCTTCATCAGTTCGTAGGCGTTGAGCACACCGCCGAAACCGGCTTCGGCGTCGGCCACGATTGGTGCGAAGTAGTCGATGTAGCCGTCGTCGCCCGGGTTCTTGCCTGCTTTCCACTGGATCTGGTCGGCGCGGCGGAACGAGTTGTTGATGCGCTTGACCACGGTCGGTACCGAGTCGACCGGGTACAACGACTGGTCAGGGTACATCGACTCGGCCGAGTTGTTGTCGGCGGCAACCTGCCAGCCGGACAGGTAGATGGCCTGGATGCCGGCCTTGACCTGCTGCACTGCCTGACCGCCGGTGAGGGCGCCCATGCAGTTGACGAAATCTTTTTCTGGGCGGAAGGACGGGTGGGCACCCTGGGTGACCAGCTTCCACAGTTTTTCTGCGCCCTGGCGGGCCAGGGTGTGCTCTGGCTGCAGGGAGCCACGCAGGCGAACGACATCAGCGGCGGTGTAGGTACGGGTCACGCCTTTCCAGCGCGGGTTTTCGGCCCAGTCTTTCTCGAGGGCTGCAATTTGCTGTTCGCGTGTCAGTGCCATGGAAATAAACCTCGTCGCATCGATCTTGGGTTAATTGTGCTGATGCTCGGAGCAGATCAGGAGCCAGGCGGCTGTCCTGTTCGCAGGAGTGCGGCGGCGAACGCGAAGGCTCGAAGGGGAAGGGTGGGCAGGCCAGGCGACGGTGTGCTCCGGCAGGTCGGCTCGTGGTTGCCTTGCTGCGGTGCTTCGCGATTGCCAGTACTGCGGTGATGCGCTTCCGTCCCTCGGGACAACTTCTTCGTTGCAGTCGCAATCCCGTCGAACCGCCTTGTGGGCCGTATAGACACGAGACGCCTCCAGGGGTGGGAGGAGTACGCCTCGAAGGCCCTTGCCAGGGCCCCTGATTAGCGGGAGCGAGGCCATCATGCCCTTGGGAAAAAGACACTGTCAAATGTTTTGTAGTGCTTTTTATTGCTTACTACATCTTTGGTCTAATGCGACTTGGCAGTCAGTTTCAAGGCCTTTGGTCGAGGCCTTGAATTGCCTGGTTTCAGTCTAGAAGGTCGACTTTGACACGCAAAGTCATGTTTTCACCGCGCTGGGTGCTGTAACTGCGGCTTGACGTGCTGCGCTCGGCTTGGCTCTGCTGGTTGTAGCCTGCCAGGGTGATCCATTCGCCAAGCTTGCCGGTGACGGTCGTGTCGGTACTTTGCACTTTCACTACATCTGCACGTTCGTGGCTGATGCGGTCATTATTGCTGCTTATTTGCAGACGCACCGTGTCGCCGCTGAGGCTTGGGATGACGTAGAAGCCTTGGGTCACATTGCGGTATTCGGTGTTGCTCTGGATGCGCCCGTAACCGTCGGTGCTGGTGCTGGTGATGGGGATGCTCTGGCCAACCTGGATCAAGGCTGGCTGGCCTTCGCTGGCTTGAATCTGCTGCAGGCCGCCTTCACGGTTGCTGGTGCCGTAATGGATGACGCGTGCATTGCCGCGGTTGTCCTGGAAGTTACTGTCACTGTTGTCGACGCTGATCAGCAGGCGTTTGGCGGCGGTGTCCAGTTGTTGCAGCAAGGTCCGCAGGTCGTCGATGCGTTCGGGGCTGGCGTTGACGATCAGCTTGTTCTCGAAGGCGCTGACGGTACCGTCCTTGCCGATGAACGCCTGCGCGGCGGGCAGCAGTTCGGCGCTGCTGCGGTGCTGCAAGGGTACGACTTCGGTGGCGGCCTGCGCGCTCAGGCTGACGGCCAGCAGCAAGGACGCAAGAAGGGGGCGTAGCGGCATGTCCATGATCTCCGCAGGTAGAGTCAACATGATGGCAAATTTGCAGGCTTTGTGCCGGATCTGGATCACGCATCGGCATCTGGGCGGAGGTTTGCCCCGTCGACAGCGAAGCCCAGATGGGTGTTTTATCTTGTTTTATCTTGTAGGCTATAAATTATAGTTTGGTAGATAATTGAGGATAGTCACATGTCTCCGACCCGCTCGCTCCTGCGTCGAGATCAGCTGGCCAAGGCGCTGGCCCAGGATTTGGCCGGCGAGTCGCTGGTGGATTACAGCTCGGGCATGTTTCTGGCCGCGCCTCGACGTACCGGTAAAAGTACCTTCCTCAACAACGACTTCATCCCGGAATGCGTGAATCGCGGCTGGCTGCCGGTGTACGTCGACCTCTGGTCAGACCGTGACGCTGCCCCGGCGGAGCTCATCAGTGGCGCTATCGGTGTCGCTTTGAGCGGGTTCGAAAGCGCGCTGGCCAGAACGGCGAAGAAGGCCGGTATCGACAAGATAAACCTGCTGCGCACGCTCAGCTGGGATTTCACTCGGCCACAACTGCCGGCGGGCACCACGCTGGCCCAGGCGCTGGCTGTTTTGCATCAGGTGTCGGGGCAACTGGTGGTGCTGATCATCGACGAGGCCCAGCACGCCCTCAATAGCGAAGACGGCCTGAATGCGATGTTCGCCCTCAAGGCTGCGCGGGACCATCTCAACCGTGGCGACCGCCCGGACGGGCTGCGGCTGGTGTTCACGGGCTCGAGCCGTGACAAGCTGGCCAACCTGGTGCTCAAGAGCAAGCAGCCGTTTTTTGGTGCCAGCATCACCCCCTTTCCGTTGCTTGGGCGTGATTATGTCGAGTTCATCACCGAGCTCTGGAATGGTCGCCTGGCCGACAGCAACCAGTTCAAGGCCGAAGACCTGGCATACGCCTTCGAACTGGTCGGTCGGCGCCCGGAAATGCTCAACAAGCTGTTGGCCGAGGTCAGTGTCGGCCTGGGCGAGGCCGGCAACCTGGGTGAACTGCTGCGCAACGGCGCGCTCAACCATCAGGCTGGGGTGTGGAGCGACTATGAAAGCGCCTGGAACGAACTTTCGCCGTTGCAGCGGGCGGTGCTGGAGGTGATGGCCGAGCGCACGCGGGGCCGTCAGCCGTTTTCGCCGTTCACCGAGCAGACCTTGATCGACGTCAGCCGCAAGCTGGAACGGGCCCGGGCCGAAGCCAATGCCAGCACGCCCAATGTACAGAAGGCTTTGGATGCCCTGCGCGACAAGGAACTGGTGTGGAAGGCCAACCGTGGTGAGTATGCGCTGGAGGATGCAGCCATGGCCGAGTGGTTGACCCGTACCGGGCGCTAGCTACCCTTGCGCTGGTCGCTGTCAGACAAATTACGTAACATCGCGCCCCTTGTTTTTGTAACGTCCGCCCGGACTGCTTTCCAGGATGCCCATGAAACCCGCCCGACTACGCGCCGACCTGCTCGCCGGCCTGACCACCTCGTTCGCCCTGGTGCCCGAGTGCATCGCCTTTGCCTTGGTGGCCCACCTCAACCCGCTGATGGGGCTTTACGGGGCGTTTATCATCTGCACCCTGACAGCGCTGTTCGGTGGCCGGCCGGGGATGATCTCCGGCGCTGCCGGCTCGATGGCGGTGGTGATCGTCGCCCTGGTGGTGCAGCACGGTGCGCAGTACCTGCTGGCCACGGTGCTGCTGGGTGGGGTGGTGATGATCCTGTTCGGCCTGCTGCGCCTGGGCAAGCTGGTGCGCCTGGTGCCGTACCCGGTCATGCTCGGCTTCGTCAACGGCCTGGCCATCGTCATCGCCCTGGCCCAGCTTGAGCATTTCAAGCAGGGTGAGCATTGGCTCGGCGGCGCGCCGCTGTACCTCATGATCGGCCTGGTGGCGCTGACCATGCTGGTGGTCTATGTGCTGCCGAAACTGACCCGCGCGGTACCCCCCGCGCTGGTAGCGATCCTCGGCGTTGGCCTGCTGGTGTACCTGCTCGACCTGCCTACCCGCACCCTGGGCGACATGGCGCACATCGCTGGCGGCCTGCCAGTGCTGGCGCTGCCGGATGTGCCATGGGACCTGGAAACCCTGAAAATCATCGCTCCCTACGCGGTGCTGATGGCCATGGTCGGCCTGCTGGAAACCCTGCTAACGCTTAACCTGACCGATGAAATTACCGAAAGCCGTGGCTACCCGGACCGCGAATGCGTGGCCCTGGGTGCAGCGAACATGGTTTCGGGGTTGTGCGGTGGCATGGGCGGTTGCGCGATGATCGGCCAGACCGTGATCAACCTCAGCTCCAATGGCCGTGGCCGGCTGTCAGGGGTGGTGGCCGGGGTGATGATTCTGCTGTTCGTGTTGTTCCTGTCGCCTTTGATCGAGCGTATTCCGCTGGCGGCGCTGGTCGGGGTCATGTTCGTGGTGGCCCAGCAGACCTTCGCCTGGGCGTCGTTGCGGGTGCTGCACAAGGTGCCGGTGAGCGATGTGCTGGCGATCATTGCGGTGACAGTGGTCACGGTGCTCACCGACCTGGCCATGGCGGTGATGTTCGGCATCATCATCGCGGCGGTGAACTTTGCCTGGCAGCATGCCCGCGAGCTTTACGCCGACAGCCATGACGACGGGGAGGGGGGCAAGCGTTACCAGGTGCATGGGACGTTGTTCTTTGCCTCGACCGCGCCGTTCCTGAACCAGTTCGACCCGGCCAACGACCCGGCCAAGGTCACGCTGGATTGCCAGCACCTGAGCTTTGTCGATTACTCGGCAGTGGCCGCGTTGACCACCTTGCGCGAGCGGTACGCCAAGGCCGGCAAGCATTTGCGCGTGGTGCATTTGTCGGAGCGGTGCAAGAAACTGTTGAAGCGGGCTGGCGAGCAGCATTGAGAATTGTCTTTGCCTGTACCGGCCTCTCCGCGGCTAAAGCCGCTCCCCCAGAGTGTGGGAGCGGCTTTAGCCGCGAAGAGGCCAGTACAGGCGAAAATCACTCGCCGCGGTTCTTCTTGACGATGCCATCGGCAATGCTTGCCGGGGCCTCGGCGTAGCGGGTGAACTCCATGGTGTAGCTGGCCCGCCCTTGGGTCATCGAGCGCATCGAAGTGGCGTAGCCGAACATTTCCCCCAACGGCACCTCGGCGCGAATCACCTTGCCGGCTGGCGTCTCGTCGCCGTCCTGGATCATGCCGCGGCGCCGGCTGAGATCGCCCATGATGTCACCCTGATACTCTTCGGGGGTAACCACCTCGACCTTCATCACCGGCTCCAGCAACACCGCCCCCCCTTTTTGCGACAGCTGCTTGGTGGCCATCGAGGCGGCGATCTTGTAAGCCATTTCGTTGGAATCGACGTCGTGGTATGAGCCGTCGAACACCGCAGCCTTGAGGTTGATCAAAGGGTAGCCAGCGAGCACGCCGTTCTTCATCTGCTCCTCGATGCCTTTCTGGATCGCCGGGATGTACTCACGCGGTACCACGCCGCCGACAATCTCGTTGACGAATTCCAAGCCTTCCTTGCCCTCATCACCGGGGGCGAAGCGGATCCAGCAGTGGCCATATTGCCCGCGCCCACCAGACTGGCGCACGAAGCGTCCCTCGATCTCGCAGGTGTTGCGGATTTTTTCGCGGTAGGCCACCTGCGGCTTGCCGATGTTGGCCTCGACATTGAACTCGCGGCGCATGCGGTCGACGATGATGTCCAGGTGCAACTCGCCCATGCCGGAGATGATGGTCTGCCCGGTCTCCTCGTCGGTGCGCACCCGGAACGAAGGATCTTCCTGGGCCAGCTTGCCCAGGGCGATGCCCATTTTTTCCTGGTCGGCCTTGGTTTTCGGTTCCACCGCCACGGATATCACCGGGTCGGGGAAATCCATGCGCTCAAGGATGATCGGGTTGTCGATGGCGCACAGGGTGTCGCCGGTGGTCACGTCCTTCATGCCGATCAGCGCGGCGATGTCACCGGCACACACGTCCTTGATTTCCGCGCGCTGGTTGGCGTGCATCTGCACCATGCGGCCGATGCGTTCCTTCTTGCCCTTCACCGAATTGAGCACCGCGTTGCCGGAGCTCAGTACACCGGAATAGACGCGGGCAAAGGTCAGGGTGCCGACGAACGGGTCCGTGGCGATCTTGAAGGCCAAGGCTGAAAACGGCTCGTTGTCGTCGGCGTGGCGTTCCAGATGGTGCTCTTCATTATCCGGGTCGGTGCCCTTGATAGCCGGGATCTCGGATGGCGCAGGCAGGTAGTCGATGACCGCATCGAGCATCAGCGGCACGCCTTTGTTCTTGAACGAGGAGCCGAGGATGGTCGGCACGATTTCGTTGGCGATGGTGCGCTGGCGCAGGGCCGCCTTGATCTCGTCGATACTCAGTTCCTCGCCGTCGAGAAACTTCAGGGTCAGCTCGTCATTTGCCTCGGCCGCGGCCTCTATCATGTGTGCCCGCCATTCGTCGGCCAGGGCCTGCAGGTGGTCGGGTATTTCTTCTTCGCGGTAGCTGGTGCCGTTGTCGGCGTCATTCCAGTAAATGGCCTTCATCTTCACCAGGTCGATCTGTCCGATAAAGTTTTCTTCGCTGCCGATGGCCAGCTGGATAGGCACCGGGTGATGCCCCAGCCGCTTGTCGATCTGCTTGACCACGCGCAGGAAATCGGCGCCCTGGCGGTCCATCTTGTTAATGTAGGCCAGCCGCGGCACATGGTACTTGTTGGCCTGGCGCCAGACTGTTTCGGACTGCGGCTCGACCCCGTCGGCGCCGCTGAACACCACAACCGCCCCATCCAGCACGCGCAGCGAGCGCTCGACCTCGATGGTGAAGTCGACGTGGCCGGGGGTGTCGATGATGTTGAAGCGGTACTTGTCGGCAAACTGCTTGGTCGAGCCCTGCCAGAAGGCCGTGGTCGCTGCCGAGGTGATGGTGATGCCGCGCTCCTGTTCCTGGGCCATCCAGTCCATGGTCGCGGCGCCATCGTGTACCTCGCCCATCTTGTGGTTGACCCCGGTGTAGAACAGGATCCGCTCGGTAGTGGTGGTCTTGCCTGCGTCGACGTGGGCGACGATGCCGATGTTGCGGTACAGCTCGATGGGCGTGGTGCGGGCCATGGCGGACTACCTGCGGATGGGCGGATTCCCCCACGTTAGCAGACCGGTAGAATCCTGCCGCGCCGCCGGGCCGTCAGTCGGTCTGGGCCTGCAGCAGCCACTGGCCTTCCACTTCGCGGGCCAGGCCGCTGGCTGGCAACAGCGCCAGCAGGCGGGTGTGCAGGGCGGCGTCGGTGAAGGTCTTGAGGGTGGTCAGGTCCAGCGTGCCGATCAGGTTGAGGTCGGCCTTGGTGTACGACAGCCAGGCTTTTTTCAGGAACTGGGCAACATCGCTGCCGGCAGTGCTGGCGAAGCGGCGATGCCATTGGCCACCGTCAAAAGTGAAATTGTGAGCATGGCTGTAGGTGCTTTCGTCGGCACCTTCGGTGCAGCGGTGGCAGCGGCACGGGCCTTCGCCAAAGGCATTGCGCAGGTAGCTGTTGAAGTCCACGACGGGCCTGAGGGACAGGCGTTTGTCGACATCGAACAGGTCGGCGATAAGGGGTTCTTCGGCGCTCACTCGGGATCCTCGTGTGGTGTGGCGTGCATCGGCGGGCACCCTAACAGATCGGGGCTGCCAGATCATCTTTTGCAGGCCCGGCCGGTTCGCGGGTGGACCCGCGAACCGGCCGGTAGAGACAACCGCGACCGCCTGCCGTACTCTACGCGCCTGTTAAGCCTATACATCCCTTTGAGGTAACCCGCTTGAGCACCAAGTACCCCTATACCGCCACCGTAACCATCAGCGCCGAAGACCGTGGGGGCGATATCGAGGCCTCGGAAAACCCCAAAATGCGCGTAGGACTGGAGGCGGTCACCGAAACCCTGAAGAAGGTGCATTTCGTCGGTACGCTCGCGGCCCCTGAAAAAAATGCCACGCACATCTGTGTGACTCTGGAGAACGGGCTGACCTACTACGGCCCGATCGTCAACGGCCACGCCGAGCTCGAAGGCGGCTGGATTGCCTTCGAGTCCGACATGCTGACCCCGGAAGAGCTGGGCCTTTAAGCTTTAGTTCAACTCTGCGAGGCATTGCTCGAGAATATCCAGGCCTGCCTCGAGCACCTCGGCCTCGATGGTCAGCGGTGCCAGCAGGCGGATGATGTGCCGCGCCTTGCCGCTTGGCATCAGCAGCAGGCCCTTGGCCCGCGCCGTTTCCATCACCTTGGCCAGTTGCGCCGGTGCCGGGCTGCCGTCGGCATTGACGAACTCGATGCCGCGCATGGCGCCCACCCCGGTCAGGCGGCCGATGAACGGGCTCAGGCCTGATGCCTTCCAGCGTTGGTAGCGGCTGACGATCGCCTGCTCCTGGCGCTCCCCCCATGTGGCCACGTTTTCGTCGGTCATCTGCGCCAGGCTGGCCAAGGCTGCCGCACAGGCAATCGGGTTGCCCGAATAGGTGCCACCCAGGCCGCCCTTGGGCAGCGATGCCATCAGGTCCTTGCGCCCCACCACCGCACCCAGCGGCATGCCGCCGGCGATGCTCTTGGCCAGCAGCAGCAGATCAGGCTCGATGCCTAGGCGCGGGAAGGCGAAGCGCTGGCCGGTACGGCCGAAGCCCGACTGGATCTCGTCGATGATGATCAGGATGCCGTGTTCGTCGCAGAAACGGCGCAGGGCCTGGGCGAACATCGGGTCGAGCGCGAGGAAGCCGCCTTCACCCTGTACCGGCTCGAAGATGAATGCCGCCACGTCCTCCACAGCCAGCTCGACGCTGAACAGGCGCTCCATGGCCTTGAGCGCCTGCTCGCAGGTAACCCCGTTGTCGGCGCTGGGGTAGGGCAGGTGGTACACCGGCCCCGGCAGTTCGCCGACCCGCTGCTTGTACGGGGCGACCTTGCCGTTGAGGTTCAGGGTGGCCAGGGTGCGGCCATGGAAGCCGCCGTCGAAGGCGATGATGGCGCGTTTGCCGGTGGCTCCGCGGGCCACCTTGAGGGCGTTTTCTGCAGCTTCTGCTCCGCTGTTGGTGAGCATGCCGGCCAACGGGTAGCTGACTGGCACGAACTGGCTCAGCTGCGCCATCAGCTCCAGGTACGGGCCATGCGGGGCGGCGTTGAAGGCGTAGTGGGTGAGGCGGGTGGCCTGGGCCTGGATCGCTTCGACAACGGCCGGGTTGCAATGGCCCAGGTTGAGGACGCCGATACCGCCGACGAAGTCGATGTAATGTTTACCGTCGGTGTCCCAGACTTCGGCATTGCGGCCATGGGAAAGTGTGATCGGGTGAACGATGGCAATGGATTGGCTGATACTTTCCTGGTTCATGGGGCACGCGGACCTTGTTCGAGTTTCTTATTATCCAAGCGTGTTGGCGGGGTGTTCTGCAAACGAATTAATTGATTGCGGTCATTCCATGGATTCGTGATCTGGCCAATGTTTTGTGTTGGCTGTGCCGGCCTCTTCGCGGGCTTGCACAGGAGTAATCAATCCCCCTCAGCCACCCGCTCGCGAATCCACTGCACAAAGGCCCGTATCTTGGGCACCTCGGCGGCATGCTCGGCATGCGCAATGAAGTGCCTGCCATTGCTTGCCACCGGGTGGTCCCAGGCCACCACCAGCTTGCCTTCGCTGAGCTCCTCGGCTACCAGGTAGCGCGGAATCAAGGCAATGCCGCAGCCAGCGATGGCCGCGCGAATGCACAGGTAGAACGTGTCGAAACGCGGCCCGTGGTAGCTGTTCTGGCTATGCAGCCCCAGCCCCAGAAACCATTCATGCCAGGCCTCGGGGCGCGACACGCATTGCAACAAACGGTGCTCAGTCAGCGCCTGGGCGCTGGCGAACGGGTGATTGGCCAGCAGCTGAGGGCTGCATACCGGCACCACTTCTTCGCTGAACAACTCGATGCAGGTTGCCCCGGGCCAGGTGCCCTGGCCGAAGAAAAAGGCGATGTCAGCCTTGGCCTGGACCAGGTCGAACGGCTCCAGTTCGTTGCGTACATCCAGGTGAATACGCGGGTAGCGGTCGCCGAAACCCTTGAGCTTGGGCACCAGCCAGCGGGCACCGAAGGTGGGCTGGGTGGCGATGCGCAGCACTTCGGTCTCATCGCCATAGCTGAGGATGTAGCGGCTGGAGATGTCGATCTGGGTGAGGATCTTGTTCACTTCGGTGAGGTACAGCGCACCGGCCGGGGTCAGGTGCAGGCGCCGGCGAATGCGCTGGAACAGCGAGTGCGAGAGCATGTCCTCCAGCTGCGCCACCTGCTTGCTGACCGCGCTCTGGGTCAGGTGCAGTTCCTGGGCCGCGCGGGTGAAGCTGAGATGGCGGGCGGCCGCCTCGAAGCACTGGAGGGCGGTAGTCGAAGGCATCAGGCGTTTGGACATGACGGGCACATACCGAGCAAAAAAGGATGAAGTTCATTCCAAAGCGGAATCATGTGGTTCGAAAAGGTCGTTTGTTGACCCCGGCCTATAGATTAATACTGACCTGGATCAACGATTACAACCGGTCGTGCGAAGAGGAGGCCAGTACCCGTTTCCGGCATCAACAAAACAACAACAACGTCCATCAGAAATTTACAAGAATTCTGCTCCGACCTTCAGCCGCCTCGCCGCGGCCGACCCATTCGAGGGTTCTTCATGGCTTCGCTAGACAACAAGAAACAGCGTTCCCTGCAGCACGGCCTGACTTCCCGTCAGGTTTCCATGATCTCCATCGCCGGTATCATCGGCGCCGGCCTGTTCATCGGCTCCTCCAACGCCATTGCCACCGCAGGCCCGGCCATCCTCATTTCGTACGCCATGACCGGGCTGCTGGTCCTGCTGGTGATGCGCATGCTCGGCGAAATGGCCATCGCCAACCCCAACAGTGGCTCGTTTTCCACCTATGCCTCCGAAGCCATCGGCCCCTGGGCGGGCTTTACCATTGGCTGGCTGTACTGGTGGTTCTGGGTACTGATCATTCCGGTCGAGGCCATTGCTGGCGCCGACATCCTGCATGCCTACTTCCCCGGCGTGCCGTCCTGGCTGTTCGCCTTCCTGATCATGCTGGTGCTGTCGGGTACCAACCTGATCAGCGTGAAGAACTTCGGCGCCTTCGAATACTGGTTCGCGCTGGTCAAGGTGGTGGCAATCATTGCCTTCATCGTGGTCTGCAGCCTGGCGATATTCGGCTTCTGGCCGCTGGCCGAGGTGTCCGGGGTGAGTCGGCTATGGGACAACGGCGGCTTCATGCCGAACGGCTTCGGTACCGTGCTGGGGGGCGTGCTGATCACCATCTTCTCGTTCTTCGGCGCCGAAATCGTCACCATTGCCGCTGACGAAACCGCCAACCCGAAAGACAAGATCCGCCGCGCCACCAATCTGGTGGTGTACCGCATTGCCATCTTCTACCTGGCGTCGATCTTCCTTGTGGTGTCGCTGGTTGCCTGGAATGACCCTGCACTGAAAGCCGTTGGCTCGTTCCAGCGTGTGCTGGAAGTGCTGAACGTGCCGGGCGCCAAGCTGCTGGTCGACCTGGTGGTGCTGGTGGCAGTGACCAGTTGCATGAACTCGGGCCTGTACACCGCCTCGCGCATGCTCTATTCGCTGGGCGCCCGTGGCCAGGCGCTGAGCATGACCAAGCGCATCTCCGGTTCGGGTGTGCCCACTGTCGCGGTCATCCTCTCGACCCTGGCCGGGTTTGCCGGTTGCCTGGTCAACTATGTGTTCCCGGGGAAGGTGTTCGGATTCCTGTTGTCGACCACCGGCGCCATCGCCTTGCTGGTGTACCTGGTGATCGCCGTGTCGCAGCTGCGCATGCGTGCCCGTGCTGACCGTGAAGGGCGGCCGCTAGAGCTGAAGATGTGGCTGTTCCCGTGGCTGACCTGGCTGGTGATCGGCACCATTGTCATGGTGCTGGGCTACATGCTGTTCAGCGATGCCTACCGTTATGAAACGCTGATGACCGCCGGGGTGACCGCGTTCATCCTGCTGGTTTCGCTGACCCAGCGGCGCGCCAGGGTGGTCGCCCAGACGGCCTGATGTTTCTGCTTTAATGGGGGCGTTGCGCGCCCCCATATCAATAAGCACAGGAAGCGTATGAACAATCAGAACCTTTCCCTCCAGGCCCTCGCTGCGCCAGACGGCACCTGCTACGGCTGCGGTTGCTCGCACCCCAGCGGCCTGCACCTGCAAAGCCATTGGGATGCCGATGGCATCCACCTGCTGTGCCGTCACGCGCCCGACAGTACCTTCATCGGCTGGCCCGGCCTCGTCTACGGTGGCCTGCTGGCGATGCTGGTCGACTGCCACTCCAACTGGACAGCCATGGCCTACCACTACCGTAACGAAGGCCGCGAGCCGGGCAGCTTGCCGCGTATCGACTGCGTGACCGGCACGCTCAACCTGACCTACCTGAAGCCCACGCCGATGGGCGTCGAGCTGCTGCTCAAAGCCCGCGTGGAAGGTGAAACAGGGCGCAAGACCCGCGTGCTCTGCGAAGTCTGGGCCGACGATGTGCTGACCGTCACCGCCGACTCGGTGTTCGTGCGCGTCGATACCGAAAAGCTCAAGCTCAAGGCCCACGGTCAGGCCTGAACGGGCCACGGTCATGCGCGGCCGGTGATGGTCAGCCGCCCGGGATGCCTCTAGAGTGGCAGGTTCATTCCACAGGCAAGGTTGATCATGACCGATCTCAGTGCGCTCCCCATCACCCGCAAATGGCCCGCCCGACACCCTGAATGGCTGCAGCTGTATTCGCTGCCGACGCCCAACGGCGTCAAGGTGTCGATCATGCTCGAAGAAATCGGCCTGGCCTACGAGCCGCACAAGGTCAGCTTCGAAAGCGATGACCAGCTGAGCCCCGAGTTCATCTCGCTCAGCGCCAACAACAAGATCCCCGCCATCCTCGACCCCAACGGCCCCGGCGGCAAGCCGCTGCCGCTGTTCGAGTCGGGGGCGATCCTGCAGTACCTGGCGGAAAAGAGCGGGAAGTTGTTGAGCCTGGACCCGGCCCAACGCTACCTGACCTTGCAGTGGCTGATGTTCCAGATGGGCGGCATCGGGCCGATGTTCGGCCAGGTCGGGTTCTTCCACTTCTTTGCCGGCAAGGAATACGAGGACAAGCGCCCCCGGGACCGTTATGTGAATGAGTCCAAACGGCTGCTGGGTGTGCTGGACCGGCACTTGAAGGGCCGGCAGTGGATGGTCGACGAATACAGCATCGCCGACATCGCGATCTTGCCGTGGGTGCGCAACCTGGTGGAGCGTTACAACGCGAGCGAGCTGGTTGGGTTTGATCAGTTCAAGGAAGTGCAGCGAGTGCTGGCGGTGTTCCTTGAGCGGCCGGCGGTGCAGCGTGGGCTGAAGATTCCGGGTTGATGGTGGCTGTGCGGGCCTAGAGCAAAAAAAACAAACCCCACCTGCCCGCGACCTCGATCAATTATCTAGGCTCAAGACAGATGCTAACGGCAGGAGAACTCCATGATCCGCTGCAAGCGCGTCTACGCTGCGGTCGAGGTTGAAGACGGCCAGCGGGTGCTGGTCGACCGCTTGTGGCCGCGCAACAAGCGCAAGCAAGACCTGCACGGCCAGTGGATGCGTGAGGTGGCACCTTCGGATCAGCTGCGCAGGTCACTTCACCAGGGCGAACTGGATTTCGCCGGTTTCACCCAGCGTTACCAGCAAGAGCTGGCCGCTCACCCCGAGCACTGGTACCCGCTGCTGGGCATGGCAGAGCAAGGCACGCTGACATTGCTGTATGCCGGCAAGGACACCGAGCACAACAATGCCCGGGTGCTGGCCGACTGGCTGGAAGACGAACTGGACAAGCGCGGGCCCGGCAGTTCACCCGTGTGTTATGGCCATTGATCGATGCCTGGAAACCCCGAGAGCACATTGTGTGATGCCCCTGAACCTGACCCCGGCAAACGACAGCCACTGCACCTTCGCCCGCGACCTCACCCGCCGCGCCATGCTGCCGTACTACCGCGAATACCACCTGCTCTGGATAGAGGAGGCTTTCGACGAAGCCTGGGGCTGGCGCGAGCAGTGGCTGGTGACCGACGGGGACACCTTGCTGGGCTTTTGCAGCCTCAGCCAGGACCGTCAGGCGCTGTTCATCCGCGAGTTGCACCTGCTGCCCGAGCACCGCGGTCACGGGGTGGGTAGTTGGGTGCTGGAGCAACTTTTCCTGTGGGCCAGGCAGCGCGGCCTGCCGCTGCTGCGGCTGATGGTATTTCGCAGCAACCCGGCCCGCCTGCTTTATCGGCGCCACGGCTTTGTCGAAATGGGCGAGGACGACTGTTTTGTACGCATGCAGCGAACCATCGACTAGTGGCTCAATGATGGCTTGTCGCGACCCCAGCGCATCGGCATAGTGAAGGCTGACAGCCACGGCTGCCCTTCGGCAGGCGGGGAGTGCCTCGGCAAAATCAAGGGAAAGGAGAACCCCCTATGAATGGAATCGGTCCGCGTCTGCGGGAAGAGCGTGAGCGACTGGGCATGACTCAGCGCGTGTTTGGCTATATCGGTGGGGTCGAACCCAATGCCCAGGGCAAATACGAGAGCGGTGAACGCATGCCGCGGGTGGATTACCTGGCGGCATTGGCGACGCGTGGTGTGGATGCGTCGTACGTGCTCAGCGGCATCCGCACCCCGGCCCTGCTGGACGGGTTGAGCATGGACGAGTCCGCCTTGCTGAAGGCTTTCCGGCAATTGTCGGTCGATGATCAAGCGGCACTCGGGCACCTGCTGGGCCGATTGGCGAACCCTGAAAAAACCCGGCAAACAGTGCGGTCTCTCACAGTTGAGCGTCAGGCGTTTCTGACGGAAGCAATGCGTTAGGCCCACCGTGAAATTTTTTGTTAAGGTGGCGGGATCCAATCGCCCTGCTGACGAGGTGTGTGCTTGATTAGGGTCTTAGTGGTCGATGATCACGATCTGGTACGAACCGGTATTACGCGCATGCTCGCCGACATCGATGGCCTGCAGGTGGTGGGTGAGGGGGATTCGGGCGAGTCGGCGCTCAAGCTGGCCCGTGAGCTGAAGCCGGACGTGGTGCTGATGGACGTGAAAATGCCTGGCATCGGCGGCCTGGAAGCCACCCGCAAACTGTTGCGCAGCCACCCGGACATCAAGGTGGTAGCCGTGACCGTGTGCGAGGACGACCCGTTCCCCACGCGGCTGTTGCAGGCCGGTGCCGCCGGCTACCTGACCAAGGGCGCAGGCCTGGATGAAATGGTCCAGGCCATTCGCCTGGCCTTCGCCGGCCAGCGCTACATCAGCCCGCAGATTGCCCAGCAGCTGGCGCTCAAGCCGTTCCAGCCGCAGGGCTCGCCGTTCGACGCGTTGTCCGAGCGGGAAATCCAGATTGCTCTGATGATCGTCGGCTGCCAGAAAGTGCAGATCATCTCCGACAAGTTGTGTCTCTCGCCCAAGACCGTCAATACTTACCGTTATCGGATCTTTGAAAAACTCTCGGTCACCAGCGACGTCGAACTGACCTTGCTGGCCGTTCGCCACGGTATGGTTGACGCAAGCCTGTAAACCCTCATGTCTCAAGTTTTTGATGCCAGCGCATTTCTGGCGACCTGCAGCGGTCGCCCGGGCGTTTACCGAATGTTCGACGCCGAAGCCCGGCTGCTGTACGTGGGCAAGGCCAAGAACCTGAAGAAACGCCTGACCAGCTATTTCCGCAAGACCGGCCTGGCGCCCAAGACCGCCGCGCTGGTTGCGCGCATTGCCCAGGTCGAAACCACCATCACCGCCAACGAAACCGAGGCGTTGCTGCTGGAGCAGAACCTGATCAAGGAATGGCGCCCGCCGTACAACATCCTGCTGCGCGACGATAAATCCTACCCCTACGTGTTTTTGTCCGACGGTGAGTTTCCGCGGCTGGGCATTCACCGTGGGGCGAAAAAGGCCAAGGGCCGCTACTTCGGCCCATACCCCAGCGCCGGCGCCATCCGCGAGAGCCTGAGCCTGCTGCAAAAGGCGTTCTCTGTCCGCCAGTGCGAAGACAGCTACTACGCCAACCGCACCCGGCCGTGCCTGCAGTACCAGATCAAGCGTTGCAAAGGGCCCTGCACTGACCTGGTCAGCGCCGAGGAATACGCCGAAGACGTGCGCCACTCGGTGATGTTCCTCGAAGGTCGCAGCCAGCAGCTGGGCAATGAGCTGAATGCCGAAATGGAAAAGGCCGCCATGGCCCTCAATTTCGAAAAGGCCGCCGAGTTGCGGGACCAGATCGCCCTGCTGCGCCGCGTGCAGGACCAGCAATATATCGAAGGCGGCAGCGGCGACGTTGACGTCATTGCCGCTTTCGTCAACCCGGGTGGCGCCTGCGTGCACCTGATCAGCGTGCGCGGCGGCCGGGTGCTGGGCAGCAAGAACTTCTTTCCCCAGGTGGGCATCGAGGAGGAGGTGGCCGAGGTCATGGCGGCCTTCCTGTCCCAGTACTACCTGGGCAACGCCGAGCGTGAATTGCCCAGCGAGTTGATCGTCAACGTTGTTCACGAAGACTTCCAGGCCATCATCGAAGCGCTGCACACGCTGCGCGGCCGTGAGCTGTCCATCAGCCATCGGGTGCGTGGCACCCGCGCTCGCTGGCAGCAGCTGGCGGTAACCAACGCCGAACAGGCGCTGAACGCCCGCCTGGCCAACCGCCAGCATATGGCTGCACGTTTCGAGGCCTTGGCCGAAGTGCTCGGCCTGGACGAAGTACCGCAGCGCCTGGAGTGCTACGACATCAGCCATTCCAGCGGCGAAGCCACCGTGGCCAGTTGCGTGGTGTTCGGCCCGGAAGGCCCGCTGAAGTCCGATTACCGGCGCTTCAATATCGAAGGTGTCACCGCCGGCGACGACTACGCAGCCATGCATCAGGCGCTGACCCGCCGTTACGGGCGCATCAAGGATGGCGAAGGCAAGCTGCCCGACGTGTTGCTGGTGGACGGCGGCAAAGGCCAGCTGAACATGGCCCGCGACGTGATGCAGGAGCTGGGTTTCACCGACCTTACCTTGCTCGGCGTGGCCAAGGGCGTAACCCGCAAGGCCGGTTTCGAAACCCTCTACCTGAACGACGTGCACCACGAATTCACTCTCAAGGGCGATTCATCGGCCCTGCACCTGATCCAGCAGATCCGCGACGAAGCCCACCGTTTCGCCATTACCGGCCACCGCGCCCGCCGCGGCAAGGCCCGTCGGGTGTCCAGCCTGGAGGATGTGGCCGGGGTAGGGCCCAAGCGCCGCCGCGACCTGCTGAAACATTTCGGCGGCCTGCAGGAGCTCAACCGCGCCAGTATCGATGAGATCGCCAAAGCCCCCGGCATCAGTAAAAAGCTTGCCGAGTCGATTTATGCCAGCCTGCATAGCGAGTAGAATGCCGGGCTCAACTTGCGGCCAGTCGTACCGATGAATATTCCAAACCTGCTCACCGTTCTACGCGTCCTGCTCATTCCGATCTTCATCCTGCTGTTCTATATGCCCTATCACTGGAGCTATATGGCCGCCAGCAGCGTGTTTGCGGTGGCGGCCGCCACCGACTGGCTGGACGGCTACCTGGCGCGTCGCCTGCAGCAGAGCACCCCGTTCGGCGCGTTCCTGGACCCGGTGGCCGACAAGCTGATGGTAGCGGTGGCTTTGGTACTGCTGGTGCAGGTGCACGCCAACTTCTGGCTGACCCTGCCGGCTGCAGTCATCATCGGCCGCGAGATCGTGGTATCGGCACTGCGCGAGTGGATGGCCGAGCTGGGCGCGCGGGCACATGTGGCGGTGTCCGACCTGGGCAAGTGGAAAACCGCGGCACAGATGCTGGCGCTGGTGATTCTGCTGGCCAACCCGCCTGCAGTGACGTTCTGGGTCATTCTGGGTTACGGGCTGCTACTGGTGGCGGCAGGGCTGACATTGTGGTCGATGGTGCACTACCTGGTAGCGGCCTGGCCGCACCTGCGCGAAGGCTCGGAACAAAAATAAAACTTTTTTGAATCAAGGGGTTGACGCCGTTTTGGATTTCGCTAGAATGGCATCCATCACGACGCGGGAATAGCTCAGTTGGTAGAGCACGACCTTGCCAAGGTCGGGGTCGCGAGTTCGAGTCTCGTTTCCCGCTCCAAATATAGATCTGCAGAATTCCATGGAAGTCTGTAAGTCGTTGAAAAAAGGCCCTTCGGGGCCTTTTTTCGTTCCAGCTCAGTCTGCCTGAATCCACCAGTAGCCACGAAATTCAAGTACATTTTTAAGTACAGCGATTCCGGGCAGTTGGCGTAGCGGATTGATGGCTGAGCTGGGCCTTGGGCATCGATATACATCTCCTCGACCTTACGAGACCGGGAGATGTACACATGCCATTGACCGACAGTGCCGTCCGCCAGGCGAAGCCGACCGGCAAGAACTACACCCTCAAAGATACCGCTGGCCTTGCACTGTTCGTCGGTGCCAAGGGTGCCAAGCAGTGGCACTTCCGTTTCTACTGGCTGGGCAAGCAGGCCCGGATATCGATGGGCGTCTATCCCGCCGTCAGCCTCAAGGAGGCCAGGGAGGCATGGGATCAGGCGCGCGCCTTGGTTGCCCAGGGCGTCGATCCTCGCGCCGACCGGCGTGAAAGCCGCCTCGCTGCCTGCGCTGCTTCTGAGAACTGCTTTCGTTCAGTCTTCATCGACTGGAAGGCCTTCAGGGCGCTGAGCCTCAAGCGCGGGTGACAAAGCACGTTGGTGCAGATCGAGCGCCACTTCATCAAGGACATCCTGCCTTGGCTGGGGGATCTGCCGATTGTGGAGGTGTCCCGCCAGCATGTGCTGGAGGTGCTGCGCAAGATCGAGCGGCGCAAGGCAATGACCACGGCTGCTGCTCTCGAACCATCCGACAAGCGCTGCAAGGCGCCGCCCATACGGAATCCTACCCAGGTGAGCGCGGACACCCTGAAGCCCGGAAATACGATGAACATTGATCCCATTACGAAGTTCAGTAGCATGTCACCGAATGAGTTATTCAGCCCCATGAGCAAGTTGAAGTTGCAGTGGGGCGAATCCCAGCCATAGAGCGCATCGAGGATGGTGCTATCGATCCAACGTGCCAGCGGAAACCAGAAGTCGACGAAAAACAATGCGAACTGTGCACAAGTGATGGTCATCAATGTCTTGAGATCGACGGTGACGACTAGAAAAGTAAGTGGTATGCAGATAACCAAGGCCATTTTTAAGAACGCCAGAATCATTGGCAGCGCTTGGCGTACGACATCCATTGCGGGGAAGTAGCCAAGTGAGCCCATCGTAAGTCCTACGTCACCATCTGGTCGCGTTCGGCGATGTTGTTCACCGTGTTGAGCAGGGACAGGTAGGCGATCGACAACTGGGCGTTGTAGCCCTCGCGGGCGAAGGTGGCCAGGTCGACGATGGTGATATCCGCCTCGGGCCAGGGCGTGCCGGGGCGGTTGAACAGTTCACCGTCCAGGCCCTGGCAGAACAGGTCCATGGCCTCGGCCATTTCCTGGAGGCGGTTGCGGCGGGCTTCAGGTAATGAAACATCAGCGCTGCGCCGCCGTAATGCATCGCGCACATCTTCGGTCAGCACTGTGCGTTCGATACAGTGCTGCGCGGCATCCAGAATGCACTGACGGATCAAACAATCATTGGGTTGGCGTTTGGTTTGAAAGCGTGGAGGCTGGAGTTCAGCAGACCTGTACTGATATTTTTGTCAGTTGCTTCTAGGTCTATTGGTGCGTGAAGATAAATGCTGTCAATGTTTTCATATTTTGAGGTGTGTCATGTCTATTGCCCGCAGCGAGCAAGAGCTGAAAGAAAACTTTGCTAAGATTGATGTGAATGGTGATGGAAAGATTACGGTTGATGAATTTCGTGCGCTCTTGGTGAGTGGGATTCGGGAGGACTATTCAGAAGCTGTAAGTGATGTTTCGATTTCTGATATTGTTGACAAATATGCTAAGCAGCAGCTTGCGTCCATGGACGCTGATGGGAACAATGAAGTCAGCTTTAAAGAGTACAAATCTGCCTATGACAAGGCTGCGGCCGAGGCTGCAGACGAGGACGAGTAACGTCGTCATATTTTGCACTGTCGCCGCTGCAGCCTTTCGACAATCATAAACTGTCGTGCTGCGGCGACGTGTGCTCAGTTCTATATCAAAGAGCAAAGCTGATAGGTATTGCTACTTGATGGGTTCATGTCGTTCCCGAAATGCCTGATTAGAGATGCCTTTTGAAGGCTGCGGCTGACAGGTTTACTGCCAATCCCAGAGAAATCGCGGCTGGTAATAGAATCAAGACAGGTACCACGCTCATCGGCAGTGTCAGATAAACGACCCAGGGCAGCACTGCGAGTGGCATAACGCACCCCTTGGCACGGTGGTAGAGGTAGCCGGACTCGCGGCTCGCCTCGAAGCGGCGGATATCCCGCCGTACCAGTCATCCACCAGCCCAACGAAGGCGGCCATGGCAAACAGCGGAAAGCGCGTGGTGGCCATCGAGCTGTATTTGAACCGCACCAAGCTTTACGACCCCGCTCGATGGCCTGGCACGGCTCAGCCGCAATCGTATCAGGGCTTGGACCCCGGCCCATGCCGCCCCTGAGCTGCTCGACGGCGCGCGCCTGTCGACAGCTTCCGACCTGTTCGCCGCCGCCTGCGTCATTTACGAGTTGGCCGGCGGCAAGCAACCGTTTGGTCACCTCGGTGCTCGAGCCATGGGTAAACAGCATCCAGGCCAGTCGCTGGACCGGCCTGCCAACCTGCCGGCCAAGGTATGGCCGGCACTGCGCCAGGCCCTGGCGCTGGACCCTGCGGCCCGCCAGTCCGGTGCCCGGGTGCTGCAACAGGCCCTGGTGATGCCCCCCCCTTTCGTTATTGCGCCGTTGGTTCGGCCAACCCCAAGGATACCTTGCGGATACGGACAGCCCCCATGTTCAACCCTAGCGATGAAACTCACTTCAGCCTCGCCCTGGAAGACGCCGATGTCGACTTTCAGGTGTTGTCGTTCACCGGTCATGAGGCCGTCAGCCAACAGCAACGACATCCTTGATGGGCGAGTGGAAAATCGTCATGTCTACATTCATTTGGCGCCAGAAGGCAATGTTGGCATCTTAGAGTTCGCGCTCGATGCCGCCGAACGCCCCGCTTTCACAAAAAGCTCATCGTTGTTCGGCGCGGTTTGCACGGATTCCCCTCCCGCTGCGATCGACCCCCTCAGAACCGCCAGGTAGCACCGCCCCCCACAATATGCAGCGCCGCATTTCGATAGCTGCCGGATAGGCTGTTACCTGAGCGTGCTTTGGTCTGCTCGACATCCATGTCACCCAACCACACCAGGGTATAGGCCAGGTGAATATCCAGGCCTTCTTCGACCTGATAGTTGAATCCGGTTGCCAGCCGCCAGGTTTCGTTCATCGGGTTGTCCACCGTGCGGTCTTTGTCATCCACCGCTGAACTGTCATAGCCCACGCCCATGTTCCAGCGCAGCTTGGGGGTAACCTGGTACTGCGCACCCAGCGAGGCGTGCCAGGTGTCCTTGTAGCGGCGCTCGACGGTGCGGCTGGTGCCGGCAGCGTTGGTATCGACTTCTACGCCAATCTCCCCGAACTCGCTCCAGTCCTGCCAGCCGAGGCTGCCCAGCAAGGTCCATTGCTCGTCGAGCTGGTGGGCAACGCTCAGCAGCACCGTCTGCGGTACCGCCATGTCCAGTTCGAGGCTGTCGACATCCAGTCGGTTCAGGGCCGCGTTCAGCAGCGGGTTGCTGATGTTGCGTACGTGCGGGCTGTCCTTGAATTCGAGGTCGATCTTGCTGGTATAGGCCAGGCCGATCCGGGTCTGTTCGCCAAGCTTGTAGAGCAAACCCACGTTGACGCCGGTGCCCCAGTCGGTGTCCTTGTATTCCAGCTGCCCGTCAGGCCGGTCGGTCACGCCGAGCAGGTTGTTGTTGATCGCCATTTCGGTGCGGTAGTAGGCGTACATGAAGCGCGGGCCGACACCTACGGAAAGGTCATCGGTAAACTGGTAGGCGAATGTTGGCTGCAGCGACACCCCGATTACGGCGGCCTCCTGGGTGAAATAGCGCCCGGTCCAGTCATCGTCGTAGTCCAGTGCCAGGCCAAAGTTGCCATACATGCCAAAACCGATGGCGGCGCGCTCATCCAGCTGGTGGCTGATGAACAGGCTGGCACCTGGCAGGTACTGCAAGCTATTGCCGCCCTCGTTGCCGGCAAACTGATTGTTGCTGTCGCGAGAGAAGCGGATGTCACCGAGTATCACCTGGGCATTCGCGCTGATCTGTGTGCCGCGCAACTGGGCAATGCCTGCCGGGTTGCTCATCAGCACGCTGGGGTCGCTGGCCAGCGCGGCGGCACCGGCGTTCGCCAGGCCATTGCCTTCCTGCCCTGCTTCATAGATCAGGATCCCGCCAGCCCAGGTATTGCTCATGCTCAGGCCAAGGCCGTAGGCAAGGGCGGGCAGATAGCGGCGATAAAATGCATGGGGGCTGTGGTTGAGCATGCTGCAGCCTCTGCGGGGGCGGGCCCGAAGCAGGCCCGCTCGCTACGGGGAGCCTTCAGGGCGGTAGCTGGACCGAACCCGAGGGCGCTGACGCTTACTTGGCTTTCAACTGCTGGAACGACTTGACCATGTCCAACGCCCAGCCATCGAGCACCGCCTTGGCATCTTTGGCCTGCATCACCTGCGAGGAATCGTCCAGCTGCGCGCCAGCCCCTTTACGCACCACTTCGGCGACCACCTGGTTGCTGTCGCCATCGAGGAACACCGCCTCGGTGGCGATGCTGGTGTCCTGGTCACGAATGCCGGTAGCGGCGCTCACACCGGCCGCCACCAGGGCGATCGGGATCACTTCATAGGGCCGTAGGCTTTTGGTCTGCGCGCTGACTGCGGTGATCGCCGGGCGTACTACCAGCACGCCAGGGCCTGGGGCGTTGGCCAGCGGCAATGCCTTGGAGAATTGCGTGCGTAATGCCTGGTCGTAATATCGAGTGATGCCTTGCAGGGTACTTCCCGGGATCTTCTCGGTGGGCTGCGGCCGTGGATAAAACTGGCTGGGTTCGATATAGACGCTGCGGTAACGGTTGACATCGACCCCCGGCTTTATCCAGCGCATGACCGGTGCACCAGAAGGCGACTTGTCTTCCTTCAGCATGCTGTAGTCCTTGAGAAAACCGGAATACTGATCGGACTCGACGTACTTGCTGGCGCATCCGCCAAGCGCGAGCGAGACTGCGCAAAGTGTGGATAGTAGCAATTTGGACTTCATGTTAGGGCTCCTTCGGCCTCGAATTACCTGCGCATAGATGGTGGCTACGCCGGTCCGGGCCTACGGGCCCCGCAGCATGCTCGATCGAATTCGCCGAGCATTCCGGCTGTGCAAACCTATTGCGAATGAGAAGGGGTGTCGAACTAGCGTAGAACGTTTTTTTCACATGCAAAGATTGATACACCAGTGTTTTCCGGCCGGATGATAGGCGCAGCGTGTTCTTAGTCACTTTCGCAATAACCAGTACATTTTGACATAGGCAATTAGTTGATCTGCAACTTCAACCTTACATGCAGGACCTTGTCCAGTCGCTAAGCGCATACCTCACGGGCTTTATGTGGTTCTGTAAAGCATGGTCTACGCTTGCTCGGAACAAACGGGGAGGGACTTGTGCATGGCCAGTGTTGCCGAAAGAGCGCCCGGCACAGCCCTGGCTGGTGCCATCATCTGCGAATACTGCGACGCTGTTTATCAGCGCACCCAGTTGCAGCCGTCCCAGCGCGCGGTATGCAGCCGCTGCGGTGGGGTCCTGCAGCGGCCTGTTCGCATTACCGTGCAACAACGCCTGGCCCTGAGCATCACCGGCGCCGTGCTGCTGGCGTTCGCCAACCTTTACCCGGTGATGTCGATCAGCATGCAGGGCCTGCGCAATGCTGCGACGCTGTGGGATTCGGTGATGATCCTGAGCCACGGCAGCATTACCTTCATCGCTTTGGTGGTGGCCCTGGCGATCATCCTCGCGCCGATGCTGCAGGTTGCATTGCTGATCTGGCTGCTGGCTTTTGCCGTAGGCCGGCGGCGGGCGCCAGGGTTCGCCATGTGCATGCGCGCGCTGGAAGGCCTACGGCCCTGGAGCATGCTTGAAGTGTGCCTGCTGGGGGCGCTGGTTGCGGTGATCAAGCTGGCCGGCCTGTTGCAGGTGATACCGGGCATCGGCCTGGTGGCCCTGGCCGCGTTGAGCGTACTGATCATCCTGATTGCCGGGCGTGACATTCGCGATCTCTGGGAGCAGGTATGAGCAACCCGCCGCTGGCCGCCGAACTGCAGCTGTGCCTGTGCCATGGCTGTGGCCTTGCCGCAGACCTGCGCCACAATCGCCATCAGTGCCCGCGCTGCGGCGCACCCCTGCACTCGCGCAAGCACGATGCAATCAGCCGCGGCTGGGCGTACCTGTTGGCAGCCCTGGTGTTCTACATTCCAGCCAACGCCTTGCCCGTAATGCACACGACAATGCTCGGCCAGGGCATCGACAGCACCATCGTCGGTGGGGTGATCGAGTTCTGGGAAGAGGGGGCGTGGGACATCGCGCTGATCATCTTCATCGCCAGTATCGGTGTGCCGGTGGTCAAGTTCGCCTCGCTGACCCTGCTGCTGTCGAGCGCACAGCGGCGTAGCCGAAAGGGCTGCCGGCAACGCTCGAAGCTGTACCGTTTCGTCGAGCTGATCGGCTACTGGTCGATGCTCGATGTGCTGGTGGTGGCGCTGGTGGCGGCGCTGGTGCAACTGCGCGAACTCGGCACCATCGAGCCGCGTGCGGGCATCCTGTTCTTCGGCCTGGTGGTGGTACTTACCATGCTCTCGGCAATGAGTTTCGACCCGCGGCTGATCTGGGACCACGCCCCAGCCGAGAAGGAGGCCTGACCGATGCAGGAATCGCAAGGCCAGCCGGTGCCTGGCCAACCCGAAGTGCGCAGCCGGCGCTGGAACATTTCACTGGTCTGGATCGTGCCGATCCTGGCGCTGCTGGTCGGCGCCTCGCTGGTGGTGCGCAACTGGATGCAGGAAGGCCCGGTGATCTCGATTTCGTTTCGTACCGGTGACGGCCTGGTGGCGCAGAAAACCCCGGTCAAATACCGCAGCGTGGTGATCGGTGGGGTGACATCGGTAGAGCTGGCCGACGACCGCAACAGCGTGGTGGTGAAAGTGCAATTGAACAAGGATGCGCAATCGTTCGCCAGCGAAGGCGCGCGCTTCTGGGTGGTGCGCCCACGCATCGGTGCCGGTGGCGTCAGCGGCATCGACACCTTGCTCTCGGGGAGTTTCATCGGCGCCGATGCCGGGCAGTCGGGTGGCCCGCAAAACAGGTTCACCGGGCTGGAGACGCCACCGCCGATCACCTATGGCGAAAAGGGCAAGCGCTTCGTGCTGACCGCCCGGGACCTTGGCTCGCTGGATATCGGCTCGTCCATCTACTACCGCAAGATCCCGGTCGGGCAGGTGGTGTCGTACGCCTTGCGTGAAGATGGCCGCGGGGTCGATGTGGACATCTTCGTCAACGCCCCTTACGACGCATTTGTCACCCACGACTCACGCTTCTGGAACGCCAGCGGCATTGATGTGAAGGTGGGCGCCGACGGGGTGAAGATCAACACCGAGTCGCTTTCAGCACTGCTGGTCGGCGGCCTGGCGTTTGGCACTCCGGCCTTTGCCGAGCAAGCCGAGCTGGCTGCCGATCAGCAGCGTTTTCGCCTGTTTGCCGACCGCGAGGCCGCGTTGGCTCCGCCCAGCGGCCGGTCACGGCACTTGCGCCTGCGCTTCGAGCAGGCCTTGCGCGGCTTGTCGGTTGGCGCGCCGGTCGAGTTCATGGGGGTACCGTTCGGAAAAGTCACTGCCATACAGCTGGACTACGACGAGCAGAAGCAGACGTTTCCGGTCATGGTCGATGCGGTGGTCTTTCCGCAACGCCTGGGGCCGGTGCAGGCCAAGATGCTCAAGGCGCGCAACCCCGACAGCGATGACGAAACCGCTACCCGGCAACTGATCGGCAGCTTTGTCGAGCATGGGCTGCGCGCCCAGGCGCGCAGTGGCAACCTCATCACCGGGCAGATGTACATCGCCCTGGACTTCTACCCCGATGCGGCCAAGGTCGCTTTCGACAGCTCACCAGGCCCACTGCGCATTCCGACCATCCCCGGCAGCCTGGAGCGGGTGCAGGAGCAGTTGCAGGGCCTGGTCGACCGCTTGCGTGAATTGCCGCTCGAGCGCATCGCCAGCGGCCTGGATAACAACCTGTCAGAACTGCAGCGCAGCCTCAAACAATTCAACAGCCAGACGCTGCCGGGTGTCACCAGGACCCTCGATGACATCCGCAAAACGGTGAACACCGCCAATTCGGCGATCTCGGAAAACTCGCCGCAGCGAGAGCGCCTGGGTGAAACCCTTGACGAGCTGGACCGCATGTCGCGCTCGGTCCGCGACCTTACCGATTACCTTGGCCGGCACCCGGAATCGCTGATCCGCGGCAAACCCAAAGGTGTGGATGCCGACAACCTGCAGCCCTGACAAGGCTGATCATGGAGCACGTTATGCCAAAGCGGTGGATGGGGTGGTTGGTTGCCAGCGGCGTGCTGCTGGCCGGCTGCAGTGGTGCACCGGTGAGCTATCACACCTTGGTGCCGGTGCCGATGGACCAGGGAGCGCGCAGCCAGGTTCGGGTGGAGCGGGTCAGCATGCCGCCCCAGGTGGACCGCCCGCAGCTGGTAGTGCGTCAGGGCAGCAGCGGGCTGGCCATCCTGGAAACGCAATGGTGGGGCGCCAACCTGGTGGATGAGTTCCGCAGTGCGCTGCAGGACCAGCTGGGTGGGGCGGCTGGCGGCAGTGCTGCCTCTACCGTGCGGCTGGATGTGCAGCGCTTCGATTCGGTGCCAGGCCAGCATGCCCTGGTCGACGTGCGCTGGCGCCTGCAGCGCGCCGGAGCAGCGCAGGCGCTCACCTGCCGCAGCATCGTCCAGACCCCCGCTGACAATACCGTCGAAAGCCTGGTCGAGGCGCATCAGCAGAACGTGCGCAAGCTTGCAGAGCTGATCGCCCGCAGCGATCGACCTGGCCAGCAGGCATGCCCTGCGCAGGGCGCGATAGTGCCCTGAGCGTGTTTGCGTGTTAAGGGTGCTGTACTAGGCTGCTGATACGCTGGGCGCAGCACCGGCGGCAGGGTGATCAGAGGGGGCGCGTTGCACATGGGCAATCGGTTTTCCGCGTGGTTTGCATCACTGCTGCTTGCCTTCATCGTGCTGCCGCTGCAAGGGCTGGCTGTCGAGCAAGTGGCCACGATTACCGCAGAACCGGCGCAGCTGAAAGTCGGCAACCGCACCATCATCACCCTGCAGGCCACCCTGCTTGGCGAAACGCCAGCGGTGCGGGTGCAACGTGCTGAAGGGGTGATTCGCGAGATTCTGGATGAGAGCGACGCCAGCACGGTGAGTGTCGACGCCATTCAGGACAGCTACATGGTGCTGCTGGGCAATCGTCGCGCGTTCATCGTCTCGCCTCTGGACCTGGGTGCCACCGACGTTGGCGCCCGGCAGGCCGCCGAAGCGGCTGCGCAGCGCCTGCGGCAAGTGGTGGAGGAGTCCGGCCAGGCACGCAGCGTGCGCTTTCTGCTGATGGCCGCAGGCCTGAGTGGCGCGGCCACCGTGCTCTATCTGCTGTTGCTCAAGGGGGTGGGTTGGCTGCACCGCAAGGCGCTGTCATGGTTGCCCAAGCACATGCGCAAGCACACCAGCGCGCTACGTATCGGCCAGACGCCGTTGATGGACACCAGCAACCTGTTCCCGCTGGTGCGTCGCCTGCTGGCGCTGTTGCGCTGGTCGCTGGTGGCACTGCTGACCTATGAATGGCTGACCTTCGTGCTGCAGCGTTTTCCCTACACACGCGCGTGGGGCGAAAGCCTCAACCAGTACCTCGTCGCGTTGCTGCGCCATGTGCTCGATGGTGTGATCGCGGCGATTCCCGGCATGGTCATCGCACTGCTGATCTTCTTTCTTGCGCGGGGCTTCAGCGCCTTCAGCAAGCGCCTGCTTGAACGCCTGGCTCGGCCCGGGACTATCTCCTGGCTCAACCAGGAAACGCTGCAACCCACCATGCGCCTCACCGCGCTGGCGATCTGGCTGTTCGCCCTCGCAATGGCCTACCCCTACCTGCCTGGGGCCGACACCGAGGCCTTCAAAGGGCTGTCGGTGCTGATCGGCCTGATGATTTCGCTGGGTGCCTCCAGCGTGGTCGGCCAGGCGGCGTCGGGGTTGATCCTTACCTACACGCGCACGCTGCGGCCCGGCGAGTTCGTGCGCATTGGCGAGCACGAGGGTACGGTGACCGAGGTGGGCATGTTCACCACCAGTATCCGCACCGGCCTTGGCGAGGTGCTGACGCTGCCCAATTCGATGATCACAGGTTCCGTGACCAAGAATTACTCACGGGTGGTGCAAGGGCAGGGGTATGTCGTCGATACCACGGTCACCATCGGTTACGACACGCCGTGGCGGCAAGTGGAGGCCATGCTGCTGGAGGCGGCCAGGCGCACCCCCGGCGTGGTTGAAGCCCCACCCGCACAGGTGTTCCAGACGGCGTTGTCGGATTTCTACCCCGAGTACCGCCTGGTGGCCCAGGCCGTGCCCAGCGAGCCCCGGCCACGCGCCGAACTGCTGACCGTGTTGCACGCCAATATTCAGGACGTGTTCAACGAGTACGGGGTGCAGATCATGTCGCCGCATTACCTTGGCGACCCCGAACAGGAAAAGCGCGTACCCCGCGAGCGCTGGTACATGGCCCCGGCCTCGGAGCAGCACAAGGATGCGCAGCCATGACCGAGTTCATCCTCCACGCCTTGCGCGGCAACCCGGAAATTGCCGTATTCCTCGCCATCGCCCTGGGTGTGCTGCTCGGTCGCCTGCACATTGGCAGCTTCCATCTGGGCTCGGTGGCGGGCGCATTGCTGGTGGGCCTGGCCATCGGCCAGGTCGGCGTGGACGTGCCGGTCGAGCTGAAATCGGTGTTCTTCGTGTTGTTCATCTATGCCGTGGGCTTCAAAAGCGGCCCGGAATTTTTCGGCAGCCTCAACCGTGGCACCCTGAAGCTGGTGGTGTTTTCCCTGGTGCTGTGCATGACAGCGCTCGGCAGCATCCTGCTGATGAACGTGGTCTACGGTTTCGATGCCGGGTTTACCGCAGGGCTTGGGGCCGGGGCGCTGACCGACACCGCAATCATGGGCACCGCCAGCAGCGCGATTGCGCATTTGAGCCTGGCAGACGCCGACAAGGCGCAACTCAACAGCCATATGGCGGTGGCCTATGCCATTACCTACCTGTTCGGCACTGTCGGCCTGATCGTGTTCGTCGGCACCATCGCGCCAAAGCTGCTGCGTATCGATGTGCGCGCTTCAGCCCGCGAGCTGGAAGCCGAGCTGGGCATCGACAATCAGGACGAAGTGCTGAGTATCCCGTACACCCGTATCGTCGTGCGTGCCCATCAGTTGCAGGCCGGGCAGCTGGTCGGCCGCAGCATCGCTGCCATCGAGCGCGACTTTCCGGCGTTGAGCGTCGAGCGGGTGGTGCGCGGCACGCAGGTGCTGGAGCGCGACCCCGCTTTGGTACTGGCGTCAGGCGATATCCTGGGCATTTACGCGCTGCGTGAGTCGGTTGCCGACCTCGCGTACCTGGTAGGCCCTGAGGTCGATGACCCGCGTTCGCTGTCGTTTCCCACGCGCACTGCCGACATCGTGCTTACCAACGCCGCGCTGCATGGCCATACGCTGCACCAGATCCGCACCCGCCTGGTCGGCGCCGGGCGCATGGGCTGTTTTATCGATGAAATCACCCGCCAAGGCCTGCCACTGCCGGCGTTGCCCAACACGGTGCTGCGCCGGGGCGACGTGATCACCCTGACCGGGCGCACCGCCAGCGTCGAGGCGCTGGCCGCTGAACTGGGCAGGATCCGTCAGCGCACCTACAAATCGGATATCGCCGTGCACGCGCTGGGTATGGTGCTGGGTGCGTTGCTTGGCATGCTGTCGACCCATATCGGCATGATCCCGATCGAACTGGGTGTGGGAGGTGGGGTGCTGCTGGTGGCGTTGCTGATCGGGTGGTACAACTCGCGCCATCCGGAAATCGGCGCCATGCCCGCCGCCGCGCAGTGGGCATTTTCCGAGTTCGGCCTGACGGCCTTCGGTGCAGTGGTGGGCTTGCTGGCCGGCCCCGCCGCCTTCGAGGCGATGCGCGAGCAAGGGCTGGCGTTGCTGCTTTCTGGCATGCTGGTGACGCTGCTGCCGCCGCTGGTCGCGTTGTACTTCGGCCGCTATGTATTGCGCCTGCACCCGATGATCCTGCTCGGCGCCCTGGCGGGCGCGCAGACCGAGGCAGCCTCGATGAACAAAGTCATCGAAATGTCCGGCAGCAACACCCCCGTGGTCGGCTTCACCGTGTGTTACGCGATCTCCAACGTACTGCTCGCCGTGTGCGGGCCGATCATCGTGTTCTTCGCAACTTGATCAGCACAGGGAGTTGCTCGATGACCTATGGTTGCGCGCCGGCCCTTTCGGGCTTTTTCAGGGCCTGGTTGCTGCTGTCGATGTTGCTGATGACCTTCAGCGCGCAGGCCGCGGAGGGCGCTTCACCTGCGCTGGCCGCAGACAGGGAAGGCTATGCCGATGCCGACACCTGCCAGGGCTGCCATGCCGGGCAGGCAGGCCTCTGGCAGCATTCCGACCACGCCTGGGCACTGCGCGAGCCCACTGCCGGCAACGTGCTGGGCAACTTCGACGATGTGCGTTACGACGCAGACGGCGTGCAGGCCCACTTCTACCGCAAGGGCGAGGGCTATTACGTCACCCTTGAAGGCGAGGATGGCAAACCGGCCGAATTCCAGGTTCGCTACACCTTCGGCCATGACCCGTTGCAACAGTACCTGGTGGAGCTTTCCCGGGGGCGTCTGCAAGCCCTGACCATCGCCTGGGACAGCCGCCCGCAGACGCAGGGTGGCCAGCGCTGGTTTTCGCTGTACCCAGGCCAGCGTTTCACCCCGGGTGACCCCCTGCACTGGACCGGCCGCTACCAGAACTGGAACGGCATGTGCGCCGACTGCCACTCCACCCGTCTGGCCAAGCACTACGACGACCGGCACGACAGCTTCGCCACCACCTGGCAGGAGCAGACCGTCGGGTGCCAGGCGTGTCACGGGCCGGGGCAGGCGCATGTGGACTGGGCCCGTGAACACCCGGCAGGCAAGCCCCCAGGCCAGGCCGGCAATGGCCTGGCGGTGAACTTCAAGGCACTGGGCAGCAAGGGCGTGGTGGAGCAGTGCGCCTATTGCCATAGCCGCCGCCAGGGCCTGGGCAGCGGCCAGTTGCCGGGGCATCCGCAGCTCGACCAGAGCCTGCCCGCAACCCTGCGCACGGGGCTCTACCACGCCGACGGGCAGATCGACGGCGAGGTCTACGAGTTCGGCTCGTTCGCCCAAAGCAAGATGTATGGCGCAGGGGTTACCTGCACCGACTGCCACGACCCGCATACCACCAAGGTGCGTATCGAAGGCAATGGCCTGTGCCTGCAATGCCACAACCCTCAGCCCGATACTGCACGCTTTTCCGGCCTGCAGGCCAAGGACTACGACAGCCCGGCGCACCACCATCACCCTGTAGGCTCGCCGGGGGCCCAATGCGTGAACTGCCACATGCCGAGCAAGACCTACATGGTGCTCGACCCGCGCCGCGACCACAGCATCCGTATCCCGCGCCCGGACCTTGCCGAGCAGACTGCCAGCCCCGACGCCTGCACGGCCTGCCACCAGGGCCAGCCCGCGGCATGGGCGGCCAAGGCCATCGACCAGTGGTTCGCCAGCCCGGCGCGCCCCAACCACTACGGGCAAACCTTCCACGCGGTGCAGCAGGACCCGGGCACCACCCTCAGCCGCTTGGGCTACCTGCTCGCCGACAAGGCCAATCCTGCCATCGTCCGTGCCACCGCTGCCGACCAACTGGCCGACCTGGGCCCCTCGGCCACCAGCAACCTGCGCTGGGCGCTGCAGGACAAGGAGCCGCTGGTGCGGGCCTACGCGGTGTCCGGCTTTACCAGTGTCGAACCACAGCAACGCCTCCAGGCCTTGCTGCCCTTGCTGGCGGACTCGACCCGCGCCGTGCGTGACGAGACCGTGCGGGCCCTGGCCGACGTCGCGCCCGAGCAGCTGCCTGAGCAGCAGCGTGAAACCTTCAGCTCTTTGCTGGCCGACTATGAGCAGCGGCTGCGCGGCAACGCCGACCTGCCCGGTGGGCGCCTGAACCTGGCGGTGCTGCTGTCGCGACAGGGCCGCGACGAAGAGGCGATGAACGAATACCGCCAAGCCTTGCACATGGACCCGTATTTCGTACCGGCGCGGGTCAACCTGGTGACCCTGGCCAGTGCCGGGCAACGCCTGGACGAGGCCGAAGCATTGCTGCGCGAGGGCGTGGCGCTGCGCAACATGCCCGTCACCGACCGCGGCAACCTGGCCTACATGCTGGCGCTGCTGCTGGTCGAACGCGGCGATGCCGGGCAGGCGCTGGGCTGGCTGCAACAGGCGGCCGAGGCGTTGCCCGGCAACGCCCGTATCCGCTACAACCAGGGCCTGTTGCTGTCGCGCATGAACCGCCGTGACGATGCGCTGCAAGCGCTACGCCAAGGCCTGCAGCAGTCACCGGGCGATGCCGACCTGCTGTACTCACTGATTTACCTGCACGCACTGGCCGGCGAACGCCAGCAGGCATTCGCTTACGTCAAGCGCATGCGCGAGGCGGCGCCGGACGACCCGCGGCTGCAGGCCATCGAGCCTTACTGGCGTCAAGCCGAGTAACGGTGTTTGCGCACTTGGGGCGGACAACTAGAGTTACAGGTTCATGGCGGTCGGGCGAGGAGGGATCGTGAACACTTACGAACACGTCATCGCGCTGCAAGCGGCAGTCGGGCAGAAGGTGCTGGGGCAGGCCGACACCATTCATCATGTGCTGCTCGGGCTTCTGGCCAACGGCCATGTCCTGCTCGAGAGCCTGCCCGGGCTGGCCAAGACGCGCACGGTCAAGGCCCTGGCCACGCACCTGGATGCGCAGATGCGGCGCATCCAGTTCACCCCCGACCTGCTGCCGTCCGACATCACCGGCGGGGAGATCCTGCAGCAGAGCGAACGCGGCAATGTCATCGAGTTCCAGCCCGGGCCGCTGTTCGGCAACGTCATTCTTGCCGACGAAATCAACCGGGCGCCGGCCAAGGTCCAGGCGGCGCTGCTCGAGGCCATGGAGGAGCGCCAGATCACCGTGGCCGGCAAAAGCTACCCGATGCCGGGCCTGTTCATGGTATTGGCCACACAGAATCCCATCGAGCAGGAGGGCACCTACCCGCTGCCCGAGGCGCAGATGGACCGCTTTCTGATGAAGCTGCAACTGGACTACCCAAGCCCCGACGATGAAACCCAGGTGTTGCGCCTGGTGCGGGCAGAGGACCAGGCGGCGCAGGGGCAGCAGGCCGCGCCGCAGCAGCTTGCCCAGGAGGTGATCTTTGCCGCGCGCCAGGAGATCGGCCAGGTGCACGTCAGCGAAGCGATCGACCGCTACCTGATCGGCCTGATCAACGCGACCCGCCATGGCGCCGAGCATGACCCGGACCTGGGCCGCTGGATCAAGATCGGCGCCAGCCCACGCGGTGGCATCAGCCTGGACCGGGTATCGCGTGCGCATGCCTGGCTCAGCGGCAGCGCTTTCGTCACCCCGGACGATGTGCGGGCAATCATCCACCCGGTCCTGCGCCACCGCCTGCAGCTGACCTACGACGCCATCAGCGATGGCGTGGGCGCCGACCAGGTCATCGACCGGCTGCTGGACAAAGTCGCCATACCTGCCTGAGGGCACGCTCATGCCAGTGACCACGCCGTCTGCCGACGGCCACGTCTACACCACCATGGCCCAGCTGATGGCCCTGGAGCCGCGTGCGCGGGGCCTGAGCTTCATTGCCCGCCAGCCGCTGTCGAGCATCCTTTCAGGCAACCATGCCTCGCGCTTGCGCGGCAGGGGCCTGAGCTTCGACGAGCTGCGCCGCTACCAGCCAGGCGATGATCTGCGGCATCTGGACTGGCGCGCCTCGCTGCGCCACGGCAAGCCGTTCGTGCGCAGTTTTACCGAAGAGCGCGACCGGCCAACGCTGGTGGTGGTGGACCAGCGCATGAGCATGTACTTCGGTTCGCAGCGCGACTTCAAGTCGGTGACTGCGGCGCACTTGGCGGCGCTGTGTGCGTGGATCGCCTTCCATGCCGGGGATCGGGTTGGCGGGCTGGTGATCGGCGCCGAGCGGGTCGAGCACATTGCGCCACTGCGCAGCCGCAGCCGGGTTCAGCTTTTTTTTACCGCGCTGGTGCGTGCCAACCATGCGCTGTCGGTGGCGGGTGCGGACCGGGAGCATGACCGGCTGCTCGACCAGGTCCTGCGCAATTGTATTGCCAGTGCAGGGCACGACCACCTGATTTGCCTGATCAGCGACTTTGCCGGTGTCAGCGAGCAGACCCTGGGCCTGCTGCGCCAGCTGCGCAGCCACAACGATGTCATCGCCCTGCAGGTGTACGACCCGATTGCCCTGCAACTGCCGGACCACGGCCGGTTGACCATCACCCAGGGTTCGGCGCAGGCCGAGCTGGAGGTGGGGCGCCGGCAGGTTCACCGGCCGTTGTCCGATTTCCTCAGCGGCCGCCTGCGCGACGTGGCCGACTTGCTGCGCCGCAGCCAGGTACCGCTGATGTTGATCAGCAGCGGTGAAGACAGCCTTGAGCAATTGCGTCACGAGCTGGGGCGCCTGAGTGAGGTTGCACGATGAGCAGCGCCGAGGTTCCCGCCATCGACCAGTTGCAGGGGCTGGCGCCTGGCACCCCGCCATTCAGCTATGCGCCGCAGACCTGGGGCTGGGGCGTATTGCTGGGGCTGCTGGTGCTGGCCGTGCTGGTGTGGGCGGTACTGCGCTGGCGGCGCTGGCAGCGTGATCGCTACCGCCGCGAGGCATTGACCCGGCTCGCCTGGCTGGAGCAGCAGGCCGGGCAGCAGCGGACGGCACTGCGCGAACTGCCCGAGCTGATCAAGCGTGTGGCGTTGTCGATGCCCTCGGCGCCCGCCGTCGGCGCCCTTGGCGGGCCGCATTGGCAGGCGTTTCTGCAAAAACAGACTGCGCAGCTGTTGCCGGCGCAGTTCGCCGCCCAACTGCAACTGCTGGCCTACGCACCCGACGCCCAGCTGCTGGCGCTGCAGGGTGCAGAGGTGCAGGCGTTGCTGGCCACCTGCCGGCACTGGATCCGCGATCATGTGGCAGTTTGACTACCCTTGGGTGTTCCTGCTGCTGCCGTTGGCGTGGCTGGGCTACCGGCGCCTGAGCCCGTATCACGAGGCGCGCAGCGCATTGCGGGTGCCATTTTTTGCGGCCATGAGCCGTGCGGTCGGCATGCCGGCCGGCAAGCGCGAGGGCAGCGGCGCACGCTGGCAACTGCTGCTCAGCGTTGTGGTCTGGACGCTGTTGGTAGCGGCATGCGCGCGGCCGGTGCTGGTCGAGAAACCCCTCCAGCACCAGCAGCCGACCCGCGACCTCATGCTGGCCATCGATATCTCGCAGTCGATGCAGGCCACCGACTATACCGGCCCCGACGGCCAGCGCAGCGATCGCCTGACGGCGGTCAAGGCGGTGGTGCGCGACTTCATCGCCCGGCGCAAGGATGACCGTATCGGCCTGATCGTGTTCGGCACCGGTGCCTACCCGCAGGCCCCGCTGACCCTGGATCATGCCAGCCTGCTGATGTTGCTGGACGAAGTCGGCATCGGTATGGCAGGGCCGAACACGGCGCTGGGCGATGCCCTGGGGCTGACCATCAAGATGCTGCAGAAGGCCAAGGAGCAGGACAAGGTCTTGATCCTGCTCACCGATGGCAACGACACCGGCAGCGCCATCACCCCCGAGCATGCGGCGCGCCTGGCGCATGAGCATGGCATTGTGGTGCACACCATCGGCATTGGCGACCCTGCGGCAACCGGCGAGCAGAAGGTCGACCTTGAAGCATTGCGGCAGATCGCCCAGCTGACCGGCGGCAGGTTTTTCCGCGCCGACGACAGCCAGGCACTGCAGGTTGTGTACGAAACCCTGGACCAGATCACCCCGCACAAGGTCACCACCCTCAGCCATCAGCCCAAACGCGACTTGTTCATCTGGCCGTTGGGGGCAGGCCTGTGCCTGTTGCTGGCGGCGCACGTGCTGGCGTTGCTGGTGGCGAGCCGACAGTTGTCGACCTCGGCAGCGCCGGCGAAAGAGGGCTGACGATGGACATCGACCTCAGCGCCTTCCATTTCCTGCGCCCGCTGTGGTTGCTGGTGATCGTGCCGGGGCTAGCGGCACCGTGGCTGTGGCGGCGTCGCCACGACCTCAAACGCCAGCTGAAGGGGTTCATTGCGCCGCATCTGGTCGAGCACCTGCTGCTGCGCCCCGACGCCGATCAGCGTCTGCGCCCGGTGCATCTGTTGGCGGCCACGCTGGTCATCGGTGCGCTGGCCGCAGCTGGGCCGACCTGGCAGCAAGACACCCCGGCGTTTCTCGACAACCGTGCGCCGCTGATCCTCGCCGTCGACTTGTCGGCGTCGATGGACGCCGCCGATGTGCCCCCCAGCCGCCTGGCAGCGGCGCGGCATATGCTGCACGACCTGGTCCAGCGCCGGGGCGGCGCGCGCACGGCGCTGATCGCCTATGCCGGCAGTGCCCATCTGGTGCTGCCCGCCACCGACGACCCGGCATTGCTCGCCACCTTCATCGACGCGCTGAGTACCGACCTGCTGCCCCAGCCCGGCAAGGACGCCTTGGGCGTTGTCGAACTTGCCTTGGCCCTGCTCAAGGCCGAAAACAGCGCCGGGACCTTGGTGCTGATCACCGACGGTGCCGATGCCAGCCAGTTCGACGCGCTGGGCAAACGGCTGCACGGCAGCGACTTGCAAGTGCTGGTGCTGGCTGTGGGCAGTGGCGATGCAAGCGTCACGCGCACTGCCGACGGCACCACTGTCAAGGCCACGTTCGACGAGCAGGGCCTCAAGGGGCTGGCCGATGCCACGCATGCACCTTTGGGCAGCCTGACCCTGGATGACGACGACCTGGACTGGATCGAGCTGCACGCCCAGCGCCATTTCCAGGCCGTGAGCGGGGATGGGCAACCGGTGCACTGGAAGGACGCCGGTTACTGGTTGTGCTGGCCATTGCTGCTGGTCGCGCTGCTGTGTGTGCGCCGGGGGTGGCGGGTGAACTGGTTGGGCGTTGTGGCCGCGGCTGTGCTGCTGGGCGGCGCACCGAACCCGGCGCAGGCAGGCGCATTGCTCGATGCATTCTTCACCGCCAACCAGCAAGGGCGCTGGGCGTTCGAACACGCCCATTACGGCCAGGCCGCCGAGCGTTTCCACGACCCGTACTGGAAGGGTGTGTCCGCCTATGAAGCAGCCGATTTCACCGCCGCTGTCGCTTCACTGGCGGTGGTCGATACCGCACCTGCGCATTTCTACCGGGGCAACAGCCTGGTGCGTCTGTTCAAGTTCCCCGAGGCAATCGCCGCCTACCGCCAGGCACTGCGGGCCCGGCCCGACTTCGCCGAGGCCAAGGCCAACCTGGCGCTGGCCCAGGCCTTGCTGGCGGATTACCAGGACCAGCAGGCGCAGAGCCCACCCGACGAGAAGCCTGACAAGGTCGTCGAGGACCAGACTCCAAGCGCCGGCAGCAAACGCCAGGAAGTGGCCAAGGCCGCGTCCGATCAGCGCTGGCTGGATAACCTGGCAACCTCGCCGGGGCAGTTTCTCAAGCGCAAGTTCCAGATCCAGCAGGCGGCGCGTCAAACGCCGCAGGAGCAGCAACCATGAGCCGCTGTTGCCTGCTGTTGCTGCTGTTGCTGCTGTTACCTGCCTGGCTGCTGGCCGCTGAGCCTGAGGTGCGTCTCGAGCAGCGCCTGCTGCCAGGCGCCCAAGTGATCAGCGGTGCCACCCTTGAGTTGCAGGTGGACTTGCTGGTCGACACCTGGTTCACCGATGCCCCGCAGCTGGCCACGCTGTCGCTACCCGGCGCGGTGGTGAGCCCTCCGTCGGGCGAGGCGGAGCACCTGAACCAACAGATAGCGGGCAAACCTTTCTTCGGCCTGCGTTTCACCTACCGGATCACCCCGCAAGCCAGCGGGCGGTTCCAGGTGCCGGCGCTGGCATTCACGGTCCACCCCGGGCAGGCCAGTGCACCGGTTACGCTCAGCAGCCAGCCCCTGGAATTCGTCGTCAAAGGTGCGCCGACGGCCGCCGCTGCCGGCGCACAGGCCGACCCGCTGCTGGTGGCCACCGGCGTCACCTTTACCCAAAAGATTTCGCCTTCGCACGACCCGCTACGCCAGGGCGACAGCATCACCCGCACGCTGCGTGTTGTCGCCCAGGGCAGCGAGGCGATGCTGATGCCTGCCACACCGATGGCCCAGGTCGATGGGCTCAAGCGCTATGTTGCGCCCGCCAGCGTCAAGCCACTGACCGATGGCCGCGGGGGGACCACCGGCGGGGTCCGCGAAGACACCGTAAGCTACGTGGTCAGCGCCCCCGGGCATTACCGTCTGCCTGCCGTCAAGCTGCATTGGCGCGATGCCACCAGCGCCGAGCTGCACACCCTCAGTGTGCCGGCTGTCGATTTCGAGGCCACCCAGGGTGGCTACAAGGCGCCGTTTTCGATCAGCGACGATCTGCGCGAGCTCGGCCAGCGCGGGCGGGTGAGCATTGCCGGGCACTCGCTTGGCCTTGCTGCGGTCGGGCTGCTGTTGGCGGTTGCAGGATGGGCGCTGCGGGCCAAGGGTGGCACCGTCCTGCAGTATCTGCGCGCCTGGCGTGCGCAGCGTAAACGACGTTGGCTGGCGTCAGCGGAGTACGCCTGGCGACAGGCGCGTCAACAATGCAGCCAGCAACCGCCACGGCTCGATGCCCTTTATCTGTGGGTTCGACGCGCAACTGGTGCAACGACGCTAAGCTGCCTGGCGGAACATTTTTCAAGCGCATCCGAAAATCGTTTGCTAGCCTTTTTCAGCACGCGTTACGGCAGTGCGACCCGCGCTTCGCCTACGGTTGACATTGAGCAGTTGCTACCCCGGCAGACCCGCATGCACATTCAGCAGCACCACATGATAAAGCCCCGGCGCCATGGGTTGAAACCGTTGAACCCATAGGTTGGTGCAAGCAGGCTTGCGCCACACGGCAAGGAGGTTCCATGCGCACGTCACATGCTCACTACCGCTGGGTACAGGCGGTGTTTTGCCTGCTGCTGATCGTGCCGATGCTGGCGCAGGCCGATGACGATCCGCTGCCGTCCTGGCGTGATGGGCCCTCGCGCCAGGCCATCGAAGCATTTGTCGAGGCGGTGACCGAGCAGGGTGGCAAGGACTATGTGCCAACCGCTGAGCGCATCGCCGTATTCGACAACGACGGCACCCTCTGGAGCGAACAGCCGTTGTACTTCGAGGTGCTGTTCGCCATGGATGAGGTCAAGCGCCTGGCGCCGCAGCACCCGCAATGGCGAACCGAGCAGCCGTTCAAGGCGGTGCTGGAAAACGATCACAAGGCGTTGGCCGCGCAAGGCATGGACGGGGTGCTGAAGATCGTCGCCGCCACCCATGCGCAGATGAGCACCGAGGCCTTCATTGCCCGCAGCCGCAGCTGGCTGGGCAGCGCCAGGCACCCCGCCACGGGCAGGCTTTACACCGAAATGGTCTTTCAGCCCATGCTGGAGCTGCTGGCCTACCTGCGCAGTCGGGGCTTTCGTACCTACATCGTCTCCGGCGGTGAAGTGGCCTTCATGCGGGCGTTCGCCGAGAAGGTCTATGGCATTCCCCCCGAGCAGGTCATCGGCACCACCCTGGCGGCCGAGTTTCGCGATGCCGATAGCCAGTTGACGATACAGCGCCTGCCCAAGGTGACCCACAACGATGATGGCCCAGGCAAGCCGGTCAGTATCGATGCGGTGATCGGCCGCAGGCCGATCCTGGCGTTCGGCAATTCCGACGGTGACCTGCAGATGTTGCAGTGGACAACCGCAGGACCGGGCAGGCGCTTCGCCGGCCTGGTGCACCACACCGATGCCGGCCGGGAGTGGGCATATGATCGGCAGAGCAGCATCGGGCGGCTGGACAAGGCGCTCGACGCGGCGCTGGCAAACGGCTGGACGGTCGTCGACATGGCTAAGGAGTGGCGCCGCGTCTACCCGTTCGAGACGGCTTCACCCTCAGGTACCGCAGGCGCACAACAATCAGTCAGCATTCGGTAAGTGCACGTAGTCGTGGACGTTCGCAAGTAACGTTAACGGAGAGCGTACTCATGAAGTCCAGAAGCGCATGGTTATCGGCCATCGCCCTCGCCACATCGGCGGCTTTAGGGGCGGGCATGGCCGCAGCGGCGGAAAAACCGAACATATTGGTGATCTTCGGCGACGACGTCGGGCAAACCAACATCAGTGCCTATGCCAAGGGCGTGGTCGGCTATCAGACGCCGAATATCGACCGCATCGCCAAGGAAGGCATGATGTTCACCGATTATTACGCTGAAAACAGCTGTACGGCAGGGCGTTCCACCTTCATCACCGGGCAGGTGGCCAAGCGTACCGGCCTGTCCAAGGTCGGCATGCCCGGCGTGCCGGTGGGCCTGCAGGCGCGGGATGTGACTATTGCCCAAGCCCTCAAGGCCCAAGGTTACGCCACCGGCCAGTTCGGCAAGAACCACTTGGGCGACCGCGATGAATTTCTGCCCACCAATCACGGTTTCGACGAGTTTTTCGGCAACCTCTACCACCTTAATGCCGAGGAAGAACCGGAGCGGCCGTATTGGCCCAAGGACGACACCGAGTTCACCAAGGCGACCACCCCGCGCGGGGTGATCAAGTCCAGCGCCGACGGCAAGATCGAAGACACCGGCGCGCTGAACAGCAAGCGCATGGAAACCATCGACGACGAAACCACCCAGGCGGCGATCAACTTCATCGAGAAGCAGGCCAAGGCCGACAAGCCGTTCTTCGTCTGGATGAACACCACGCGCATGCATGCGTTTACCCATGTTCGCGAGGCAATGAAGGGGCAAAGCGGTATGGTCGGCAACGAGTATGCCGACGGCATGCTCGAGCATGACGGCGACGTCGGCAAGCTGCTCAAGGCCCTTGATGACCTGAAGATCACCGACAATACCATCGTCGTCTACACCACCGATAACGGGCCGAACCAGTGGTCCTGGCCAGACGCAGCGACCACGCCGTTCCGTAACGAGAAGAACTCGAACTGGGAGGGCGCCTACCGGGTCCCGGCGATGGTGCGCTGGCCAGGCAAGATCAAGGCCGACTCGGTGAGCACGCAAATGTTCTCCGGGCTCGACTGGTTCCCGACGCTGCTGGCGGTTGCCGGTGATCCCGACATCAAGGACCGCTTGCTCAAAGGCGCTGATGTGGGAGGCAAGAACTTCAAGGTGCACCTGGATGGCTACAACCAGCTGGACTACCTGACAGGCAAGGCCGACAAGAGCGCGCGCAACGAGTTCTATTACTTCAACGATGACGGTGAGCTTGTGGCCATGCGCTACAACGACTGGAAGGTGGTGTATTGCGAGCAGCGTGCGCCGGGTGGATTTGCGGTGTGGAGCGAGCCATTCACCTGCCTGCGCGCCCCCAAACTGTTCAACCTGCGCATGGACCCCTTCGAGCGCGCCGATATCGTGTCGGACCAGTACTACGATTGGCTGACCAAAAACGACTACCTGTTCTTCCAGGTTACCCAGAAAGCCGCCAAATTCCTGCAGACCTTCGTGGACTACCCACCGAGCCAACGGCCTGCCAGCTTCAGCATCGACCAGATCCAGTCCGATGTGGACAAGAAGATCGAAGAGAAGATGAAGTCGCAGTCGCAGTGATTGCCTGACCGGCGCCCGCTACCCAGCGGGCGCCTTGTTTTCGCAACGGCAGGTGTTTACCTGCCAAGGTCCCTCAATGACTTCATCGGTAAAAGCTTCGGCGCTGGCCGCTACTGCGCGTATCGATGGCGGCGCACCTGTGCGGGCGCCGCTGGCCCTGGCGATCCCGGCCGGCCTGTTATTCCTTTCAGGCGGTGCGGCGCTGGTTTACCAGGTGTTGTGGATCAAGCAACTGTCGCTGGTGGTGGGCGTGGAAGTGCATGCCGTTACCACTGGCATCAGCGCATTCTTTGCCGGCTTGGCGCTGGGCGGGCTGGTGTTTGGCCGCCTGGCCGATCGCCTGCGGCGGCCGATCAGGCTGTACGCAGTGCTGGAATTGCTGGTGGCACTGCTGGGTGTCGCCACCACCCTGGCCATGGCCGGTTCCGCCGGGTTGTTTGCCCGCTTGGAGGACCAGGTCGGGGTATTGGCCTGGTGCCTGCCCTTCGTGCTGGTCGGGCTGCCGGCAACGCTCATGGGCGCGACATTGCCGGTACTGGTGCGCGCACTCAAGCCCGCCGAGGGTCAGTTGGCACACGCCAGTGGGCGTCTGTATGCCGCCAACACGGCAGGCGGCATCTGCGGCACGCTGCTGGCGGCGTTCGTGCTGTTGCCTGCCTTGGGCGTGACCGGTAGCGCCATGGCTGCCGCCGCGCTCAACCTGATGGCGGCGCTTGGCGCGTTGGCGGTGCGCTGCGCCGGGCAGCCAGCGCTCGCCCGCCCCCTGCCAGGCGCTGCAGTGCGCAGCCCGCAGGCACGGCTGGCGGTGGCCCTGTATTGCCTGGCGGGCGGTGTCGCGCTGGGCTACGAGGTGGTCTGGAGCCAGTCGATCGTACCGTTCATGAGCACCCGCACCTATGCCTTTGCGCTGGTGCTGGCAACCTACCTGTGCGGTTTGGTGGCGGGCAGTGCGCTGTACGCTCGCCGTGCCGACCGCCTGCGTGACCCTTGGGGCATGTTCGGCCTGCTGATCGCCTGTGCCGGCCTGCTCGCGCTGCTGCAGGTGGCGGGTCTTGGGCGCTGGCTGGTCAGCGCGCAAAGCCAGGTGGAGTTGCTGGTGCTGCAGGTCACCGGCAATGCCTTGGCCGGCATGTGCGCACGTTTCGCCGTCGCTGCCGTGTGCGTGGTGTTGCTGCCGACCACGCTATTGGGCGCGGCCTTCCCGCTGGCCATGCGCCTGGCAGTAGACCATGCCCACCTGGGCCGTGATGTCGGCCAGGTGCTTGCGCTCAATACCCTGGGTGGCATCGCTGGGGTAATGCTGACCGGTTTCGTGCTGGTGCCCGGGCTCGGCCTGGTGCGCACCCTTGCCGTGCTCGCGGCCATTGCGGCAGTGATCGGCCTGCTTGCCGTATGGCGGGGGAATGCGGTGCGCCGGCGCAACGCGGTGGCCGTGCTGGGTGTGGCCGTGGTAACCGTGCTCACCGGCCTGCTTGCGCCGCCGTCACGGCTGGCCGAATTGCTGCCGGGCGCGCGCAATGGCCAGCTCACCTACTACCGCGAAGGCAAAGGCGCGACGGTGGCCGTGGTCAACCAGGGCCAGCCAGGCCGCAGCTTCAACCGGCTGTATATCCAGGGCGTGTCGAATACCGGCGATGCCATGCCGTCGCTGCGCTACATGCGCTTGCAGGCGTTGTTGCCGCTGTTGATCCATACCCGGCAACCGCGCTCGGCGCTGGTCATCGGTTTCGGCACTGGCATCACCGTTGGCGCCATGCTCCGTTACCCAGGGCTGGAGCGGCCGGTGGTGGCCGAACTGCTGCCCGAAGTGCTGCAGGCAGCGCCGCTGTTCAAGGGCAATTTCGCTGCGCTCGAGGACCCGCGCCTGGACGTGCGCCTGCGCGATGGCCGTCGCGAGTTGCTGCGCAGCACCGAGCGCTACGACCTGGTAACGCTGGAGCCGCCACCGCCGTCGGCAGCAGGGGTGGTCAACCTGTACTCCCGCGACTTCTACCGCTTGGCGGCAGCCCGCCTGGAGCCCGGCGGGCTGGTGGCGCAGTGGTTGCCGTTGCCGACCCAGAACGATGAGGACAGCCAGTCGCTGGTGCGCAGCTTCATCGACGTATTCCCGCATGCATCGCTGTGGACCACCGAGTTCCACGAGATGCTGCTGGTCGGCTCGCTGCAGCCAATGCCGTTGAACGTGCCGCGCATTGCCGAGCGCTTTGCCCTGCCTGGGGTGGCAGCGGCCCTGGCCGAGGTGGGCATCGCTTCGCCACAGGCCCTGCTGGCCACCTGGATCACCGACAGGACAGGACTGGAGCTTTATGCGGGTGCGGCGCCAGCGGTCACCGATGACCAACCGCGCATCGAGTACTCGGCGTGGGTGCGCCCGCGCGAAATCACCCGCGTGCTGCCGGCATTGCTGGCGTTGCGCCAGGCCCCGCCGTTGCTCGATGCCAGCCCGGCCTTCGTAGCGGCGGTGGGTGACCAATGGCGCACGTTGCAACGGTTCTACAGCTTGAGCCTGCATGCCTACAACGGCAACCGCGAAGCCTGGGCGCGCGAAGCCAGGGAGCTGGCCCGCAGTGATGGCGACAACCCGTATTACCGCTGGTTTCTAGGGGGACCTGCGCAATAGTCGTTAGCAGCGATGGCTCGTCACTGACGCTGCCAACCAGGTCGACATGGGTACCGGGGCGCACGTTGCGGCCCTGGGTCCGCGGCGCCGACCCCGGGTTCAACCTTGATGTCGCTGTCGAGCTTTGTCCCTGCACTACCTCATGGCAGACCGCGGTTTCGATCACATGCAGGCGCTCGGTGACGATGAGGACCTGAGGCTGCAATGCGCCGACCGCCGCCTGGTGAATGCTGTCGGGTTGAGGCGCCAGCGTCTGTATGAAACCGGCAGTGTGGGTGATATCGCCAAGGCGGTGGGCGCGTCCGAGCGCGAGTTGTCCGGGCTGTTCAAGGAGTACCTGCACCTGCCGCCAGCCGAGTACTGGCGGCAGTTTCGCCTGAAGGCGGCGCACTGAGGCTGATAAGCCCGCGTCAGAATTTCAACGGGTATTCGACGATCACGCGCACTTCGTTGATATCCGGCAGATCGACTTGCGCTTGCTGGTTGCCACGGTAGTTGGCCATGCGCGTGCGTATGGAAAGGTCACGGATCGGACCTTGCTGCACCACGTAGCGCAGTTCGAGGTTCAGCTCGTGCCATTTGGCACCGTCATACGCCCCATAGCTGGACAGCGCACCACCGGCATAGTGCTGGCCCGCACGCCAGTGCTGGTCGTTGGCCTCGCTGCCAGTAATGTAGCGGGTCATGAAGTTCAGGCCAGGGATGCCGTAGCCCGCCAGATCGAGGTCGTAGCGTACCTGGCGGGACTTCATTCCAGGGGCATTGAAGTCGGAAATCTGCACCGAGTTGGCCAGGTCGATTGACAGGCCGCCGACATAGTCGAAAGGGGTGTCGCCGTCGATCTGCTGGTAGGCCAGGGTGATGCGGTGGGCACCCTGACGCCAGGCGCCTGCCAGGCTCCAGCTGGTGTTGGCTACCGCCCCGGACAGGGCACGCCCGGTGTCGTCAGTGCGGTACAGCTGCAGGTCGAGGTTGAGTCCACTGCCTGTTGAAAACGCCACATCCTGGTTGATGTTGAGGTAGTTCTGCAGCCAGTTGTCCTTGGCGCGGGCGTGGAACAGCTTGACGCCCAGCGTGTCGTTGACCTGGTAGGTTGCACCGGCAAAATCCAGGCTGCGCACTTCGACGTCGGAGTAGCGGGTGCGCAGGCTGTCGTCGGCGTTACTTGAGGTGAAATCACGATAGGCGGTGAAGTGGCCCGCTTCTAACAGCAGGTCGGGCACCGCAGCATTGCGCAGATAGAAACCGCTGGCCATTTCCGGCAGCAGACGGCTGTCTGCGGTAGTGAACACCGGGGTCGAGGTACGCATCTCGCCCCACTTCAGTTCACTGCCAAGCGCCCGGGCTTTCAGCGCGGCGCCAGTGTGGGTGTAGTGGTCCGCCACCTCGGCGTTGCGCTGACGGTCATGGCTGACCGGCAACAGCAGGGTACCCGTACGTCCAGGGCCGCTGTCGAGCTTCAGGCCGAGTTGGGTGTGGGCATCGACTCCCAGGCCGAAGATGCCTTGGGTGAAGCCTGAGGTGAGGCCGAGCATCACCCCGTGTGCCCATTCCTCGCGGTAGCCCTTGCGAGCTTGGGCGGGGCGCGCAGCGTTGTTGCCCTGGCCGTTGCTGGCGTGGTTGCGCAAGTCGCGGTTGAAATAGAAGTTGCGGTTGCGCAGCTCCAGCTGGCTGCCCTCGATCACGCCCTGGCTGTCAGCCATGGCATCGGTGGCCAGCAGGGCGGTGCACAGCAGTGTGGCATGGCGATGGAGCATGAATGTTCACCTGTTGTTTTTGTTCTGGGCGCGGTGGTGCCCTGCGAGCAGAAAACCCGCGAGCACCGAAAAAGGGGAGGGCTCGTCCGTGAGCCGGGTAATCAGTCGAGCTCTTTACCAGCGGTTTCCGGTGCCAGCTTCAGGCCGACCAGCGACAGCAGGATGGCCGCGATGATGTAGAAGGCGGGTGCATTCAGGTTGCCTGTAAGGCTGACCAGCCCGGCGGCGAACAGCTGGGCGAAGCCGCCGAACAAGGCCACGCCGATGCAGTACGCCAGTGACATGCCGCTGGCGCGGATACGGGTGGGGAACAGCTCCGGCAGTATCGCCAGGTTGGGCACGATGGTGTAGGTCAGCGGGATGCTCAACAGACACACGACTGTTAGCAACACCGCCAGGCTGGGGTGTTGGTTGAGCATCAGGAAGGCCGGATAGATCGCCACCAGTAGCACCGGCAATGGCCAGAAGATCGCTTTGCGCCGACCAATACGGTCACTCAAGCGCCCGGCATGGGCCGATAGCAGCAGCGGCGGCAGGCAGGCGACGATGGCCGCCCAGGTTCCACTTGACAGCGGCATGCCCAGCACTCCAATGGCATGGTTGGCCAGATAGAACTGAATGGTGTAGATCGGCACGGTCGCGCCGATCACCAGCAACACACCTGCCAGCATCTGCCGTGGGTGCTGCATCAGCATGGCCAGCTGCTTGCCTTGCGAGACCGAGGCGTGGCTTCGCGTAGTCTGGCGGTGGGCAAGTGTTTCTTCGAGGCGATGGCGGATGTACTCGCTGACCGGGATGGCCAGGATGCCCATGGCGAATATCACTCGCCAGCCCCAGCTGTCCATGGCTGCCGGGCTGAGCACGCTGCTCAGCAGGGTGACCATCAATGCACCCAGGCAGATCCCCAGGCTCTGGCTGAAAGTCTGCCAGCTGCAGTAGTAGCCCCGCGAGTGCTTGTCGGCGTATTCCATCAGCATGGTGGTCGACGTGCCGATCTGCCCGCCGACTGCAAAGCCTTGCAGCAGCCTTGCGGCAATGACCACAGCCGGGCCGATCAAGCCTGCCTGGGCATAGGTCGGTGCGAGCGTAAACATCAGCGAGCCGATCGCCATCAGCCACAGGGTCAGGCGCATGGCTGCCTTGCGCCCGACGCGGTCGGCATACAGGCCGATCACCAGGCCACCCAGCGGGCGCATGACAAAGCCGGTGCCGAACACCGCCAGCGACAGCATCAAAGGGATCAGCGGGTGGTCACTGAACGGGAAGAACAGCCTGGCCATGAGCGTCGCCAGCAGGCTGTAGACCAGGAAGTCGTAGAACTCCAGGGCATTGCCCACGCAGATCGCGGCGATCGCCCGGCGCTTGCCGGGTTGTGGGGCGGTGGTTTCGATGGCGAAGTCTGTTGTTTTTGTTGTCATCGTTGTTGCTCTCTTGCGGTGGCGGTCAGGCCAGGAAGCGCTGCGCCAGTCGCACCCAGAAGGTCGCGCCCAGGGGCAGTGCCAGGTCGTTGAAGTCGTAGCCAGGGTTGTGTACTTCACAGCTGCCGCTGCCTTCGCCATTGCCGATCAACAAGTAGCAACCCGGCACTTGCTCCAGCCAGAAGGCAAAGTCGTCACTGGCGCAGATCGGTTTCTGGCCCGCTGCCAGGCCTTCCTCGCCCAGCCAGTCACGTATCACCTGTTCGGCCAGCTGGCTGGCCTGCGTGGTGTTGACCAGTACGGGGTAGCCTTCGCCGAAGCTCACCTCGGCGCTGGCGCCGTAGCTCTGCGCATGGTGCTCGGCCAAGGCCTGGATGCGCTGGCGCAGCAACTGGCGGACGCTGGCATCGAGTGCGCGCACGCTCAGGCGCAGCTCGGCCTGGCCGGGTATGACATTGGCAGCATCGCCTGCAATAAAGGCACCCACGGTGATGATCGCGGTTGCGCTGGGGGGTACGTTGCGCGAGACGATGGTCTGCAGTGCCAGCACCAGCGAAGCGCCTACCACGATCGGGTCGATCGCCCGGTCCGGCATCGCGCCGTGGCCGCCGTTGCCGTGGAGAACGATGGTGACGCTGTCGGTGGAAGCCATGCGCGGCCCGGCGAGCACGCCGAACTGGCCAACGGGCATGCCGGGCGAGTTGTGCAGGGCGTAGATGGCGTCGCAGGGAAAGCGCGCGAACACGCCTTCATCCAGCATGCGCTTGGCGCCGGAGCCTCCATGGCCTTCCTCGGCGGGCTGGAAGAACAGGTGCAATGTGCCTCGCCAATGGCGCTCCCGGGCCAGTTCGCACGCAGCGGCCAGCAGCATTGCGGTATGCCCGTCATGGCCGCACGCATGCATCTTGCCGGGCACCTTGCTGGCCCACGGCTGCCCGCTCTGTTCTGTGATTGGCAAGGCATCCAGCTCCGCGCGCAGGCCGAGCGTGGGGCCCTGGCCATTGCGCAGGGTGGCAATCACGGCGGTGCCGGCCATGCCTTGATCAACCTCGTAACCCCATTCGCGCAGGTGACTGGCTACGCGGGCGCTGGTGGCGAATTCTTCGAAGCCCAGTTCGGGCTGGCGGTGGATAGCCCGGCGCAGTTCGACCATGGCCGGGGTGATGGCGGCGATGCCGGGGGCGATGCAGGGTATAGGCATATTGTTCTTTCCTGGTCTGCGAGGCGACACTGCGCTGCCCGTTGGCGGCCTTGGCCTCGTGCTCTACCCTAGCGCCGGTGTTGACGGTGCATAAGCCGCAAAAATGTTGTCATGACGACCCTTGGTGTTCAGGCAGGAGACTTTTCGTGAAGCTGCATCAGCTACAGGCCTTGCTCGCCGTGGCCGACCACGGTGGCATCCGTTCGGCCGCCCGGGCCCTGGATCTGTCCCAGGCCGCTATCACCCGCGCCCTGCGTGAACTGGAAGAGGAGCAAGGCTTGGCCTTGCTGGCCCGGCATGCCGGCGGCGCGCGCCTGACCCCGGCTGGGCTGACCCTGCTGCCGCACGCGCGGCAGATCGCCAGCCAGCTGGAAAAGGCCCAGCGTGACTTGGCCAGCCTGCGCGGGGAGGCGCCAAGCCGTCTTTGTGTGGGGATTACCCCTTGGTTCGGGCAGACGCTGCTGGGTGCGGCCCTGCAAGCGTTTCGCCAGCAAATGCCGGCGGTCCAGCTGGAGCTGTATGAAGGTTTGCAGGCCGTCAGCCTGGCACTGTTGCGCAGTGGTCAGATGCAGTTCGCCCTTGGCCCGGCGAGTGGCCTGCCAGGGCAGGAGTTCAGCCATCGGGTATTGGCCCACTATCCCATGCGGGTGTTGGCGCGCATCGACCATCCCTTGCAGGCAGCCCACTCGCTTGAACAGTTGCTGGAGCAGGACTGGGTGATGAACTTCACCCAGGCGGGCCAGCATGCGCTGATACATCAACTGTTTGGCCGCCACGGTTTGAGTATCGAACCGGGGCGCATCGTCTGTGCGCAGTCCAGCGCGATGCTCAGCAGCCTGATCGTAGACGGCGGCCTGTTGGGGTACTCGCCCGAGCCGATGCTGCTGTGCGAGCCGTTGCGCGGCAGGGCACGGGCACTGAGCCTTGACCAGCCGCTGGAGCCGGGTGATATCAGCGTGATCCACTTGCGCGACCAGGCGCTGGACCCGGCTGCGCAGTGCCTGGTGCGTTGCCTGGAGCAAGTGCTGAAAGCGTGCTGCCGCTCGTGCGATGGCGGCGATCGGCGCTTGGCTGACATGCTCAGGCTGAGTTTCTGAGAAAGTGCGGACAACGGCTGACAGCTATCGGGCTGCGTTTAACCCGCGTTCCTTTATCCAAATGCCGAGGTCGCGGCTTGAATGACATCGGGTAAAAAACCTGCAATTTTATAGGAGGATTCGGCGGCCGATTGGCTTGTACATCTTCCAGACAGCACTACCACGGCGGAGCAGCCGCGACCTATCCTAATATTCGCGTAAGCCACGCGTGCAAATCCGAACGGGATTTCTGCTTATCAGGCCCAGAAGCCGAACAGCAGCAACGCCGCCACACCAAGCCCGACCGCAACCGAGCAGCCGCCCAGCGACAGCGCCGCCCGGCCTTGTCGGTACCAGCCGTCGTGGCCCAGGTGCCGTGCGGGCGCCAGCAGGCTGCGCCAGCGCAGTTCGGTGTCGTGAAACGCCTGCAAGTTCGCCGTGTCCGCATCCAGCCAGCGGCGAAAGTCGATGCGCTCGCACGCAGTTACCTGTGGGCTCTGCAAGCGCACATACCATTGCCCGGCAACACTGGCCAGCACGTCCCGACGCGAGCGGCCGGCCTGCAGTGCCTGGGCCATGTTGCGCTCGATGCTGGCCAGCGGCAGGTCGAGGCGGGCGGCGATGATGGCGAAGTCCAGCTGGTCCAGGCGGTTGAGCAGGAATACTTGCTGCACGCGCCGTGGCAGCCGCTTGAGGGCGTGCAGCAATGCGTTATCGGCATCGTCCTGGGCAAGCGGGGTTGGGTGCTCGAGAGGCAGCAGCAGGCGGCTCATGGACAGCTCCTTGCTTGAAAGGGGGAGGGGTGGGGGCATCTTCCTTGACGCGTCATCAGCGTAGGTTAAACGAGATTGATTCTCAAGTGCTGATTCCGCAAAGTTTTGTAACGAGCGTTCACGCCCTGAAACACCTTTGCTATCATGCGCGCCATCACGATCTTCATTAGCCTGAAGAGCCAAAAAAAAAGACCCGGCAAAAAGCCGGGTCAAAAACCGTGATTAGCCTGATGAGGAGATAATCTGAGAGCGACCTAAGCTCCAGGTTATCCAGCGGATCTCGCGATCAGCTGAGTGCAATAATAATCGTTATCATTTGCCAGTCAAATGAATTTTCGCTAATCCGGTAAAAAAGTTTTACCGGCGCGCTTCCTTGTCCCGGCAATCGGGGCCTTTGCCGTTACGCGGCTATCACGTTTTCTCCCTTCTTTTCTCCTTACAAACCCGGGTCCACTGCGCGTTTGTGCTCCAGCAGTGCGCGTGCCATATCCATCATGTGCATCAAGGCGAAGGTCAGTTCACGCTGGCTGCCTTGTTGATGGGTGGCGGTTTCCTGCGCGGTGGCGGCGGCGCAGCGCAGCAGGGCGATGGCGTGTTCCTGGGCCTGGTCGCCGGTGACGCCTTCGTGCAGGGTCCAGATCCTGTTGTCCAGGGTGGGGCGCGGCGGGTTGGGATTGAGGTAGTAGTCGAGCGCGCGGCGGGCGGCTTCGCTGTCCAGATCTGTTTCGTCGTTTTTCGGTGGTTTCATCCTGATACCTGCTAGAGCCAGTAGGGAAAGGGGTCAGGTCGATACTAATACCTAGAGTATTTTTATGCTTTCGAGTAAATAATACTGAATGTTTATTGAGCGCTAGAAGGCAGTCCGTATCGTGCCAGCGATGAATATGGATAAATGGATTGCCCTCGTCCGTGACCGGATGGAGGAGCTAGGGCTCACTCAAGAGCAGCTTGCCGAGCGCGTTGGCGTGTCTCAAGGCAGCGTGGGGCATTGGGTGAACAAGCGGCGTCAGCCGAAGATCGAGTCGATGAACCGCACGTTCGTCGAAATTGGTATGCCCCATTACAACGTCAGCTTGCAGTTGCGCGTCCAGGGGCGGGTTGGCGAGGAGCGAGGCGTTTACGAAGTCGATGACGACGATGCAGAGTTGGACCTCATGCAATACATTGTGTGTTTCCGCTACCCGGTACTGGGTTGGGATGAGCCAGATGTTGCAAAGGTCGAAGAGCCTGTTGTGTACGAGCAAACGGACTATCTGGCCAAGGGCAAGGCGTTCTGGCTGACCGTTGAGAATGACGCGATGAGCGCCCTCAGTGGCCGCAGTGTGCCGCAGGGCATGCGGATGCTGGTTGATCCTGGGGTAGAGGCTGGGCCAGGGCGTCTGGTGATCGCTCGTCAGCCAGGCAAACCGGCGATTTTCCGCGAGTTGGCCGAGGAAGGCGGCCAGTGGTACCTGAAGGCGCTGAACAGCAACTACCCAGCACTGCTGTGTGAAGAGGGTTGCGAGTTTCTAGGTGTGGTCGTGCGAGTGCATGGGGCCTTCTAGATTGCCGGGGCTGCTGTGCAGCCCTTTCGCGACACAAGGCCGCTCCTACAGGTGTGGCGCAAGCCTGAACCGTACTGTGCCCTTATGGAAAGCTGGAACTCATTTCTCAAACGCTACAAGCGCGATCACAAACTCAGCCAGCTAAAACTGGCCGAGCGTCTGGGCATGACTCAGGGCGGCGTGGGCCATTGGCTGCGTGGCACGCGGCGGCCCACGCTGGAGACCATCAATGAAAAGCTCGAGAAGCTAGGGCTCGTGTTTCTGGAGGCCCAAGTCATGGTGGTTGAGCGTGACATTGTGCCTGAAGCGCCGCTCTATGCGAGTTTCCGCTTCCCGGTGTTGGGTTGGTCTGACTTGCAGGGCCCTTTGCCTGAAACCAGCAAGGCTCGCGAACAGACGGACTACATGCCCGCAGGTAATGCGTTCTGGCTGGTAGTGGAGAGCGATTCGATGAATGCCGCCAGTGGCAAGAGCGTGCCTGAGGGTATGCGTGTGCTTGTGGATACCGGCCTGCCGGCAGAGCCAGGCAGGCTGGTCATTGCACGGCAGCCGGGTCGGCCGCCAGTGTTGCGGCAGTTGGTCGAGGAGGGTGGCGACAAGATGCTCAAACCGCTGAATACGCGCTACCCGACTGTATTATGTGAGGACGGCTGTGAGTTCCTGGGGGTGGTCGTGCGGATGCGAGGGTGTCAGAAATTTTGTGTTCGGGCATAACATGAGTAAGAGGTGCATGTATGCCAACCAAAAAAAAACCGCTCCGAGAGTTACCAAAGGTTCCGAAA
>Ga0302347_1000600_pt1 | contig 54201 bp, 62 predicted proteins | sample PhyWR1_FD_202178 | JGI IMG/M metagenome (GOLD analysis project Ga0302347, IMG submission 202178) | Leaf surface microbial communities from wheat plants in UC Gill Tract Community Farm, Albany, California, United States - DLSL W.R1 (v2)... | ecosystem: Host-associated > Plants > Phyllosphere >... | reverse complement strand
TCGGTCAGCTCGACGGAGGTCTATACGAAGGTGTTTGCGCTCGATGTCGCTGCGAGGCACAGAGTACAGTTTCAGATGCCAGAGGCCGATGCGGTAGCCATGCTGAAAGGGAACATTTAAGCGGTCATTGAAAGAGTGGTTACATCAGAGTGGTCATATAATGTCATATGTATACAATTATTGTTTAACTCGAATGGGCTGATTCAAATATACCTAAAAGTGATAGGCTGACGCGCCCTGCGGGCTTGTCCAACCCATCGTCCGTCCAAAAGCGAGTTTTGAACAGTCGATGGGTTTTAGGCTAGGTCAACAGCCAGCTTTGTTTTTTAGGTTATCCGGGGTTTTGAAAAGTATTTCCTCAGTCACCCTCCAGAAAAAACAGTTTTCACTACCGTACGCTGTGGACGATATTGCTGCTGCACAAGCAGCCGCCCAGTAGTAATGTAATTGTGATTTATATGAATGCCTATTTTCTAACCTGTAGAAGTTGGAGAAAAATGTAAGGTGTTCATATTTTAGACGTTGTGGGAGGCATGCTCTTCTGTCCCTACCGTAGATATTCCGCTTCCTCGATTTGGCTGTTCGTTCCTCGTTGCTGTACGCTTCAGTGAAAGACTGCGGCGAGCGGTGTCTCCTTTCTCAAAATCGCACAGGCACCTTTAATGGTGCTTTTAAAAGTGCTACAGTGTTATTAAGATAAACGGAGGGCTTATGAGCTATCAAATTCTGACTACCACAGCAGCCAGTATTACTGACCTGAAAAAGAATCCTATGGGTACTGTAGCCGAAGGGGAAGGTGATGCAGTCGTGATCCTGAACCGAAATGAACCGGCGTTCTACTGTGTCCCCCCAAAGCTTTACGAATACTATCGGGAACTCGCTGAAGATGCAGAGTTAAACGCTGTTGCTGATGAACGTATGAAAAATCCTGAAATTGTGAAGGTTAACTTGGATGACCTATGAACTGGCATTTGACCGCAGGGCACTGAAGGAATGGCAGAAGCTTGGTTATACCGTACGTGAACAATTCAAAAAGAAACTGTCAGAACGACTGAAAAATCCACGAGTACCAGCGGCCAAGTTACATGGCCATGCTGACCGTTACAAAATCAAGCTTCGCTCATCTGGTTATAGACTTGTATATCAAGTTATTGATGAAAAAATAGTTTTACTCGTTATTGCAGTTGGAAGAAGGGAAAGCAGCGAAGTCTATCAGAACGCAGATATGCGCTGATACTGAGTAACACTACCAGTATCGTAGCAAAAATAAAATTTAATTGCAGTTAGATGGCTGTAATCTTGCTGTTAGATGGCTGCAAGATTGCTGTTATTTATGTTATTGCAATCTTGCTGCAAGATGCTAAATTAATGAGTGTGTATTGACACTATTGTGGTGTCTGTTAAATGATTGCCGCATTCTTGCTGCAATATTGGAGGCGCTATGGCCTGGATTGTTGGATTTATTTCGCAAAAAGGCGGAGTAGGTAAAAGTACAGAAGCAAGAGCATTAGCGCGGGAGGCTTCTGCCTGCAAAATTAAAACTAAACTTGCAGATTTAGACCTGGAACAGGCTACTAGTGCTGAATGGCATAGGAGACGTCTGGCTGCTGGTTTCCCCGCAGCAGCCTCCGTTGAAGTATTTTCAACAGCTAAACAAGCTATATCTGCTGCTGAGGATGTTGATTTACTGATTCTTGATGGCCCTGCTCGAGCGAGTAAAGGTACGTCAGAGATCGCTAAGGTTGCAGATCTTGTTGTTCAACCAACAGGTGCATCACTTGATGATTTAATCCCAGCAATAAAAGTATTTAATGCGCTCGTAAAAGAGGGGATTCCTCGTACAAGATTGGTATTTTCATTAAGTAGAGTAGGTACTGAGGCTGAGGAGGCTGAGGCTCGAGCCTATATTAGTGAAGCTGGTTATGAAACCCTTTCTGGTTGCCTATTTGAAAAGCCTGCATACAGAAAAGCTATGAATGCTGGTCTTGCTGTGACAGAGACTCGTTACAAAGGTTTAAATGAAAGAGCCGATGAGCTTATTCAAGCCCTTATTGATAAGATTGGAGAAGAATAATGGCGGATGCCTCAAAATTGAAAGCTAAACGTTCGCGCGGGAGCTTAGGGACACCTCCAGGCCCAGATGAAGTAGCTACCAGTCTAAATTCTCCTGAAGTTGCTCCATCGCCCTTACCAGAGGTGGCGGAGCATCAGTCTCCAGCAACCGATCTTTCTAAAGTAAAGATCCCTTATGTTCGTCGTGATGGTCGTTCAGCAAGAAAAACCCACCGAACTTTAGCGTTTGCTACGCGTGTTACTCCTGAGTTCGATAACGAGGTTCGTGACATTGCAGAACGTGAAGGTCTCAAGTTAGTAGAGGTTTTAGAAAACGCTCTAGAAGCTTATAAAAAACAGCAGGGCTACTAATCAAGATAGCAGCTATCATGCTGCTATTTTTAGCTAACTGCAATCTTGCAGCGAGATTGCAGTTAGCTAAATGCTATCAATGTGCTAGATTGCAGCTAGAAATATGTTAAGATACTCAAAGTGAGTATCAATGGTTAGTGGTCTAAACCTCAAATTGAGTAATACCGTGAGGCTTTAGATTCGCTGGATGAATAAAATGCATTAAAATACTCAAAATGAGTATCAGTGGAGATGGTATGATTATTTACTGTGATGATGGTTCTACTAACGTTAAGTTGGCTTGGTATGAAGGGAAGGGGCTTTGCACGTCCCTATCTGCTAACTCTTTCCGTTCGGGGTGGAAGGTCGAGGGGCTAGGAAATCGCCAAACTTTCAACTATTCCTTAGACGGTAAAAAGTATACATATGATGAAGTGAGTAACCTCGCCATCAATACTACTCATATTGAGTATCAATACTCTGACGCCAATGTATTGGCTGTTCACCACGCATTGCTAAACGGTGGTCTGGAGCCTCAATCCGTCTCATTAACGGTTACTCTGCCAATAAGTGAGTTCTACACGCCTGAATGCCAGAAGAATGAGCTCAATATCCAGCGCAAAATTGATAATTTGATGCGACCTGTGACCCTCAATAAAGGGCAAACCTTTACGATAGAGCACATTGACGTGATGCCCGAGTCGCTACCTGCGGTGTTCGCTCAGTTAGTTAAAGATAAAGTAGGGCCGTTTGAGAAGTCACTGGTTATAGATTTAGGCGGGACAACGCTGGATGTGGGCGTCATCGTTGGCCAGTTTGAAGATGTAAGCGCCATTCATGGTAATGCCAATATTGGGGTTTCGATGGTGACTCAGGCTGCATTAAGCGCACTTAAAATGGCATCAAGCGATACCAGTCCAATGGTCGCAGATGAACTAATCAAGCATCGTGATAATGCCGAGTTCGTTAGCCAAGTGGTTAACGATGAGAGCAAAATCCCTCTCGTGATTGATACCATTAAATCCGCTATTGCCAAACTGGGTGAGCGAGTCGTTGATGAATTGGCTGAATTCCGTCATGTTAATCGCGTATATATCGTCGGCGGTGGTGCGTCCTTAGTTGAGCCAGCCGTCAAAGCTGCATGGCACCATTTGGGACAAAAGGTCGTAATGATGGATAATCCTCAGATGGCCTTAGTACAAGCGATAGCCGCATTTAAAGGAGAATGATGTGAGTGACGAGCGGAAGAAATTCACGCTGTATTTACATCCGGATCAGCCTTCTGATGCCCAAGCATTGGCGGTGATAGAAACGGTTCCTCGCGCTGGGCGTGGGGAACTCTATCGAAATGCATTGGTCGCAGGACTTGCATTGCAGCACCTTGATAGTCGACTTCCTGCCTTACTGGCAACCTTGTTCACCGATAAACTGACCTCTGACAATGTCGTGAGTATGATTAGCGAGACAACGGGGTGGAAGCCTTCACAAGGGGATATACGCGCTATTTTGGCCGAGTTAGGTGCGGGACAGATATCCCCCGAGCTTAATGAGAAAAAGCGCGCCGAAGAATTAGATCTGAATGCCGCACGTAGTAAACTGAAGGGATTTCTCTAAATACTCAAATTGAGGCTTTAGGGAGTTCGGACCATTTTGTTGTATATGAGGGTGAAAGTAATTCCCGCTTCATCCTCCAGCCTTTCTCAATCCCCTGTCCGCCAAACCATACTTTTCCGACACCTGTGCTGTTAATGCGATCGACAACTTTCATCAGTTGTTCACTGTTCGCGCGCGGCGGCGTCTCATCAAACATGTCTATCTGGCCCGGACGACTGCAGAAATCATTGAGCATGATGCCCGCCTTTTGATAGCGATATCCATCGCGCCAGATTTGAGACAGTGCTTTCAACGCGGCGGCAACAATATCGCGTGTGTCCTGCGTGGCCAACATCATGACCTGATTGGCCCCGATGCGCTATCGGCTGGAAGATGCGATCGACAAGCTGACGGGCAGCCAAGCCGAGTTAGTGCTCTACGGCAACCGATACACGCAAGAGCCGATGCTGCCGGGGGACACTACACAGATAGCCATTCCCTTTGCCTCTGAATGGCTCAACCAAGAAGAGCTATCTAGCGTACTTACCTGTTTACGGGAAGCGATTAGTGCGGTATGCGCGCAGGTTTTGGCGGATTCGCGACGCATTCAGGCCGCGCTAACGTCAACCGGACAAACGGTGTTTGAGCGCGGCACCCGCCGTTTTCGGCTTGTCGCCAAAGAGAGTGACCAGCCGGGCTGGTTGGATGAAAACGACGATACGCTGCCCGTAGTGCTCGACGCCATCCTTAACAAAGGCGCGCGGTTTGGCGCTATTGAGCTGTATCTGGTATGTGAATCAGTTGAGCATATTCTTTCCTACGGTCTACAAGAGGATGTGTTGCGTTTGCCTGAATGCCCCCCTCGCCAATGGTTGGATTGGACAGTGCTACACGACGTTATCATTGAGGGCCGGCGTGAAGTGAATAGCCTGCGCGATGCGATGACCGGGGTGAAAGCATCATAAAAGGAGGAGGGGCATTGCCCCTCTTTTTCGTCTGACACAGGCAATAAGGACGTCGCAGGCTCGACTATTTATCGGCCAATCCCCGCAGGCTTGGCCGGACAATGAACCGCTCTCTGTTATTGCGGTGTTGTGACGGCTAACGCCGTGCCGCAACTTTAGCCCTGACGTGTCGGATGCAAGGGAAGATTAACCGCCGTCGCTATTTATGCCTCTTCCCTGCGTGATTTTCCCGTCGTTCGTGCGCTCAAATTTCGCGCTCTCACCGTTCAACTCCCGCCGTCCAGAGGCCATGTGTGGAAGGACGGCGCCCTTGCATCCGCCACTCGTTGCAGGGCTTTCGTATCGGCACGGCGTAAGCCGGAACGATGAACCCTGAAAATGGAGGATAAGCCGATGAAAATGTTAGCGAATGCAAAATGTGTAGCACGCCACGCCCGACTGGATTTTTTACCCATGTTGTTTGGCGATGATTTTGTGCTGGCAGAGCAGCACATGTTCCATTACGCCCAACGCTTTTGTTGTGACTATGACGGCGGTTTCTGGCAGTTCTACACGCTGCCCAACGGCGGCGGTTATATGGCACCAAACGCCGAGCGCGTGGTGTTTTCTTCACCCAATGGCTTTGAGGCTGAAATCAGCGGCGACGCCGCAGGGATGATTTTGACCGCGTTGGTACTCAACCATCGTTGCTGGCTGCATCACGAGCAGGGCGACGACGAACTGGCTGAACATTTCATTTTACGGGCGGAGCAGTTGCGCCGCGCCATTGACGACCATCCTGAATCCCACGCGATTTGGCAGGCGTTGGATTAACCGCCGTGGGGCGCGTCAACGTGCCCCTTCATCGAATCGGAACAACATTTAACAAGAGGATAGAGCGATGTACGGGAATGTGAATGAAGTTTGTGCTGATTTGCTACGTGAGTTTTCACCACAGGACAATATTGCGTTACTCATCTGGACGTCGCAGGCCGTGGCGGAATTTATCGAAGATTTAGACCCGACGAAAGAAGAAGTTTTGTATATTTTGCAGGAAATCGGGGAAACCGACGAGGACGCGCATCAGCGCTATGGGATTGGCGAGACCTTTGTGCGAGAAACCTTGGCGATGTACCGCGAAGAACAGCAAAATCTAAAGGCCATCACCGTCCCCGTTGAAATCCTAACCGCATTGATACCCTATATCGATGCGGGAATGGCCCACGCGGCGGAAAAAAACAATGGCGTACCGCTAGATGGGGATTATCTGCGGCTTGAACGACTTAACGCCTTGTTGGCAATGGAGTAAAGGTTAAAGCCGCTCTAGTGGATAGGGCGGCTATGCCTTCTTGCCGAGTGCTGCTCTGTCAGCGCGCGAAAACCCCTTGTGCGCCGTTGGCGCACGGGAAGGAAGGCGGTGCTGTCGCACCGCTTATCCCCCCGTTTCGTGATGTCAGTGTTGAACGATGTGGTCTGATTCCATTCTGCCTATTGCTGTTCATCTTCCTCTCCATTCTCTTCTTCATCTTTATCTGCTTCGTCTTCATCTTGCTATATGTCATTCAGCTGTAGGGCTTTTTCTCTTACCCCCTCAAAAAAATCAATAACAGCCTTTGGGGCACCCAAGGCGTGCGTCGTTCCGACACACGACGACTGACACAACTAGTCGCGCCCCAAAAGCCGGGCACGCCAAGTTTTACGCAGCCACGCCCGCGCGTCTGCGCCCTTTCGGGGTAGAGCCGTTGCTGGAAGGTCAACTGCACCGCTTGCTGTGACCTGAAGGTCACGCCGCTCTCACTGCCGGCGATAAAACCACCGGCGCTAAGGGGCAATGCCGTTTCGCGCCCGCGCGTTTCGTCATTGCTGCGGGTTCCTGCTCATCGATACGTCTGGCGGTTTTCCCCTCTTTGAGTCCGAACGCCGGGGCTGAGATAACCACAACGTGTTGGAGCGGTCCAGGGACGGCAAAGCCTTGCGCAATAAATTTATTTCGGCCATTTCGCAAGCTCCATTAGACCGAAATAAATTTCCCGCTCACCCCGGACAGCTCCCCCACGCCGTGCTGATTTACGCCCCTGCGGCGTACGGCTCTCAAACGGGTGAAGGTAACAACCAGCGGGAGCGTGCAGCAGGACCCCGCAAAACGTCAAAACCGCGGCCCCAACAACTCAACGGGTGATGGTTTTAAAAGGCAAAAAATCAACGGATATCAGGAGAGACACTATGGCGAGCAAAGGCGTTAACAAAGTGATTTTAGTGGGACATTTAGGCCAAGAACCCGAGGTGCGTTACATGCCGAACGGGGGCGCAGTCGCTAATTTATCACTGGCCACCTCAGAGACATGGCGCGATAAGCAAACGGGCGAACAAAAAGAAAAAACCGAATGGCATCGCGTTGTCGTGTTTGGCAAGTTGGCTGAAATCGCAGGGGAATACCTGCAAAAAGGTTCACAGGTTTATATCGAGGGGGCTTTGCAAACCCGTAAGTGGACAGACACACAGGGCATTGAACGCTACACCACCGAAATTATTGTTAATGTGGGCGGCACACTACAGATGCTGGGCAACCGTCGCGAAGCCAGCTCAACCTCAGCCCCACAGACCAGCGGTCAGCCACAACAGGCAGCGGCGCCCGCCGCTAAAAAGGCCAACAAAGGCAAAAAATCCAAGGCCGCAGCGCAGCCAGAACCTCAGCAGCAGGGCGGAGAATACCCACCGATGGATTATGACGACTCGATCCCCTTTTGACGCTTATCTGCCCTGCGAGAGCGGGGCTACAGACTGAACGGGAGCGGCACCATGAACAACGATATGCCCGTTTTACCCGATGGTGAGTGTACCCGTCAGCAAGCGGAGGCCATCGTCGCGTATTACCGCAATGTCACCATCGAGGACGACCAAGGGGCGTTTTTTCGATTGGTTATCAGGAACAAAGAGGGGCGCTTGCTTTGGCGTGTTTGGAGTTTTGAACCCGAAGCAGGTTATGACGAGATTAATCGTTATTTAGCCAGCGATGGCATTAAGCAGTAGCAAAAGAGGTGCCGGACGGTGGACGTCCGGCAGACATAAATCATAACCGGAGAGGTATTACTCATGTCAGAGATGAAGTCTAAAGCAACCCGCAGTGCGAGTAAAGCGAGCAAGAAAACGACAACAATGGCACAGGCCGAAGCAGCCAACACTGCGCTGCGTGATATTCCCGTCACCATGATTGCCGTGAATATGCTGGTACAGTCTGCGCTAAATGTGCGCAAACAAGCCCCTGATGCGGCAAAACTGGCAGAGCTTGCCGAGAGTATTAAAGCGGTTGGCGTCTTGCAAAATCTGGTGGCATTTACACAGACCGATGGCGTGTTAGCCGTCGCAGCAGGGGGACGCCGTTTAGCCGCGCTGCAACAGCTTTTGGCGGAAAAGGATATTGATAACGACTATCTTGTCCCTGTCAAAGTGGTGTCTGAAGATATGGCAGTGACGCTGTCACTGACTGAAAACAGCCATCGTGAGGATATGCACCCCGCCGACCAAATCCGCGCGTTTATGGCTCTCAGTGAGTCAGGCAAAACCGCCGCGCAAATCGGCAGCGTTCTTGGCTATACCACGCGCCATGTACAGAAATGCCTACGGTTAGCGGGGATGGCTCCGGCATTACTTGAGGCACTGGCCACCGATGTTATTAATCTCGATCAACTGCAAGCCCTGTCCGCGAACGAAGACCACCAACGCCAGTTGAACGTATGGCAGAACGCGCTTGCGGGATATTCCTATGAGCAACGACCGGATGCGCTGCGGCGTGAAGTGTTGTGTGATGAAATCTCCGCCGAAAACAACATCCAGCTAAACTTTGTCGGGCGCGAGGCTTATGAGCAAGCGGGCGGCGATTTTCGCTATGACCTGTTTACCGATGAGGGCTTCATCACTGACCCCGCATTACTGGAACGATTGACGCGCGAAAAACTTCACGCAGCGGCGAAAGAGATTGCCGATGCAGAGGGCTGGAAGTGGTCAGAAGGGCGCTTGTCTATGATCCGCAATTACGGCGAAGATGCGCAGCAGTATCGTCTTGAACCCCAGCCGAAAGCAGAATTGACCGGAGTCGAACATACTCAAATTGCCGAGTGGGAAGCGGAGCGAAACGCGCTGGAAGATACGGAAGAAAATATCGACCGTATTATGCAACTCAATGAAAACATTGAGTTGCTCACTGAACAGGCCGAAAATCGCGCATGGCTCTATGTTGATCGCATTCGTGGCGGTGTCGTGGCCTCTCTGAAAGATGGCGCACTTTGTATCCAGCGCGGGGTCATGTTACGTGTTGAGGTTGAAAAAGTGCAGCAGGTGGCAGATCAAACGGCGCTATCTCCGCTCGAAACCAAACCCAAAAACGATGAAGAACGTCAGCGCGACCCCGTCGAGGCTATCAGTCTCCCACTGCTCACCAAGATGTCGTCAGAGCGTACATTGGCGGTACAAGCGGCGCTGATGCAACAGCCAGAAAAATCAATGGCGCTGCTTACGTGGATGCTTTGCCTGAACGTATTCAGCAGCGGTGCGTACCACCAACCCGCGCAAATCTCTTTGACCTGTAAACATTATTCTCTAACGAATGATGCCCCTTCCGGTAAAGAGGGAACAGCATTTCAGGCACTGATGCAGGAAGGGCAACGCCTTGAAACACGCCTTCCCGATGGATGGAAACAGGATTTCACGTCCTTTTTCACGCTTAACACCACTGACCTGACAGCTTTGCTCGGTTTCTGTACAGCTTGCAGCCTTGACGGTGTTCAGACCCGAGACATGGGGCATACCTCGCGCAGTCCGCTCGATGCGCTAGAAACCGCGCTTGATTTCCATTTGCGCGACTGGTGGCAACCAACGAAGGCTAACTTCTTTGACCACCTGAAAAAGCCGCAAATTATCGATGTTTTGAACGCGGCGGGGCAAACGGGGGCCGCGCGTGACGCCAATAAAATGAAAAAAGGCGATGCCGCCGAACTGGCCGAAATCAAAATGGCCAACACCCGTTGGGTGCCTGTCTGGATGTGCGCCCCTGATGCACAAAACGCCTCATCTGATGCGCAAAATTCGCCAGCCGCGCCAGATATGACCCCATCTGATGCAGAAAACAGCGTATCTGATGCCAGTGATGATGTCTCAACTAATCCTGTCGCTCACGCCGCCTAATCTGGAGACGCTGCCCGTAAGGGCAGCGGTTAAACACATGAAATTCATTGGAACGTTGTTAACAAATTCCGAGTTAGACGCGATGAGCGCCGATGAACTTGAACAGTTTGCTGAACGCGGTCAGGACTATCGCCTTTTGTTGTCATGTTCGGTACTCAAGGCGCTGAAAGTACCTGAAGGGTGTGTTTTTGAAGCGGAGTATGGCAGTGAGTTTGGCGGACTGTATCCGGTCACGGTGCGTATCGCCCCGAAAGGCGGATCGCCAGCGGTGGAGTGGTACGTATCGAGTGCGGGAACAGAGTGTGATGGCTGGTCTGTGTGTCGGGTGAATAGCGCCGGTCAGGTGACCGACCTATATTATGAGCGTCATTTCCTGCCCGATCATCTTAACGCTTTATTAGCGCAAGAAGTCCAACGCTTTATCTCGGAGGTAGCGGCATGATCCCTAACTATCTTGCGTTAATCCCGCATAATGTCCATCAGTTTGCAGCAACGCAAGCCATCATCGAGGTGGAAAGCAAACAGCAGCGTGGCGTCAGATTGGCACCCTTTCCCTATGCGAAAGCCCTGTTTCGTCACTTACGGGGCGGGGCAGTACATATCACCACCAAAGATCTCCGCTTTGCCGTAGGCGACTATACTCCCACATCGCTCGGCGGCGCGTCTAAATCAGACTATATTGCCGCGTTGGACAGGCTGATAGAAACGCGCGGTAGGGAGTGCCCGCTGCCGTTGTCAGGCAGCACTGTAGGACAGTATTTCCCCGATGAACATTACCGACTGACAGAGCGTCAGGAGCGACAATGGGCGCTGCGATTTCTCCGTCACGATAAGATTGAGGCCAAGCAACGCCTGCAAAAGCGCCGTCGCTATCAAACGATGGTGGCGCAGGCACAAATCGAGCTAGCGTTTACCACGCCGAGCGAGTTGGCGGCATGGTACAAGCGTCAGGAGCGACAGGGGATTTTTGACGACGACCTGATTGACAGTGTGTATGTATGGAGCCAGCGTTTTTCTGGTATGTGCAGTGACGTCTTTTTGTCTGGTCAGCCATTGTGGGCGATGCTCAATGATATGCGTGATACGCTGGTGAGCCGTACAACGGTGGAACAATGGTTGGATAGTTGCGTGCTACCCAACAAACTCAAGGGCTAATGAGAAGTCTAACGCTGACGCTGAGTATGACGACCGCCTCCACCAAGGTGAACAAAAGTATCAATGAAAAGCCAAAGAGGCCGGTCAGGGAAGGGGCGGAGCGATACATTCGTTTCACAATAGACTCAGCATAAATAATGGGGGGGGATGAAATGATTGCATCATTCATAATACAAGGGTTGTTTTCGATCAGGTTTATCGCACATCAAGAACGTGGCGAGGATGAAGATAATGAGGTCAAGCGTTGGAAATATCGGTAGAATAGCGGCGGGTGCTTGAGATGTTCTGTCTCAAGCATGATGCGAGAGTCAGAATATTGAGAAGCCCCGTGAGTTAATTCCTTTAACCCAACGAGGCCATCAATCATGTACTTAGCAATACAGATTGTAGCGCCTTCTTTAACCGGAGGCAACGTTATGCCCTCAAAGTACCGATATGCCCTATGGGGTTTGGTGGCACTGTGTTTCACCGTGCTGTGTGTCGTCTGGATGCTCAAAGACCGTCTGTGTGAGGTCACGATATCCGATGGCCATATGCAAATGAGGGCTGTCGTCGCTTACGAATCGAAGGTGTAGCCACAGCGCGGGGGAGTCCCCCCCGCGTTTTTGGTCTGTGTTGACGAGCATGGTCAAAAGCACCCGCGTTATTCAGAGAGCCAGCCTGTTTTTAGGCTGGCTTTTCTGTTTGGCAGCGGCAAAAAAAAGGAAATTAATAAACAATACTGCTGTGGCTTCGCCACTGCGGCATTCCTTTTCCGTCATACCTCTCTTCTGCTGACTTATTTTTTCAGAGCGATGGTTATTCCTCATCTTATCCACCCTGCTGTTCCTGCTGTTCCTGCTAGCCCACGTATTTCTCTCTTAGACCCAAAAACAAAACAAATGGCATTGGGGCACCGAAGGCGTGCGTCGTTCCGACACACGACGACTGACACAACTAGTCGTGCCCTGACTACCGGGCACGCCAAGTTTTACGCAGCCACGCCCGCGCGTCTGCGCCCGTTCGGGGTAGAGCCGTTGCTGGAAAGTCAACAGCATCGCTTGCTGTGACCGGAACGGTCACGCCGCTCTCACTGCCGGCGATAAAACCACCGGCGCTAAGGGGCAATGCCGTCTCGCGCCCGCGCGTTTCGTCATTGCGGCGGGTTCCTGCTCATCGATACGTCTGGCGGTTTTCACCCCTTTGAGTCCGAACGCCGGGGCTGAGATAACCACAACGCGGTGAAGCAGTCCAGGGACGGCAAGCCTTGCGCAATAAATTTTTTTCGGCCATTTCGCAAGCTCCATTAGACCGAAATAAATTTCCCGCTCACCCCGGACAGCTCCCCCACGCCGTGCTGATTGACGCCCCTGCGGCGTACGGCTCTCAAACGGGTGAAGGTAACAACCGGCGGAGCGTGCAGCAGGCCCCCGCAAAACGTCAAAACCGCGGCCCCGACAACTCAACGGGTGAGGGTTTTAAAGGCAAAAATCAACAGCATCAAGGAAAAAAGAATGAATACACAAAACGTCAACGTCAAAACCGCGTATCTGCGTACAGATGGTTTCGTGCGCAATATCTATTCATCAAACCCGTTTGATGTTGTTCGTGCTGATGTGGTGTTGCTCCGTCTGGAAAAACAAGCTCATCGCGGATGTGGGTTGTATTACGAAATTTACAACGCGCGCTTGCTGGCGTCTGCGCTGGATTATCTGGCGCAGCTCCCCCTTAAAGACCGTCCTGTATTCATGGGCGCAGCGGCAAAGCGAGGGTACATGCTCACCTATACCGAAGAACAACACGCGCAGGAAGATTACGACAATTTAATGAGCGAAATTGCGCAATACGACTGTTAACACGCACGGCGGCAGATGATGCCGTCATAACCCTAAGAAGGAGATAACACCATGTATCAATTAGTAAACAACAACAGCGCCGATCGCTTTACGTGGGATGCCGAGGCCGAGCACGCGTATTGGTTGGCACAAGAGCAAAAAACCATCACCGCCCCCGTTGAAATCAGCGTGGGTGCATTCCATGAGGCGGCAGGGCGCTACTTGTCGATTAACTGGATGTATTGCGTAGATGCACAGACAGACAGCGAGTCGTTTATGAGCGCGGAAAGGGTATGCGGCAACGTGACCGATATTTATGTGCGTTTCGGGGCGCGGTATTTCCAGTTACGTGACCGTGAATCATGCACACACGAATACTTATTACAGCGGATAACTAAGGAGGTGTTAGCGAAAAATACCGTCGTTCAGATGTGAAAAAAGCAGGCTTTCGCCTGCTCTCTCGTGCCGATTTATCCGTCGAAAGTTGAATCGGCATTCAATCAACACATGGAGATTTAACCATGAAAATTGAAGTCTCGATTATTGCGCCTTGTGCGCCGTATGTAAAGCAAAACCCACAAAAACGCTTCATGCGTGAGTCACTCCCGCCGCAGGCCATTACGCCCGCGCTCAAATCCTTTGGACGGCATATTGCTAAACAGCAACGCCGCCGCAAGTCGGTCAGAGTACCCGCGATGCGTGGGAGTGAGTGGGGGCAGCTTTTGCGCGCTCTTGAACTAAAACGGGCTTTTGCCTAATTAATCCTGCCGCTCCGTCAGGAGCGGCCTTTATTAGATAGGAGATACATATGAAACTTGCATCCCGTTTTGGCAATATTCATTCTGTTCGTCGTGATCGCCCGTTAACTAACGATGAACTTGCACAATATGTTCCGAGTGTTTTTTCAGAAGAAAAACACGCTTCTCGAAGTGAAAAGTACACTTATATTCCTACTATTACATTACTGGACAAGTTGCGCGCTGAAGGATTCCAGCCGTTTTATGCGTGTCAAACCCGTGTGCGTGATCAAGATAAACGCGGGCATACCAAACATCTATTACGTTTACGCCGTGAAGAAGGGATCGCCATTACGGAAAAAGAAGTCCCCGAAATTATTTTGCTCAATAGCCATGATGGTTCGAGTAGTTATCAAATGCTGCCGGGAATGTTCCGTTTTGCATGCGCCAATGGATTAATTTGCGGTCATTCTTTTGGTGAAGTGCGTGTTCCTCACTTAGGTGATGTAACTGAAAAAGTGATTGAAGGTGCCTATGAAGTATTAGGAATATTCGATGATGTGGCCGACGATATGGAGGCCATGAAATCTATTTCATTAACGCCGAATGAACAAAGTTTATTTGCCCGTGCTGCGCTAACTTATCGGTATGAGGAACACGATAAATTTCCGATTACCGAAAGCCAACTGTTAACCCCGCGTCGTTGGGAGGATAAAAAAGATGACCTTTGGACGACATTTCAGCGTGTACAAGAAAATATGATAAAAGGCGGATTAAGCGGACGAAATGAGAAAGGAAAACGAACGAGAACCCGAGCGGTAAAAGGTATCGACGGCGATATTAAGTTAAATCGCGCATTATGGTTAATCGCTGAGAACTTTAAAGAGCATAAATCTTAATCCCCCTTGATGAGACGCCCATCCAATCAAGGGGTAATTAAAACGCTATCATTCAAGATGACATTGAGAATGATAGCGTAAAATTTTAAATTAACAACTCTGCTGTAGTCAATGCGACGACTTATACACGTTTAACCTACAACTCTTCACATTATATTGAATAGGAGCAATGTAGATTTAGAAAGTGACAGCGCGGATAAAGTTATGCACCCACCGATGGAGCATGACTTTATTTCTTCTACGTTAAAAAACAAACCGCTTGTTTATTCCTGTCCGCCCCAAGGTCTCCCAAATGCGAGCAACCCACATTCACCAACATGATCGGTTTACTGTGTTGACTTATTCATCTGATGCTCAATAGTGGTTATTTATAATAAAATAGCTGATTTTATTCTTGAGAAAGAAATGATCGCCTGTCTTTTTTGTATGCTAGATAAACCGGATAAACCTTTCTGACATAAATTTGCCTGCGTCGTGCTTGTTCGTCTGTCTTTTTGAATCCAGCATTATAGGCACCCACTGCATCCCAATTTACCCCCCAGCGTTTAAATGCCGTGGCTAAATAGTAGGCTCCGGTATAAATATTCATACATCCATCGTTCATGAGTAACTCTGGAGTAATACCAAACTGTGCTAAGTGATCGAAGTTTTGCGAGTCAATTTGCATATATCCCAAGCCAATGCCCTGAGTTGGGTTTTTTCCAAGCGCATTAATGTTTCCTTTTGATTCCACCCAAGCAATAGCACGTAAGAGATCGGGATCAATATGATAATCGCGACCTGCTCGTTCGAAGCAATCAGCCCGATTGACAAATGCTGTCAATAACAGGGGAATAATGAGTAGGTATCTGAGCATAAGATATATCCCTATACAGAAACGACATTCATTGTCCCATTTTCGGCAAAAGAACGATAGCGGCCAATATGTAAAAACCTACCCCGAGCACAGTGATCAAATAACACTCTTCTAACTTTTAGTTCTCCACACACCACGCAAAATTGAATTTTGCAGGATATGCCTTTTAAAACATGATGTTAGTATCTTGAAAAAGTGTTTTTTGTGTAATGGGTTGATGGTCGTAGCGTCTAGTTAGCTGTTAATCAGACGATAAAGTGTATCTAATTAGCTGTTTGATAGAGGTATGGTTTATTTATCAATTAATTAGTGTTTTTGTGGTCTGATTAGATGCTAGTTAAAGTGGTCTAATTAGACGCTAAAGCTAGTGTGAAAAAACGTCAATACAGCTAGTTGTGGAGCTAACTAGCTGCTAATCTGCATCTGTAAGATAAAGGTTGTTTTCTGACTAGCTGCTCATTAGAGGCTGGTTTATCACTACAGGAGATATTTTACATGCCGCGCCATCATATTTATATGAAACAAAAAACATTGGATGGAATAAGGGAGATTGTCGATAAACGTCTTGCAGAAGGGGCCTCAACTGCGGAAGTGAATATGTCGAGCGTGGGGGCGGAACTGCTCGAGATAGGTCTGCGTGTCACCCAGGCGAAAGAGAAAAAAGAAGCGGAACAAAACAGCAATGATGAAGGTTTAACTCAAGATGAGTTATTTAAAAAAAGATTGCTTGAAGAGTGTATGAAAGCGCGGCTAAGCGTGCAGGGGGTATTCGAAATGATGTTCTCTTTAGAGGAAATCAAAATTGATAGTCGCTATAACTATGAGAAGTTGAAAGAAAAGTATATTAACGATTGTCAGAGTACACTGAAGGACTATTTTCCTCGTGAAAGTAAATGAAAAGATATAAGGTTGAGCAGTCAACAAAATTACATGCTGGCTAATGCCTAATAAAAGTATTTGTACGACTCCGAATCTACTAAATAACAGGCAGTATTGATTGATTAATATAAGAGCGACTGATATATTAACAGCCATTGGTGAGTAACATAAAATCACCAAATAAAACCAAATCATTCTGGCAGGGGATTACCGTCCCGCTGCCAGAACTAACCACCATCCAAGCCTAAAGGAGTATGGATATGGCTGATCGCGATCATAAAGATCTCCACTCAAGATCACAAGACCTTTCACTTTCATTTATCAATTATTTTCTAAAAAGTGAAATCCCTTGGTTTATTAAAGATGCAGATTCTCGCTATGTTCAGGCAAATCCTGCGTTGTTATCATTATATGGTATTAATGAGAAGGCGGTTTATGGAAAGACAGATCATGAGTTAAATGTATTATCCATAGACTTCCGTAATCAAATGAGAATCTATGAAGCGATGGTTTTACGCACAAAAGAGAAAATCCGCTCTCTTGAAATAAATTATTTTAACAACTATCGGTTTTTTACACCTAGAGTATTTGAGATATTACCATTCGTGCATAATAAACAACTTATGACAATTACATTTGTAAGAGTGGATTCAATGATTGACATTAATAAGACATTATTATCACTTATCGGTTTTAATACTAAAAACCAAAAAGAAATTGAAGTAACATTGAATAAACCATTGTCTGAATTTTCAAAAATAAACCCGCACGATGTAAGAGGACTTACAGAAAAGCAGTGGCAGGTTGCATGGTATGTTTTATTAGGTATTTCATATAGAGATATAGCGTCTTTAACTAAAAACACCCCCTCAAATGTAGTAAAGAAGTTAAATAAAGCTTATTCATATCTTGGTGTTCATGATTTAAAAAATTTCTTGCACATTGGGAAGTGTTATAATTGGATACTTTATATCCCGCCTGATTTGACATTACCAACATCATCAATAATACATCTTTGATCAAAAAGTAGGAGTACAGCTGTACTCCTTTTGCGTTCTTAAAAAGTATGAAACAATCCCCTTAGTGACAATGAGGGGATTTTTTTATGGAAGGAAAAAAAGAATCATCTAAACCAATTACGATCTCCGTGGTGTTAAGTCCTGAATCAAATAGACGACTGTTGGCTTCGGCTAAAGCATCGGGAAGGACAAAACGAGTGGAGGCTATGATGCGCATGGCCCATAACTTAAAACACGTTGATGAAGTGAATGAGAATTACTGGGAGATGATTGCTGAAGAAAAGAAATCAGAATAATAGATAGTCAATTAATTATATATACACTCTGAATTAACACTTCCCTTATTAAGGAGGAGCGGATAGCTATTATCCAAGATTCAGAACATTAAGACTTTCCTTAACTCCGTAAATTTTACCGATTAAACGGCGGGCTTTCTATCGCCCGAGTTCCGGTAATAACGTTTGTCTTATTTAACGTTATTACACCCCGCAGGACAGCGGTATGTCCACGAATAGGGTTGCAGCTATGGGCGGTAGCGTGCCTAAACGGTTTGGAGTCGCACGCATTACCTCGGTTTGTTTTTATTCGGGGTAATGCGGGCAGTTTTGCCCGAATAAAACCTTCATTCACTTTTTATATAAGGATGTTTCTTATGGCCGAAATCTCGGTATTGAATATGCCTACTCAGGTAAAGAAGAAAGGGCTGTTATCACGTGTATTATCCGCGACCAATAATAAAACCGCGCGTACGTTGTTTAAGTATATTGCCATGCCATTGGCACTATGGATGTCGGCACGCGGAATAGCGAATGCCACTGACCTCGCCGGCGCGGGAGTGGATGATGCAAAAGCCACTTTCGGTGAAGACTCTACGCTGATGTATTATTTCATGCTGGCCGAAGTGGTATTGGTGTTTATTTTGTATCTGCGCAATCACAACCCGGCGACGTTCTTGCTTATTCCGGTCTTTATCGTCGTCACCAAAATTATTTTCTCTATTCTTGCGTCTCGTGCGCCGTAAACCGGCGTAAAGGAATAAGCGTATATGAGTGACGAGAAGCGACAACGCTATCAATTCCCTCAAACGCTTACAGAGCAGAAGCGCATCATTGGTATTCCATTGGATGAGGCTATCGTGGGTCTCGCTCCGCTGTGTTGGGGCGTGGCAGCGGGCAGCCATGTTGCCGGTCTGGTGATGGGTGTTCTGCTCTGGGTTGGGTTGCGCCAGTTTAAAAAAGGTCGGGGGTCGGCATGGCTCTACAACATGGCCTACTGGTATCTGCCCGAATACTGCTTTAAGGGAATGTTCAAAATCCTGCCAGATTCAGCCTATCGGCTCTGGCTCAAGTAATCGTAATCCCCCTCATGGTGTAACCCGTCGTGCTTATCTGCCGACACCGTATTCCGCCTTTCCATTCAGACTGTTCGGTGCTCACTGCGCTGCGCTCCGCCTCAGTCTGAATGAAAACGCGGTGCCCAAAAGGAGCCCCCTATGGACCTGAGTGCTCGCCGCTCGGCCACCAAGTTTACCTCTCTGATATTTGTCCTGTTGTTGCTGTTCTTAGGCTTAAGTCTGTCTGCCAACCTGTTTGCTTGGTTACGTCTTGATGACCTACAGCGTGGTCAGAAAGAAACCTATATCCCGATGTTTTTCAATACGCCGTTTTCCCTCTCGCGCAACAGTGCGGATGCCAATTATCTCGAGCAGGTCGCGGAGTCGTTGATATTCCTGCGACTCAATGTCTCACCTGAATCAGTTAAGGCTCAGCATGCCGCGCTACTGCGGTTCTTTGATAAAGAAAGTCGGGTGCAGATGCAGGACATTCTGGCTGGAGAGGCAGACCAGATTATCACCAATAACGTGACCTCTGCGTTTTACCTCACCGATATGCAGGTCTACCCGAGTGCGGGCATCGTGGACTTCAGCGGCACCCTCAAAACGTGGATAGGCAAACGTGAAGCGCTTCCCGAGAGTAAGCGTTATCGATTGACGCTGGCGTACCGCAACGGGCTGACAACCATCAAGGACTTTAAGGAAGTGGTGGATGAAAAGAAAAAATAACCCAAGAAAACCCCGTATCGGTTTTATGCCCCTCGCCGTGTTCATCGCGTTAGGGGCGGTTATGGGCAGTGGGAGTGTGCAGGCCGCTGACCCCGTCAAGGTGCCGGTTTCCCCTGATGCGCAAGTGCAAATCGCGCTGAGCAATACCGACCCGAACATGGTGGTGGTGCCCGGTGACCGTATTGTAGCCATCGACAGTGCGCAGGGCGTATTTCTTAACGCGAATGACTACGGGCAGACCGGACGGGCCAACGGTGGTGTGGTGCTGATGACCAAGCAGGATAAGCCGTTCACGTTTTACGTGCGTACCGAGGGTGGATTGACGGTTTCTATTGTCGGTGTGCCGCAAAAGCGTGAAGGGCGCATTGTGCAGCTTCTATCGGATACCCCAGTCCGTCATCGTGAGGCCCAGACGTGGGAGCGCAGTCATCCGTATGTCACTACGTTGGTTGACCTGCAGCGTGCCCTGCTCAATGGGCGTGTACCGCAGGGTTTTGTCGCCTCACCGGTGGTGAAGGTACCGCGTTTTGACGGCTTACCCAACGACGTGAAAGCGAATGCCGAGCAGATGTGGAGCGGTGGCGGATTACGGGTGTATCGCCTCAACGTGCGTAACACTGGCAAGACGTCCGTTTATCTGGCGGAGCGCCTGTTTAGTGGTGAAGGGGTGCGCAGCGTCATGATTGCGCCCTACGGCGATAACTTGATGCCAGCGACACAAACCTCCGTGTATGTGACCGTCGATAACCCAACCTTGGGAGGGCAGAACGATGGCTAATATTAACGTATTGACCCGACGTAAACAGTCGGTGCGTCTGATAGCACTGGCCCTTGGATTGTGTGCGATTGGGGGGGTGGGCTGGTATCTCGGCACGCCATCAACCTCATCGTCAAAAGCTGCCAGCAAACCTAAAGTCCCGCCACCTAACATGACCGGCGTGGTCTCGCCCACCTTTGATAAGAAAGTGGGACAGGCGGCGGTGGCGGATATTCAGCACACCGCCAGTGAAGCCGAGAAGAAGCTTAAGGCGTTTGAAAAACGGCTGGAGAAGATGGAAACCAGCGAGGTTGATTACCGCGCCAAAATACAGGCTCAAGATGAAGAGCTGCAGCTGCTGCGCGGACAGCTTGACGGCGTCAGGGAGAATATGGGCGCGCCCACAGGACAAGGCACATTACCTGATGGTCAGCCACTCCCAAACTTTGGTGCAGGTGCCAGTGTTCCTCCGCCGACGGCGTTTTATCCGCCTAACACGGCTAATAGTACCGGACTGATGCCCCCACAGACGCAGTATCAGATTACGCCGCAGCCGTTGCAAGGACTTGCCTCAATGACGGTGAGCTATGACATCCCTGAGTCGCAAAAAGGCCCCACGCTGCCGTATATCCCGTCTGGCAGCTTTGCTCCAGCGATGGTGATTGAAGGGGCAGATGCCAATGCAGCGGTGACCGGCAGCAGTGACCCATCGCCGATGCAGATGCGTCTGACCGGTACGCTCAGACTTCCTAACGATGAAACCTATGACCTGACCGGCTGCATGGTGACGGCGGCGGCTCACGGTGATATTTCCAGCGAACGCGCACTGCTGCGTACCGACCGTCTGTCGTGTAAGAAGGACGGCAAGACCATTGATATGACGGTGGATGGTCATGTGTCGTTTAAGGGTAAGAACGGTATCAAAGGGGAGCCGGTGATGCGCAATGGCAAAATCATCGGGTGGGCAGGGGCCGCGGGTATCGTCGATGGCTTAGGCAGCGGTATTGCTAAGGTCGGCAGTGAAACGGTGGGGGTCGGGGCCGTATCCAGTATGTCCGGTTCGGATGTGGCACGAGGTGCTCTTGGCGGTGGTGCCTCTCAGGTGGGGAAAACTCTGAGTGATTACTACATCAAACGTGCTGAGCAGTATCACCCGATTATCCCGATCGGGGCTGGTACCGAGGTGACGGTGGTGTTCCAGAAGGGTTTCCAGCTGGCGTTTATTGAGGACAGCCAAAAGAAAACCGTGAAGCAACAGGTGGGACAAGCGGTAAATAGCGGCATTCAGGTCTCACAGCAGACGCTCAACGAGTTGAAATTAGGTGACTATGTGGCACCGCAGGCAGCGACCAATGCAGGAGGTCAACCATGACAACCAACGACAGGCTCAAACAGATTTATGGCGGTATGGGGCAGGCGAATGTCACCGAGCTGTTGCGCCAAATACGCGAACGACATCCTGACGGTGTCGTCATTGTCTATGACTCAAAGGCCACCTTAATAACCGTGACCAGCGATACGAGAGATATCACTGCGCGTCGTGAGGCGACGGCTCAGGCTGTCATAGCGAATTGTACGACTCGTATTGTGTTCGGTGATAAATCAGGAGAGCCGTTATGAAAAAACACCATTTAGCCCTTATTGCCAGCGCCTTTCTGCTATCAGGCTGTGCGGGTATGAACAGCGAGTTTGCCTGCGGGGAAGGGGCGCTTGACCGCTGTATGACGATGGATGAGGCTAACAACAAAGCCCGTGCCAGCAGTGAGTCCGCGGTGAAAGCCACTACCTTGCCGCCGTTGGCCGCGCGTGCCTCGCAGACCTTGCCGCCGACATCACCATCAGGACACGCTGTGGCACCGGTGGTTACGCCAATGCCGATAGTGGCAGTGACCAGTGCGCCCCCATCAGTAGCCGTGAACCCTGCCCCTTCTGTGAACGTGACGCCTACCGGCCCACGCAATCCATTCTCGGGGCACTCGGCGGTTGTTCCTGCCTCCGGTTCAGCTTCTGTCTCAGTGAGTTCAGTTTCACCGGTATCGACGCCAGCACGAGCAGCGCCGACATCCGGTTGGGCTGATATTGGCATGGCACCGCCGGTGCGTCAGTCCGCGTCGGTTGCCCGTCTGTGGATTGCGGCGTGGGTCGATGAAGGGCAAGTCTATCATCAGCCGTCGGTGGTGTCCTTTGAAGCTAAGCCGGCCCATTGGGTGGTGCAATAATGGATATCGAATCCCTGTTGTCACGCCTGATGGGGGACTGGCGCAGTCCCGATGGCAGCAAAAAGGCCAATCAGGTACTCGATGAGATGGACTATCCCTCGCTGTGCAGTCTGTTGCCCTATCGCGAGTTTGACGCCGAATCGGGACTGTTTATCAACGACAAGAGTATCGGCTTTGTGCTCGAGTGCGTGCCGCTATCGGGAGCTAATGACCAGTTGGTGCAGTCCCTTGACCATTTCCTGCGTCACAAAGTACCGCGTAAGACGCCGCTGACCTTTACCTTGGTGGGTTCGCCCTGTGTCCGTCCGATGCTCGACTATGGTCTGTCCGAATTTGGTTGGTCAGGTCTGCGTGCCGCCGAGTTTAATGCGATTACCCGTGCCTATTACGAGGTCGGGGCGCTGGAAGGGTTTGCTAATAAGAAAGAGTATCCGCTGACGCTACGTAACTACCGTTTGTTTGTGACCTACGCTGAAGAGCATAAAGCACTGACACCGGCGGTGTTGGCTAATATGGGGATCGTGATGAATCGCCTGACCTCGGGGCTGGCCTCTGCCAGTCTATGGGCGAAAGCGCTGGATAAAACCGGTCTGGTGTCACTGGTACGTGAACTGGTGAACTTCCGTCATGGTCAGATAGCGCCGTCCAATGGTGAGACCTCGGGCTTCGACCTGTTGAACAGTCAGTGTGTCGACCGCTCAGCGCGCATGATGTTATCCCCTGACCGGATTGATCTGAGTCTGTCGTCTATCGGTGGGCAAGCGCGCGATACCTCCCGTATTCTGAACTACCAACTGGAAAAGAACCCTGATGAGTTTTTTCTGTGGCAGGGCGGTGACAACCTCAGTCGGGTGCTTGACCCCACCTGCAGCATTGCCTGCCCGTTCGTTATTACGTTGGCGTTGGAGGTGGAAGACCAGGCCAAAACGCAGATGGAGGCCAACACCAAGTTTATCGGACTGGATAAAAAGGCCAACTCGCCGTTCGCCAAATGGGTGCCGGGGGTTAAGCAACAGGCCAAAGAGTGGGGTGGCTTACGTTCTTCGCTGAGTAAGAACCAAGATGCGTTAGCACGCTATTACTACAACATTACCCTGTTTTGCGAAGACAGCGACAAGGCAGTGCTGGATACGGAACTCTCCGTGCTCAACACCTTTCGTGCCAACGGACTGTCGCTGTTTAACCCGGAGTTTATGCAGCTGCGTAACTATTTGGGCATGCTGCCGTTTATGATGGCGGAGGGGCTATGGAGTGATATGCGGCGTTCGGGTGCCACGCTACGCGCCTCGGCCTTTAACGTGGCTAACCTACTGCCCGTGGTAGCCGATAACCGCGTCAGCAGTCGTGGATTGCCCATCCCGTCCTACCGTAATCAGTTGTCGTTTCTTAATATCTTTGACCGCGAAGCCCAGCTCGGTACTGATAACTACAATCTTTCTGTGACAGGTACCTCGGGCGGTGGTAAGTCGTTTTTGATGCAGGCGATTATCCGCCAAATCCTCGACGGCGGTGGGCGCTGTTGGGTGTTCGACATGGGGGACTCCTACAAAGGGCTGTGTGCCAACGTCGGTGGTGTCTATCTGGATGCGACCGAGCTACGCTTTAACCCGTTTGCCAACGTGGTGGACATCAAAGAGTCGGCTGAGAGTATCCGTAACCTGTTAGTGGTGTTGTCCAACCCGTCCGGTGATGGCGATGATACTTATCTGTCAGTCGTGCTTAAAGCGGTACAGGCAGTTTGGGGGGCTAAGGGTAACGAAGCGCTGGTTGATGACGTGGTGGCCTATCTAAAAGACGCCATTGCTAGTCCAGAATACCGCGATACCACCACGGTGCGCGCCCGCATGGAAGAGATTGTTATCGGTCTGGATAAGTACTGTTCATGGGGTATCTACGGAGAGTACTTCAACAGTCCAAAGCCGTCGCTGGATGACAGCGTACGCTTCTCGGTACTGGAGATGGGCAAGCTTAAGAATAAGCCCGACCTGCTGGCGGCGGTGATGTTCTCGATGATGATTTACGTTGAGCAACGCATGTTTCTGTCCGACCGTACCGAGAACAAAGCCTGCATTATCGACGAGGCGTGGAAACTGCTCTCCAAGGACAATAAACGTGCTGAAGACTTTATCGAGAACGGCTACCGCACAGCGCGTAAGTACGAAGCTGCCTATATCACTATCACGCAGGGGATTGAGGATTTTGACGGTGACAAAGCCAGTGGGGCGGCCAAAGCCGCGTGGGCAAACTCCTCGTTCAAGATTATCCTGCGCCAGAACCGCGATGCCTTTCGTAAGTACAACCAGAAAAACCCCGACCAGTTTAACGAGTATGCCCGTCAGGTCATTGAAAACTTCCCCGCTGCCCGTGAGGCGCATTTCAGTGCCTTTATGTTGCGCTACGGTGGATACGAATCGTTTCATCGCCTGTTGCTCGACCCGATTAGCCGCGTGATGTTCTCGTCTGACGGGGCGGACTTTGATTTTCGTGAAGATTGCCTAAATCAGGGCATGAACATCCACGATGCCATCTGGCAGTTGGCCCACAACAAACACCGTGAAGAGATGGAGACATTAACATCATGGACACCAAGGTAATGCCAACGACCGCAACACCGGTCCCCGACACTGAAAGCCAACGCGACACCCAAAAACAGCCCCTAGCCCGTTCACGCAGCAAGCGTCGTAATCGCTGTATTTTTCCAGTGGCTATTGTGTCTGGTGCGTTACTTGCACTCAATGCTGCCATTTCCCTGTTAATTGTCGAATGGCAAAAGCCGGTGACGGTCAGTTTTGATATGACGGACACCGTCAACCAGTTTATGGCACAAGTTGCCAGTCAACCTTTGAGCGAAGCACAGTCCCAGTCACTGACACAGCGTTTTAACCGCGTGTTATCCATAACATTAACGGAATATTCGAATCGGCAGCGTGCCGTTATCTTGGTATCCCCCGCCGTGGTCAGTGGCGTTGAGGATATTACCGCCCAAATACAGGCGGAGATTGCCACCCGTATGGAGGCGAAACAGGATGAATAATGGATATGGAACGTTTGAAAGGATTAGGTTTGGTGATGTTGACGGCGGCGTTAAGTTCTCTGCTTTTAGTCGAATATATTATTGTTTGGGTGCTATAGGAGGGCGTCACGATGGCAGATAACGCGGATGCTGCACAAGAATATACCGATGCGCTGATAGAGCGCGGCGTGCGGATCATCCAGGCCAATTTTACCGCAGTGAGCTTAACGCACTGTGAAGAGTGTGATGAGGTGATACCGCCTCGTCGTCGGGAGCTTATTCCCGGTGTTACGACCTGTGTGACCTGTCAATCGCGACGAGAACTGTTAAAAAAAGTGGGGGTTCCCCGCAACGGCGGTGATGAATGAAAGCATTATTCATCTTTTCGAGCTTCATGCTCATGATATTGGGAGTGCTGGAGTGGCTGACGATTTGACACCGGCTCTCAGTCCGATTGCGTTGGCTATTCGGCAATTGGAAGAGGCTTATACCTTTGAGCGCCTGTATCTGATGGCAGAGAACGGGCGCCAAATTGAAATCCCCAAGGGAGATGGACTGTGGGGGCGGGCGCTGGCCCGCTACAAAATTGAGTGCATTAAGGACATTGAGGCTTTCCAATAACACCACGGTCTGTCCAACCTGATTTTCTTGCTAGTACGTCCCGCAGAGCCCCGACATTCTTCACTTTGATTAAGGATCATGCCTATGACCCTCACTTTGCGCACCCTGTTACTTTGCTTTCCGCTCTCGGTCTCGGCTGCCGATCTTGGCGTCTGGGGGGATGTTTACCCTGTACAGGAACAGAGCATGCTGGGACTTATTCAGCAACGCCTTGGCGATATGCAAGCTTCGGGTGAGTTAGCTGAGAAACAGCAGCAGTTTAAAGAGCGCGTGATTGAAAACACCCTGCGACCGATGCCAGTCGACGGTCTGGTCACCGATACCGAGTCCCATACTCATTATGTTGACCCGAGTATCACGGTGGCGCAGGACATAGCCGATGACAAAGGGCGGGTCTTTGCCCGTCAAGGCCAGCGTATTAACCCGCTGGATACGGTACCCCTGGCCTCTACGCTCTATTTTATCGACGGTGATGATAAGCGACAGGTAGCGTGGATGGCGCAGCAGACGCCGCCCACGGTGAACTACAAGGTTATTCTGGTGGGCGGTAATATTAAGGATACCACTACCACGCTCAATACCCGCATGTACTTTGACCAGCAGGGCGTGCTGAGCCAAAAGTTTGCCCTGAAATACATTCCTGCCGTGGTATCACAAGAAGACAAGCGCCTGAAGGTGGTGTCAGCGGCGATGCCGGAGGCCACGCCATGAGGCATTCCCTGCGTGTTATCCGCCTGTCGCTGCTGTCTGCCGGCCTGTTGCTGACCTCCCTTTCTGCCCGCGCCGATGTGGCCTGCGAGGGGAATTTCGTCAATCCGATCACCGATATCTGCTGGGACTGTATTTTTCCCATGAGTATTGGTAACGCCAAGGTGTTTCCAAGCGGACCGCCAGATACGGATAACCCGTCGATGCCGATACAAATCTGCCCGTTGGTGCCGGTGGGGTATCGCGTGGGGATGGCGATAGGGTACTGGGAGCCCTTTGCACTGACGGATGTGACCCGCTCGCCGTACTGCATGGTGAATCTGGGCGGGTTCAATATTCCGGTGGGTAAAGTGGGGATGGGCGGTGCGGGCCAATTTGATAAACCGACGCCAGGCGGGTTCTATCAGGTGCATTGGTACAAATACCCGCTGACCTACTGGCTTAACATCATCATGTCTTTGGCCTGCCTGCAAAAAGGCGATTTGGACATCGGCTATTTGTCAGAGCTTGACCCGACGTGGGATGACGACAGCCTGTCGTTGATTTTATCACCGGAAGCCTTGGTGGTCGCCAACCCGATAGCACAGGGAGCCTGTGCGGCTGATGCGATAGCCACGGTGAAAGGCAAGCCGATTAATAAGCTGTTTTGGTGCGCCGGCTCCCACGGCAGCCTGTATCCCTTTACCGGCACGATTTCCGATGAGTTCAGTCCCCAACAGGCGTCAGTGCTGTTGTCCGAACGTATGGCGTTTAAGCTGCACCGCCAAGGGATGATTATGAACAGCGTGGGTGAGAACAAAGAAGTGTGCCATGAGTACCCGTCGCCCATCATGCCTAAAGACCGCTTTCGCTATCAGATGGTGAATATGCACCCTGACACCGCCAACTGTCACCCCTTTGGCAAAACGGTGATGAGCTGGGAATCCACCCATGCATCACCCAACACCAAAAAGAACTATGGCTACCTGATTTGGCGCAAACGTAACTGCGTCTTCTTATAAGGAATTTCCAATGAACATGAAAGCAATAGGGCAGTGGCTAGATCGCCTGACCGCATGGGGATTTATTGTGGGTCTGTGTGGTTTTATGTATGACGTCTTTATGGTCCAGTTACCTGAAAATATGTTTCGTTATCGTCTTAATGCTGATTATTCGGGGGATGTTGTCGGTGGGCTTATTGGTATTGCCCCCTATGTTTTCTATGTGTCGGCTTGTTTTTTCGCGCGTTGGCGCGTTGGGTGGTGGATGATTATCCGTCTACATACCACCCTGATTGTGCCGACGCTGTTATGTTATTTTTTATCTTACCTCCGCTATACTAGCGCAGATGAATTTTTTGAGGGTAGCTTATTGCTCACTATGCCCTTTGTTTTTCTTCTCTTCTTTATTGGTTCCCGTTTTATGCATGATGTGGAAAAACGACTTATTCAGCAATGTGAATATGCCCAGAGTAATGATAATGCATGAAAAAACAATCAAGGTCGTGATGATGAATAAATTAACTTGGCCTTCTGATCTTGCAAATTTGTTCTTAACAAAGTAGACGTAAGGTGTATAGAACCAAGATGTTTTCTCTTTTTCAATTAAGCATGCTTGTTCACACTTTGATTTTGGTATTTCTGCAAGTAACGCTTTGGCTTTGGTGTCATTACCGATCTTAATGAAATATCTTGCTGCGATGATCTTTTTATTAAACGAGTATGTATCACGCTGCAGTAAATAGAGTAACTGATTGACATCGTCTTGAGTGATGTCCTTTTTATTGTCGTAATATGCGCTCTGATAAAGAGGGTTATCTTTGAGCGTATCATGGAGCGTTGAGAGAAGGCTGGCCTTCATATCGTTAGGCAATTCTACCGATAAATAGAGTTGATAGATGTTCTCTGCCATTGACTCAGATTGAGGTCTATAGAAGAAGGGGTGCAGCGTTTTGGCATAGCCAGATGTCCACAGTTCTGCCGACTGGCCAAGATTGTTAGGTTCTATGGTTTCCCAATACTGTTCGACACCCTGATTATCCGTGTAAGCAATAAACGCATGCCCAGGCGAATAAATGATGCGAAATTGTTTATTAAATAGTCTGGCGGCATCTAAGAGTAAATAGACATTTAGGTCACAATCAGAGACGGCGCGTGAATATCCTTTTGACGTTAAATCAGTTTCTTTATAGGGGAAATAATTCCCGAGAATACGATTGGCACATTGTAGAAAGGTCAGGTTATCCGTATTCGGCTTGCAATATTGTTTCACTTCAGAAAGAAAAAATAATGAATTCGAGAGCGCGGTATTAATTTCTTTTTGACTGGCTAATTTATATTTCGCGTCGAGCATGATGAGGCGATGGGTTAATAAGTTCTCATCATAATTCCCAGATGTTGACGACAGGGCGATGAGGGGCATATCGACCGGCTCTTCTTTCTTAACACATTGGAGCAATCCCCAACTAATGAGCGTGAGACAGAGGAGTATTAACGTCCATCTCATTATTGGTCTGTTTATCACTATCTTCATCCTTTTCTAAACCCCTTTATTTTTTGCGTGAATATTATACAGGAGTGTTTATATGTGGAAGTTCTTTTCTCCCCGATGTGTCGCGTTGTGCTGCCTGTATATATGCCACGCCGCATGGGCCGACCGCGTGGCGGATAACCAGCAGTTTATCGAGTCGCTGCGCGATAAAAGCGATGCCTTACGCCAGCAGGCGTCTCCTGATGGGATGCCAACGTTTGATGCCAACCGTCCCAACCTCAATCAGCTGTGGATTGATTCACTCAAGCGTCAGCAACAACGCCAACTGGCGGGCCAGGAAAAACCGCAGCCTAAGGCGCTCTACTTTGTGTCTTTTTCTATCCCTGAAGAGGGCTTGATGCGTACGTTGCCCGAAGCGCAGCGCTTAGGGATACCGGCGGTGGTGAATGGGCTTAAGAACAACGATATGCGCCAGACCGCCGAGGCGGTGTTCCGACTGGTGCGTGAGGAGAACAACGGCGGTGTACAGATAGACCCGACGCAGTTTGCCCGCTTTGGCATCACGGTAGTGCCATCGTTGGTGGTGGTGTGCGGGGATAAGCATGACGTGATACGCGGCACGCTGAGGATTAAGGCTGCACTGGAAAAGGTCGCAGACCACGGGGAGTGTGCAGATGTGGCCAAGGTGTTGTTACAGGAGGTGCTTTGATGAAGCAGCGTGGGTATGTGAGTCGCGTGGCGATAATGTTAGGAGGGATTGTTCTGTTGTCCACGAGTTCATTGGCCAGTGATAAATACCAGCCGGGCAAGCAGTTTGCCGACAGTCTCAAAGGCAGTGGGGTGGGGCATCTGCAAGGGTTTAAGCCGGAGGCGGTGATACCGAACTATAACGCCAACCCACAGGAAACAGGGCATTACGGGGGCGTGACGGCCTCGGGGAGTGGCGGGCTTGAGAATGTCGGGGCAGGCCAGCTCAATACCTCCGAGGTGGGTAAAGTGACTACCGAGGTCATTATGAATCGCCCAAAAGACCCGATATCGATGGATGCGCCGTTTGTCAGCGGTGGTTTTGATATTCAGGACAAGGCGGAGACGGTAACAAACGGCACGTTTGATAAGTGTGAAACCGTCAATGTGGGCAAGACCGAAATCACGACCCACCACTGTGAGCGAGAGACCGCTGTCGAGTTGTCCTGTACGCGCAAAGCGCACATTGGCGGTGTTTGGCAGGAGGGGGTAGAAACAAAATCGTTCGTTTTAGGTCATGAGAAATTCCGTTTTGGTCGCTCAGGTAAGCAGATAACGTTCAGTATCAATTCACCTGATAGCGGGCCGGTTATCAGCGCCAGTCTGGCCATTTCAACGCAAAGTTATTTAATGAATTCCCGAGTCACTTTCATGAATACCACTTTCAATATGAACAGTACGGAAACCAAAGCATTGAATGCGGCAGGGATTGTGCTAACGAAAGACCAGCAGATAAGTGGGGTTTCCTGTTCGGGAAATGGGACCTGTGTCGGGACTGTCGACAATGTTATTTATGGCTACCTGACCCAGGGAAAAACGCGCTTCACCTTGACCTTAAATATGCAGATTAAAGCCCCTGTGTGGGTACCTAAGGTGGAGTGGACGGAAACCTGTCCGTTTGATAAGTCAGACGAAGTTTTGCAGAACACTGTCTGCACAGAAGCCGGTGGAACGAAAAACGTGGTGATGAACGGCGTTACTTATCCTGTATACAGTGACTGTTGGGCCTATAAAGACGTGTATTTATCACAAGCGGGCGATAACGGTACCTGTGGTAAATACATGAACGACACCGCCTGTACGGTTTCCAAAACGACCTGTATCGAGTCGTTAGGTGCGGTGTGCTTACGTGAGCAGGCGGTGTTTACCTGTGAGAAGAAAATCAGCGGTGAAGCCCAGTTGTGCAGTGGCCAACTGGTGTGCGCCAACGGTGAGTGTGACCAATTGGAGAACAACAAGACCGACAGCTTTGGCAAAGCTGTCTCGGCACTGGCAGCCGTGACGGCGGCGGCCAAAGATGTGTCGGATTTAAACGGGGTCGATGTACGGGCGTTTACCGGTGAGAAGAAAGAATGCCGTATGGCCATCGCGGGCTTTAACAACTGTTGCAAAGATTCGGGTTGGGGGCAAGGCATTGGATTAGCCCATTGCGACAGTGAGGAAAAGGCGTTGGGCAAGGCGAAAGAAAAACAACTGACCGTTTCCGTAGGCACCTACTGCTCAAAAAAGGTGTTGGGCGTGTGTCTGCAGAAGAAAAAATCCTACTGCCAGTTTGACTCTAAGCTGGCTCAAATCGTGCAGGCGCAGGGGCGAAAAGGGCAGTTGGGTATCAATTTTGGCAGCGGTAAATCCCCGAACTGCCGAGGTATCACCATCGATGAGCTGCAGGCGTTGCGCTTTGACAATATGGATTTTAGCAACTTCTACAGCGATTTGGATGCAGGGACGACTGTTCCGGCTGACAGCGAATTGGCTGACCGTGTGAAAGCGCAAATTGAAGCAGCATTACAGCAGGCTGCAGGGAAGGGTGGTGTGCAATGACCCGTTATACTCTCCTATCATTCACGCTTGTATTGAGCCTATCACTACCTGCCTCAGCGCAAAACTATGACACCCCTGTGCGAGAGCCGGTGCGTACCTATATTGACGAGCCTATCGTCGGTTGGCACTGGTACAACGAACCAAAATCACAGGATGAACCCGAACCGGAGTCTCCGCCCATGATACCGCTCACATCACTGCCGCCAACCCTGCAGATGAAGGTGCTGCAAAAACTGACCGAGGACAGGCTCAACGTCACCATTCTCAACCCGAACGTCGAGAACTTCGCGCAATTTATGCAGATGCAGAACTTCTGGACCACACAGGCAGGGCGCTTTAGTCAGGTGGCACAGAAGGCGATGCTGGCTCACCCTGAGCTCGACTACAACCTGCAGTACAGCCATTACAACAGTACCGTGCCGCTGCAGCAGGCCGCAGACCAGAACAAACAGGTGGCGGCTATCCAGCAGCTGTCACGCGAATACGGTCTATTCTTCTTCTATCGCGGTAATGACGCGCTCGATAGTCAGCTGGCCAGCGTCGTGAGTCAGTTCTCAGAGCAGTACGGCATTGCGCTGGTGCCGGTCAGTATGGACGGGGCGCGTAGCCCGAGCCTCCCCAATACCCGGCCTGACAGTGGTCAGGCGCAGGCGATGAACATCACCACGCTACCGGCACTCTATCTGGTGAAGCCGGGCGCTGAACATTATCAACCGCTGGCCTACGGCTTTATGACCCAAGACGCGTTGGCAAAACGCTTCTTAAGCGTGGCCACTGACTTTGCCCCTCAATCATAAGGAACCCCGCATGAAACAGAACACGCTCATTGAAAGTAGTCTGATGTATACCGGTATCGCCCTGCTGTGTGCTTCCGTGGCGTACTTCTTTTTGCTGGACACCACGCTTAAGGCGATGGCGTCAGCGTTGTCACCCGACCACCAGGTTATCGAGCAGATGAGCTTGCTGAAAATCACGTTGCTGCTGTTTGTATCCGGTGCGACCTTCGCACTGACGGGGTTGGGTATCACGGCACTCAATGCGTGGCGGGCGTTTAACCAGACGCCGAGTGAGGTGTCAAAATGAGCATACCCCGTCAGTTACTCACGATGCTATTGATATGTGCCACGGTCACTGTGACGGCCCATGCCTCGGTGGCTGATGAACTGCGCCAGTTGGAGTCGCATAAATCAATGACTTCCTCTATCGACGTGGCGTCTAACCACACGATGCCGTCGGTGAGTGCGCCGCGCAACACACTCGAACATCCTGAGATGCCTGCGCGCAGAGACTATCAGTTGCCCAACGGGAAGGTGGTTAATCTGAACCACTATAAAGCGGTGTTGTTTATGCAGGCAGGCTGTGGTTACTGCCAGCAGTTTGACCCGATACTCAAATCACTGGCCAGCCACATTGGACTGAGCGTATTCCCCTACACGCTCGATGGTCAGGGGGATGTGTCATTCCCGCATGCTATTCCTGCCCCGAAGTCAGTGATTGATAGCTTCTACATGCAGCAGAAAATCGTGACGCCAGCACTCTATCTGGTGGAGGTCAATACCATGAAGACCTTGCCGTTGCTGTACGGTGCGGTGGATGGGCAGACGCTGGTACAGCGATTGAATGACGGACTGATGTTGGCGGAAGGGGGCGGCAGGTAATGCCCTCAACAGAGCGGCAGACACTAACAAGCCAACCAATAATCGAATAAAGGATATGACGATGAAATCAAACGAATGTGATGCCAAGAATGTTTGTGACTGCGTGGTGAGTGGCGAGGAACGTGACCGCGATAGTGCGATGACGCAACACCGTATAGCGGAAAGTGTTCGCCAGCGAGAGAGCGAGTTTATCTGGAAACTTGCCGCCGTTTTTGTCTTGCTAGGCGGCGTGTGCTTGGTGGCCGCATGGGGATCGGAATATTATTGGGAGTCGGTGTTTCATCTTATGTATGAAACAGGTGGCTTTGCTGACAACGCCACGGAGGTTGCCAGGATCCAAGACTATCAGGCGCTGAAACCACTGGTGAATCTTACCATGTACGCTATCCCTAAAACGCTGGAATTCATTGGCATAGGCTTCCTTCTCATGGGTGGGCTTATGATGTCACTGGAGAGTAGTTCCAACGTATGGCGACGCTATCAGCAACGCAGGGCACGCAAGCACGCGGGGCAATAATCGACGCCTAAACGCCTCACACGACACCCCCTTTTTCTTTAGAGCCTCAGATACACCTTAATGTTTATCCCCTTTTCCACGCACACTACCCCTCGGTGAGCGCAATACCGTGTTGTCTGATGCTCTTGCTTTCTCAAGGATTTTTCTATGTTTAAACGTCCGTTTTCTGCGTATCGACGCACGATGCTAGCCATTGCTGTGTCGCTGATGGTGGTGGCCCCGTCGGTGTCGGTAGCTGATGTAAACAGTGACCTCAACAAGTTTTTCGGCAAGCTCGGGTTTGAAGGGAATGCCACCAAGGCCGCCGTATGGCAGGGGCAGGCGGCGGGATATGCCACCGGGGGCAGTTTATTTATGCGCAATCAGGTTAACCAGCTGCAGGTCATGTCGTTTACCCCACCGAGTATTACCGCGGGCTGTGGCGGCATTGATGCCTATCTGGGCTCGTTTTCTTATGTGAACAGCGAGCAGATTGAGCGCTTTGTGAAGCAGTTGATGGGTAATGCCGCAGGTTACTTTTTTGATTTGGCGCTGCAAACAGCAGTGCCGGGCATGAAGCAGGCCAAAGACTTTATGCAGAAGTTGGCCACCGATATGAACAGCATGAATATGTCTTCGTGTCAGGCGGCACAGGGGATAATCGGTGGTCTGTGGCCGACGGGGCAGGTGCAGAGTGAGAAAATCTGTCAGGACATTGCGGGTGAAACCAACATGTTTGCCGACTGGGCAGCGTCGCGTCAAGGCTGTACGGTCGGTGGCAAGATGAACAGCGTGATGGATAAAGCGCCGGCGAACATGAAAGACCAGGTGATGCGCAATAAAAACTTGATGTGGGACGTGCTCAAAGGCAACAGCATGTTTAGCGGCAATACCGAATTGATGGAGTTGGCGATGAATATCACCGGCACCATTATTTTTGGCAATGTGGATGGCGAAGTCCAGTTTGTTGCCCCCCAAGCCAATCATCAGGACCTAATACGGGCGCTGATGAACGGCGGAACGGCGCAGATATTTGGCTGTGTGTCGACGGGCGACTGCCTTAAAACTAACACCAAGCGCATCACGATTAGCAGCGACAAAGCCCTTAATGCGCAGGTGACCGCCATGATGTCATCGATTAGCAACAAGCTGCGCAGCGATGACCCGCTGACCGACAAAGAAAAGGGGTTTGTGTCCAGCACCTCGGTGCCTATTTTGCGCTATCTGGTTGACCCACAAATGCTCAATATCTCCGGCTTTATGCCGTCGCTGTCCGATTACATCGCCTATGACATTTTGATGCAGTACCTGCGCGAACTGTTGACGCTGGCGCGCGTGCAGATGGGCAGTAAGAACTACCCTGAAAAACCCGTCGAGATGCTCAATAAAAATCTGGCGGAAGCCTCAATCCAATTGAACATGCTGCAAAGTGAGGTCGAGGTGAAAGCCAACACCCTGATGGAGTTGGAGCAGAAGATGGGCTATTTGCGCCAACAGGTCTCCAGTCAACTGCTTGAGCGCTATCAGCAGAACTATGACTTTAAAGTCGCCACCATGCAGGGAGAGTAGTCGATGAGTATCGATACGATTTATGTGATGGCGGGCGGTGACTACTTTCAGTCCGCTTTTAACGGCATTGTGACGCTGCTCGGCTCAAACTCGTGGGCGTCGATGTTTCGTATAGTCGGTTTGGTGGCGGCGATGACCTTGTTTGCCACCTACATCAAGGGGCATGACCCACTGGAGGTCATCAAGTTTATGGCCTTCTTTATTCTTATTACCAGTGTGCTGCTTATCCCCAAACGCACCGTTCAGATTATTGACCTGACCAATTCGACCGGCGTGTATCGGGTGGATAACGTACCGGTGGGGCTGTCAGCCCCGATGAAATTTATCACCGGTATTGGGGCGTCGGTCACTAAGGCCTATGAGTCGATATTCCACACCCCAGACGCCATTACCTACAGCAAGACCGGGATGTTGTTTGGGGCCAATCTGGTGGGGAACGCCAGTGATATCTTTAGCCATAACGCTGACCTGTCGGCACTCATGGGCGACTATGTCCGCCAATGCGTCATTGGCGACATTATGCTCAATAACAAGTACACCCTGCAGGAATTGATGAGTTCTGCAGACCCCTACAGCCTGATTTTCAAAAAGCCCAGCCCTTTGCGCGGTGTCATTGTCCCTTATGGTAACAAAGAGGCTGCGGCAGGATTTCAGACCTGCGAAGCGCTGGCGAAGAACGTGCTGATGCCAAAGCTAGCTTTAGATGCTAAAGATGGCGGCAAGACCTGGGATTACTACGTGCGGGCGTTCTTTGGCGGAAAACCCAACGCCAATGTGCTGTTCGCCAATATGTTGGGGGATAGCTACAACTTCTTCTACAAAGGCGGTAAGTCGGCCAGTGAAATTATGCGTAACAACGTGGTGATGAGCAGTTTGCGTCAGGGCTTTAGCGGCTACGCGGCTAACAGCGGAGATGCCGCCAGCCTGATTAATCTGGCGTCAAACTCCTCGTACAGCAAGATGCGCCTCAGTTGGGGGGCGTCTTCGACTATTGCGACCACATTTTTAGCGGTGATGCACACCGTGCTGATGGCAATGTTGGTTGGGCTGTTTCCCATCATCATCTTACTGGCCATGATACATACCCTTACGATGCCGATGCTGAAGAACTTCGTCTTTACCTTGCTCTATTTGCAAATGTGGCCCCCGCTGTTTGCCATTTTGAACTACGTGATGAGTTATTACCTGCAGGGGCAGACGAAGGACATGGACTTTTCCCTGTCAAACGTGGCCTACATTCAACAAATGCACAGTGATATCGGCCTGATGGCCGGCTGGCTCACGCTGTCCATTCCGTTTATCGCCGCCGGCGTCGTCTCTGGGCTGTGGCGCGTAGTTTCTCAAGCGGGTAACTATCTTGGGACGGCGACCAACAGCTCGACCTCAAGCTCGGCCTCCCAAGCCGCGGATGGGACATGGGCGTTTAACAATATGCAGATGGATAACGTGGCAGGGCAGAAATGGGACACTAACCAGTCCTTTAGAGCCGGACAGCAAACCACCCAGCATGCCAGCGGCGCGACCTCGACGTTAACGCAAAGCGGAGAAACCGTGTGGGATAGTCGGTCAGCCACCTCAAGTCTGGCCACCCAAATCAATGGGACACAGGCGGTCACCAGCTCTCTGCAGGCCCAGGCCCGTGAGAGTGAGGTCAAAGCGCAAAGCTCGCTCAATGGCTACAACAGCAGCGTGAACAGTGCGTGGAACCAACTGTCACAATATGCGGCGCAAAGTGGCAACAGCGATACGCTTCAACGTAGCTCGGACAATTCACAATCCGCCACCCAATCCCAAGGGGCGTCGAAAATGTGGTCGGTGGTGGAGGCTTACGCTAAAGCTAACGGCATCAGCAATTCAGCGGCCTTTAATGAGATGCAGGATAAAACTTCACGCGGTACGGTGACGGCAGGTATCAAAGGCAGTGCAGGGGGCGGCTTTGGGTTTGTCAAAGGCGAGGTGTATGCGGATGGTAATGTGGCGGGCAGCACCGGTTCATCGCATGGTACGGCGCAGAGCAGCACCCAGTCTAATGATTCTCGCCATGATAAAAATGCCCAGTACCTGAAAGACTTTAAGCAAGGGCAGGATATGGTCACCAGCGTAAGGACTTCGGAAGGGACCAATCATGCCGATAATCATTCCAACTCCCACCTTGAACAGTTGGGCGCTAGCCTCTCTGTGGCGAAGAACCAATACCAGCAGTACAGCGATAGCCTGACGCGTAGTCAGGAATACAGTGAGATGGCTTCACGCGCCCAAACGCAAAGCAGCCAGATTAACAGCACCTTTGACCAACAGTTTGCTAACTTTGTGAGTGAGAAATCACCGGCTAACGCCAGTGATATTCTGACCAACACCAGTTCTCCAGAGATTGCACGTCAACGGGAGCAGTTAGCGCGTGAATTTGTGGACGAGCGTCTGCGTCCGATGCTGGAAGCGGACTATCAGGCCAACAAAGGCGGTTTAGGGCAAGGAATGCAAGGTGTCAGCGCTCCGCAAGGAATGGGGCGTGTTGAGCAAGATTTTTCGGGGCATCAGCAGTATATCCATGAGCGCGCTGAAGGTGCGGACATCAAAACTGACACTGCACAGAAAGTCGCCGAAGAAGAGTCTGAAAACCGTACTAACGTGATGCAACACAAGGAAAATCTGAATCAATCCCAATCTAATGTACAAAACGACATGGGTGCGCTGAAAACCAACCATAACGCGATGAATCAAGATCACGAGGTCAGGATGCAGGAGGAAAGGGAAGATCAAACAACATCATTGGATTCCAAAAAATTTATACCTGATGTTAATAACAAAAACTCGCGTTTCAATAAGGGGGGAGATAATTGAAATCAATAATTGTTATTAACTTACTATATCTTCTATGGGTGTTATTATCATTGGGGACAGCCGGAAATGAGATTTCAATGATCGTTCTTTTTGCTAACGTCGTATTTGCTATTATCTATTGGCATTTGAGTAAGCGTGTGGCTTGGTTTAGCAAATGGTTTCTACTTGCTTTACCAGTTGGTGCTTTATTCGGTCTTTGGATTAGTTTTGATAGCACTTTGAATGATATTGTTTTTATAACACTATTTTGTGCTTACGTTTCTAATGCCGTTGGTATGCTGGCTTTGAGTTTGTTTATATCTAATAAAATTGAAACTAATACAAGAAATATTAGTAGGCGTAAAATATTATCTCAGAAGATTCAAAGTTCGATGCCAGGCGCAGCGATGTCAGGTATTTCACCCTATCAAGGTAGGCTTAGTTCCTTTGCTATGCCAATGTTGGATCAAAATGCATCTGTTCGTTCGCCTAATGAGCATATCTTTCAGTCAGCCATCCATCCGACAACGGGTTTCCCCATGTTCAACGAGAGCGTTGATATCGCGGGTAATCCTATTGGGATGGCGATGCATGACAGTACCCATTCTCTCTTTCAACCTAATATCAATCCTGCCAGCGGTATGCCGATGATGAATGACAGTATGGATATCCACGGTAGTCCGTATGGGGTGAGTGGGATGCATGATATGCATTCGGGGATGTCATCGGGTTTTGACAGTCATTGTCACCATGATATTCACTCTCCGTCGTCGATGCATTACGACCACCATAACCCGTATTAACGAGTTGAATAAATACCGCGTTGCGCAACATTGAATATTATTTTTTTATTATCATGGATGTTATTTTATGAAAAAGTCACATAGTAAAACCGCTATCGTTATGCTTTTATCCAGCATTTTTGTTCTTTCTGGATGTGGTGCGATGAGTACCGCGATTAAAAAGCGGAATTTGGAAGTAAAAACGCAAATGAGTGAAACCATCTGGCTAGAGCCATCAAATCAGAAAACCGTTTATCTGCAAATTAAAAATACCTCTGATAAAGATATGAGTGGGTTGCAGAATAAGATTTCAGCAGATGTTCGCGCCAAAGGCTACCAGATAGTGACCTCGCCGGATGAAGCGCATTACTGGATACAGGCTAATGTACTCAAGGCTGACAAAATGGATCTGCGCGAGTCGCAAGGCTTCCTGAGTCAGGGGTATCAGGGAGCGGTGACGGGGGCAGCATTGGGGGCAGGAATTGTGGGGTATAACTCCGGTTCTGCTGGGGCAACTTTAGGTGCTGGTCTGGCTGCCGGGTTGGTGGGGATGGCGGCGGATGCGATGGTGGAAGACGTCAACTATACGATGGTGACCGACATTCAAATTGCAGAACGCACCAAAACCGCGGTACGAACCGACAATGTGGCCGCGTTACGCCAGGGCACCTCGGGGGCTAAAATCCAGACCAGTACCGAAGATGGCAATCAGCATAAATACCAAACGCGCGTTGTTTCAAACGCCAACAAAGTTAATTTGAAGTTTGATGAAGCCAAACCGGTGCTGGAAGACCAACTGGCCAAGTCTATCGCCAATATTCTGTAAGGTTTTTTGGTTGGCGCTAAGAGGCCAGCCAAACTTGCCAATCTGGTTAACTCTTTGTCTTTATTTAATAAACCCAATAAAGACAAAGAACCCAATTTAAAACTGGGTTCCGTTTTTTTCCTCAGTTGATTTCCCCCTTCATTGCTGTGATCTGATTAGCTATGCGAGAAAATATATGGAATATTCCATTGGCGCTGCGGCGCTTTTAGGTGTGCTTATTGTTCTGCTCCGTTTTTGTGTTTCTTCCCCGCCGAATAAAATAAAACGGTCGGTCAAGGCCGGGGATTTGATGTCCGTCGGTCAGTCCTATACCGAGAAGCGCTTTTTAACGTCCCGAGAACGTGAATGTTTTCAGCAGTTACGTCAGGCGGTGTGTCCCGAACGCTTTTTCATTTGCCCACAGGTGCGATTGGTCGATGTGGTGTCTGTATCGCCACACTATCCCGAGCGTAGCCCCCAGTGGACAGCGCTGTTTCGCCAAATCTCGCAGTGGCACTGTGATTTTGTGATTGTGGACGCGACGACCTTCGCCGTGTGTGCGGTGGTAGAACTCGACGACCGCTCGCATCAACGGTCTGACCGCCGTCGCCGCGATGCGATTTTTAATGACGTCATTTTACAGGCTGGACTTCGCTTATATCGTGTGACCTCCGCGACTGAACTGCTACGTAATGCGGCATGGCTTAAAACACAATAACTTCGCTTGTCCTTTTGTCCTTTTGTCCTGACGTTTTGATATCGCCGTAGGCGACCCCCGCTCTTTAACAATTCGGTGTTTTCTATGAGTTCAACCAAGCATATTACGCAGGGTGGACAGGTTTTCAGCTATATGCTGAATATGTTCATGCAGGTGAATAAACGCATCTCCTTTTGGCTGGTGCTGAGTTTTATCATTTTCGTGCCCGTCTTCTTCTATTTTCGCCTACCGTGGCAGCACATCCGTAACGGTGGGTTGTATTGGTGGTTGCATTTGACCGCTGGCGGTGAGAAGGCCCTGTATCGCGTGCCGCCTGTGTACGACATTCCCTATGACGGCAAGGTGCTGCACGCGACGTCACAGCAGATATTGTCGGACGCCTACATGAAGTGGGCGGGCGATATGGTGCTGCAGGAGCTGTGGCTGTCGCTGACGTGGGCCTCAGTCGCCGTATTGGTGCTGGCTTTTGGTATCTATCGTTTTCTGCGCCGCTTAGGCGAGAAACAGGCACAGGATGAGCAGGTCGGTGGGCGTGACCTGACCGATGACGTGAAGGCGGTGGCTAAACTGATGCATAAGCGTGGTGATGCCTCGACGCTGCATCTTGATGCCCTGCCGCTTAAACTCAACAGCGAGGTGCAAAGCATTCTGCTGCACGGCACGCCGGGCTCTGGTAAGTCCAATGCCATCAACAAGCTGCTGCTGCAGCTGCGTGAGCGCGGCGACATGGTGATTGTCTATGACAAGGGCTGTTCGCTGGTTAAGAAGCACTTTAATGAAAACACCGATGTCTTATTAAACCCGCTCGATACCCGTTGTGCCAACTGGTCGCTGTTTCATGAGTGCGAGACCATTCCCGACTTTGATACCGCCGCCAATACCCTTATCCCCATGAGCACCAAAGATGACCCCTTTTGGCAGGGCTCGGCGCGGACCATCTTTACCGCCGTGGCCTATCGTCTAAAAAAAGAGGGGCATCATACCTACAACAAACTGCTGCGTACCCTGCTTGCTATCAACCTTAAAGACCTGCGTGAGTATTTGACCGGTACCGAAGCCAGCAACTTGGTTGAGGAGAAGGTCGAGAAGACCGCCATTTCCATTCGAAGCGTGCTGACGAACTACGTTAAAGCGCTGCGCTACCTGCAGGGCATTGAGCGCAGCGGCAAACCGATATTCACCATCCGCAACTGGATGAAACAGGTCAATGAGCCGAAGAAGTCCCACGGCTGGCTATTTATCACCAGTAACGCGCGCCAGCATGAGTCTCTCAAACCGTTGATATCGATGTGGCTGGCGCAGGCGGCCAACTGTCTGCTGGAAATGGGCGAAAACCCGACGCGCCGCGTGTGGTTTATCTACGACGAGCTGTATTCACTGAACAAACTGCCTGACCTGCCGGCGGCGCTGGCCGAAGGGCGTAAGTTCGGCGGCTGCTTTGCCCTGGGCTTTCAGAACAAACCCCAGTTGGATTCGTTGTACGGCGTGGAGTTTGCCAACGCCATGATGGACCTGCTCAACACCCGCTTGTTTTTCCGCTCGCCTGACGAAATTGTCGCCTCTTACGTGATGCGCCAGTTGGGCCAGCGTCGCGCACGGATATTTAACGAACAGTACAGCTACGGGGCCGACACCGTGCGTGACGGCGTGTCCTTTAGCAAGCAGGAAGAAGACCAGTATCTGGTCAACTACTCCAGTATTCAGGCGCTGCCTGACCTGAGCTGCTATGTCACCTTGCCCGGTGACTATCCGGTGGTGCGAATGGACATGACCTATCTGTCCATCAAACCCTGTGCCGCTGAACTATTGCTACGCAATATCAACGACAGCCTTGACCCGGAAATCGATGCGGAAATCGAGAAGCGTGACCTTGAGGAGGCGGATATCAGTCGCCTGACTGCGCGGGCAATGGGGGTGCCAGAGGCGTCGGTGGTTGCGGGTACAACGTCACCTGTATCACCTGTATCACCAGCAGCGGTGGCTACCAGCGCTGTCGCCGCAAGCGTGGTCAGCGCTACCTCTTCTGACAATAAAGACATCCCCTTTGCCTCCTCCGACGCGCAGGGTTCCACGGCAACGACCTCGACAATTCCGCCAGTGGCCGCCTCGACGACAACCGACACCGGCGGCGTGGAGGCGGAGCTCAAGCAAAAGCCTGACGCACCGGAAGACATCGTGGACATGGACACAGGGGAAATCTTGCATCCGGGCGATGAAGGCTATGACGCTGCCCTTGAACAGTTTAACCGTGCCTTTGGGGATACGCAGGACGCGATGCGTTTGGAGGAACGCAATCTGGTTATCCATCGACGTGATAAATCTGACATTCCCCCTGAACCTGATGACGGTCATGAGCCGGGAGGGGGTTGGTAATGATGAGCATTGGTTCGATTGCTGGCGGCGGCGCCGGCTATTACGCCGACAAGGATAACTATTATTTTCTCGGCAATTTGGACTCACGTTGGATAGGGGAAGGCGCGAAAGCACTGGGGTTAGCGGGCAAAGTGAATGAGCAGGTGTTGGATGCGCTTATCGCGGGGCGCTTACCGAACGGGGAGAGTTTAGAGCGTATAGAAAATGGTGTGAATACCCACCGTTCGGGCTATGACTTTACGTTTTCAGCACCAAAGAGTGCCTCGGTATTGATAGCCATCAATGGGGATATGCGTCTGTTAGACGCGTGGAATGCTTCGGTGGCCGAGACGCTGAAAGAAGTCGAATCCATGATATCGACGCGCCAGATGGTCGATGGGGTATCACAAACGGTGATAACCGGTAAGGCGGTGATTGCCACCTTTAATCACGATACGTCGCGGGCGTTAGATCCGCATATTCATACTCACACCCTGTTTTTAAATATGACCCCGACGCAGGACGGCTGGCGAACGCTGGCTAGCGACACCGTACACAAGTCAGGGTTTATTGAAGCCGTGTACGGCAATCAACTGGCCATCGGTCAACTGTGTTTGAATCAGTTTCGCGCCCGTGTAGAAGCGCTCGGCTTTGAGACCGAGAACACCGGAAAAAATGGGCTATGGGAGATTAGTGGTGTTCCTCGTGAACCGTTTTCGACACGACACAAGGAGATCGTGGACGCGGTGGGTGCGGATGCGTCCCGAAAATCGCGCGATGTGGCCGCACTCGATACCCGCTTGGCTAAGCAACACAATCCCGACCAGGATGCGCTGCTGACCCGTTGGCATGAAACGTTGGACAAGGCGGGCTTTGACTACAAAACCTTTCGTGAGCAGGCGGATGCGCGTGCCGCTGCGTATCAGGCACCGTCCGCTAAGTCCCCTGATGCATTGAAGAGTGAAGTGACACTAGCGGTCATTCAGGCCATTTCACTGCTCAGCGATAACAAAACCCAGTTCACCTACTCAGAGGTGCTGAGCAAAACGCTGGCGGGAATGCAGATTGAACCGGGCAGCTTGGCACAGGCGCGTGCGGGGATTGAGACGGCGATTAGCGCGCAGCAGCTGATACCGCTGGATGATAAAAAGGGGCTGTTTACCTCGTCGATTCATCTGCTCGATGAGCTGAGCGTACAGCAGGTGGCCGGGCGCATTCAGAGTGAAAACCGCGTGCTGTCGTTTAGCGCCCCTGATGTGCCCCCCTCGGGCGTGATGGCGACACTTGCTGATACGGCACCGCAGCTGGCCATCGTGAGCAATCGAGGGGGTGCCAATGCCCAGCGTGAGCAGGTGGAAGCGGCGGTATCGATGGCGGTGGGGCAAGGTCGCTCGGTGACGGTACTGGCCACCGACCGCACCGGTGAGCGTTTTTTGCGTGAGTCAGCTGTTTTATCAGACAACCTGATGAGCCGTGTTGCGCTGACTGCCGACTTAAGTCTTGCTGCCAACAGCACGTTGGTGATTGCCAACGCGGAAAAACTCTCGGTTAAAGAGACGCTGCTTATCCTCGACCAAGGCTTGCGTAATAATGTGCAGGTGTTGATGATGGATAGCGCCGGTCGCAAAGGCACCGGCAATGCGCTGGCCACCTTGGAAGACGCGGGCGTGACCCGTTTTTCCGCCTCGGATAAGCCGACCCAGCAGGTGGACGTCGGCATCGTTAGCGTGGCGGATAAGCAGGCGCGCTACGCGCAGCTGGCGGCGCAATACGCTGACTTGTCGGGCGGTCCCGTACCGGTATCAGCGCAGGTGAGCGGTGAACGCGAACAGCGTGCGTTGACCGGTGCTATTCGAGATGAACTGCGCACGCGCGGTGAACTGGGTGATACTCAGACGTCCATCACCAGTCTGGTTCCCGTCTGGACCGATGCAAAAAGCCGTCGTCAGATGGACACCTACCGTGAAGGTCAGGTGATGGAGCATTGGAACGGTGATACACGTAAGCTTGAGCGCTACACCATTGAGCGGGTGACCCCGCAATCGCGTACCGTGACATTACAGGACGGTCAGGGCAACTTGTCACCGATAAAGGTTGGCGAATTCGACAGCAGCTGGCGCGTGTACAACACCCAATCTATCGACATCGCTGTCGGTGAGAAACTGACTTGGCTTGGCAAGCAAGATAAGCTTGCTGCGCGTGACACTGTCACTGTACTTAAGGTGAAAAAAGACCGTCTTGTGGTGGAACGGGAGGGCAAAAAGCACACGGTATCACTCACGGACGGCATCAAAGCGACCCACGGCTATGTCAGTGCGCCGGGCAGTCGGATGCGCGATAACGGTATTGTGTTGGGCGCATTGGCTATCCGTGACACCAACGCGCCGATGTTTAACGAACTGGCGCGCGGTGGCGATACGGTGGTGGTGTATACCGCGCTGTCCGAGCGCGAAGCCGATGTACGTCTGTCTTCCTCTCCGCTCTATCGTCAGGCCCGTCAGCAGGTCAGCCCTGACGGCCAGCCACTGGATAAAGCGATGGACAGCGCGCGTGATAACCTGATGTCTGTCACGGAGAAAGCGGTCCGTCAGGCGATTAGCGTGACGCAGGGCAGTGAGGTGACGTTCAAACGTTTAGACGTCATGAATCGTGCGTTGCCCATGCACCCTAGCCTGACACCGGACCGCGTCAATGTAGAATTAGACCGCCAGATAAAAGCGGGTGAACTGCTTGCGGTCAACACCCCCTATGGCAAGGCGCATCAGCTGTATGTTCCCGCGGCCAGTTACGTGATGGAAAAGCAGATACTACAGACGATTACTGAGGGGAAATTCAGCGTCTCCCGGCTGATGCCCAACGCAGACGCGGCCCTGTTTAACGGCCTGACCGCCGGACAGCAGGCTGCGAGCCGCTTGATACTCGAGAGTACCGACCGCTTTGTGGGTATTCAGGGTTATGCAGGTGTCGGGAAAACCACCCAGTTTAAGGCGGTACTGGCCGCGCTCGATACGCTGCCTGATGGCCAACGTCCTGAGGTGATTGGGCTTGCGCCGACCCACCGGGCGGTGAGTGAAATGGCCTCAGTTGGCGTTAAGGCCCAGACTATCGCCTCGTTTCTGATGGATGTGGAACGCCGTCTGCACAGTGGTGAGACCGTCGATTATTCCCGTACGTTGTTTTTAATCGATGAGAGCTCGATGGTAGGCAACCGCGATATGGCCGAGACACTCAGCCGCATTGCGACCGCAGACGGTAGGGCTGTGCTCAGTGGGGATACGCAGCAACTGTTGCCGGTGTCCAACGGTGCGCCCTTCTCGCTGATGCAGCAACGCAGCGCGCTGGATACGGCGATTATGAACGATATTGTGCGCCAAACGCCGGAACTCCGTCCGGCGGTGGAAGCCATCATTCAGCGCAAGATAGGAACGGCCTTAAACATCATTGAATCGGTGACACCGGCACAGGTGCCGCGCGATATCGATGCAACAGTCCCTTCATCATCGGTGGTCCAAATCGCCCAAACGAAAGAGCAGCGGGAAACGCAGGGCGACCTGCTGATTAAAGCGATGGTGGAAGACTACGTTGGTCGCACGCCGGAGGCGCGCCTTCAAACGTTGATTGTGACCCAGACTAATCAGGATGCACAAAACCTCAACGTGGGTATCCATCATGCCCTTCATGCGGCGGGAAAGTTGGGCGAGGCTGAGCAACGCGTATCGACGCTTATTCGCGCCAAAACCCACGAAGACAGCCTGAAATCTGTCGCTGGTCTGGGCAAATACAGCGGCCACACCGCGCTGATTAACCAACAATATTACACCGTGCATTCCCCCCATCATCAGGACGGGGTGGTTTTCTTGCGCGACGCACAGGGCAAAGACCATCTGTTATCGGCCTTTGAAAGCAGCCTGCGCGATATAGCGCTGTTTTCCCCTCAGCACATCACTCTCTCTGAAGGGGATCTGGTGCGCTTTACCCGCGATGACCGCGAACGGGGCCGCAACACGCAAACGCTGTGGGAGGTTAAAGCGGTCAGCGATAACGGCAATATCACCCTCCGCCACAACGATGACACCCGCATCATCAATCCCAAACTTGACCCCAATGACCGGCATATTGACTATGGCTACGCCGGTACGGCGCACAAGGCACAGGGTGCCAGTGCTCCTTACGTGATGTTGCTGGCCGGTGTCTCGGGGGCGCGTCGGAGCTTGGCCAAACTCAGCGATGCCTATGTGGGGCTGTCACGTATGAAAGAGCATGTGCAGGTGTACACCGATGACCTAAGCAAATGGATGAGCCTAGTAACGAAAGCCGATGCGCGTGCCACCGCGCATGACGTTTTACACCACAAAGATGACCGTCAGGCCAACGTGGGCGAAACGCTATGGAGCACCGCCAAAACGTTGAATGCTACGCCGCTGGGGCGCGCCCTGCAACGGGAAACGGGCCTCTCCCCGGACGGTGAGGCCCGCTTTATCTCAGGAAGCACCAAATACCCGACGCCGCATGTGGCATGGCCGGCGTATGACGCCAACGGTCGGCAGCGGGGCGTGTGGCTGGATGAAATCAAACTCAATGAGGAGGGCCGTATCGCGGGACTCAAGGGGGAAGGGCGTATGTTGGGCAGTGAGAACGCGGCGCTTATCGTGCTGCAGCGCAGCCAGAACGGTGAGGTTCAGGTTGCTGACACCTTGCAGGCTGCTCTCCTGCACGCACAACAGCATCCTGAAAGCGGGGTGGTGCTTCAGCGTCACACCGACGTCCCTGATTGGGTGGTTGAGAAACTCAGCGGTGGCCAACGGCCTCGTGAGGTTCCGAATGCGACGACACAGCAGGCTCACGCCAGCGATATTCCTGACCCGATAAACCTGAAAACACCGGAGGAGCAGGCACAGGAGCAAGCTGAGCGTGAGGCGATACAGCGGCAGGAGAGACAACAGACCGACCCCGTCAAGCCGGAAGACCCCGAACTGGAGCGAGCTATCAAAGAGACCTCAGCGCAGCTACAGCAGGAAAAACAGCACGAACAACGGGAGCTGCAACACCAGGTGGCGCGTGATATCGCCACGGAAAAACAGCAACAGCGACAGGAAAACCGCGAGCAGCTGCAGCAGTTGGAGCGCGAAATCGTGAAAGAGAAAACGTTAGGAGGCGATTAGATGAAACACTCTCTGTTAGTCCTTTGGATGGGCCTGTGTATTTCTGGGCCTGTGATGGCCGAGGTCCAGGTGGCTTTTACGCCGGGCCAGGCCCAAACGTTGGTGCTCGAGACATTGAACCGAGCGCAATCGCAGATTGACTTGGTGGCCTACAGCTTCACCAGTGAGCCGGTGGTCAGGGCGTTACTGGCGGCGCAGCAGCGCGGTGTGCAAGTACGAGTGGTGGTGAATGCCAAAACGGCAGAAGAGAAACACGGTAAAGCCGCGTATCTGGCGAGCCAAGGGGTAGCGGTACGCCTCAACGGCCGGTACAGCATTCAACATAATAAATTTGCCGTTATTGATCATCAGACGGTGCAGACGGGGTCGGCCAATTACACGGCGAGCGCGTTTACACGCAACGCGGAAAACGTGGTGGTGATGGATAACGAGCCGGTGGTTGCGAGTGCCTATCAGCAGGAATTTGAACGTCTTTGGTATGAGGCATTTTGAATGTAGAACGCTAATTGTTTTTTCTTTTATCTATATTTTGTGCGCCAACACTAGGTGTAGGTAAAAGGGTTTTATAGCCTTTTGAAAATATAAGGTTAGCTTGTGTCGATTCACTTTAGCATATTGAAATAATTTAATTTTAATGTTTCTTGGCTTCTTATCTGCATCAAATAAATTCCATGTTATGCCATAACTAGCTATACTCCTACCAAGTTCGGTGAACAGCAGTATCCTAGGAGGCATTATGACTACGAGAACTTATAAATCTTTATCACAGAAAGCGACTAAGCTGGGGTTAGCAACACCAGAAACGTTTCGTGGTGGAGTTTGGGTTACACGTAATGGTGATGCTGAATTATTTGTACAAACAGCCGAAGAGCGCCAGGAGGAGTTAGAAACCCTTGAGCAACAGCGGCAAGCCTATGCATTACTTAGATTGGTTTTGTTAGCAAAACAAGATATAGCAGAAGATCGTTACTCTTCAGTGAGTGAGGTGAAAATGCGATTGCGATCAGCAAGGAATAAGGGGTGATGAAACAAGTCACTATCCGATTCGCTAAGGCTGCTGAAGTTTGCCTATCAGACATTGAGTCATTCAAATCTCTTTCGTTGGGAGTGGATGCTGCGGCTAAGTTTGTTGATTTACTTTTAGATAATATCGTTAAACACCTGAAAGAAGATCCTTTACGTTACCGTCAGAATGCTCAATTAGTAGAACTGGGGCTAGATGTTAGAGAGTATCTAGATGCGAATGGGTATCGTACGCTTTATGGTATAGATGGTGGTTTTATTGATGTATGGCTTATTCTCCACACGCGTCAAGATATTGAAAAAGCTCTTTGGCGTCATATGATGTTTCGTTAAGAGTGGAGGATCCTTCATCTAATAAAAGGATCTTGAAATTGATCCTTTTGAGTGTGGGTGATAGAGTCGCGTAATATTTTTTTAAAATTATAGGGTTGGTCACGCCAAAAGGTGATCAAGTTCAGGTTCTGTCGAAAGAATATACAGAGACCTAAAAGCAAAAACCCCGATAATCTCTTCACTTTGGCGGGCGAGGAAGATTAACGGGGCTCACTAAAACTGCATAGAAGCTGTTGCTCTATGCAGGGAGTATAGTTTTATGCTTCGAGAATTTCAAGACCTCTCGTGCTTACTCCTTCCGCGCAACATAAGCGTAGGATTGTGTGGTTGATGTAAGCACCGTTGAACAGCCTAAAAAAGAAGACAAGCGCCACCGTGGGGAACACTCAACGGCGTGCAAATGTCCTTCGCCGCTCTATGTGCGCCCCGCGTACTATAAGCCCTTGAGCAAACAGCACGGACGTGCGTTGCGTAACCTCATGAGCCGTGACAAAACCACCGGCGAATGGGTAATACGCCGTCATATTTCAGCTGATCCTCTCTTTACGTATCTCCGTCCTTTCTGCGACCGCAAGCGTGCGTTTCGTGAAGTACGTCGACGTCTGCTGGATGCACTTTTTGTGCTATTGATAAATAAAGCCGACTTGGCCACGGGTATTGTGACCATCAATATCACGCGATTGGCTGAAGAACTGAGCCCGCATGATGATGAGGGAAATATCATTGCCGAGAAAGCGGTGACGACTTCACGCGTCTCTCGTCTTATCGATGAGTTGGCCAAGTTCAATATTATCCTGTCGCCCGAAACCGAATGGGATTTTGTGAACGGTTGCCGTTTCCCCAAACACATCATCATTACCGATATCGGCTGGCGGATGACGGGCGTCGACATGGATAAGCTGCGCGCCGAGCGTGACGAACGTCTACGGGCTATCAAGGATGGCGTCTTGCAGCCTGGAGAGTTTCTGACGGTCAGGGAAGCACGTAAGCGCTGGTATGAACGCTGCCGTCAACAAACTATCCTCAGTCGCCGTACGCGTGCGATTGAGGGTAAACAGCGCCGTCAGTTGGAAGACCTCCCGTTTGATGAACGTAAACGCCAAGTCGCCGAGCAGATATTCCGCTCAATGAAAGGTCAGACACAGAACCTGACACCACAACAATTCGAGAAAATGGTCTGGACCAAGCTTTACCAGTTGGAACTGGTGAACCTCCAGCCTCCGGGGTCGCCACCGCCACATTAACCCTGCCTACTTTTAAACCATCCGCTCCCTGCGGAGGTATCCCCACGTCTGCTGCCTTATTCTGGACAAAAAACACTCACCTCCAACCCCGTAAAGGCTTCATCGATGCCTGAAATACGTCAGAAATGTCGTCGCCATGATTTTATCCACAATTATCTGCAAACGGGCAGAAAGGGTTACGTGCAACTGACCAGTAATAACCTGCAATTTATTCAGGGTTTCACCCTTGCAATCTTTCTTTAATAAATACGTTATTATTCGCTGGATAAAATCGGTGGATAACGGGGACAAATAAAAAACCAATAATACCTTCGCTTGCAACGGCCACACCGTGCCGCTCAGAAATTTAAGTACCTCCCATCGCTTTGCGACGGGCCCCAAAGAAAACTGCTTTAGTTACAACACCCACCTCATCCACACCCCATCCGTGCACAGCGGCAACCACTGAGCGAAACCTCTCCCACTGCAAAGCGGCTCGCCCCCGGCCCTTTGGGCCGGAAATGAGTCGCTTTTGAAGTGGATGTTGTAACTACTGGATTCGTGTTGCTGTTAGATGTGTGGCGGGGTGGTTTGAGTACATGCTCGTAAGCGGCTCTACGACCCGCTAACGCGGAGATACACCCCGACGGCGGCAAAGCCTTGTCGTGGTCACTCCGACCGCATAATGAAGCTATTACATCGCTTTCAGCGGGTTTGGCTTAGCAGGGATGGGCGGGGGATTGGTGAAATCTATCAAAGCAGGGCGGCTACGCCGCGTCACCGGCGCCATTTGCATACTGTGCCATATTTAATATTGGCGGGCGCCTGCATGCCCGTTGGGCATAAAAAAATGCCCACTCTGGTGAATGGGCAAAAGTTTTACTTAGGAAGTGTGTCAAGTGACATGAACTTAAGATGATAGAGATTGGGAATCTCATGGATGAGTGTACTTTTTGTGTACTCTCAGCGCCAGAAAACTTACAATTATTTGAATATTAATCAGATAGTTATGCTGCTATGTATTCGGGAAAACTCTCAGGGAAAAGTCTTATCATTATGGCATTCAAACCCACCGACTATCAGTTGGATGTGTTGAAAGGTATTGCACTGGTGGCCATGTGTCTGGACCACCTCAATACTGCACTCGGCTGGCAAAGTGTTGAGCTGTGGATGATAGGGCGGATGGCATTCCCGCTGTTTGCGTTGGTCTGGGGCTACAACCTGGCACGCCGTCCGATATCGCAGGCCTCACTCAACCATCTGTGGCTGTGGGCCATCGTGGCTCAACCGGCTTACTGGCTGGCGCTAAAAGGCTCTGGGGTCACCTTTTTTGACCTGAATATCCTGTTTGCCTTTGCCGTTTCTGGGCAATGGGTATATGGCGCCCAGTCTCGGTTTATCTACCCTGCGGCGGTAGCAGTCGTGCTCTTTATGGGATATCTGCCTCTGTCATCAATGAGCTACGGCCTGGCGGGTATTGTGATGCTGTTGGCCAGTGTTGGGCTGTTTCATTTTAAGCAGCCAGAGCGGCAATTGATGATGTGGGGTATTTGGATGGGGTCGGTACTGGCCCTGAATCTTTCTGCTGGGCTGATTTATGCACTGGCGGGGCTGTTGCTGTCAAGCATGGTATGGTTTGCTGTCATGTTGACAAAAGTGGTCCGAAGAGACCGTTTTTTACCGCGTTATTTTTTTACTTTAGCGTATGTGGGGCATCTGACGGTGATAGGCGGGGGAGTATGGGGGATGAGTATTGGCAGTTAAGCCTACACCGACGGCGAGCGAGATGTGCAGTATGGTGTGAGCGCTAGAGAGATTATCCACGTGCCGCACAAGCCTGGTTGTCGGTAGGCACGTCAGTCCCCGGAAAGTATGTGGCAGCGGCGTGCTGAAGATAAGCTGTCCGAAAAACATATCTGCACAATCACATCAATCCCCGTTTAATCCCGATTATTCACCTTTTGACATGAGTAAATGCACATTGGATAAACCAACCCAAGAATTGGGGCACCTAGCGTGGTGCCTGTTGATTGCCCTACAGTTAGCCAAGCAAGACGGCAAAGCCCAGACCCCGATGAATCAACACCTGTTTATTATGCAGTGGTTGGCGGGGGTCCAAAAACAAAAACGCTTCCCTAAATCCGTGGCGATTGATATCCAGTGGCTGCTCAATCAGGGCAAAACCTATGGTTTTGGCGCGAAGCTCAAAGAGAAGGTCGATTATCTGTATCGCTCCTGTACCGGTGTACTGAAAGACCAAACTGACCTGTTTCGGCTTACCTATGCGCTGGAAGTGGTGAAAGCGACCGGCTGGAAATATATCTTGCTCAGTGACAAACTCTGGAAAGACATGACGGGACACTCGCAGACGGCCGCTGCCATGTATATTCAGCAGAGCCAGTTGGATGCGAGCTTTAACGATGACGGTCATCAGGTTGCGCCGCTGGAAATGCGCTTTGTCGGTAATCCTGTGGCATTGGTCAATATGTTTGCCGAGTGTGCGTTGACGTTAGTGCTGCGTGAGGAAACGATAAAGGGACTCCACGTGGCAGAACTTCAGCGCCTCTATGCGGATGAGGGCAAGGAGTAACGTATGGACGAAGAACGTAAAACGCTGACGCTCAAGCGCCCTGCGCCAAAAGCGGATGCCAATGAGCCTACCGCTGACGTCATCAAAAACCCGGCCAGTCTGTCTGCGCCGGGCACGGTGACGGTGCGCAAAGGCAAAAAGACGATAGTTAACGTCACGCAGCCGCCGAAGTGGAAAAAGAAAAAGCCCACCGCGTCCCCGCCGGTGGCCAAAAAGGAGAAACAGAAGCCGGCCCCTAAACCTAAGCCAGCGCCGGTGGTGAAGGTTCCGAAAAAAGTGAAGCCTCCGCGTTCGCCACGCCGCGTGACGCTGGAATATGCCATTGCGCAGTTGGCCCCGCATTGGCCTGCGGTATTTAACCCGCGAGGTTTAAAGCTGATGGCCGTGGGGTTGCAAGAGCGACTGCTGCAGGATATCCAGGTACGCAAGATTACGCTGTCAAATAAGGTAGCCCGCCGCTGTTTGCATGCGGTCTCCCACAGTCCTGAATATCTGTCGCTGATGGTGGCAGGTATGCCGCGTTATGGTTTAGGTGGAGAAGAGGAGGGTGTCGTGACGCAAGCCGAACAGGCGTATGCGTTTGAGAGAATGTCGGAAATCTGGCAATTGCGCATAAAATCGTCTGCATTGAATGGAGGCACTTAGCCTCGATGGTTAGGATTTTCAATCAGTCATTATTAACGTTATCAAGCCAAATCTCTGCCTGCGAGGGATCGTATTCTTTCATAAACAACGATAAAACTGCCTCTGTGATTGACGATTGATTGGAAAAT
>Ga0302347_1000599_pt1 | contig 54246 bp, 49 predicted proteins | sample PhyWR1_FD_202178 | JGI IMG/M metagenome (GOLD analysis project Ga0302347, IMG submission 202178) | Leaf surface microbial communities from wheat plants in UC Gill Tract Community Farm, Albany, California, United States - DLSL W.R1 (v2)... | ecosystem: Host-associated > Plants > Phyllosphere >... | reverse complement strand
GCTCAGCAGATAACAATTCGCGCTGTACCTTTACCTTTACGTAAACAAAATTTACAAATCTTGATTCATGAACTGACAAGATACTTAACACAACAGTCAGCGGTGACGCCTGACCACCTTGCTACCTTTATTGCACGCCACTTGGTCTGCGAATACGAGCAATGGAGTCAGTCTCAGGCAATTACCTTACTGGCGGAGGTTGAACGACTTTGCCCACATCTGGTGAAGTCCCCTCCCGGCGGTTTGTTGCAACCGGTTGACTTACAATTGGCGATGAACGCCCTGAAACATGACTGAACTGAATAAAAGCCTGCCACAGGCAATATTTTTGATGGGACCGACGGCCTCAGGTAAAACGGCACTGGCAATTAATTTGCGTAAAACATTGCCTGTAGAGTTGATCAGTGTTGATTCCGCCCTCATCTATCGAGGAATGGATATCGGGACAGCTAAACCGACAGCAGAAGAGCAGACTTTAGCTCCTCATCGGTTACTGGATATTCTTGACCCCGCTGAATCCTACTCTGCTGCCGATTTTCGGCGTGATGCTCTGGCGGAAATGGCAGAGATTACTGCGGCAGGGCGGATCCCACTGTTAGTGGGTGGGACTATGCTTTACTTTAAAGCGTTATTAGAAGGGTTATCGCCCTTGCCATCAGCGTCCCCTGAGGTAAGAGCAGAAATAGAGCAGCAGGCAGCAGAGCATGGATGGGAGTCGTTACATGAGCGACTTAAGTCCATAGATCCCGTCGCGGCAGCCAGGATTCATCCAAATGATCCGCAAAGACTTTCCCGAGCACTGGAAGTTTTTTTCATTTCGGGTAAAACTTTAACTGAGCTGACGCAAACGTCGGGAGAGGCTTTGCCCTATCAGGTGCATCAGTTTGCTATCGCACCTGCTAAGCGTGAACTGCTCCATCAACGGATTGAACAACGTTTTCATCAGATGTTGGCTTCAGATTTTGAAGCTGAAGTACGGGCTCTTTTTGCCCGCGGGGATTTACATCCTGAGATGCCTTCGATTCGCTGTGTCGGCTATCGACAGATGTGGTCTTATTTGAACGGCGAAATTCCGTACGACGAGATGGTCTATAAAGGGATTTGTGCGACGCGGCAATTGGCGAAACGCCAGCTAACCTGGTTGCGTGGGTGGGAAGGGGTGAATGAGTTAGACAGCGATCTCCCTGAACAGGCCTACCGCAAGGTATTACAGGTTGTTAGTGCGAAGCATGAATGAAAGTGTACAATTGATCTGTCGGCGTGCGCGAATTTAACGCAGTTTTTCTGAGCAACTTGCTCTTGAGTGACAAACAACAAACATATAAGGAAAAGATAGAATGGCAAAGGGGCAATCTTTACAAGATCCGTTCTTAAACGCGCTGCGTCGGGAACGTGTTCCGGTTTCTATTTATTTGGTGAATGGGATTAAACTGCAAGGACAAATTGAGTCTTTTGATCAATTCGTGATCCTGTTGAAAAACACAGTCAGCCAGATGGTCTATAAGCACGCTATTTCTACCGTGGTACCATCTCGTCCGGTTTCGCATCATAGTAATAATGCGGGAACAGGAACGGCGGGTAGTTATCATCAGGGTACAGGTTCGCAGTCAGGTTCTGCAACGCAACAAGACAGCGACGACGCTGAATAATATTGCGTGTTGTTTCCAGACAGGGGGACCAGTTTTGCTGCGTTCCCCACTGCTATTTTTGAGAGGTTATACGTTTGTTTGACCGTTACGATGCTGGTGAACAGGCGGTACTGGTACACATCTATTTTACGCAAGACAAAGACATGGAAGACCTGGTTGAGTTTGAATCCCTGGTCTCTTCTGCCGGAGTTGAAGCACTTCAAGTTGTGACGGGTACCCGCAAAGCTCCACACCCAAAGTATTTTGTTGGTGAAGGTAAGGCAATTGAGATTGCTGAAGCAGTTAAAGCCACGGGAGCATCGGTGGTGCTGTTTGATCATGCGTTGTCTCCCGCTCAGGAGCGCAACCTTGAAGCACTCTGTGAATGTCGAGTCATCGATCGTACAGGATTAATTTTAGATATTTTTGCCCAGCGTGCACGTACCCATGAGGGTAAATTGCAGGTTGAACTGGCTCAGTTACGTCATCTGGCAACGCGTTTAGTACGAGGCTGGACTCACCTTGAACGTCAAAAAGGCGGAATTGGCCTGCGTGGCCCGGGTGAAACTCAACTTGAGACTGACCGTCGCTTACTGCGTAACCGTATTACGCTGATTCTCTCGCGCCTAGAACGAGTTGAAAAACAACGCGAGCAGGGAAGGCGTTCCCGCGCAAAAGCCGATGTGCCAACAGTCTCACTGGTAGGTTATACCAACGCTGGTAAATCTACCCTCTTTAACCGAATTACCGCGGCTGATGTGTATGCTGCGGATCAGCTATTTGCCACTCTTGACCCTACGCTGCGTCGTATTGACGTTGCGGACGTAGGCGAAACTGTGCTGGCAGATACTGTCGGTTTTATTCGCCATCTACCGCATGACTTGGTAGCAGCGTTTAAGGCCACCCTGCAGGAGACACGTCAGGCAACGTTGTTGTTACACGTGATCGATGCGGCCGATTTTCGGCTTCAGGAAAACATTGCAGCAGTTGATACCGTACTGGAAGAAATTGAAGCGAATGAAATTCCAACGCTGTTGGTCATGAATAAAATTGATGCACTGGACGACCTTGTGCCGCGCATCGATCGTAACGATGAGAATGTGCCTATTCGGGTTTGGCTTTCAGCTCAGACCGGGGTCGGTGTCCCACTGCTTTTTCAGGCTTTGACAGAACGTCTGTCTGGTGAAATTGCGCAGCATGAGTTGCGTTTACCTCCTAAGGCCGGGCGACTTCGGAGTCGTTTATATCAGCTTCAGGCAATAGAACAAGAGTGGACAGAAGAGGATGGTTTCGTTGGGCTGAAGATTCGTTTGCCTATCGTGGACTGGAATCGTCTCTGTAAACAAGAACCGACATTAACAGACTATATCGTCGGGTCACCCTTATCCTGAGGACTATTTCCCCATTGAGGGGATATCACCGCACAACAATTATGGAGCATAAACATGGCGTGGAATCAGCCCGGTAATAACGGACAGGACCGCGACCCGTGGGGAAGCAGCAAGCCTGGCGGCGACTCTGGGGGAAACAAAGGAGGTCGTGATAAAGGACCACCTGATTTGGATGATATCTTCCGCAAACTGAGTAATAAGCTCAATGGATTTGGTAAAGGCGGGAAAAGCGGTGGCACCGGCGGCGGTTCATCGCAGGAACCTAATAAGCCAGTGAGTGGGCGTATTCTCGGGATTGCTGTTGCTGCTATCGTTATCCTGTGGGCTGCAACCGGTTTTTATACTATCAAAGAAGCCGAACGTGGTGTTGTGACCCGCTTTGGTAAATTCAGCCATTTGGTTGAACCCGGTTTGAACTGGAAACCGACCTTTATTGATAGCGTAAGACCTGTCAACGTTGAAGCGGTACGTGAACTGGCGGCGTCTGGTGTCATGCTGACATCTGACGAAAACGTGGTACGTGTCGAAATGAACGTGCAGTATCGCATCACTGATCCAGAGCATTATCTGTATAGCGTCACCAGTGCGGATGACAGCCTGCGTCAGGCAACGGACAGCGCATTACGTGGCGTTATCGGTAAATACACCATGGACAAGATCCTGACTGAGGGACGTACGATCATTCGTAACGATACTCAGCGTGAACTTGAAGAGACGGTGCGTCCGTACAACATGGGTATTACCTTACTGGATGTGAACTTCCAGACCGCGCGCCCACCAGAAGAAGTTAAATCTTCATTTGATGACGCAATTGCCGCTCGTGAAAATGAGCAGCAGTATATTCGTGAAGCAGAAGCTTATACCAACGAAGTTCAGCCACGTGCTAACGGTCAAGCTCAGCGTATTCTGGAAGAAGCTCGTGCTTATAAAGCACAGACTGTTCTGGAAGCGCAGGGTGAAGTTGCTCGATTCGCAAAACTATTGCCAGAGTATAAGGCTGCTCCAGCGATTACCCGTGAGCGTCTGTATATTGAAGCCATGGAAAAAGTTCTGAGCAATACGCGTAAGGTACTGGTTAACGATAAAGGCAACAGCCTGATGGTTCTGCCACTTGACCAAATGTTGAAGGGAGGCGCTCAGGCACCTGCTGCAAACACCGGTTCTAGTGCAACAGAGAACCTTTTACGTCTGCCGCCAGCATCCACGCCGAGTACTAGCACTCGTGCCAGCACCACTTCACAAACCCGGAATAGCGACATCATGGATCAGCGTCGCGCCAATGCACAGCGCGCAGGGAGTGAATAACGATGCGTAAGTCTATAATTGCACTGATTATCATCGTGCTGTTCGTTCTCTTTACTTCGGTATTCGTGGTACATGAAGGCGAACGCGGTATTACTTTACGTTTTGGTAAAGTTGTCCGTGATGATGAAAATAAACCGCTGGTATTCGAGCCGGGTCTGCACTTTAAAGTCCCATTCATTGAGTCAGTTAAAACACTTGATGCTCGTATCCAGACTATGGACAACCAGGCCGATCGCTTTGTAACCAAAGAGAAAAAAGACCTGATTGTTGACTCCTACATCAAATGGCGTATCAGCGACTTTAGTCGTTACTACCTTGCCACTGGTGGTGGTGATGTTTCTCAGGCAGAAGTCCTGCTGAAACGTAAGTTCAGTGACCGTCTGCGTTCTGAAATTGGTCGCCTGGATGTTAAAGACATCGTTACTGATTCCCGCGGTCGTTTGACCCTGGACGTGCGTGATGCGCTGAACTCCGGTTCTGCGGGTACTGACGACGAAGTCGCCACTCCTGCTGCTGATGATGCCATTGCCTCTGCTGCTGCTCGTGTGATGAAAGAAACTAACGGTAAAATCCCGGTAGTTAACCCGAACAGTATGGCTGCCCTGGGTATTGAAGTTGTCGATGTGCGTATCAAGCAGATCAACCTGCCAGCTGAAGTGTCTGAGGCTATCTACAACCGTATGCGCGCTGAGCGTGAAGCGGTTGCACGTCGCCACCGTTCACAAGGTCAGGAAGAAGCTGAAAAGCTGCGCGCAACAGCTGACTATGAAGTGACACGTACTCTGGCAGAAGCCGAGCGTGAAGGACGTATCACTCGCGGTGAGGGTGATGCTGAAGTGGCTAAGCTGTTTGCTGAAACCTTCAGCCAGGATCCGGATTTCTATTCTTTAGTCCGTAGCCTGCGTGCCTATGAAAATAGCTTCAAGTCTAATCAGGACATCATGGTCATGAGTCCGGACGATGATTTCTTCCGTCATATGAAGTCGCCGGAAAAAACCAGCGGTCAGTAATTCGCGAGTAAATAAATGCTAAGAGCCGGGAAACCGGCTCTTTTTTTTGCCTGTCATCCTACCTCAATATATTTATATCTTCATCAGAAGTCCGATAAATAATAAATATTAGCATCGGAAAATATAATAAATAAATTCCCACCTAAATAAAATGATCTCGTCTGAGAGGCATGCTATTACCGGATGGATATCAGACGTAAATTAAAACATCAGATGTTTAAATAAAATATACACCCAAAATAATTCGAGTTGCTTGTAGGCACCAATTTCAGGCCGTCGATGAGCATAGATAAACGATGTAATTCGGCGGGGGGAACGCCGGCAACCCTGCGCAACTTGAAGTATGACGGGTATAGTCTGGAAGATATATAGCGGAATTGGACTCAGCTATTTAGGGATAAAATATGAATAATGGATTTCCAGGCAGTTTCACGCCAATGGGCAATAATATGGGGCTAACTTGCCAGCCCAATTTCAATGGCCCTCAGCCTGGGCATTGTGTCTTGCATCATGCAAAAGCTGAATCCGTTTCTAACTTTAGAGTGTATGTTGCCTCTGCGCGCAATAGCACAATGGATCCACTTATAGGAGGAACTCAGAGGGCTCAAAATCAGCAGGGTTTTGCAAGACATGTAGAACAACAACGCAATTTACATATGGAGCAAGAGCGTAAAAGGGTAGCTGAAAAACTAGCCAATAATCCAGCTGCCATGCCCAAATCTGCTGCAAAAAATGCCCCTAAATCTGCGGCTCCAGCAGCGAAGCCTGCCGCTAAAGCTTCGGCTCCAGTAGCAAAGCCTGCCGCTAAAGCTTCGGCTCCAGTAGCAAAGCCTGCCGCTAAAGCTTCGGCTCCAGCAGCAAAGCCTGCCGCTAAAACTCCGGCTCCAGCAGCGAAACCTGCCGCTAAAAATCCGGCTCCAGCAGCAAAGCCTGCCGCTAAAACTTCGGCCCCAGCAGCAAAGCCTGCCGCTAAAACTCCGGCTCCAGCGGCAAAGCCTGCCGCTAAAGCTTCGGCTCCAGCAGCAAAACCTGCCGCTAAAGCTTCGGCTCCAGCGGCAAAACCTGCTGCTAAAGCTTCGGCCCCAGCAGCGAAACCTGCCGCTAAAGCTTCGGCCCCAGCAGCAAAGCCTGCCGCTAAAACTCCGGCTCCAGCAGCGAAACCTGCCGCTAAAACTCCGGCTCCAGTAGCAAAGCCTGCCGCTAAAGCTTCGGCCCCAGCAGCAAAGCCTGCCGCTAAAGCTTCAGCCCCAGCAGCAAAGCCTGTCGCTAAAACTCCGGCTCCAGCAGCGAAACCTGCCGCTAAAACTCCGGCTCCAGTAGCAAAGCCTGCCGCTAAAGCTTCGGCCCCAGCAGCAAAGCCTGCCGCTAAAGCTTCAGCCCCAGCAGCAAAGCCTGTCGCTAAAGCTTCGGCCCCAGCGGAAAAGCCTGCCGCTAAAGCTCCTGATCCAGCGGTGAAGCCTGCTGCCAATCCCCCTGCCCAAAAGAGCGATAATTCTCTCTTATCGACTCTTGCCAGCCATAACTTCCTGAGTCATGAACAGCAGGTTCAGAAAAGTAAAGAGATAGCGGAATGTCAGACCGCTCTGTGCAAAATGGGTAAAGAAGCACAGTGGGCAGTCACCGATCTGGCTCAGGGAGCCAGCTTTGCGGCAGGAATAGTCGCAGGTGTTCCGGCCGGGTTGTATGAAACAGTCGACGGGATTGTGAAAACAGCCAGTAATCCGGCTGAAGCTTACAGCGCGCTAAAAGCCCTGTCTGAAAGTGGAAATATACTGGGCAACCTGGGCTCAGCAGTCAAACAGTCCTGGGCAGACAGTATCGATCGCATGGAAGCGGAGTATCAAAAGGGCAGTGTTAGCGGCGCGTTTAATGCAGGTGTTGAGGGCGGCAAACTCACGACAGATATCGGCGGGCTGGTAACGGGTGGCGTTGGGCTGTTGAAAAGTGGCGCGGTCGCTATCGAGAAGAGCGTTGTTAAGGCTGCCAGCAAAACTGACTCAGTCGTTAAAACGGGAGCCGATATGGCTCTGCCACAGGCCCATACTACTGAGCGCATGGCAGGGTATATGGCACCCAAAGTGGTTCCTGATACTTCTGAAGCAGCCAGACTTGCCAGCCAGCAGACACTGAAAAACGCTCAGTTTATGACGGTTCCTCCCCTGGAAAACCCTTTCCTCGGTAAAGGGCTGATAGACCGATTAACCCTCACCGCCCCACAGCAGACGAAAGTAGCCGAGCAGTTGCTGGATATCGGTATCAAAGCGAGCATCACCGGTATTACCGCCATGACGCTTAAGGATGTCGCTGACAGGATAACCACTGACGAACTGAGTCATATTACTGCCCTGAGTAGCGCTGGCAACCCTGCCATTACTGGCGATTACCTGAGCTCACTGCAAGATAAGTATGCGCCTGCACATACCGGGAACACTCAGCTACCGGATACGGCCCTGCGCAACACCGGAGGTCATCAACCACTGGTAGCCCAGACGCCAGGACATACCGGTAATCATCAGATACCAGTTCCGGGAGCTATGCATACTGGAAATACGGCAGGTGTGACGGATACCGGTATAAAGACTACAATTACCCCGATACCTGATGGGCCGGGTATGGATAATTTGGCTTATCTGGCAGGAGGTTATGAGCCAAATAAGGGCGCAGTTGGGAATATAGGAGAGTTTTTTACACAATCAGGTTTTGGTAGTGAAATAAAAGGGTTATCTACAAAAACCAGTAAACAATATCAAGGCCAAAGTGTTTATAAGGCTACTGATAGTATTGGCAGTTTTATAAAACCGGGCGATCAGTTTTATCTCGATGCTCGTCATAAAAATCATCTTGAGGTTTTTGACAGAACAGGTACAAAAGTACAGGCCGTGCTTAATCTTGATGGTTCATACAACGATAAAAAAACTAAAGCAGCTAGAGATGAAGGAAGGAAACTACCTAAATGATAGATATTAAAGAGTTAGATAAATTTAAAGATGCTTATTTAGATTTATTTAAAACAAAGAAAAATAGTGTTGATGATATTTATTTGTCATATAGCTACTCAATTGCCAATAGTATTGAAAAGGATTTTAATAATCTTAAATTAACGTTTGATTTATTTTTTAAAGCAAAAGAAAACAACGATGAACTGGCCGTTCAGGCTGCGTTACTACGAATATCTACATTTTTATCAGGAATTAATGGGGTGTTAGAACAAACCAGGGAGGACGTTGATCGTTTTATCAAAATTCCTGATGTTGCAGAATTTCCCGACGACTATAAAATTCCAGAACACTATCATTATCCGATTAAGTAATAGTACCGGAGTAGCGAAAAGCAGTGTGACAGCCACAAAGGAAGTTATGATCAAAGTAACTAACTAAAGTTACTCACGCACAGACCCACCCAGTCTGAGTTCGGCATTCCGCCGGGCTCAGGCTGTTTAGTTTTATGTTAAGGCGGACATACTTGTAATAAATGAAAACGATAAAAATATCGTGATTAAGGCAGGAAAGGGTATTATACCCAAAATAATTCGAGTTGCTTGTAGGCGCCAAGTTCAGACCGTCGATGAGCATAGATAGCTATGTGATTCGGCGGGTTGAACGCAGGCAACACCCAAGTAACTTGAAGTATGACGGGTATATCAGCGCCAGAACAACACAGACATCCGATACGCAACCTATAAGAAAGCGTTGGGAGTCACTTTGCCTCCTACCCGATGCAGGAATAACTTGATATGAATTCGACTATTTGGCTGGCACTGGCGTTAGTTTTGGTGCTTGAAGGGCTGGGACCGATGCTGTATCCCAAGGCGTGGCGGCGTATGATCCTCTCATTTACACAATTACCGGAATCTATGCTGCGCCGTTTTGGTGGTGGTCTTGTGGTTGCAGGGGTCGTTATCTACTATATGTTGAGTCGTAGCGCTGGCTGAATAAAAATCATTCATGAGAATACTAATTAGTGCACTAAAGTGGCTGATCATCCTGGAAACCGATGGTAGAATCCATTTTTAAGCAAACGGTGATTTTGAAAAATGGGTAACAACGTCGTCGTACTGGGCACCCAATGGGGTGACGAAGGCAAGGGGAAGATTGTTGATCTCCTGACTGAACGGGCTAAATATGTTGTGCGCTACCAAGGTGGACACAATGCAGGCCACACTCTTGTAATCAACGGTGAAAAAACCGTTCTCCATCTCATTCCATCAGGTATTCTTCGCGACAACGTGACTAGCATCATCGGTAACGGTGTTGTACTGTCTCCCGCTGCACTGATGAAAGAGATGACACAGCTTGAAGATCGCGGTATTCCTGTACGCGAACGTCTGCTGTTATCTGAAGCTTGCCCGCTGATCCTCGATTATCACGTAGCGCTTGATGTTGCACGTGAGAAAGCGCGTGGTGCTAAAGCTATCGGTACTACCGGTCGTGGTATCGGCCCTGCTTACGAAGACAAAGTCGCTCGCCGTGGTCTGCGCGTCGGTGACCTGTTCGATAAAGCAACTTTTGCTGATAAACTGAAAGAAGTTCTGGAATATCATAACTTCCAGTTAGTGAATTATTACAAAGTAGAAGCGGTTGACTACCAGAAAGTACTGGACGATGTGATGGCTGTTGCCGACATCCTGACCAGTATGGTGGTTGATGTTTCTGATTTGTTAGACCAGGCACGTCAACGCGGCGACTTCATTATGTTTGAAGGTGCGCAGGGTACGTTGCTGGATATCGACCACGGTACCTATCCGTATGTGACCTCCTCTAACACCACCGCAGGTGGCGTAGCGACAGGTTCTGGTATCGGTCCACGTTATGTGGATTACGTCCTGGGTATCATTAAAGCTTACTCTACTCGTGTGGGTGCAGGTCCTTTCCCTACTGAGTTGTTTGATGATATCGGTGAGTTCTTGTGCAAGCAGGGCAACGAGTTCGGTGCTACCACCGGTCGTCGTCGTCGTACCGGCTGGCTTGATATTGTTGCTATCCGTCGTGCTGTACAAATCAACTCCCTGTCTGGCTTCTGCCTGACCAAGCTGGATGTACTGGACGGTCTGAAAGAAGTTAAAATCTGTGTGGGTTACCGCATGCCTGATGGCCGCGAAGTCACCACCACTCCGATGGCTGCGGATGACTGGGAAGGTATCGAACCGATTTACGAAACGATGCCTGGCTGGACTGAAACGACCTTTGGTGTGAAAGAGCGCAGTGGCTTGCCACAAACGGCTCTGGACTACATTAAGCGTATTGAAGAGCTGACAGGTGTACCGATTGATATTATCTCAACCGGCCCGGATCGGACTGAAACCATGATTCTGCGCGATCCATTCGACGCATAACATGTTAAGGGGTGTGCTTTGCGCACCCCATTCACTGTATTCCCCATCCTTTATCTTCCTCTTCCGTAAATAAATTAGCGAGTAAGCACTCGGCTGGTTTATCATCCATATAGCTAACAGATAGCTCTGTATCATGCGTTTACCCATCTAACAGTTGATGGTTATCTCTCGTTTTATCGGTTATGTGCGCCAGATTTGCTTTAAAAACGTTGTTACTCACCACATATATGACCGGTACGACTAAGATTAAAAAGACCATGATGTTTGGCTCACCCCTGTAACCGGGTGACTTCATTAATCAACACGCCACCAGGGTTATCAGATGCTGATATCTCGTGCGGGCAAATTTCCAGCCTTTTCATTGAATATGCCAGGGCTCACAATCAAAAACGTCGCTTAAAAGCGAACAACAGCAATACTTTAGTCCTATGATTTCAGCGTAATGTATGAGACAGGACAGATGTAGGGAATGAGCGGTTTAGTGCTGCTGGCTAAAATGAGCCGGCCCAAAATAAACCGACACCCATTGCTTGACCCATTTACTGGTGCTGGCGCGATACGCGCCAGAGTCCAGATGACAACGGAGGAACCGCAATGTCAAAAGATCCTTTTCAGGAAAGAGAAGCCGGAAAATATGAAAATCCGATCCCAAGCCGGGAATTTATTCTCGATCTTCTCTCTCAAAGAGAAAAACCAGCCAGTCGCGAAGAGCTGGCAGAAGCACTAAAAATTACTGATGAAGAGCAGCTGGAAGCGCTGCGTCGCCGTCTGCGCGCGATGGAGCGTGACGGACAACTGGTCTTTACTCGTCGTCAGTGCTACGCCTTACCAGAGCGTCTGGATTTGCTCAAAGGTAAAGTTATCGGCCACCGTGATGGCTTTGGCTTTCTGCGCGTGGAAGGACGTAAAGACGATCTTTACCTCTCTTCTGAGCAGATGAAAATGTGTATGCACGGCGATATTGCTCTGGTACAGCCTTTAGGGGCTGATCGTAAGGGCCGTCGTGAGGCGCGTATTGTCCGGGTTCTGGAGTCCAGAACAGGACAAATAGTCGGACGTTACTTTACTGATGCGGGCGTCGGTTTTGTGGTGCCGGACGACAGTCGCCTGAGTTTCGATATCCTGATCCCGCCTGAAAATATTATGGGCGCGCGTATGGGCTTTGTGGTGGTCGTTGAACTCACCCAAAGGCCAACACGACGCACCAAGGCTGTGGGTAAAATTGTCGAAGTATTAGGCGACAATATGGGAACCGGTATGGCCGTGGATATGGCACTGCGTACCCATGAAATTCCTTATGAGTGGCCACCAGAAGTCGAAGCACAAGTTGCGGGACTGAAAGAAGAAGTTCCGGAAGAAGCGAAAGTCGGACGTGTTGATCTGCGTGATTTACCGCTGATGACTATCGATGGTGAAGATGCACGCGACTTCGATGATGCCGTATTCTGTGAGAAAAAACGTGGCGGCGGCTGGCGTCTTTGGGTAGCGATTGCCGATGTTAGCTACTACGTACGTCCACCAACCGCGCTGGATGCTGAAGCGCGTAATCGCGGAACTTCGGTCTATTTCCCATCGCAAGTGGTACCGATGCTGCCAGAGGTGCTGTCCAACGGTCTGTGCTCATTGAACCCACAAGTCGACAGACTGTGTATGGTCTGTGAGATGACGGTTTCAGCTAGCGGCCGTCTGACGGGGTCTAAGTTCTATGAAGCCGTGATGCGTTCCCATGCCCGTCTGACCTATACCAAGGTCTGGCATGTGTTGCAGGGTGACGAAGAGCTGCGTGAGCAATATGCGCCGCTGGTGAAGCATATTGAAGAACTGCATCATCTCTACAAAGCACTGGAAATCTCGCGCACTCAGCGTGGTGGCATCTCTTTTGAGAGTGAAGAAGCCAAGTTTATCTTCAATGCTGAGCGCCGCATTGAGCGTGTAGAACAAACGGTACGTAATGACGCGCATAAGCTGATTGAAGAGTGCATGATCCTCGCCAATATTTCAGCCGCGCGTTTTGTTGAAAAACATAATGAACCTGCTCTGTTCCGCGATCATGACAGACCTGGCAATGATGCCATTACGGCATTCCGTTCGGTACTGGCTGAGCTGGGACTGGAGTTACCGGGTGGGCAGAAACCTGAACCGCGTGACTATGCAGAATTGCTGGCTTCAATTGCCGATCGTCCTGATCATCAAATGCTGCAAACCATGTTGCTGCGTTCAATGAAGCAGGCGATTTACGATCCGGAAAACCGCGGCCACTTTGGTCTGGCGTTGCAGTCCTACGCGCACTTTACCTCACCGATCCGTCGTTATCCGGACCTGTCGTTACACCGTGCCATTAAATATTTGCTGGCAAAAGAGCAAGGGCATCAAGGTAATAGCACCGAGTCAGGTGGCTGGCACTACAGCATGGAAGAGATGCTGCAATTGGGCCAGCACTGTTCAATGACTGAGCGCCGGGCTGATGAAGCGACGCGTGAAGTCTCTGACTGGCTGAAATGTGACTTTATGCAAGACCAGGTAGGCCAGGTCTTTAACGGTATTATTGCCAGCGTCACAGGCTTTGGTTTCTTTGTCCGTCTGGATGAGTTGTTTATCGATGGTCTGGTACACGTCTCTTCGCTGGATAACGACTATTACCGTTTCGACCAAGTGGGCCAGCGACTGATTGGCGAATCTGGCGGCAAAACCTATCGTCTTGGCGATAAAGTCGAAGTTCGGGTTGAAGCCGTCCATATGGATGAGCGTAAAATTGACTTTGCGCTGATTTCCAGCCAGCGTGTACCTCGCGGCGAAGGTAAAACGGAAAAAGACCGAGCGAAGAAAAAACCAGCCGGCGCCTCTTCAAAACGTCGTCAGGCAGGAAAGCGTCAGAACTTTGAACCCGATAGCGCATTCCGTCCAGCGAAAGGGAGCGGAAAAAGAAAACCTGAAAAAGCAGGTAATAGCGAGCAGGGAAGCGCAAAAGTGAAGCCTGAAAAAGCAGGTCATAGCGAGAAGGGAAGCGCAAAAGCGAAGCCTGAAAAAACGGGGAGCAAACCGAAGAAAGCCAAAGCCCCTTCAGACAAAACCCGTAAAATAGCGGCGGCCACTAAGGCCAAACGCGCAGCGAAAAAGCAGACTACATCCGAGTAGTTTGCCGTTATTATCCGTGTATCGTTATCCCTGCCAGAATGTCTGGCAGGGTAAAATAAGCAGCAAACCAACACAGACACATCATGGTCTGAAATGAGTGAAATCAATGAGTGAAATTATTTACGGCATCCATGCGGTTCAGGCTTTGCTTGAAAACGCTCCACAACGTTTTCAGGAAGTGTTTATTCTGAAAGGACGTGAAGATAAGCGCTTGATGCCGCTTATTAAGGCACTGGAAGCACAGGGTGTCGTGATTCAGGTTGCTAATCGCCAGTGGCTTGATGACAAATCAGAAGGTGCAGTGCACCAGGGTATTATCGCGCGGGTAAAACCGGGTCGTCAGTATCAGGAAAACGATCTGCCAGATCTGCTGGCGGAACATGAGCGTCCTTTCTTGCTGATCCTTGATGGCGTGACGGATCCACATAATCTGGGTGCTTGCCTGCGCAGTGCAGATGCTGCTGGTGTGCACGCGATTATTGTACCGAAAGATCGTTCTGCCCAGCTTAATGCTACAGCCAAGAAGGTTGCCTGCGGGGCTGCAGAAAATGTTCCCTTGATTCGGGTAACAAACCTGGCAAGAACTATGCGCCTGTTACAGGAAGCGAATGTCTGGATAGTCGGGACTGCCGGTGAAGCCACGCATACTCTGTTTGAGAGCAAATTTAACGGACCCGTTGCGTTAGTAATGGGAGCAGAAGGTGAAGGTATGCGCCGACTGACCCGTGAACACTGTGATGAGCTGATCAGTATTCCAATGGCAGGAACTGTTTCGTCGTTAAACGTCTCGGTTGCCACCGGGGTTTGCCTGTTTGAAATTGTTCGTCAGCGTAGTCTATAGTTAATTCTCCAGGGGCTCGGTTATCGAGTCCCTGGAGCACCATTCCATCTTCCCGTTATATGCCCAGATAAAACATATTATTTTTATCTATCGGGTATTCAGTGTCAGTTCGGTGAGCTTGCTACCCAAGTCGTTACCGCACAGCATTCGCTGATAACGACCCGGCTGCCCTGATTTAATGCGGTCATCTATTTATTACAACCCTCTGCTGTTCGGGCAATGATTAAATCTCTTAGCCAGCGATGACCCGCGTGATTATGGCTACGTTCGTGCCAGATAAGACTCACTTCAAAACGCTCATTAAGCCAGGGAAGCTCAGCAATGGATAGCTGATTAAAGGGGGCCTGTATCAATCGTTGTGGAACCAGGGCGACTAAATCACTGGTAGCCACCATCGCCGGAACAAACAGAAATGATGCCGCAGAGACCACAATATCGCGCTTGAGACTCGCTGCCGCCAGAATATTATCTACCGGGGTAATAAATCCACCCCCAGCAGGAGAGACGATAATATGTTTCAGTGTGGCGAAATCAGCCATCGTCAGATGACCTTGCAATTTGGGATGGTCTGTACGCCCGACTAATACATAGCTTTCGTAAAACAGATGATGCGTTCTCAAATGGGGTTGCAGAGCTGAAGGGGTGGCAATGACAGCATCAACATGACCTTCAATCAGCTGCTGTTCAATTCGCTCTGGGGAATAGTGTTGGATAGCAACACGTATGCCTGGGGCTGTTTGCTGTAGCTCTGATACAAGCGGCATCATCACTGCTGCTTGTATATAGTCAGTACCCGCCAGTGTCACTGTCAGACTGTCACTTTCAGGTATGAAGTCTTGATGAGATTGTAGCGTGACACGTATTTTCCCCAGTGCCTCACTGAGCGGGACAATCAGTTCTAGCGCTTTAGCTGTGGGAGCCATTCCGCGTCGACCCGCAATAAATAGCGGATCATGAAAGAGTGTCCGCAGTCGATTGAGCTGAGCACTGACTGCGGGTTGACTCAGATGAAGGCGTATCGCGGCTTTGGTGACGTTCTGTTCAATCAGCAGCGCTTCCAGAGTCAGTAGCAGGTTCAAATCTATTTTTCTGGTATCCATAAGATTGATGCCTTGCCATAAAAGAATCGATTTCACTTATTCCTCAGCCATTTTGATAATGGTATCTCCATATCTGAGAAGAGAAAGTGAACATGTTATCTGATCATAAACCCCGTATTACTGTTTTTGGTGCCACGAGTAAACAAGGGCGCAGTGTTACGCACAGCCTGTTGGCAAGCCAGCGCTATCAGGTTCGTGCCCTGACACGTAATAGTCATTCTCTTGTAGCACAGGAGCTGGCGCAACAGGGGGCTGAACTTAAAGAGGTTTCACCGACAGCAGATATCCAGCAATTGACCGAAGCCTTGAGTGGTTCTTATGGTGTATTCATTATGACCCCTGGTTTTGCTCCAGAAGCAAGTGGCGCAGAAACGCCAGAAACCGCTTTGGGATATCGGATGGCTGATGCGGCGATAAACGCGGGTGTGAAGCATATTGTTTTCAGTAGTCTGGAAAATATCGAAAGAATAAGTGCCGGCCAGTTGTGGGCTCCTCATTTTACGGATAAGGGGAAAATTGAGGATTATATTCGGACCTTACCTGTTAGCAGTTCGTTTATTCAGCTCGCCTTTTTCTACACCAACATAATTGAATATTATCAGCCTTATTTTGATGGCGATGAACTGGTCTTTCCTCTTTACTTACCTGAGGATTTTCGGGCTCCTTTCGTTGACCCGCTTACCGCAACCGGACCAGCAGTACTCGAGATTCTGGATAACCGAGAACAATATTCCGGACAGACATTACCGATCATTGGTGAGTTTCTCTCTCCCCGTGAAATAGTCGCGACATTTTGCCGCGTGACTGGCAAAAAAGCCGTTTATCGTTCCGCTTTCACTCGTGATGAGTTGCTGTATCATTTTCCTGCTTTTGCTGGGCGTGACGGTGTAGTGGATGAAATTAATGGTATGACCGAATACGCGGTTCGTTACGGCTATTACACAAAAGAACGGGACTTGCAGTGGAGTCGAAAAATTAATCCCAATACCCTGAGCTGGGAACAATTTCTACGCCAGACAGGCTGGCAGGGAGAAGGTCACTCCTTTTCGCAAAGGGAAGATTAAACGGGCCACAGTCTATAGTTCGTTCTTCTCTCAGTAGTTATTATGAATGACAGAGTTTTTCTGAAAGATGCGATGACAGGAAGGCCGGGCAGATTTTAATTCTGCTGGGAGGTGGTCTGTGTTCGGTAATTGGCGAGCCATGCGAGAGATGTTCTGGCAGGCAATAAACTGATGTAGAGTCTGGGATATAAAGAATTAAATCGCTTACATCACCGATGGCTGGGGCAGGGTATTAAATGATGTTTAACCAATACATATCATTAAAGGCCTGTCTGACCACGCCATGGGTGATGAAGCTGAAAATTTTCAGGCATAGATGATCACTCGTGCTTGCCAGCTTTCAGTCGGTAAATCTTCTTCAAGCTGGATTATACGGTAATAAGATGCCCCTTGTTCACTGGCTTTCAGGGCGATAACCTTTTCTACATCATATGGACTGCCTACCATGTCATTGACGGACATCGTGCCAATTTCATTTAACCCGGTGACACAGTCTGCCGCGACATCTTCAGCAGAACGTGCCATGGGCGGGAGTAGCCTCATAGATGAGAGCAAGGTCGTTAAGGCATTTGATCGTTTCATTGTCGGCTCCTTCTTATTCATATCCCGATAGCGCTGGACATTCCTTTGCAGAATCAAACTACGGTTCTTTCCTGAGCTCGCAGTTCATTGTGCACAATAAAGAATAAATCTGTGAAAGCATGTGTAAATATCAATAAATAACGTTTATTTATTAATAACTCACAGACAAATTCATCAGAAATAAAGGCTTATCAATAACAGGGATAATGCTCGAAATGATACTGGCATCATTGCCGGTAAAACTTCTATCCGTCATCTGTCATGTTATTTACAGACGAATGACTCTGGACAGATTCGTTATATCTTTGTTAATGTATTCGGCTATATGTGACTTGTTGTTAACATAATCATTACATTTAAAGTTTAATGGCTTAAAATATAACGCTATTAACCCGTCATCGATAACCGCGAGAGTTGCCTCTTCAGCCCCATTTCATCATGTTTTTATTATAGTTTGAATGTCTTTTTGGTGAGGATATAAGCCTGTTATTTGTTATCTCCGACACATTTTTTAATGAGTAAAAAATGAAAATTGCAAGCCAGATCTCATCCTGTTAATAATCGGTGGTGACGTTTATTTTTTCTGACAGCAAATATTGAGGATGATGGCCCGTGATAGAGATTAATCTCGATAAAATTGGCGGAAGGGAGTTTTTACATGCTGCACCTTCAGGATTACGTGATGTTCCCTTACCCACCCTGTTTTTTTACCACGGATTTCTCTCGTCAAAGTTGGTGTATAGCTATTTTGCCGTCGCCTTAGCACAGGCAGGTTTTAGAGTCATTATGCCGGATGCCGATCAGCACGGCGCTCGTTTTACCGGTGATGAAAACCGACGCCTGGAGCAATTCTGGTCGATTTTGCAAAAAAATATTGATGAGTTTCCTGAAATTCATCGGCTGGCATCAGAAAGATCATGGATTGCGGACAATAAAGTCGCCGTCGCCGGGGCATCCATGGGAGGCATGACAGCACTGGGAATTATGGCGCGCCATCCTGAATTACGCGCTGTGGCCTGCCTGATGGGTTCAGGCTATTTTTCCTCTCTGGCACAAACGCTGTTTCCACCTCTCCCTGGGGAGAAAGATAAGGTGATAACGGCATTAGCGCCTTATGATATTGAGCATCAGCTCGGCCAACTGGGTAACCGGCCCTTGCTATTGTGGCATGGCGCAGACGATGACGTGGTTCCTGCTGCGCAAACCCAGCGTCTGCAGCAGGCTCTCAGGGTTGAGGGGCTCGATACCCAGCTGACCTATTTACTGGAGCCGGGCGTGAAACACCGCATTACCCCCTTCGCGCTGGAGGTAACGACAGCGTTCTTTGAAAAAAACCTTTAGTTATCTCTCTGTAATTCAAAGCATTAAATATTACTTTCCCTTTTGAGCATAATTTATGCGCCCAGGCCTTGAGTTTAGCCTGTGGTATCAGTATTATTACGCGTCAATTTTTCAGCCGCATTTCAAACAACGTTCCTTGCTTCCATGGGCCGCGGCTGACCCTGACAGGAGGCTGAATAATCCGTAAGGAGCAATTCGATGCGTCATTACGAAATCGTTTTTATGGTCCATCCTGACCAGAGCGAACAGGTTCCGGGTATGATCGAACGTTACACTGGTGCAATTACTGCAGCAGAAGGTACGATCCACCGTCTGGAAGACTGGGGCCGCCGTCAACTGGCTTACCCAATCAACAAACTGCACAAAGCTCACTACGTTCTGCTGAACGTTGAAGCTCCGCAGGAAGTGATTGATGAGCTGGAAACTAACTTCCGCTTCAACGACGCCGTTATCCGCAGCATGGTTATGCGCGTTAAGCACGCGGTTACCGAAGCATCTCCAATGGTTAAAGCTAAAGACGAACGTCGCGATCGCCGTGATGATTTCGCTAGCGAAACCGCTGACGATGCAGATGCTGGGGATTCTGAAGAGTAATTCTGATGATGGCCAACCGGTTAGTGTTGTCTGGCACTGTGTGTAAGACACCGCTTCGTAAGGTCAGCCCCTCAGGAATTCCTCACTGTCAGTTCGTGCTTGAGCATCGTTCTGTACAAGAGGAAGCCGGTTTTAATCGGCAGGCGTGGTGCCGAATGCCAGTGATTGTTAGCGGGCGTACGAACCAAGCCATTACTCACAGTATAACGGTCGGCACGCAACTCGTTGTTCATGGCTTTATCAGTTGTCATCAGACAAAAAATGGCCTGAACAAAATGGTATTGCATGCCGAGCAGATTGATTTGATAGATTCTGGAGACTAGCCATATGGCACGTTATTTCCGTCGTCGCAAGTTCTGCCGTTTCACCGCGGAAGGCGTTCAAGAGATTGACTATAAAGACATCGCTACGCTGAAAAACTACATCACCGAAAGCGGTAAGATTGTCCCAAGCCGTATCACCGGTACCCGTGCTAAATATCAGCGTCAGCTGGCTCGCGCAATCAAACGCGCTCGCTACCTGTCTCTGTTGCCGTACACTGATCGTCATCAGTAATCGGTCACGGTCCATTAATACGACTTTGAGAGGATAAGGTAATGCAAGTTATTCTGCTTGATAAAGTAGCAAACCTGGGTAGCCTGGGTGATCAGGTTAACGTTAAAGCGGGTTATGCTCGTAACTTCTTAGTACCACAGGGCAAAGCTGTCCCGGCAACTAAGAAAAATGTTGAGTTTTTCGAAACTCGTCGTGCTGAACTGGAAGCTAAACTTTCCGACGTTCTGGCTGCTGCCGAAGCACGCGCTGCGAAAATCACAGCACTGGAAACCGTTGTTATCGCTTCTAAAGCGGGTGACGAAGGTAAATTGTTCGGTTCTATCGGTACACGTGACATCGCTGATGCAGTAACTGCAGCTGGCGTTGACGTTGCTAAGAGTGAAGTTCGCCTGCCGAACGGCGTTCTGCGCACTACCGGTGAGCACGAAGTGGACTTCCAGGTTCACAGCGAAGTATTCGCTAAACTGACTGTAAACGTTGTTGCTGAATAATTAATTATTCACACCGTTTTTAACGCCAGCCTTGTGCTGGCGTTTTTATTTGTTGCGCGCTCAGAAACATCCCTTCAGATTAACGCCCCAGCCTGAAACTACCGTCTTGCTGACGAGTGAAATGGACTTGTCTATTGTCTTTTTCATTTTCAATCGACAATCCAATAACCACACCATCTTCATTCTCAAGAATACGTACCGTCTGACCCGCTTGCAGATTACTCAGGGCTTTATCACTCCCTTCAACTTGTGCCATGGCATAGACATCTGTGGGGGGCAGATTATTATCGCGGAATAGTTGTGCCATAGTCTGGCCTGGTGCTATCTGATAGGTACGCCATTGACTCTCATTGTCACTATTCTGAATCGCCTCTTCTGCTGGTGGCGTGGAGGTATTCTCTTGTGGTATTGGCTGACTCTCGCTGATATTGCCATTCTCACTGCTGTTATAAGAAGGCACCACCAGATTCGCCTGTAATGGCAAAGCCGCTTCGTTATTCAGTCTGATAGTCTGAGGCTTCGGAGGCGGTGAATCGTCTGGCCATAAGAAGCAGACAGAAATGACTATCACACTGGCAATGATCCCACGACGGTGCGCTGGAGGGAGGGGGTCCAGAATGCGGAAATGTTCAGGTGCTTGCCAAATCTTTATTAACCAGGGTTTCACGGCGAATCGCATCGCTAACCTCCTCTTGTGCCCATAAGTCCATAATATAACGCTGACTGCGCTCACTCACCCGTTGAGTCGGCTCACCGGGATCCCTTCTCTTGCCGCCTTGCTGCAACTCGAATTATTTTGGCTATAAAAGAGTTAAGCGCATTGAGCCTGTTGAATACATTGTTCCTGTTTTATTCTGATTTGTCACCTGCGGGTCAATTGCATTTTACCGGGCAGGTATAACGCTGTTATGCTTGCCGCTGATATTAAAACCCTTGAAAGGATAATCCATGACAACTCCTGCTTTTGACAGCGTTGAAGCACAAGCAAGCTACGGTATTGGTTTACAGATCGGTCAACAACTGAGTGAATCTGGCTTAGAAGGTTTACTGCCAGAAGCACTGCTTGCTGGTCTGACTGACGCACTGGAAGGCAATACTCCAGTCGTACCAGTAGACGTGGTTCACCGCGCTCTGCGTGAAGTGCATGAACGCGCTGATGCAGTACGTCAGGAACGTCAAAAAGAGCTGGCTGTTGAAGGTCAGAAATACCTGGAAGCTAACGCGCAGAAAGAAGGTGTGAATAGCACTGAATCAGGTCTGCAATTCCGCGTTCTGACTCAGGGCGAAGGCAGCATTCCTGCTCGTACCGATCATGTCCGTGTTCACTATACCGGTAAACTGGTAGATGGCACTGTATTCGACAGTTCTGTACAGCGTGGCGAACCGGCTGAGTTCCCGGTTAATGGTGTTATCGCTGGCTGGATTGAAGCGCTGACATTAATGCCAGTAGGCTCTAAATGGGAACTGACTATCCCTGACAACCTTGCTTATGGCGAGCGTGGGGCTGGTGCTTCTATTCCACCATTCAGCACCTTAGTGTTTGAAGTTGAGCTGTTAGAGATTCTGTAAGCACTGACTGCTCTGCTTAACGCAAGAGTCACCAGATGTTAGCGAGCGGCCCTTTTCAGGGCCGTTTTTTTATTCGGTGAAAGGTTCTCCCAGGGTGAGCATCAGGCGATTAGCCCAGGCGAAAAACGCCGTTGACTGTACTAAATCCAGTAACTCCAGCTCGCTGAGTCCTTGCTTTCTGAGTAGCGCCAGTTGCTGCGCACTGGCACTGGCAGGGATGGTAGATAGCGCGGCGGCAAAGTTGATTTCTGCTTGCCAGCGCGGGGACTGACCTTCACTTAATGGCTGACCGGGTTGAATGGCAAGCAGCCTGTCGATAGCGTCATTATCTTTGGCTAACTGTCCTGCTTTACGGGCATGTACCGAAGCGCAAAATATACAACCATTCACCTTACTCGCGATGGTAGCGGCAAGTTCTCGTTCAGCACGTGGCAAACCACCAGAGGTAAAGAAAATCCCTTTATCCGTCAGAGTACGTTGCTCCAGTACCGGCAAGTTACGACCCAGTAAGCGGAAATAATCTGAGTTATGATGACCAAAACGCTTCAGCGTATCCTGTTCATCTGTGCTGAATTCGCTAAAGGGTTTTGCTGACAGCCATGGCTCCCAGCCTAATTCAGCCCGAGTAAAAGCTTGTGGCGCAGATTTACCACTCTGACTATGGGGATGACGATGCCATTCCCCAGCGCCTGGAATGCGTTCTTGTTCATTATTAACCGATTTATGACCCAGTAAACGCAGGCCACGCAGCAGGCGACTTTGAAAAGCGATAAAACCGATTATCTGGGATAAGGTGACAATCTCTTCTTCATTGAACCCAGCAGCACTCAGGGCTTGTACTCCAGCGAGACTTGCCTGAACCGGTTGAAAGCTGACTTGTTCAGCATGATCAAGCAGTCTGACGAAGCGATCGCTGAGTGACGGGGAGGTTATCCGCTGGCTGTAATGCTCGATAAGTAAAGGATCTTCATGCCATTCAGCGACGCGCTTTGCCAGCTGAAGACGTTCAGTCAGTGTCAAACCACTGATACTGTCTTCACTAAATAAGGCTTGATAACTGCCCTCGGCATGTCGGGTCGCCGCATCACGAATTTCCCGAGCTTCAGCCAGTGCAGTTCCTGGGGTAACTTCTGCCAGCTGACTGAGCAGGTCTGGTTGACTCATAGTGTCTCCTTAGTGAGTATCGGTGCGCGTACAGAACGGGTTCCGTTGCTTATCCAGCCGAGTGCTGGGGCAACTTGCTGTGCCAGCAGTTCGATGGATCGCAAAATAAAGGCATGGGGTGGGTCGATGGAATGAACTTGAAACGATAAATCGGTGACACGGGCTAATGAGCTGTCACGTTTTAATGAAGCTATCACCTGCTGGGCATCACCAAGGTGCACATCAAAGGTCTCTATATATGAATCCAGGCTATCAGCTGGCAGGCGATATCCCTGAAGACGGAATTGTTCCGCTTGCTGACGTAAACCGGGGACGGCTAACTGTCGGGCTAGTTCACCTTCATCGGTGACAAAGCCAGTGCGTGAAGCAAGGATCCTCGGCTCAACACCATCAGGGAGTGCATCAAGATAGGCATCAATAATGGGATTCTGGATAGCATCGAGTGGAGCATCCAGGGCATCAACTGGGCGAGGTTGGGTTCGCGAGAGCATTAAGCCATCTCCCGCTTTACCTGCCCGAGCACCGCCATCAACTGAAAAAGTTGCCTGCCAGATCCGTTGGCTCAGTTGGGGGGAGGCAGGATAGAGGTGATTATCGGTCCCGGACAGGGGTTCATCATTCAGCGCCGCACGCAGGATCGCCAGATTTTCAGCATAAAACTTCCCGCGTTCACTGCTTTCCAGTCCAAAGGCGGGGAATGAGGAAGGTGTTCCACCGGAGCCAACCCCTAACTCAAAACGTCCTTTGCTTAATAAATCCAGAACCACGGCATCTTCTGCCACCCGTAGTGCTGACTCCATTGGCAATGTGATAATGCCGGTTCCCAGGCGGATCCGCCGGGTTTGTGCTGCAATATAGCTTAAAAATACCAGCGGAGCTGGCAGGCCACCTTCCGCTTCATGGAAGTGGTGTTGGGCGACCCACGCCGCGTCAAATCCCTGGCGTTCAGCATGAATAATTTGCTCTGCCGCTAACCGGTAGCGCTCAGCAGCAGGAACCTTGTCCAGCAGGCGAGTAAAGAAGCCAAGTCGTTTAATCGTCATGCAACGCTCCGCTCAGTAATGTGGATAGTAGGAATTGCATTAAGCAACTGTTGGGTATAATCACTGGCAGGGGAGTTAAAGACCTCGGCTATCTGACCACTATCGACTAATTTTCCCGCCCGGAGCACCGAAACGCTGTGTGCGAGCTGGCGTACTGTGGCCAGATCGTGGGAGATAAACAGATAGCTCAGACCAAGCTGTTGCTGAAGACTGTCCAGTAATTGCAGAATCTGCGCCTGAACCGTGACATCCAGCGCTGAAGTCGCTTCATCGAGTACCAAAATTTGCGGTTCAAGTACCAGCGCTCGGGCAATAGCTACCCGCTGGCGTTGTCCACCTGAGAGCTCATGTGGTCTGCGCGTCAGGATATCCAGCGGCAGAGCGACACGATGTGTAATGGCTTCTACTTTTTCCCGGCGTTCAGTTTTTGATAATTTACCAAAGTTTTTCAGTGGTTCTTCAATCACTTGAAACAGAGTCTGACTGGGATCGAGAGAAGCAAATGGGTTTTGATACACCAGCTGAATTTTCTGACGTAGCTGACGGCGAGCTTCCGGGCTAAGTGCCGTAGTATCTATCCCATCAATCAAGACCCTACCAGCATCCGGTTGCTGAAAGCCCAGCAGAATACGGGCCAGAGTTGATTTGCCTGAGCCAGACTCGCCGACTAAGGCATGGGTGGTACCGCGTTCAACCTGGAGTGAAACATTATCCAAGACTTGAAGCACCTGCTCCTGACCTTTACCCAGAGAAAATGCGTGACTCAGATTTTCAATTTTAATGGCCGCCGTGTGTACCGTCTTCACTGGCCATGGGCGCAGGGTTTGTGAGAGCCCCGGAGCATCAGCAAACAGTTGTCGGGTATACGGGCTTTGCGGGCGCAGCACCACCTCAGCCGTCGGCCCTGATTCCTGAATACGTCCATCACGAAATACCAGAATACGGTCAGAACGTTGGGCGGCCAGCGACAGATCATGGGTCACAAATAAGACCGCAGTCCCGGACTCTCGGCGTAAATTATCCAGCAGATCGAGGATACGTTTTTGGACGGTCACATCCAGAGCACTGGTGGGTTCATCAGCAATAATCAGTAAAGGTTTAAGCGCTATTGCCATCGCAATCAGCACCCGTTGCTTCATGCCACCAGAGAGCTGGTGTGGGTATTGATTGACTCGCTGGGCAGGGTGACTTAGCCCCACTTTTTCTAACAGATTGACAACCTGAGCATCGCGCAGCGATTTTGGTATACGGGTATGTAACTTCAGAACTTCAGCCACTTGCTGACCAATGGTTTTGACTGGGTTTAAGGCACTGCCGGGATCTTGAGGGATCAGGCTGATACTGGCTCCCCGTAAGCCATCAAGCTGACGCTCAGACCAGCGGCTAATGGGTTGACCGTTAAGCTGGATCTCGCCTGATTCAATAATGCCGTTTTCACCCAGTAATCCGATAATTGATTGAGCGAGGGTCGTTTTGCCGGAGCCTGATTCACCGACGATGGCCAGAACTTCTCCAGCGTTTAATTCAAACGACACGTCATGTACGACTCGTTTATTCATTCCCCGCTGCCGCCAGGCAATATTGAGATCATTGATTTTCAATAACGTGTTATTCATGAATTTCTCCTGGCGAAATGGTGGCTTAGACGATTAACGGCTAATACTACGGCGACCACCACCAGGCCTGGGAAGGTCGAAAGCCACCATGCCGTTGCCAGATAATTACGTCCTTCAGCAATCAGTAATCCCCATTCTGGAGTGGGTGGGGGAGTGCCATAACCAAGAAAGCTTAAGGTAGACAGTGCCAGAATAGCGCTGCCGAATTGCAGAGCAGCAAAGGCAAAGACCGAGGTCATGGCGTTAGGCAGGATATGACGCCAGAGGATCTGGAAAAAGGTACCGCCGCTGCCGATGGCGGCTTCCACATAATCGTGATGACGTATGCGTACCACCTCTGCTCGAGCCAGGCGAGTGAAGTTGGCGACTGAGGTAACGCCGACCGCAATGGCGGCATTAACGGTGCCAAATCCCAGCAGAATAATCACACTCAGTGATAGCAGCAGGCCTGGAATGGCAAGCAAAACATCCACTCCGCGCATCAGCGTATTTTCTGTTTTACCGCCAGCGGCACCCGCGATGACGCCAAGAGTTACACCGACAACCAGCCCCAATGCAACAGCAACCAGAGCCCCGGAAAGAGAATGGGAAGCCCCCCAAACAATACGGGCATAAAGATCACGTCCCAGCTGATCCGTCCCTAGCCAGTGTCCCGTCTGGGGAGCCAGGCGTTGAGCTCCGGGCAGCCCTTCAGTTGCGCTATAGTCGGTGAAAAGCGCCGGAAACAGTGCCCAGCTAGCGACCAGTAAGACGATAAACCAGGCGAGCCATAAGCTGGGCTGAAAGTCGACGCGAAGCCGTAATAAGCGGCGTGAAGCACGACGTGGAAGTGAAATATTAATATCAACGGTACTCATGCAATCACTCCCCGAATAGATTTAAGACGCGGATCGAGCAAGGGATAAATCAGATCAACCACTAAATTAATCACCACAAAGCTCAGAGCTGAAATCATCACTACGGCTTGTAACACGGCACCATCCTGATTATTCACGGCGCGCTGTGTTAGCTGCCCCAGCCCGTTTAAACCAAAGACGGTTTCTGTTATCAGTGCACCAGCGATCAGTTCACCCAGTAATAATCCCGCTACGGTCAGCACAGGAAGCAGAGCATTACGGGCCACATGTCGCCACAATACTCCGGCATGACTGCCCCCTTTGGCCCGGGCAACGGCAATATAGGGCTGGGTTAAGACCTGGTCGATGCTGCGCATGAGTAGTTGTGCTAGTGGTGCACTGATGGGCACCGCCAGCGTAGCGACAGGCAGGATTAACCCTTGCCAGAATCCAGGGTTAATCACCGGGATCAGTCGCCAGTGGAAGGAAAATAATTGAATCAGCGCAATACCCAGCCAGAAGGTGGGTATGGCAATAAATAGCGCGGGAAGGTTGGCAAACACCGTTCGCAGCCAGCGCAGCGGTGTCAGGGTTGAGGCTGCCGAAATCACCACCGCCAGCACTATTGCACAGATAAATCCCAGGCCTGCCAGTCGAAGCGTAGCGGGCAGATTGGTGCTAATAAGCTGGCTGACAGACACACCGGCTTCCACTGAATAGCCGAAGTTGCCGCGTAACATATTGCCAAGAGTGGTCAGATATTGTTGCCACAGCGGAGCATTTTCCCCATAGGCAACGCGTATCTCCTGAATTTGTGCCGCACTTAACCCTAAGTCCGGGTTTTGAAACTTAATCAAAATAGCGTCAGCAGGCAACAACTGAAGCAGGATGAACGACAGGCTATAGGCCGCCCACAATACCAGTATTGCCTGACCAACTCGGCCAGCCAGATAACGAGTCATTCACTTCTCCTTAGCGTTTTTCAAGCCATGCGGTATAGAAGGAAGGGCGACCCACTGCTTCAAAATCAATCCCTTTTAACCAAGGGGCACCGGCATAAACCTGAGGCTCCTCAAAAATTGGAATCACATAGGCTTGCTCAATCAGATAGCGCTGCGCGTCGCCGGCCAGAGCCAAGCGTTTTTGTGGGTCAACTTCAGAAGAGATACCGACCAGAATGCTATTCAGCTTGTCATCACTAAACTGTGAGCTGGCACTAAGCCCGCCTTTTTGCAGTAAAGCGTCACGGTTAGCAGGGTGGAACTGACTCTTAATAACATCGGGATCAGCCCGTCCGACTATAATCACATTGGCTGCTGTTTTTTGCGGGTCGGCGCTATCTATGGCACGACTACCGGCATCACCTGCGCGAATTGTTAAGCCGACACCGAGTTGTTTCCACTGCTGGGCAACCAGTTGTAGGACTTCTTTATTCTGTGGTTGTGGCAGAGACTCGTAGACAGTCAGATTAAGGGCTTTACCGTCCTTTTCCCGAATCCCGTTACTCCCTTTTTTCCAGCCGGCTTCATCAAGTAACTTATTGGCAAGCACGGGATCGTATTTCAGCCGATCGCGCAGATCGACATAACCCGCAGCAGTCGTCGCCACTATCGAAGTCGCTACCGGATAGTTTGGGGAGAATAATGTGTCGACAACTTGCTGAGTATTGGTGCCATGTAGCAATGCCTGACGCACGCGTACATCAGAAACGAGTGGGTTATCAGGACGCAGGGCGATACCATCGTTAACTCCACGAGTCGGTGCTGCGTAGACTGGGAATTGCTGATCGCTGGCCTGCTTTTCATCATAGGCCTGAACCTGGCGAATAAAATCAGCTTGCCCGGCGAGCAAGGCTCCAATACGTACACTATCTTCAGGTGTGACCAGAATCTTGATGCTATCCAGGTTAGCTGGCCCTTGCTGAGGACTATTTTTCGGTCCCCACTGGTAGTCTTTACGAGCCGACAAATCTATTTCGCGTCCCAGTACTTCATTTTTCACCACAAATGGGCCGGAGCCGATTATCTTGCGTGCATCACCCAGCTCGTCAAAACCGCGGGCAAGAGTACTTAACGACACGAGTCCGGAACCAATTGTGGCAGTACCTTGCAGGAAGCCCGGCGAGGATTTTTTAAAGTAGAATTTTACGGTGAGCGGATCGATAACTTCACTGTGAGAATAATTATTGATCACTTCAGAAACCGGCAGACGCAGCTCTTTATTGCCCAGGCCATAGGTATCAAAGTTTTTCGCAACGGCATTAGCATCTAGCGGTGTACCGTCAGAGAAGGTGACTCCAGGGCGTAATTTAAAGGTGTATTCCGTTTTATCCGGATTACTACTCCAGGACTCCGCTATCCAGGGTTCAACTTCGAGTGTTTGCGGATTTTGCCAGGTCAGCTTGTCGGTAATTTGATTCAGGATCCCGCCATTAGGGTAGAAACCACCCGCTGGAGGATACAGATTGGTATGAGCCTGTTGTTCCAAATAGACTAATTCACCGCCCTTTACCGGAGCGGCAAGGCTATTAAACGCAGTTAACGTTGCTGCTAGTGCCAGACTATGAGTTAGTCGGTGGTTACGGGGGAATAATGACATAGTATTTTCCTTTAAGGTCTGGTTATTAGCGGCGCTGTCTGCGACTTAAAGCTCATAACAACTCAGTACATAAAGGATGAGAACGAAGAAAATCTACTAACGATGTTTAAAAATTAACTTAATCTCACAGAGAGCAGCGCATCTACAAGCTGTGCAATACCGTCAGATAAAGCCGTAATATCTTATATACCCGTCATACTTCAAGTTGCTTAGGTCTGCTGGCGTTCAGGCTGCCGAATCACATAGTTTGTCTATGCTCATCGACAGCCTTCTCTTTGCGCCTACAAGCAACTCGAATTATTTAGGGTATAGCCGACTGACCTATCAAAGAAGCATTTGATATCTGACCTATCAGGTGTGCTGTAAATCCTATCCTTCTGAACTGACCCTTTGAGGTTGGATATTTTCCAGGTGAAGCTCTTATAGATGCAGAGCAAAGCAGGCTTCGTCAGAGGGATTAATTTCTTTTGGCAGACAAATTTTTGTGTTAAAGATTCCATAGCTTGCAATGTAAGTGAGAGTTCGCACCCAGATATAACAAAAAATTAACATTGCAAAGGGTTATCAGTATTCAACTTGTCGATTACTGCCTAGTATCGACAGGGTTTTATACTCAATACAAATGTAAAAACATTAATAATAAGGCCATCAGAGCCTGAAATTAGACAGATACAGGGAAACAGGTATGGGAAACCAGATAAAAAGCTCGAGTGAAGCGGAAGCTTCCGCAGAACCATCGCTACAACGTAATCTCACCAACCGACATATTCAGCTGATTGCTATTGGCGGAGCCATTGGTACCGGCTTATTTATGGGGTCAGGGAAAACTATCAGCCTTGCCGGGCCTTCGATTATCTTCGTTTATATGATAATCGGCTTTATGCTGTTCTTTGTGATGCGAGCGATGGGGGAGCTGCTGCTCTCTAATCTTGAATATAAGTCATTCAGTGATTTTGCCGCTGACTTACTGGGGCCATGGGCCGGTTATTTTACTGGCTGGACCTACTGGTTTTGCTGGGTCGTTACCGGAATGGCGGACGTCGTGGCGATCACCGCCTATGCTCAATTCTGGTATCCAGGGTTGTCTGACTGGGTTGCCTCTTTAGCCGTTATCTTGCTGTTGCTGGGTTTAAATCTGGCCACGGTGAAGATGTTTGGTGAGATGGAGTTCTGGTTTGCGATGATTAAGATTGTCGCCATTGTGGCTCTGATAGTCGTCGGTCTGGTGATGATTATGACGAATTTTCATTCCCCGTCAGGAGTCGAAGCCTCTGTTGCTAACCTCTGGAATGATGGCGGTTGGTTCCCTAAAGGGCTCAGTGGCTTCTTTGCCGGTTTCCAGATAGCAATATTTGCTTTTGTGGGCATTGAGCTGGTCGGCACCACTGCTGCTGAGACCAAAGACCCTGAGAAATCACTGCCGCGTGCGATTAACTCGATCCCACTGCGTATTATTATGTTCTACGTTTTCTCGCTGATTATTATTATGTCAGTCACCCCCTGGAGCTCAGTGGTTCCTGATAAGAGCCCATTTGTTGAACTCTTTGTGCTGGTAGGCCTGCCCGCCGCGGCAAGTATTATCAATTTTGTGGTTCTGACTTCAGCGGCCTCTTCGGCGAACAGTGGGATTTTTTCTACCAGCCGTATGCTCTACGGTCTGGCGCAGGATGGCGTGGCCCCGAAAGCTTTTGCCAAGCTATCTAAGCGTGCTGTACCGGCAAAAGGATTAACCTTTTCCTGTATCTGCTTGCTGGGCGGCGTGGTGATGCTGTATGTCAATCCTGACGTTATTTCAGCGTTTACGATGATAACTACGGTGTCAGCGATTCTGTTTATGTTCGTCTGGACTATCATTCTGTGTTCGTATTTGGTCTACCGGAAACGCAGACCACAACTGCACGCTAAATCCATCTACAAAATGCCGCTTGGCATCTTGATGAGCTGGGTATGTATGGCATTCTTCGCAAGCGTCCTGGTGCTATTGACGCTGGAAGAGGATACCCGTGAGGCGCTTATCGTGACGCCGGTATGGTTTATTTTATTAGGGATTGGCTGGTTCTTTTTGTCAAAAAGAACTCAGAAAAACAACCCCTTGAAATAAATGAGCTTGTCTAGATTTCTGATACCGGGGTGATACCCGGTTTTTCAGGTTTGGCGGTAATCGCCAGCACGACACCGATAATCAGGCATAAAATACCGCCCAGTGTCAGCAGGGGCGGCCAGCTCTGACGTAGCATAAAGGCATAGGCCAGACCGGTCAGGATCTCAAACACCATCAGCGGCCCAGCCACCACGGTTGGCAGCCGCTGGCAGGCGATATTCCAGCACAGGTTTCCAACCCAGGAACAGAGTATGGCGATTGCCAGCATCAGGCTGATAAATACCAGCGGTCGTGGGCCAAAGGGTAATGCAAAACTGCTGTTATCCTGCGCCGTCCAGAGACAGACCGCAATATAACCAACCAGGGATAACGGTAGGGTAGACAACCCCTGAGCGGTTGCCCACATCATCGGATTTTTGTCCGGATTTTCTCGTAGCCAGCGGGCGTTACGCAGCGCATACCAGGCCCAGCAAGCCACCGCCACCAGCGCCAGCAAAATTCCACTGACATAGCGCCACCAGCTAAAGTCTGGCGACTCATGACTGTCCAGTTCAGCAATATTGACCATGATAAGCCCGAAAGCAATAACCACCAGAGAAGGGGCGAGACGACGCCAGGGCAGCTTGCCATCACGTTTGCTATACAGCAGATTGGCAAAAATAGGGATAACGACCGGTAGAGTGCCGATAATCATAGTCGCTATTGGTGCCCCGGTACGCTGGATAGCACTGGCGAGGCAGAGGTAATACACCAGATTACCAAAGGTCGAGAGCTTCATCGCCGTCCACCAGTCTTTGCGACTTAGGGTGCGCAGACGCTGACGTCCCAGCCAGGCGATAGGGATGGCAATCAAACCGAGAGCCAGATAGCGGCCAGTAGACTGAAAGGCCGCTGAGTAATCGGGCACGATAACCGGTCCGACAAAAATAAGTCCCCACATCACACCCGCTAGCAGAGCGTAGAGTACGCCAGTTAACATCTTCTTATCCTGAATAATGACAATATGGCGCTAGTGTAGAGAGGTCGGTGTCAGAGATATTGTACCAGGTTGCGCTTTTTTATCTGCGGGCAACCTGTTTTTGATAGCGTACCGGAGTAATGCCATAACGCTGGGTAAAGGCTTTCGTCAGATGCGACTGATCCGTCAACCCACAACGGGCAGCAACCTCAGCCGCTGGCATACCGCGGGTAAGAAACTGTTTGGCGTGCCAGAGCCGAATCGCCATCAGCATTTGGTGCGGGGTAACGTGGTAATGGGCTTTAAACTGACGCTGAAAATGGTAGGGACTGAGAGAGAGCAGGGCAGATAGGCTCTCCAGAGTAATGGTATGCATATAGTTATCGTACAAATATTCCCGAACGCGTATAAATCGGTTGGCTGCATCTGTTGCTCTGCCTGGCGTATGACGGGCATAAGGTCGGAAGGTATCAACCAGGTGTAGCAGCAAGCCTTGTTGAGCGAGGGTATCTGGAGCCTGCCATAATCCGCCAATAAGCTGAGAAATTTGTCGGGCCCGGAGCGGGTCATGATTGACCGCCGCATTAAACCACCAGTTACGCTCCCCCGTCAGGGACTCGAGAAAATCGGGTTCCAGGTAAATCATTCGGTATTGCCAGCCATCATCGCTGGCGGACTCACCAGTATGCAGTTCATCAGGGTTCATCAGTACCAGAGAATCCGCAGGGGCAACCAGCTGTTCACCACGATAGCGAAAACGCTCGGCACCCCAAGTGATAGCACCAATGCCAAAAGCCTCATGGGTATGAGGCTCGAAAGCATATTTGGTGATATGGGCGTGATAAAGCTCGACCCCAGCCAGCTGTGGCAGATGGCGGAACTGGGCTCTGTCTCGTTCATCAGCGAAAGACGCAGGAACACCTTGCACAATATTTCTCCTCTGGAGTCTTCCCCACAGTGTAAGGATATCTGTGGGGAGAACCAGAGATTAAGCGTTTTTCAGTGCAGATAATGCTTCTTTAACACTGACACTGAGTGGAACAGTTGGACGGCCAATTAACTGACTAAGCTGACGTTTGTCATCAAATAAGCCGCCTTTTGAAGCGCCGGTATCGGAGTCAGCCAGTACCGCTGCCAGTCCTTCAGGTAAACCGGCATTGAGTAATGCTGCCTGAAAATCGGCTTCATTCAGATTCTGATAGCGCAGGGCGGTAGAGGTTTGCTGAGCCACTTCTGCTGCCAGTTCCGTCAGGGTCCAGGCTTCGTCGCCTGCCAGTTCGTAGACTTTGCCGCCCTGGTTATCCAGCGTCAGTACTTTAGCCGCAGCGGCAGCATAATCAGCACGTGGAGAGGCAGAGATTTTGCCTTCACCTGCGCTGCCAATAAATACGCCATGTTCTAATGCAGGTGGCAGGGATGCGAGATAGTTTTCGGTATACCAGCCATTACGCAGCAGCACAAACGGAATGCCTGAGTCAGCAAGTAGCTGTTCAGTCACAATATGTTCGGCCGCGAGCGCGAGCGGTGAGTCAGTCGCATGCAGCAAGCTGGTATAAGCAATCAGTTTGACGCCTGCTTGTTTTGCTGCCTCAATGACTTGGCGGTGTTGCTCGACTCGCTGCCCGACTTCACTAGAGGAGATCAGCAGCAGTTTTTCTACACCAGCGAAAGCTTCAGTCAGCGCCGCTAAGTCATTGTAATCTGCGGTACGAACTTGTACGCCTGCTTGTGCAAGGTCAGCCACTTTGGCTGGATTACGTACGACAGCAACCAGTTTTTCAGCTTCAACATAAGTAACTAACTCTTCAATAACCAGACGGCCCAATTGACCGGATGCACCTGTGATTGCAAACATTGTGACTCTCCTGCGTGATGTTTTAGTGATGTTGTGTCACACTAACACCCTAGCTAACTTTTAGTAAGTACGCACAAAAAGGTAAGTATGGATGAGTGATTTAATTGCACGACCCCGTCTGTTATCTGAGCAACTGAATGATGGCGATTTATTTGCAGCGGCGTGTCCTTCGCGGGATGTGCTGAAGCACGTTACTAGCCGTTGGGGGGTTTTGAGCCTTATCGCTCTGCAAACTGGAACCCATCGCTTTAGCGAGCTAAGACGTAAAATGGGGGGAGTCAGTGAAAAAATGCTGGCGCAAACACTGCAATGGCTGGAGGCTGATGGACTTGTTAACCGTCATTCTTATCCGGTAGTTCCTCCTCATGTCGAATATACCTTAACGCCACTAGGAGCTGAGGTTGCTGAAAAGGTGGAAGCCTTAGCTGACTGGATAGAAATCAACTTACCGAAAGTGATGGCTGCTCGCGGACAACAGGGCGATGAATAACCGTATTATTCTGATGTGGCGTCGGGGGTTTTACGGCGTGGTTTACGGCGATTTTTCCCTGTAACTTCGACCAGCCGTTGAAAAGTCGGACACTCCATATGGGAAGGCGCAGGGCAGTCTGCTACGTGGCGCAAAGTATCACGTAACGCAGTAAGCTTATGGATTTGCTGGTCTATCTGATCTGCTTTTTGATGCAGCAAATCGCGCGGCAACTCAGGAACGCCCTGACGGCCAAACATACTGGCAATTTCTTCCAGCGAGAAACCAGCGGATTTACCCATCGCAATCAGCTTAAGCTGTAACAGAACATGGTGCGGAAACTGCCGGCGTAGCCCATGACGAGAGCCTGAAGAAATCAGCCCGATTTTTTCGTAATAGCGTAGCGCCGAAGGTTTCACCCCGGTCTGCTTAGCGACTTCACCAATATCGATAAATTTCATCTTGACCTCAAGCTGGCTTTAACTTGTATCATCTACCCAGACCCTATTTCAGGCAAGAGAGAAAAACCATGCAGCAGGCTGAAATCCCCCTGGTCACCAAAAATCAGGTCGGGATCACTATAACCTTAGCACTATCAATGTTACTGGCATCACTTGGAACCAGTATTGCGAATATTGCCTTACCGACACTGAGTATTGTGTTCTCCGCCCCCTTTGCTCAGGTACAGGCGGTGGTGGTGGCTTATCTTGTCGCTTTGACTATTACGGTGGTGATTGCCGGTCGGCTGGGTGACCGGCACGGGCTAAAACCGATGCTGATGATCGGCCTGGTCATTTATGGAGGGGCTTCGTTGCTGTGTGGTTTTGCAGCGAACTTAGGGTTACTGGTGGGAGCAAGGGCACTTCAGGGCATCGGGGCGGCTTTCTTAATGACGCTGGCGATGGCGCTGGCACGCCAGACGGCAGGTAAAGAGCGTATCGGACGAGCGATGGGATTACTCGGTACCGTTTCGGCTTTAGGTATGGCGATTGGCCCTTCACTGGGCGGTTTACTGATTGAACTCGCAGGATGGCGTAGCCTGTTTTGGTTACAGCTATTATTAGCGGTCGTGGCGTTCATTTTTGCAACAGTGACATTGCCAGAAGATAGCAATAAATCTTTGCTGGCTAAAACCCGTCTTTGGTCTGTTATGGATAGACAGCTGGCACCCAGTTTAATCCTTAACTTACTGGTGTTTGCTATTATGATGACCACCCTGACAGTCGGACCTTACTTCCTGAGCCTGGGTCTGGAACTGCAGGCCACGCAGGTTGGGCTGATTATGGCAGCAGGTCCGGTTATCTCTATTTTTAGCGGTATCCCTTCTGGCCGACTGGTCGATAGCTGGGGCAGTCATCGCGTGCTGCTTCTCGGGCTTAGTTTGCTGACCGCTGGTGCATTCTTGTTTGCATTTCTGCCCAATATGATGGGCGTTGGCGGTTACGTGCTGGCGATTATCGTTCTGACTCCGGGCTACCAACTGTTCCAGGCGGCCAATAATACCGGCACATTAATGGCTATCCCCAGAGAGCAACAGGGAACGGTATCAGGATTACTGAATCTGTCTCGTAATACTGGCGCTATCCTCGGCGCAGCCGGTCTGGGAGCGGTATTTGCATCAGGTGTCGGCACCGCCGAACTGGCTCAGGCCAGCGGCGCAGCTATTGCCACAGGGATGCAACTGACGTTTCTGGTGGCGGGTTGCATGATGATTTGCGCTATGGTGGTGGCTCGGGTTTCTGGACGGGCATAGCTCTGCCAGTATTGGATTCGATGGTTTATTATCACAATACTCGATCGCTGGTGGTACTGAGAGCTATACAGGCAGCCCGGTTAAGCTCTTCCTGGCGAGTATCATGTCGGAAGGTCAATGGGCTGTATCCCATTATCCGTTTGAATTTCATGCAAAAATAGGCACTGTCGGTAAATCCTGCCGTCAGTGCGACGTCGGAAATATTCATATTAGATGAGAGTAATAGTCTGATTGCATATCTTATTTTCCGAAGTAAAAGATACTCTTTAAATGTCATTGAGAAATGTTTTTTAAAGGTACGAGCAAAATAAGAGGTTGACCAACCACAGAGAGAAGCTGCATCGACAGTGGCTACCTCATAATGACGAGCATTCTCTAGCTGGTATAAATACTTAATGAGAGTATCGATATTAGTATCTGTCTGGTATTTTATTTCAGTATCTTTATGATATTCAAGTGAGAAAACAAGTTCTAATAATACTGAGAGTAATTTCATTCCGAGTGCTGAGTGTTTATCCTTCTGGCACTCTTCAATACTCCATGAGAATAAACTATCTGTTCGTTCAGCAGTAATGTCATCTAAATAACAAACTAAGGGCGAGCTATGTTGTGATGATAAAATAACACCACTATCCTGTTGCAAGAAATAGGGCTCAAATTGAAAGAGATAACGATCGTGATGTGATTCAGAAAATAATAACATATCATGAATCATCAGTGCCGGAACAAAAACTAGAGTGTTGTTTTTTATTTCATATTCTTTATTGTTAATAGTAAAAACGCCACCGCTTTTTCTAAACCACATCACCTCATGCATGAAATGATAATGTGGTACCGCATAACAACCGATGAAATCATTTATTTCATCGCGTCTGAAGTTATATGAATCAGTTACCGGTGTCCCGATAATTTCATAAATGGGACGTTCGTCACTCATGCTGTTCACTCTTGTTATATTTTATATTTGAATTTATACATACCTGCTTAAAGCATATCAATACAATTAATTTCTCGGTACTCACATTATGTGATCTGAATCTCCTAATAATAATTGTAGACAGGTGGTAGTGATATGTCTGAAAGTGTTGTTTCCACACGTGAAAAAATAGGTTATGGCCTTGGGGATACTGCGTGTAATTTAGTATGGCAAACAGTTATGCTATTTATGGCTTATTTTTATACTGATGTATTTGGCCTTTCCCCGGCACATATGGGCACGATGTTCCTTGCCGTGAGGGCCATTGATGCAGTACTGGATGTTTTTATTGGGGCGATAGCTGACCGTACTCGTACTTCGCGAGGTCAGTTTAGGCCCTATATCATGTGGTTTGCGATCCCCTTTGGTGTCGTCTGCACACTGACCTTCTATACACCTGACTTCGGTTACACTGGGAAACTTGTGTATGCCTATGTTTCATATACTCTTCTCTCCATTATTTATAGTGCGATTAATGTTCCCTATTGCGCAATGATCAATAATATTAGCAAGGACTCCCGTGAACGTGTCTCGCTGCAATCATGGCGTTTTGCCTTCAGCGCGCTTGGCGGATTGATCGTATCAATCGCCGCGCTGCCATTGGTTAAATACATAGGTAGGGGGAATATTCAGGAGGGGTATTTTTATACCATGATGATTATTGGAACCCTGAGCATAGTCTTTTTCTATATCTGTTTTTCTACGACGCATGAACGTTATATTTCACCACTGGATGAAGCGAAAACCAGTATCTGGGAAGATTTAAAAACACTGTGTAGAAATAAAGACTGGCTGATTATGTTTATCCTGAATATTGTCAATCTGGTCGCGGTATTATTTAAGGGTGGAAGTATTATTTATTACTGTAGCTATGTTTTAAAATCACCCGAATTAAGCAGTTGGTTTATGTCAGCTATTATCATTGCGGGTTTCTTTGGTGCAGTGTTTTCCAGCAAGTTATTCAAAAGTATTGATAAAGTAAAAGGTTTTAAATATGCCATGCTGATTGAAGCTCTGCTGCTGGCGCTGATCTATTTCATTCCGCCGACGATGATTTGGCTGATTTTCGTTTTGGCAATCATGATTAACTTTATTCAGGCTGCCGCTACGCCACTACAGTGGAGCATGATTTCAGATGTAGTGGACTGCCTGGAACAGGAAAGTGGAAAAAAACTGAGTGGCATAGTGTTCTCCACTAATTTATTCGCAATCAAGCTGGGTATCGCCATCGGTGGAGCATTGATTGGCTGGATACTGGCATGGAATGGTTACATCGGAGGCGTTTCCGAGCAGTCCGAACAGGCCAGCGAGGCAATATCATTGCTGTTTACCGTTTATCCGGCAGTACTCGTGGTGGCTCTGGTACTGATAATGCAAAAGTACTCGCTAAATGACCTCAAAGTTAATGCTTTAGCTAACACACTATAAACCTTTGCCCTGAATACAGGTTATCCAAAATACATCGGGCTGGTGTCCGCCAGCTCCGCGATTAGACTATTGGTAGCAGGAATCCATTATGATCCAGAATCCTATTTTTAAAGGTTTTAACCCCGATCCATCCATCTGTCGACGTGGTGATGACTATTATGTTGCCGTTTCCTCGTTTGAATGGTTTCCCGGTATTCCTATTTATCATTCGAAAGATTTGACTCATTGGGAACTGCGTACCCACGCCCTGACTGACGATCGTGCAGTTAATCTCAGAGGTTTGCCTTCTGCCAAAGGTATTTGGGCTCCTTGCCTGACTTGGTGTGAGGACGACCAGCTGTTTTATGTTATCTATGGGGTAATGAACTCCATGCACGGGCGCTATTTCGATGTCGATAACTATCTGATAACTGCTCCGGATATTACCGGACCTTGGAGTGAGCCTGTGTATCTTCACTCTTCAGGCTATGACGCCTCGATTCTGCATGATACTGACGGTAAGAAGTGGATAGTTGCCGTGGACTGGGAAACCCGTGAAAACTATAACGGGGGTATCTGTCTAGTCGAATATTCGGTTGAACAGCGTGCGATAGTGGGATACCCGAAACGAATCTGGTCCGGAGCGACTGGTTTTGGTGCTGAAGGACCTCACCTGACGCGTAGCGGGCGTTATTACTATCTGATGGGTGCAGAAGGAGGTACAGGTTATGGTCACTGTGTGACGATGGCGCGTGCCGAAAATATCTGGGGTCCGTATGAGAATGACCCGAATAACCCGATTCTCACCTCTGTTGGTGCCGATGATTTTGACAAAAAACTGAGTGATTATGAGCAACCTGACTTCTCAGTGCTGAACGTGAAAGACTATCTGAGGGCTGAATGTTTTAACCCTCAGCTGTTGCTACAAAAAGCCGGTCATGGGAGTTATGTCACCACTCCGGGAGGTGAAGTCTATATGGTACATCTCTGCGGTCGTCCGCTGCGACCAGAGCTATGCTGCCCACTGGGACGAGAATCTGCTATTCAGAAAATGCGCTGGACGGAACAGGGCTGGTTACGCATGGATGCAGAGGATAACTTGCCGAAAACCTATGTCGAACCTCCCCGTCTTCCTGCTTATCCTTTTACGCCTGAATCGACGACAGATCATTTTGATAACACCGTGCTACGCAATAGCTACTATGCGCCACGCATCAGCCCGACGTCGTTTACCTGTCTGGAAGCACGTCCCGGTTATGTGCGGCTACGTGGCCAGGAATCGCTGAGTTCAGTAAACCAGGTTAGCCTGTTAGCGAGAAAACTGACTGCCGTGCATGCGACATTAAAAACCAAACTGGATTTTACGCCTGAGGTCTTTCAGCATAGTGCCGGGTTAGTGCTCTACTACGACAATATGAACTATCTCTACCTGTGTAAGTATTATGATGAGGCTAAGGGAAGCGCTGCGCTGTCAGTTATCCATATGGATAATGGATTTAAGCGCGAGGACCACAGCGCTGATGTGCTGCTGGACTCACGTGAGGTGTACCTGGCGCTAAGTATTGCCGGACGTTCTATTAGTCTGAGCTGGTCATATCAGGATGCCGACTACAAACCAGTGGGAAAAACGTATGAAACCTGGCGGTTCTCTGATGAATATAGCGAGCATGGTGAGTTCACCGGGTGCTTTATTGGTCTTGCCTGCGTTGACAGCCTGTTGCACAGACACTCGGCAGATTTTGACTTCTTTAGCTATCAGGCGGATGAAACTCGTGAGATAGATTGAAGCCATATTACGTATGTTGAATTAATATCCTCAGCGAACGCTTTCTCTCAGAAATTGATCGCGACGCAAGATATTAAATGTCAGTTACATCACAGATTACTCATTGAGAATAAAAACTGATTGCAGAGTCAGTACCAGGTGATACAGAATTAGTCGTTACGGAATGGCTTAATGTCTATTTCGTTAATATGACCATAGGATTGCTACTGTTTTCCAGTTATCTGGATAGCAGGCAAAACCTGAACAGGCTCCCTTCGCATTGTTTAATGCCCCGGGGATCCGTTCAGGTTTTTTTTTTGCGCTTAATATACCCGTCATACTTCAAGTTGCTTGGGTGTTGCCGGCGCTCATACGGCGAATCACATAGTTTATCTATGCTCATCGACGGCCTGAAGCTTTGTGCCGACAAGCAACTCGAATTATTTTGGGTATAAATCTATCCGCGAATGGGATAAAGGAAACGAAGAACAGAATCGAATTAATTATTTAATTACATCGTGTTGATGAGAGTCATCGGCACCTAATATCTGCCAGTTATCAATATAACCGGCAAGGACTCTGCTTGTCTTAATATAATAATATTATCGGGGATAACTCATAGTGAAAAAACATTCTCTGAAACTTATAGTAGTTTTAATGAGTGCCGCACTTTTCTCAAATCATGCTATCGCAGCTAAATTAACCCTTGAACAACGCCTGGAATTACTCGAACAAGAGCTACAGCAGACTAAAACAGAATTTCGCGAGTACAAGGCACAGCATCAGGCCTCAGTCGCCGTCCAGTCGACTCCAGCCCCGGTACAAAATTCATCGGCTGTAGCCAGCGCTATTCCGGTTACTGCCAGCTCGACTGTCAATGTGACCAGCACTGATGCCGCGGGTAATAATAACCAGGCTGTCAGTATTAAAGATCTCAGCCAGTATGTTAAAGACGAAATTGGCTTTACCTATTCGGGTTATCTGCGCAGCGGCTGGGCAACCAGCAACCGCGGTGCACCGCAGTCCTATGCTATCGGCTCAGTTGGCCGCTTTGGTAATGAGCACAGCGGCTGGTTTGACTTACTGTTAAAACAGCGGGTCTATAACCAGAACGGTAAAACAGCTGAAGCGATTGTTCAGTTAGACGGCAACGTCACTCAACAGTACGGATCGGGTTGGTTTGGTGATAATGCTGGCAACGAAAACTTACTCCAGTTCTCTGATATTTATCTGAATACCAAAGGGTTCCTGCCGTTTGCGCCAGAAGCTGATTTCTGGGTCGGTCGACATGGTTTAGTGAAGTATGAAATCCAGATGCTTGACTGGAAAGCCGCCGTTTCCACTATCGGAGCGGGTGTCGGTATCGAAAATCTCGATGCAGGTCCGGGCAAGCTCGATATCTCACTGACTCGCGAAGATATGGATGTTTATTCACGCGATTTAGCCAGCAAAACGCAAACGAATACCAATGTTATCGAAGCGCGTTATAAGGATCTTCCTCTGTGGGATACCGCCTCCCTGACTCTGATGGCGAAATACTCAGTAGCCAATAAAACCGATACCCAAAAAGAGAACGAAAATAATAACAGCTTCTATGACTTGAAAGATGCCTGGCTGGGAACGGCGATTGTGCGTCAGCAGTTGAATAACAAAGGTTTCAATGAGTTTGCTCTGCAAGCGGGTAATAACTCCTACGCCAGCAGTTTTGCTAACTACAACGGTGCCAGTTCCAATGTCAGCAACAATGGCTACTATTATGGTGACCATACCAACGGCACCGCATTCCGCCTGATATCCCAAGGTGAGATGTACTTTGGTGAGAAGATAATCATGGCTAATGCACTGGTCTACTCACAGGGTAGCGATGTCTATAGCTATGAGAGTGGCGCACACAGTGATTTCAACAGCGTGCGTACTGTCGTCAGGCCGGCCTGGATTTGGGATAGTTACAATCAAACAGGTGTTGAACTGGGCTGGTTCACCCAGACTAACAAAACCCAGGCAGGGCAAAATCTGAAAGAATCGGGTTATAAAACCACGCTGTATCATGCCCTGAAGGTTGACACCAGTATCCTGAATTCGCGTCCTGAGATCCGTTTCTACGGAACCTATTTGCACGTACTGGATAATGAACTCTCTAATTTCAGCTTCCAGGACCAGAAAGACGATCAGTTCTCTATGGGTGTTCAGGCTGAGGTCTGGTGGTAATTCTCATTACCTGATTGCCTAGTCGTTATTAAGCAAGATATGCCCTGTCTGCTGGGGGATATCTTGCTAAAAGTATTAAATTCCACCCCCGTTTTGGTACTTCCAGTCCCTGAACGAAGCATCTCTGTGTCAACGATAGCGTATCGCAGCGCAATGGGTTATAAATAAAAAATCGGTTAGATACGCAATACCCGGACAAAATAGAGGTGGACAATGCTAGATAAAATTTGCCAGCTAGCCCGCGAAGCAGGTGTGGCTATTATGCAAGTCTATGATGGGAAATTACCACTCGATGCGGTTAAAAAGTCAGATGACTCGCCAGTTACCGCCGCAGATATTGCGGCTCATGGCATTATTGTCAAAGGACTACAGGAACTTACCCCTGATATCCCTGTGTTATCAGAAGAAGATCCACAAGACTGGGAAACGCGCCAGCACTGGCAGCGTTACTGGCTGGTTGATCCCCTGGACGGGACTAAAGAGTTTTTGAAGCGTAACGGTGAGTTCACTGTCAATATTGCACTTATCGATAAAGGTAAAGCGGTTCTTGGCGTGGTTTATGCTCCAGTACTTAATGTGATGTATAGCGCAGCAGAAGGTAAAGCCTGGAAAGAAGAACAGGGGAGCCGCAAAGCGATTCAGATCCAAGTTGCTCGTCCTCCTTTAGTGGTGGTGAGCCGTTCGCATGCTGATGGCGATATCGAACTTAAAGAGTATCTACAGCTGCTGGGTGAACACCAGACTATCTCGGTTGGTTCCTCACTGAAGTTTTGTCTGGTGGCTGATGGTCAGGCTCAGCTTTATCCTCGCTTCGGGCCGACCAATATTTGGGATACCGCAGCAGGTCACGCCGTTGCTGTTGCCGCAGGGGCTCATGTCCATGACTGGGAAGGCCGCGTGCTTGACTACACCCCTCGCGAATCCTTCCTCAATCCAGGTTTTCGCGTTACGGTTTACTGAGTGAATGATGCAGCAGGTTGATCACCTGCTGTATTTCTTGAGGGCTTAATGCCCCGTCTTTAGCAAACAGAATACGTCCACCCTTATCCAGTACCACAATCGCGGAACTTGCTGGAGTCAGCTGCCATGCTCTGGCCGCGACTCCTTGGTCATCAACAATAAATTGCGACCAGGGGAACTGCTTCTTACTCTCCTCAATGCTATTTTTTACAAAAATACCGCTGCCGATAATGGCATCATCCACATTAATGATGGTGGTGGTCTGGTATTGGTCATGAGGCAGATTAGCGGCTTTTATTGCTTCAATTAACGGCGCATTTTGCTCTTTAGCACTTGAGCGACCGGCAATATGCTGTATAACCCGCACCTTTCCAGGTAACTGGGCAGTATTCCAGTTTTTATAACTGACCTCATTATTCTCCAGAATTAACTCACCTTTATCGGCAATACCGACAGGGAGCAAACGCTGTTTCTCTTCAAAGTTATGGGCTGAGGTGATGAATGGGACAAGCAATACCATTATTAACAATGAGTTACGTATGTTCATCTGCTACCTCTTATCGGAGTCAACGCGTTTCCGATCGGTGAGTGTGATTATGTTAACAATATGTAGAAAGTTATCGCAGATATCCACTTGGACTTACCAGTTTGTGGGCAAGAGCACAGGTCGATGAGTGATTAGCCTCTATATTGAGGCTCGGCAGTTTTTAGTGAAGATTTTTGACGGTTTGTCATCATTAAGTAAAAAAACTTATACACACTCGATGCCAGTTTGTTTCTGAACTATAGTTTTCGTGCATCAACTTTTTCGTCTCGTTTCGTTGGACCAAGTGTGGTGCCGCGGAGACGGTAATATTGCAGGAGAGAAAGAAAAAATGAAAATTTTCCAACGCTACAACCCCCTACAAGTGGCTAAGTACGTGAAAATCCTGTTCAGAGGACGGTTATACATCAAGGATGTCGGTGCATTCGAGTTCGATAAGGGCAAGATCCTTATCCCAAGGATTAAAGATAAGCTGCATTTTTCAGTGATGTCTGAAGTTAACCGCCAGGTTACGCTGATGCAGGCTGATGCTATGTAGTAAAACGAAAAACGGCCCGTAAAGGGCCGTTTCGATTACTGAGTAGCAAGGTTAATTAGCTGCAGACGAGGCATCCGGCAGTTTAGGCATCACCGGACCTGCCTTGGTATCAATTCGTGTGACCAGTAGCTGATCGATTCGGTAGTTATCAATATCCACCACTTCAAATTTATAGCCAGCCAGTATCACCGAATCGGTACGTTTCGGTATCTTACGCAGAATAAACATCATGAAACCGCCGATAGTTTCATAGTTACCGGACTGGGGAAATTCATCGATATCCAGCACACGCATCACGTCTTCAATTGGTGTCCCTCCCTCAACCAGCCAGGAATGTTCATCACGAGCAACAATCTGCTCTTCCATTCCCTGACCGACCAGGTCACCCATCAGCGTGGTCATCACATCGTTTAAGGTAATGATCCCGACCACTAAAGCGTATTCGTTCATGATGATGGCGAAGTCTTCGCCTGCACTTTTGAAACTTTCCAGTGCTTCTGAGAGTGTCAGCGTATCTGGCACAATCAGAGAAGTACGCAGAAGCACCCCACTGTTAAGGGCCATACTTTGATTTGCCAGTACTCGATTCAGTAAATCCTTGGAGTCAACGTAACCGAGGACATGATCGATATCGCCGTTACAAACTAAAAATTTTGAATGGGGATGTTCAGCAATTGTTGATTTCAGGTGTTGCTCATCAGCATGTAAATCGAACCAGATAACGTTTTCTCGTGAAGTCATTGAGGACGGAACAGTACGAGACTCCAGTTCAAATACGTTTTCGATTAACTCGTGCTCTTGTTTACGCAGCACCCCTGCCAGGGCTCCAGCTTCAAAAACGGCATAGACATCATCTGATGTAATGTCATCTTTTCGTACCATTGGGAGCTTAAAGAGGCGAAAAATTGAATTGGATAAGCCATTGAAAATCCAAACCAATGGTTTAAAAACGTATAAACAGAAACGCATTGGGTTAATGACACGAAGCGCAATCGCTTCTGGGGATACCATCGCAATACGTTTTGGCGTCAGGTCGGCAAACAGAATAAACAGACTGGTCACCAGGGTGAAAGATAAAACAAAACTTAGCTGTTCAGACAGTTCAGGTGATAGGAAGCGTTCCAGCAATGTCTGGATAGCCGGTGAAAAAGCAGCATCACCAATAATACCACCGAGAATGGCAACGGCATTCAGGCCAATTTGTACCACGGTAAAAAAGGTGCCTGGTGTTTCCTGAATTTTTAGCACGTGTTTGGCATTAATATTGCCTTCATCGGCCAGCAGTTTCAGTTTTATTTTGCGAGATGCGGCAAGTGAAATCTCAGAGATTGAGAAAAAGGCACTAATAGCGATCAGAATAAGTATTATCAAAATACTGTTTAACATAATTTATCTGACTGTTGGGGTCAGATCCTCTGGAGAGTAATGGATAACTAGTCAGTCAATTTTGGGTTTAACTACGTTTTACTGGCTCAAAATGATAATTTTGACCATCATGAGTATAGCCTAAAGAACAAATTCGTCGCCACCGTTCAAATATGATGTTTTTCTATCCACGTTGACTGAGTCTGCTGAGGAGATAACACTCCTCTCTATAACCCTTCTTTATATATGGGATACTCTATGCTGCTAAAACCGGTCTTTTTCTTACTGTTAGCGAGCTGTTCTTTACCTGTATTCGCTGAGTCTCCAGCAAGCAAAATTGATGCTCAGCTTGAGGCTTGTCAGAACAAAGCGCAGACCACAATCGATTCTAGTGGGTGCTATAGCCAGGCGATGGCTGCCTGGGACAGCGAGCTGAATACGCAATATCAGGCATTACTGAAAGATAATCCCGAAAAGGTACGTAATGCACTACGCGCCTCACAGCGGCAATGGATTAAGTATAAAGACTCTTATAATGAAGCAACCAATGAATACTACCGTCAGGAGCAGGGAACTATCTGGGGTATTATTGCTGCTGAGACCAAGATGAATGTCATCAGAGATAAGGCGTTAAGCCTGTATCGTTTACGTGAAAGCACGAAATTAGGCAACTAAGCAGCCCTGACGGGCTGCCTGGACTAGACTTGAAATTAACGCTCAGGCGGTAAGCAAATACCGATGCCACCCAGGCCACAGTAGCCATTAGGGTTTTTGTAGAGGTATTGCTGATGGTCATCCTCGGCATAGAAGAAAGTGCTGGCCGGGGTGATTTCCGTGGTCACCTGACGGGTATCGCCCGATTCTTTCATAGCGGCCTGGAAACGCTCAAGGCTGGCGCGTGCGGCGGCATCCTGCTCAGCAGTCAGAGGATAGATAGCTGAGCGATACTGGGTACCGATATCACCACCTTGACGCATTCCCTGGGCTGGGTCATGATTTTCCCAGAACGCTTGCAGCAGTTGGTCAAAACTGACCACTTGCGGGTCGTAAACTACTCTGACAACTTCGGCATGACCGGTCTGACCGGTACAGACTTCATGATAGCTGGGATTGGGGGTATAACCGCCAGAATAGCCTGCTGCTGTGCTATAAACACCCGGGATCTCCCAATATAAACGCTCTACGCCCCAGAAACATCCCATAGCAAACAGGGCAATTTCCATGTTATCTGGTACATTTATCATAGAATGACCATTTACAGCATGGATCTCGGCAACAGGCATAGGAACATTCCGACCCGGTAAGGCATTGGCCTGTGATACGGGTTGCGTTTTTTCAAACAAAGGCATCAGTCTGTGTCTCCACTATAATGGGATAGGTCTAGTAGGGTTGCCATAATGGGTGTAATGGCTGACGATAGGTGCGAATGATAAGACTATACTCAGCGTCGACAAGCAACTCGAATTATTTTGGGTATATGCGCACGATAAGACTATACCCAGACAGCGTGAAGTGTAACGGGTAGAAATAAGAAAGATTAAGGCGAGTAAGCCATTTTAAACTTATCTGCTGACGCGTGAGGACGCCGCGAAGCAGTGTGAATGTTTCCGTTCAGGGAAATAAGGAATTCAGGAGGAAACGTGCCAGCTATCCGTATTTTATGTATGACGAGTCTGTGCCTGATGAGCGCATGGGCTACTGCCGCAAATGTTCGACTACAGGTTGAGGGATTGAGTGGCGAATTACAAAAAAACGTACGCGCCCAACTATCCACTATTCAAAGTGATGAAGTTACCCCAGATTTGCGTTTCCAGTCCCGCGTTGATGATGCTATCCGTGAGGGTTTGAAAGCGCTGGGTTATTTTGAGCCAACCATTAATTTTACCCTCTATCCACCGCCGGTGGGTAAAGGTCGTCAGGTTCTGCTGGCCGACGTATCACCGGGTGAACCGGTCCTTATCGGCGGCACCGATGTGGTATTAAGTGGTGGTGCTCGGACCGATGAAAAGTATCTTGCACTGCTCAAAACCCGGCCAAAAATAGGCACAGTCCTTAATCAGGGCGACTACGACAGTTTTAAGGGCGGACTCTCGAGCCTTGCACTGAGCGAAGGTTATTTCGACAGCGAGTTTGTTAAAAGTCAGCTTGGGGTATCACTAGCAAGACATCAGGCGTTCTGGGATATCGACTTCAACAGTGGTGAACGCTACCGTTTTGGCAAAGTGACATTCCAGGGATCACAGATCCGTGATGATTATCTGCAAAGCATGGTGCCGTTTAAAGAGGGTGACGTTTATCAGTCAAGTGAACTGGCTGAATTGAATCGTCGTTTATCGGCAACGGGTTGGTTTAACTCGGTGGTTGTGGTGCCTGAATTTGCGGAATCCCGTGAAACCAAAGTATTACCGCTTGAAGGGGTCGTCACGCCACGTACGCAAAACTCGGTTGAACTTGGCGGAGGATACGCGACGGATGTAGGCCCCCGTCTGAAAGCGTCCTGGAGAAAACCCTGGGTTAATGAATATGGTCAAAGCCTGACTGTCAGTACCACACTGTCGGCTCCGGAACAGACTCTGGATTTCAGCTATAAAATCCCATTGCTTAAAAATCCTATCGAACAGTATTACATGGTACAAAGTGGCTTTAAACGTACCGACTTAAACGATACCCGTTCAGATTCCACCACCACAGTACTTTCACGTTACTGGGATTTATCGAGTGGCTGGCAGCGTAATATTAACCTGCGCTGGAGTCTGGATCACTTTACCCAGGCCGATGTGACCAATACCACAATGCTGCTCTATCCGGGCGTCAATTTAAGTCGTACCCGTTCTCGTGGTGGCCTGATGCCGGTATGGGGTGACTCGCAACGTTATTCGATAGATATCTCTAACACCACTTGGGGCTCAGACGTTGACTTCGGCATTTTCCAGGCACAGAACGTCTGGATCCGCACCCTTCAGGAAAAAAATCGCTTTGTGGTTCGCGGTAATATTGGCTGGATAGAAACCAATAACTTCTCTCGTGTTCCACCCGATCTGCGCTTTTTTGCGGGTGGAGACCGTAGTATTCGTGGCTATAAATACAAATCTATTTCCCCGGAAGACAGCAACGGAAAACTGGTCGGTGCTTCAAGAATGGTGACGGGATCGCTGGAGTACCAGTATAACGTCACCGGAAGGTGGTGGGGTGCCGTGTTTGTTGATAGCGGTGAAGCGGTTGATGACTTTACCAAAAGTGACTTCAAAACCGGTGCCGGGATAGGTGTCCGCTGGCAATCACCAGTCGGGCCAATTAAGCTAGATTTTGCAGTGCCCGTCGCAGATAAAGATGAGAAGGGTTTACAGTTTTACATCGGTTTGGGGCCTGAACTATGAGTCGCTGGAAAAAGATAAGCCTCGCAGTATTGATTGTGGTGTTAGTCCTTGTCGGTACAGTGGGCTTCTTAGTGGGAACCACAACAGGTCTGCATCTGCTATTTAATGCTGCTAACCGCTGGGTGCCGGGCTTAAATATCAGCTCTGTTGACGGTGGGTGGCGTTCCCTGACGATTAAAGATTTACGTTATGAACAGCCGGGAGTCAATGTTAACGCCGGGACTGTCCATCTGGCGCTTGATCCGGGATGCTTATGGGATAGCAGCCTGTGCGTTAATGATTTCTCTCTGGAAGATGCGGTTGTCACTATTGATACCAGCAAGATGCCGCCAGCAGCACCGGTTCCAGAAGATACCGGGACGCTTAATCTGTCTACTCCTTATCCTTTGACGCTCAGCCATATTGGACTAAAGAATATCAGTCTGAGTATTGATGGCACCTCTGTTGCACTCAGCGAATTCTCTTCAGGCTTGCAGTGGCAAGATATTGATTTGACGTTACTGCCGACCACCCTGCAAGGTTTACAGATTACCCTGCCAAAAACGGCAGTGGTGGAAACGGCCGAAGAGCCTGAACAGCCACCGATTGCTGAAGAAGAGCCGCTGGGTGAAACCCTGAATAAGCTCTTTGCCAAGCCTTTTTTACCGCAGATGGCTGATGTTAACCTGCCGCTTAATATTGATATCCAACAGTTTTCTGCCACCGATCTGCGCCTGAGTGGCGACACTGAACTTACCGTTCACTCTCTGTTGCTAAAGGCCAGCAGTATCAATGGTGATATCAAGCTGGATACACTCGCGGTTGACTCCTCACAGGGTAAAGTTGATGCCACAGGAACCGCCAGATTACAGGATAACTGGCCGGTTAATCTGAGTCTCAACAGTACACTCAACATCGAACCTGTTATCGGTGAGCAGGTCGCGCTGCAAGTCAGTGGTGCGCTGCGTGAGACCCTGGATGTTGACTTGGCGCTATCCGGTCCGGTCAATGTGAGCCTTAAAGCGCAGACACAGCTTGCCGAGGCTGGGCTACCGCTTAATCTCGCGGTCGACAGTAAACAGCTATTCTGGCCATTAAGCGGCGATAAAGCCTATCAGGCAGATGATTTTAAATTCCGTTTTAGCGGTAAAATGACCGACTATAAACTGTCTTTGAAAAGTGCACTCCAGGGGAAAGATCTTCCTGAGGCTACGCTGTTCCTTGATGGGCAGGGTAATACCGAGCAATTTACCATTGATAAGTTACGTCTGGCTGCCTTACAGGGCGATACCGAGTTAACGGGTATCCTTGACTGGTCCAAGGCCATTAGCTGGCGTGCTGACTTGACTCTGGCGGGCATCAATACCGCGAAGCAGTTTCCTGAGTGGCCGGCAAAACTGGACGGAAAGATTAAAACCAGCGGCAGCCTCTACGGTGGAAGCTGGCAAATTGATATTCCGGAGCTGAAACTGGCCGGGAACGTTAAAGAGAATAAAGTTAACGTTCAAGGGCAGATCCGGGGCAACAACTATATGCAATGGAATGTCCCGGATTTACGCTTACAACTGGGACGTAACCAGGCAGATATCAAAGGGGAGTTTGGTCAGAAAGAGCTTAACCTGGATGCCATTATCAATGCACCCGGTCTGGATAATATCCTGCCAGGGCTGGGTGGAGCGATTAAAGGCTCGATTAAAATTCGTGGTGAAGTCGATGCCCCGCAAGTGCTGGCTGATATCAACGCCAGTAACCTACGTTTTCAGGACTTCTCCGTCGCGCGTATTTTACTGAAGGGTGATGTTGTTTCTCATGATGTTATCCGCGGTGATATGAATTTGCGGATGGAGCGAATTGCGGTTCCTGACCTGAATGTTGCCCTGGTGACAATGGGTATCAAAGGTGAGGAAAAAAATCATCAGTTACAGCTGCGTATTCAGAGTGAACCGGTATCCGGACAACTGACACTGTCGGGCAACTTTGACAGAAAACTGGAGACGTGGACTGGGCAACTCAGCGATACCCGTTTTGATACCCCGGTGGGGCCATGGCGTTTGAGTCGGGCAATGGCGCTTGATTTCAGTAACCAGAAACAGCAAGTGGAGATAGGTCCGCATTGCTGGATTAACCCGGATGCTGAACTTTGTGTGCCACAACCGATAGAAGTTGGAGCCAAAGGCCATGCGGTGGTTAATCTTAACCGCTTTAACTTAAACATGATCAAACCTTATTTACCCACAGAAACCCAGGCTGCAGGCATATTTTCTGGCAAGGCGGATGTGCGCTGGGATAGTGAGGCGGGGGGCTTACCTCAGGGTAAAGTAACGCTGAATGGCCAAGGGGTAAAAGTGACCCAAAACGTCAATGGGCAGTCTCTGCCATTGGCATTTGAGAAACTCACTCTGAATGCAGAGATTAAAGACAACCTCGCCCAGGCGGGTTGGTTTATCAAACTGTTAGATAATGGTCAGTTTGATGGCGAGGTGAAGGTGAGCGATCCGCAGGGGAAACGTAATCTCGGTGGAAACGTTAATATTCGTAATCTCTCACTGGATATGGTCAACGCAATCTTTACCCGTGGCGAAAAAGTTCAAGGCTTGCTGAATACCAACCTGCGTCTGGGTGGGAACCTGCAGCGTCCGCAAGTATTCGGTCAGCTACAGCTGAATAATCTGGATATTGCAGGCAACTTTATGCCAGTTGAAATGCAACCGAGCCAGGTGGCGGTTGAATTCAATGGTATGAGCTCGGTGTTGCAGGGAACGCTGCGTACCCGTCAGGGGCAGATTGTGCTTAACGGTGATGCTGACTGGACTGTGATTGATAACTGGCGTGCACGGATTGCCGCCAAGGGTGACCGACTCCGTATCACCGTTCCGCCGATGGCCCGCCTGGACGTTTCACCCGATGTCGAGTTTATCGCCACTCCAAGTGCCTTTACCCTCAATGGTAATGTCGATATTCCCTGGGCGCGTATTACGGTTCATAGCTTGCCGGAAAGCGCGGTTGGCACCTCCAGCGATGTGGTGATGCTGAATGATAATCTACAGCCGATAGAAGCCCGAACAGCGTCGGTTCCGATCAACAGTAATTTGAAAATTCGCATTGGTGATAATGTCCGACTGGATGCATTTGGGCTCAGAGCGCGCTTAACCGGTGACCTGGCTGTCACCCAGGACAAACAAGGTCTGGGGCTGAATGGTCAGATCTCAATTCCTCAGGGGCGTTTCCGTGCTTATGGTCAGGACTTGATTGTACGTAAAGGTGAGTTATTATTCTCCGGTCCGCCAGAGCAACCCTATGTTAATATTGAGGCAATCCGTAACCCTCAGTCGACTGAAAATAATGTTATCGCGGGGGTCAGAGTTATAGGATTAGCTCCGGAACCAGCAGTACAGCTCTTCTCAGTGCCAGGAATGTCACAGCAAGAAATTCTGTCATATTTGCTGCGGGGACAGAGTTTAAGTAATTCCGGAGGTGACGGCGATGTGATGACCTCAATGTTAGTCGGCTTAGGGGTTGCACAAAGTGGTCAGATTGTGGGTAAAATCGGTGAGACATTCGGTGTCAGTAATCTGACGCTGGATACCGCAGGAGTCGGTGATTCTTCTCAGGTGGTTGTCAGCGGCTATGTACTGCCGGGTCTACAGGTGAAGTATGGCGTAGGTATTTTTGATTCTTTAGCGACGTTAACCCTGCGCTATCGCTTAATGCCTAGGTTATATCTGGAAGCGGTGTCTGGTATAGATCAGGCGCTAGATCTGCTCTATCAGTTTGAGTTTTAGCAATGCGAATATTTGTTTACGGTAGTTTACGACGCAAGCAAGGCAATAGTCACTGGATGACCAATGCTCAGTTGATGGGCGAACATACGGAAAAAAACTTCGTATTATACAGCCTTGGGCACTACCCGGGCGCCGTGCCTGGCGAAGGGGGAGTCATTGGTGAAGTCTACCGGATTGATGCATCAACATTGTCGGAGCTGGATGCGCTCCGCACCCAGGGAGGGGAGTATAAGCGTCATCTTATTCAAACTCCTTATGGGAGTGCATGGATGTACGTCTATCAGCGGCCGGTTGACGGGCTGACAAAAATTGAGAGCGGAAACTGGCTGGATAGAGACAAGGATTGATGCCGTTGTTCCTGGCATCGTTAACGTGCTTTGTTATAAATAAAAACACCGCCATCTGGCGGTGTTTTTGTTTTTGGGCAGAACTATTTTTTAGCTGCACGCTCGAAAGAAGCGATAATTTCAGCTTTAGCAGCTTCAGCATTATCCCAGCCATCAACTTTAACCCATTTGCCTTTTTCGAGATCTTTATAGTGTTCGAAGAAGTGAGTAATTTGGGCTTTCAGCAGTTCAGGCAGATCGTTCACATCTTTAATGTGTTCGTACTCTTTGCTCAGTTTGCTATGAGGAACGGCAACCAGCTTAGCATCTTCACCTGACTCATCAGTCATTTTCAGAACGCCTACTGGACGGCAACGAATAACGCTGCCTGGCTCTAACGGATATGGGGTAGGGACTAAAACGTCAACCGGGTCACCATCCAGAGACAGAGTATGGTTGATATAACCATAGTTACATGGATAGAACATGGCACTGGACATAAAACGGTCAACAAACAGCGCACCGCTATCTTTGTCCACTTCGTATTTAATTGGATCTGCATTAGCAGGGATTTCAATGACGACGTAGATATCTTCCGGCAGGTCTTTTCCAGCAGGAACGTTGAGTAAGCTCATGTCTGTTTCCTTTAATCAGGTCTATTTCAAGTGTCGGCTATTATAGCCAACTG
>Ga0302347_1000598_pt1 | contig 54321 bp, 55 predicted proteins | sample PhyWR1_FD_202178 | JGI IMG/M metagenome (GOLD analysis project Ga0302347, IMG submission 202178) | Leaf surface microbial communities from wheat plants in UC Gill Tract Community Farm, Albany, California, United States - DLSL W.R1 (v2)... | ecosystem: Host-associated > Plants > Phyllosphere >... | reverse complement strand
TGTGCTTAGTCAGGTAAGCTCGGTTCGGTCAGACGCCCATTGATAACGATGTTTTGGAAGCGGGATTGTTTCGCTTAGCAAGCTCAGAAAATTAACTGACTGTTGCACTTGCTCCTTGAGACCGCCGTCCTATACAAAAAACTGCCCCACCGAAAATTGATAGGCCGAGCACAAGAAACACTTGATCAGCGACACTTACAGTCATTGGGCATTCTCATAGATGACTTCGCCTAACCCTTCTCCTAACTCCCCACCAATATATCCGGCCGAGAACGCACCACCTCCAACCACAACGATCCCGCAGGCCAATCCAGCCAAACCACCAGAAGGGATAGTCAGACCCACGCACAAAGACGCAACAACGGGACTTGTAAGTACCATACCAGCCAACGCACCACCAATCATCCCACCCGAGAATCCTCCAGCCTCAGTGAATTTTACCTTTTTACATGCCTCGGCATCACCCGCCGTACAAACATCTTGAACCTTCATATACGCAGCTCCGCCACCGATGGCAGTCCCAATCCAGCCGCCTGCTTTTACATATTTGGCCGCTTTGGACACACCTTCGATATGTGTTGCATAGCCCGGAATTTGCTCGGCACCACCTGCCATCGTCCAACGATGAACCAAACTGCGACTGGAAATACCCAATGCACTTTTCAAGTTCGGGTGGTCAGGGAGTCCAATGCTTTTACGGGTCAAGGCGGTAAGGTTGGTGTTCAGTTGTGCAAGCAGGCGCTTACGCTCAGCAAAAAACTCCGCTGATCTCAGCCCGCCCGTGCTTTGGAATGTCCGCACATGCAGCGCTTCGATATCCTTCATAAGCCTCTGAACGTCATCCAGATGCTTGGAAAACATCGCCTCGCCAATGCCTATGGCCGTGGCCCCCCGCGCCAAAAACGTTTCGATTTCACCTCGATGCCGAACCATAAAATCGGCTTCTTCGGGGCTCAACTCTTTGAGTGCGTCATTGGTTTTGGCCGCAGCCTGCATCAATATCGCTTCTTCGCGGGTGCATTGCAGGTTGTTCGGGTCGCTCAATACGATCATCGAGCCCGCATTGAGGTTGTCCAGGTTGGGGTTCAATGCCTCGAACTTGCTGATCACGGCGGGGTTTTGTACCGGGAACAAAGCCGCTTTCAGCTTTTCGCCCGTGGTGCTCCTGGGAACGATGTAGAAGCCAGGTTCTTGCGGTTGCGGTCTTACAATCGGCTCCGCCTCTGGCAGCGGCGGCTTTTCAAGCTCAACGGGGCGATGGAATGCACCCGACCAACCACGGCCGGTGATATGCGGGTACTCGTTGAAGGTGTCCTGGCTCAGCGGATTAAAGGGATCATCTGTAACCAGCAAGATGTCACCCGCCTCTACGGCATCGAGGATTTGTTCCCGGGTTAATCGCGGGCCTTCAGCTTCGATATCAATCAGGCACAGCATGTCGAATGGGGAGTTTAATGCTTGTTCGACGTAGTGCCTGGCGAAGAAAGGGTCTTCGATCTCGCTGAGGCTGACCTCAAGATGCTCGCGGTCGTCCGCATAAATCAGGCGCATGTACATGTCGTATTGTCCTTAATCACCTGAGCCGATAAAGCAGCGGCCCATTCAGGTCTATCCATTGCAGTGCCCGGACTCTATCGGCCAGTTCGGCCAAGGATCAATCAGACCATTCCCAAAACACAGCAGGTTCTATCTCCTTTAATCCACGTTTAAGCGTTAAGTTTTCAAGCCCACAACATCACCCCCTCCTCACTCGGCACCACCACATCCGGCAGATGAATAACCACGCCCGACCGAAACGGCTGCACCTCATCATCCATATGCTGTACGTCAAGTTTCTATTGTCGGCCGGATAGGCCTGCGACATTGCTTACGCCGAAGCGATGGCCTCTCGGGCCTGTGCCATGCGATGTTTACGACATTACTTTTCGTACAGAACCCAGGGTTGCGGAAGCGATCATCAAATCCCAGACATAAAAAAACCCCGTAGACGCTAATCTACGGGGCTTTCGAATGTGGAGGCCGAAGCCGGAATCGAACCGGCGTGGGCGGATTTGCAATCCGATATGAAAACTCAAGCGGGCCGTGGCTTGCAGCAATTATCCTTTCCGAAACTTAAGCAGAATAGATGCTCTGCAGACCGCGTAGAATAAGGTCTCTATCGTTTGTTTAGGAACTGTTCTTCAGCCCCTTCCCGACGTTCATCGCAAGGTTTACGCTAGGCAGCGCAACGTTAAATAAGTCCCGCACAATCCCCAAGAAAGGAAGTCACCAGTGCCAGAATCAAAGCAGGATATTGAGGATTACAACCTCCTGGTAGACGAACACAACGCGTCTCAAGAGCGGATCACCCAACGTGCTCAGGACATAGTGAAAATGTTTTTTGTCGTCAGTGGTGGGGCGCTGGCAGTTTGCGCTGGATTCTTCTCAGCGGGTGTTGTGCTACCGCCAGAGGCGATAAGCTCAGTTCGTGGAGCATGGGTAAGCCTGACCTCGGCGATGATACTGATCGGACTTACATTGTTGCTTATGCTCGGGAGAGACTTTAGGTTCGGTCAGCTCAACCGCTTGCAGATAAACTCTCAAAAGCAATCACCCGAGACTTCTGATTGGTGGGAAATATGGATCTGGGGGACGGGGTTGTTCGGTTTTTTATCTTTTTGCATCGGCATGTGCTTTTTCACGTATGCAGCGTGGATTTATGTCGCTCCTACACTGGTTTCATAAAGCTCTGGGTGAGTGCCATAGTGCGCTTAGGGCAAGCAACATCTCATGCTACTCAAAAACCTGATAAGCATTTGATCTATTCAGAGATTACAGGATGGCACTCTAGCACCCCATTCAGGCTGGACTTACTCAGCGCCAGTAAATACGGGACTCCAGCAACAGGCGCTCGCTGCAACGACGCCCAACGCTGCTGGATACCGAGTAACGATGTCACTCGAAAAGTCACTGAGGCTTTTCAACTTCCTCCGGCGTTCTGCCGAACGAACAGAACTCAAAACCGACACCTATCCAAGATCCATTGAGGGCATGTCCCTCAGTCTTACTTGCCCAGCTGCACGCGGCAATTCACATAAGCATCGCTTCCAGGTACAGCTCCGTAAGAGCGGCATTTAGCATCATCCATGTGGTCTTTTCCTGCCTTGGCATCGGATAAATTCTTCAAACTTTGCTGCCGAATTTCATACCCTTTTGTTCCAGGCAGACAATCATCCCAAGCAATGAATCCTGTAGCGCAGTCCAGCGGGTGGTTGGCGCATCCTGCAATGAAAATCAACAGAAAAGACATTATTACAATTTTCATAAGTGGCCCTCCCCGGCCTATGGGGAGTTTGCCACCGTTTAACTCGCAGAAAACGTACTAAATTATCGAGAGACCGCTCTTGCGTATGCTTGGCAGGCTTGCAGCGCAATCAGTCCTTGATCGCCGTCACCGGTGATTCCGATAATTCGTTGAGCATGCGCTGGGTCAAGTCGGGCTCTATAGGCGCCATAAACCACGCCGCCGGTGCGGGTGGTGGATTGCACTGCGTCACAACCAGTTGCGGGGGCATCGAGTTGGACTGACAGCCGCAGGTCAACAGTAGCAAGGCGATCACGCAGGCGTGCTTGTTTGGTTTTCTCATCGGCAAGGGCTCGGTAATAGGATTGGTCGCTGGCTGCCAGCCATTGCTCCAGGGCGAGGCGCTTGCCCTGCTCTGCCAAAACCAGCGTGGAGTTGGCATTGGCCAGATTGGTACGCTCGGTTTGGTGGGTAGCTTCTTTGGCGGCCAGTTGCTGGCCGTAGGCGTTGGCCTGCCACTCCCATGCGGCCCACGCGCTGCCCGCCATCAGGGCAAGGATGATCAGCAGCGCCCCGCCCCACTTCACCGCATCGATCTTCACGCCAACACCTTCAGCGCCCGGGCATACAGCGCCTGACGATCCGCCGCACCATTCTGGCCGCCATTGATACGCTGGGTAACGGTGTCGAACTTCCCGGCATCGGCCAGGGTGTTCAGCCCATTGGTTGCCCAGAACCACGCGGCTGACATGCAGGCGTGTTGTGGTTTCTCCAGCAGCTCAGGTTGCGCGATCAGGTCCAGGCCCAGCGCTTCGCCGCAGGCGCGGTAGTTGTTCTTGCCGGTGATCTGGATCAGGCCGCGCCCGCGATACGTCCAGCCGTCGCCAGGGGCGGCATTGCCCATGCGGTTGCCGTAGGCGATGTTGGCGATCTGTTCGGGCTTGCGTGCAACGGCGCTGGCCAGTTCCATGCTGAAACGACTTGGCCAGTTCCTGCGCAACGCATCGGCGCTGTAATTTAGGTTTTCCACCAGGCGCGTCAGGTGGCCGGATTCGTGGCCGACCTGCGCAATAAATGCCGCGATGCGTTTGGCCCCAACTATCTGGTACCGGTTCATGGCGGTGTTTAAGACAGGAACAAAAACGCCAGGCACTTGGCTGGCGTTCGGGAGGATTTGCAGCAGTTTCTGCACGGTGATGGGCATGGCTTTCTCCGGGCGAAAAAAATCCCGCTCGATGGCGGGTTGATTTCAGGTATAGCTTTCAGTCGTTTAGCAGTGCTTTGGCTTCATCAATGGATACCCCCAAGTCGTATTTATTGACCAGGGCATTCACTGCAAAATTGATGTTGGTGTAACTGCCAGTTTTGACCTGTTTTCGATAGGCCCGTACCTCACACCATCGCCTATAAGGTCGGACTAATTTGTACATCAGCTGATGAAGAATCAGTGACAAGCCATACAGGGGCCAGAGGTATATTGAAACCAGCAAGGTCAATAATGTACAGAGCAATAGTCCAAGCCCAAGCACGGCATACCACTGCCTCACATGCGTTTTTTCGTGCTCGAGCAATCCAACATCATTTTGATACTTCGGCAGCAGCTTGATCAGCGGGCCCTGAGCCGTACCACCAAATCCATTTGGCAAGTACCTCGCGATTTTTATCAGGTAATATTTCACTTTTTCTCCAAGCATAAAAAACCCGCTACTTGGCGGGCCTCTAAAATAGAGCGCTGCTGCACCCTGCCTCACTGATCAACAGTCTTGGGAGTTTACGAACTCGTCCAGTAATTTAATCTGCATATAGCCCTGCTTAACAGGATTATGTCCGTCAATATCATATGCACACTGAGCACTTGTACTCGTAAAAGCAGGCGCCCCCTCGTACGCAAAAAAACCAATGGCGCAATCAATCTGCGTATTGCCTGGCAAAACCGTAGTTGAAACGATTTTAATATAAGCATCCGGAACATGGATACCTTTGAAAACAACCGACTTTTTAAGCGCCATAATCGTCCACCTAAATTATAATCAACTCAAACCAAAGTACCACTCGAATCAACCCACGCCACTCCATTCCAAAAAACCGGCTTATTGAATGTCGTATCAAAATACACATACCCAATATCTGCCGCCGCGAGAATGGGCCTAGAGGCACTATTACTGGTCCTGGATCTTTGAGGATATACATCTATCCTATTTATTACTACGCTTGCGGTACCGCCTGTTACAGCATTAGTACCAATCGGGTGTGTAGCGGTACTACGATTAGTGGCAGACATTCTTCCGGCATTTACCGTGGCAACGCCGGAGTTAGCAGCAAGTCCCGATCTGACTAGCTGATTGCCTGAATAAGACGGTGCATCAGCAAAATAGTTATCAATAGTTAAGGTGGTTCCATCACCCAGAGCAATCGGCTCAACCCCGGGCGCCCTGTTAATGCGACAGCACCCTGTCATCGACACATTATTATTGGCCCCCATTCGCATGGTTAAAATGTCGTAAAATTTAGCATCCCGCATTTCAAAAATTGGCGCGCCATCCTCAATGGATAAAATACCGCCCTGAACGCCTCCATTGAAGGAACCCTCAAAAACTCTGACATAACAGTTCTCGGGAGCCACTTTGGTTCTAACAGTAAATACTGCTGGAGCCGCCAAACGGTCACCAGTTTTTGTCCAGCACCCATGGAGTTCGGTAATATTTTCCTTGCCATGCAATTGCTGAGCCCCAAGAAACTCCCAACCTACACCAACCCCCTCAACTCCGCAGTTGAAATATCGAGTATCGCAGCCACGGTCTTGATACCCCGGTGCTTGAGATGTCGTAGCATCGGAGTCACCATTTCTGAACACCGAACGGCAATCCCGAAACTCAGCATCGAATTCTCCAGGATGGGTATCAAAAGATGCCGAAGTAGCATTCAGTGAAAGAGAGTCGAAAATAGTATTGTTGCGTGCCGTTCCGTAGTCAAAAACACTTTTAAAGGCATTGATCACTCCACCTGTGTAAGCGTGACGAACGCGCTCGGCTTCAATTCTGAAGCGTCCATAGCGTGTAGCTCCGTACGCGATAATTCCGTATCCGAAAGCGTTGATGGCTAATTTATCTCGCAAGTCCATGACCTTAACATCAGCCATAGGATGCCAGCACGAAGTAAAGTTAACTGCCGTACTGCCTAAGTTTTCGAACGTCGCATTGACAATCGGACGCACCGCTCCGACGCAGCGAATCACACCGTTAGCACCGCCAACGCTTTCTGCATAGGGATCAACTTGGGATGTAAATTTAGGCCCATCAATAATAAGCTGATCTTTCTTAAGCTTTGTCAGGAGCTTATTTGCAGTGTAAGTATCTTTCAGAAAACCATGGAGGTAAATAGTTGCTCCAGACACTTCCAGAACTCTCATCAACTCAGCTTTTCTTGCTGAAGTAGAAAACCCATAAACATCCTCTGAAGACACCATCACAACATCTCCACGGCCGAACCCTGAAGCGTCTCCGACAAATAGCGGTGTCACAGCATTCCCGCCAAACGCCGGGTAGTTAGTGATAGCCCCGATGGAAACGATTGGAATCTGACAAACGTAACCAGGGTCAAACACGAACGCACGCAACGAAGGTGGGACCTTGATAGTTGCTTCACCAGATAATTTTATACCTTTGGTGATGACAACAGTGTCGTTCATCACAATGATATTTTTCAAATCCCCAAGGTCGAGCTCACCAACACCCCAGCTAATAGCCTTGGCAATATCAGCGCTGGCATTATATGTTGAGACTCCAGATTTTATTGCGGCGTGCTCCGCAACGGGAACCAAGTCAAAAATAGATAACTTCTCAGAAAGCTTTGATTGTGTGTCGCGCTGAGTTGCATTTGCATATGGCTGAGAGAATGCAATTCCTCTCCCCGCCTTACTCGGATCCGCCAGCTCTTGGCGTAATACATCATCCCCAAGCAAAATGAACGCATCACTTTCGGTAGCCCAGTCACCGGTCGTGGTGTAAGGCACAGCCGCTAGAGATGACAATCTATAGGGTTGACCGTCTCTCATGACATATTGACTGTACCGCTCAATCCGAAGGCCAGGACCGTAATCGCCGACTGACGAATAACCACTGGACTCCATAAAACGAACAAACTGTTCCGAGCGCACTGCTTGGCCTTGATCAAACTCGGATTCACGCCGAACCTGATCAGCATTATGCTCCCCCTCCATCCCAGACCAAGACTTGCGCGGTACCCCCTTACGATCTGGATAGGACGGGTTGGGTCCAAGAGATAAGTAGTCCAGATTCCGGGCATTGTCAGACAGATCTTTCGGCGACGTAGAGCCAATCGGATTGCCGGTGTTATGGGTCATGGTGATGTTGCTCGCAGAATACGCCTGCGGCGCCGCGAAGGATGCGGTGCCGAGGGCGCTGAGTTTTAACAAGTGCCGGCGACTTACCATGACGACCAAACCTCAAAAACAGGAAAAGTCGGCAGTATACCGGTGGAAATTTCGTACAGAAGTAATGGCCAGACTGGCCATTACGGGAATGAATTAATCTTCATGGTAGCGAGACCATTCTCGATTCATGGCTATGTCAAAGATGTCTGACCCAAGGATGTACTCAGGAGCATCGACCACCCAGTCCTTATCAATCAGCGGCCGCTTGAGCAGCCTAAGTTGTGCAGTGAATCGCCAATCATCAACGCCGATCAAAAAAGGGCCTTTGTAGATGTCGACGAACTGAGCCTGGTAGTTATCGAAACCGAGGGGCGTCTTGAGCGGACATTCAAAAGGCAGCGATCCAGACTCAAGAACATGCTCGAACCAACCCTCAAACAGCTGCGCCTCGCTTTCTGTGAATAGCCAGGTGACTTCGGCCACCGTGGGGGTATTGCGAAACGCTCGGCGCTGAACGGTGCGCCCGGTCACCAGCTTTGAGCTGGTCATCGGGCTGACAGGATCAAAGCCATACCCGTCCCGCTGCGGGGTTGGCAGACCTTCAGGGTATGCAAGCATGGTTCTAAGGTCCTTTGTCAGTCCGGCGCAGTGGCGTGGTCGTAGGTATAAACGCGAGCGTCATAGGGCATGCCCTTCATTGAAATACCGCCATTGGATGGAGCAGCCGAGGTCACCAGTACCGGGTACGCCCATTTGTCAGCCGGGCCGAAAAGCAGGTGTGGCGGATCCAGGCCAAGGATGAATTCCGGGGTGAAGTCCAGCCCGTCAACCTTGACGCTGTAGTCGTCGATCTGGGTGGCCGGGTAAGGCCCGGAGAGCGTGCCGTCCAGTCGCCTGACGCCGATCTTGTGCGCCCCGCCCGCAGACCAGTCCAAGGGCTCTGACGATTCAAGAATCAAACCGCCAATGACTGGCTGTACGTCCATCAGTAAAGCGCTCTGACACTCTCCCGGTGTATCACTGGCCACCGCGCAAAAGCTGAGGTAGCCGGAGTTACGCCCGGCGAGTGTGGTTCCCCAGGTGTAGGTGTCCGACCGGAACAACTGATGCCCGCGACGGCGCATCCCCCACCGGTAAGCACGGTTTCGATCTGTCACGCCGGGTAGTTTGATCTTCTCTACTTTCAGCCCAAGATCCCCAGGCCAGCGGCAGACCACGGTTTCCCATGACCAGCTTTTGCTTGAGTAGAACTCAACGTCCACGCCATCAAAGTCATTGATCGATGGCAGCGGCCCGCTGATTTTCAACGCATCTGTCATGTTCTGGGGTGAGTAGGTTTGAGTCTTCGGCCCGTACTCACGATCAAAGATCGCCCTCGGTTCATCGCGCACCGGCTTGATACGCCCGTTTGCGATCGTCAATTCCGCCCAACCGCAGGCCAGCGCATTGTTCAGCGCTTCTTTGGCGATGATCGAGTCATCAATGGTTTCGTCATAGAACTGGCCATCGGCGACACAGGACGCGTGCAGCTGGTCGAACTCTTCAAGATCGATATCGTCGTCGGTGTATCCCAGCGACTTCAGAACGTTTAGCACCCACGGCACAATGTCACGGGTAGGCGCCGGAGTCTGCCAGGCGCCCCCGCTACGCAGTGGCAGGACGCGAGTAGCTTCAACGCTGACTTGGCTTTCTGATTGTGCTGAAAGCCGATCAGCGCCGCGAATCTTCACCGACATAACGGTCATACCGGCGTAACACGCCGGGCGTACCTGACGCAGCCCTCGCAACCCGTACCACATCATGTCGTCCATAACCTCGGCCGAGTTGGCCCCGCCCACCTTGGGCATACGCTTGATGCGGCATTCAGGCCGCATCGGGTAAGGGAGTTCGTGCCGAAACGTGAAGCCCTGGGCATCACGCGAATGACCGCTTACCGTTTTGGGCAGGACAGTCCAGGCGCCGGCCACATCCATATCCCGGTACTCAAACTGGTGCGAGGACGAAACCGCGTACTCATAGCCTGTCCGGCCAATACCAATCAGTCCGTTCGCGGCGAATACGGAATACTCGATGTGGGTGACCTTCTCCCCTACCGGGCTGCACACGAACGGCCCGCGATACCCGCCTTGCAGGTTGGAGGGGTCAAGGTTGACTACCCCGTTGACGCTTTCCAGAAAGCGGAACCCTGGCCAGTCTTCATCGGCAGAGCCGGTTGAAGTCAGGCGATCCACTTCTATGATGCCGGGGCCGAAGGTTGTGATGCGATATCGCAATCCGCGTGGGCCAATGCTGGCCTGGCCCGTGCCCAGTGTAAGACCGTTTGCAGGAGTGCCGCCGTCATAGTTCAGGGTCATCTGTGCAGGCTGCTCAGGCGTACCGCTTGAGGCTGCTGTGCCAGTCGTACTGACTGGGCTGGTACCGAGAATGGTCGAAGCCGACGATGTCAGCGGCTGGCCAGTGAATGCCGCCGTTTCGGTGATCAGCAACCGGCCCAGGGATGCGCTGGCAACAAATGGCGCAGCCCCCTTGGCAATGTTGAAAGCCGAGACCAGCCCCGCGAGATCAGTTGTTGCTGTGTTCAGCGTGACAGGGTATGCCGTCGCGCCTCTGCTAACCGTGAATGACAGCGGCGTCACATCAAAGTCATAGCGTGAGGGCGCACTGGAGCCAAGCAGCCGTGAAGCAGTGCCAGCAGTCGGCGGAAGCGCAGGCGAATAAGGCGTATAGGTATTGACCACATACGTACCGGCGTTGGCTCCCACCACTTCAATGGGCATCCCGACGTTGGGGTTGAGCATTTCAAGTGGGCCTTGAACGATATCCGGCCCGGCTCCACCATCGATCACCGTGTACTCGTAGTAAGCCAGCACGCGAATCACCAGGCCGCTGGTCCAGTCGCCCGGGAACGCGCCCGCCCCTGCAGGGATCGCAATGGTCTTGCCATTGAACTGGTAGGCCGAAGCGGTCGCCGATGGCGTGATGTTGTTCGACACCGTCAATTGCAGGCCAGCCGATCCGCTGGAACTCGCGCCCACCTCACCCACGTTGAACCACAGCATTGACGCGGTATCGCCCGAGACGTCCGCGCCTGGTGGATAGATCGTCACGCTGGCATCAGAGCCCAGCGAGATAAGCGGCGTTTCACCCACCTTGATCCTGTTGATTGGAATGTCCAGCGAGCCTGCCGAGACATACAACAGCATTTCCACCCACTGCTCACGCGGCGCAACGAACCAGGTGCGCGGCTCGGCCAGATAGGACGGGTATACCTTCTGGTGGCCTGCGATCTGGCGGATGGTGTCGCCCAGCTTGACCTTGTTGCCTTTGGCGCTCGCCTCACTCAGCGGGTTGCCCTGGGTGTTCGACGTTGACGGCATGCCGGGCATCTTCGGCACCATTGCCTTCATGACCGCCTGCGCACCCTTGAAGAGGGCAAAGGTGATGCTGAACGGGTCGGTGCCTTTTGGCTCACGCCAGATCTGGACATGATCCGATGGCTTGAACTTGACCTTGTGCCAGAGCCTGGAATCGATCAGCTCGTCATTGAGGGCAATACTGATCGGTGGCGAGTCCATGCGCTTGTAGCTGGGAGCCGGGCAAACATGGCCTCCTGTAGCGCAACGGATGGATCAGCCATCGGAAGCACCTCGGCTTGCCTTGTTCAAGGTGCGCGCCACTGCAGCGCGGATGCTTGCCAGAACAAACTCCTTGTTAACGTCCATCGCCGGGCGCAGCCACGGGTGTGCCGGACGAGCCGGGATATCCGGGTATTTACCGTAGAAGTTGGCGCCATCGCTTTTGTTTCGATTCTGCCGGTTGCGGCCACCGGCCCGTTTTTTACCGGTGTAGCCTTTGGTGCCGTACTCCAGGAACTTCAAGTAGTAGTACCGGCGCATATCCTTTTTGCCCCGGATGCCTATTTCAGCATCCAGGCCGCTTTTGGAAACGAAAGCCTTGAGCCCGGCTGCTGCAGCGCCAGTGTCCTTTGGCACCAATTCCCGCATGGTCGCAAGCACTTTGTCAGCAGCTTCCTGCATCGCCGGTACCAGTTCGTTATCCATGGTGGAGTGAATGTTGCGAAGTGTGCGGCGCAGCTTGAAGTCGCCGGACATGCGTGATCGGCGAGCAGCCATGGCTTACTCCTTGGGCTTGGTAGCCTTCTCCAGGGGTGGCGCAGGGGTGGCGACTTCTTCCACCAGACCGCGCGCCACCAGAGCGGCCCCCGCCTTGGCGTCGACAACAAACTCGTCGCCTTTCTCGCGGTCGCCAACGGCGCCGGAAAGACTGCCCAGGGCAATGACTTTCATAATTCACCTTTAGGGGTTGGGATCGTTTGAACACAAAAGCCGCAACATCGACAAGTCGTTGTCGGGCAGTGCAGCCTCGATCAGGTAAGTGACGCCCTTCTCTACCAACCGGCAACCGGCCTTCAAGTCAGCGCGGGGGCGGACGCGAATCTCGGCGGTGATCATCGCCTTGATTTGCTCGGCAACCGGGGCAAGGCGCCCGGAAGGTGTGGTGATTTCCGCCCAGACCTTCCCGTCCTCTACCCAAGCCTTGTCGAAGCCGCCGGTTTTGTTCTTGACCAGGACGGGCTTGAACAGCACGCAGCGGTGACGCATGGGACCGGCTCTCATCAGAATCGCTTCCTGTACCAAAGGAGTCGGTCAACGGCCATCCGATGTCCTCCCGGGCAGGGAGCAGAATTGATTCGGCCCCGACAGCACTCCCAGCTTGAGGCGATGGGTGTGGCGGGGCCGAAAACGAAAAAGCCCCGGCCAATGCCAGGGCTAGATAAATTATGGGAAAAAAGTCACCCGAAGTGCCGATAGACCTAGAGTTCAAGATCAACACTACAGCAAAGAAGCTATCAACCCTAAGGCTGTGGTGATAGCAAGCAGCGTTGCTATCTCCCAGGTCGTGAAGAAGTTCACAGGCACCACAAGCCAATGAACAGCAGTCGATCAAATGCCGGAAGATCCACAAGAACTTCGTTGGTGAACAGGCCGGGTTTTATGTTGCGTGCGCGAGCCATTACACAGCCTCCTTTTTAGTAGGCAATACAACGCCTGGAGGCATGGAATAGGCGGTATTGCTTGATGCCGGAATGGTGCTCATAATGACCTCGTTAATGTTGTACTGAAGCCGGTCTAGCCACCGGCTTTTTTTTGCCTAAAATTTGGTAACTGGATGGATTAACAGCTAATCCGAGGTGCTTTTTCTCAACCTCTAAGAAGCCGATAATTCGCTTACCAAATGACTTGGCTGCTCGGACTCAGCCGCGATTGCGGCCAGCTTCGGGAAAAAAGAGAACGCTGAAATCTCACCGGAAGTTGCTTTGTGTAGTTTTGTTGCAACGTCTTCGGAAGGCTTTCTGTGGCCCCCAGCGATTAGCCAGAGATAACCAACAGATATCCCCGCTTCGTCGGCAACCCGCTGTCGCTCGTCGTTGCGGGCTTTTGTGAGCCATCGCTGCATAGCGGGAATCGGAATTTTCATGTTCAGTGCCCTTGTAAGATATTTATCAAATTTATCTCATTGATAATTTCAAGGCAAGAAAGCATTGATCATTCTGATTATTTATCAGATTGATAAAAGAAGGGATCATTGGGGTATGGATACCAACAGCATTCGCAGAGAAAACCTCAGAGCCCTAGCAGCCACGCACAAATCCCAAGCGGATTTCGCAGCGGCCTGCGGGACGGCGGCATCAGTAATTAGTCTGATTATTTCCCCCAACCCAAAGCGGAACTTAGGCCACAGGCTGGCCAGGAAAATTGAAGAAGCCCAAGGGTTGCCGTTGGGCTGGCTAGATAGCGAACACTCCGCTTTAGCTGAGCCGCCTATTGAGGTTGACTTACTTCCCGCTGCCCTAGCGCAGAAAATATCGTCTTATCGCCCCGTAATCGAAATTGAGCGGTTTGATGTAGCAGGATCGATGGGCTTCGGCTCTGAGCCGCCGGAATTCAACGGAGTTGTAGAGGCCATGAGCCTTGACGCTTCGTGGGTACGCCAGAATTTGGTGTTCACATCTGTCGACAATATCAAGCTGATTTCTGGCCGAGGCGACAGCATGTCACCCACCATTCGAAGCGGCGACCCTGTCCTGGTCGACATTGGCGTCATGTCAGTTGAAGCGGATGCGATCTATTTCTTCCAGATGCGTGGGCAACTCCATATCAAGCGCATACAGAGAGATTTGGATGGGCTGACTATCATCTCGGACAACAACAAGTACCAGTCAATCAGGGTTCCTGCCGATCGTGAAGAAGATCTAACCATCATGGCGCAGGTTATCTATTGGTGGAATGGCCGAAATTTTTGATGACCCCGGATCGCGTTGCCTTCTGAGTATTAGAACCACTGCGTAGCACCTGACAGAATTGATACACACCAAATCCCGCCACTGAGCGGGATTTTTTTCGTCTTCGATAAAGCAATTGATCAAAGACAGGACGTTTACGGAGATAAATTTATCAAAATGATATTGACATCAATTTATCACGGAGATAAATTCACCTCATCGCCGGCCAACACCGCCGACAGGGCAGAGATGCCAGGGGCAACCCGAACGCTCTTTAACAACCTGCAGACGCACCCTGACGCCATACGGCATTTGAGTTCAGGGAACAGCACGCAATACAGCCTGCTTCCGTGACCGATAACTCGGCACGCAAGGTTTGCTGAGCAACACCGGACACTTTCACTGCTGCACCTGGGTAACCGGGTGCATCGGGAAAACAACCGAGTAAACATCATGGAATCGACAATCGTAGACGGTGCATGGAAGGGGCACCTCGGCCGAGGCCTTGCGCCACGGGAACTGCAATTCGTGCTTTCAGTTGCCCAAGGGCTGACAGCCAAAGAAATCGCCAAGGTGTTCGACATAGCGCCGGGCACCGTGGTCAAGCGGCTGGCCTGCGCTATGTACAAGCTCGGCGTTCACCGCCAAGGCGCGATGGTCGCCGAAGCGATGCGCCGACAGATCATCACCCCGCTCTGCCTTCTACTGGTCGCCGTGATGACGATGCAAGGTCTTGATGACAGCGGGATGGCTCGCCGTGATCGCCGCCCAACCGAGCGCAGAGGTGGCGAACTGAGAATGACACGCCGCGCTGATTCTTTTGATCTAGTCGGCTAATCAGAATCAACCAGCGCCACGACAGCCTGTCGCTAACTGCCCGAGCCCTGGTACTCCCCAGCACCAGGACCGCATCGGTCTGATCTTCGGCATATTCCAGCCAGAGTACAGACCGATGCGGACGCCAACCCAGCAGACGCTGGACACCTGCATCACCCATGCCCTGCTGACGATCAACACGGAGGATTCAGCCATGCACAAGTAAATCGTGATGGGCACGCCCGCACAGCCTTGCTCTTACATACGGTGGCGTTTTAAGAGTGCAACACAGCCCGGTTTCGACTGGGCTTTTTCATGCCTGCAGTTATTCGTCAGCCCTCCCTTGTCGCAAGGCCTTAGCGCTGACGAATACCCGCAACCCAAGTCGAGGATCGACCATGCACCCATCAATCGCCCAGCGCATCACCGTTCTCGACGGGTTGCGCGCACGTGCTCAGCAGGCCACGGCCGAGTTCTACCAAAAGCCCGGTGTACAACCGCCACCCCTGGCCCCGCTGATCATCGTGCGGCCGAGCGGCAACAACACCTTTTCGCTGATCAATCGCGCTACTGGCGTGGTCGTGGCCGAGCGCTTCGGCCACAACAATGCCACTGCTCATGCTCGCGATCTGGAGACAAAAGAAGCGCAGTTCAACGTTAAGCAGTTCGGAAAATTCCTGAGCAGCTGGACTTTGCGCTTTGGCATCACGCTGACCGTGTTCGCCTTCTTCGGCCGTCACTTGTGAGGCGCATTAAAACCTCAGTTCAGCGCCGCCTACGCCAAGCCAAACACCACCTGCCACCCAGCGAAATTGAAGAGGTAGGCCATGGCCAAATCTGCAACCGAACGCAAACGCGAACAGCGTGCGCGGGACAGATTGAGCTCGAAGGAAAAAGAAGCACTCCTGCTGTCACGAAAGATTGTCACAGCTCTTTATCACAACGATGACGCAGCGTTGCAAAGAAGCATGGCCCGCACCAGCATCGACGAAGAGCAGGACCTGATTTCCCGCCTGATCCACGGCGCTGATCGTCTCACCGACAAGCAACTCGAAAAGCTGATTAATCTCGCGTGACATACCGTCGTGACAGGCGGAGCACCACCCAAACTCTACCTTGCCACCATGCAGCACACCGGCCACGAAGGATCATCTATACCCATTCGCCATGCCGTTATTCATCAAATTGACAAAAAGTGAGACGGCAAACCTGCAGAAAAATACTGTTTATCACTTACTATTTAATCTTGTCATTTCTCCGACTTTTTTAAGGTTCCGAACAGTAACATCTAGGCAGTTTGAAATAATACCGAGAGTCAATTCCAGCTGATTGGTGGTCGGCCCCATATAAAATTCGTACTTACTATTATCCGGCGCAAAAGATCTATCTAAGGATCGTAAAGTGGCGTGACCCGCGAGGGCTGACAGGAACCGATACTGGATGGTGTAAAGATCAAGCAGCCCGGCGATTTTCGCTGAATCATAAACAGAAAACGTGTTACCTGAACTACGCCCCACCATATCCAGAAGATACTTTTCATCTTCAGGAGAAACTTTATCAGCGGGTAAATCCTTCAAAATTGAAGCTGCGAATTTATTACCTTCCTTATCGTCATTGGATTGAATACTTTCAAATACTTCAGGCTTGGACAACAAAGCCGAGGAATGAAAAAGGGTTTCAAGCGCTGTTCTAGCAAGCACTTGGGCCTCTTGGACCAACCCTATCTCACACAATCGAATTGCAGCCTGGCAAGTACGCACCGTCCTTTCCGCAAAAAGGAAAGCACAAACCAACGACGGATCGGATCTACTTACGGCCGTATTCACAATCAAATTCTGAGCTCTCGCTGAGATGACGCCACATTCGGAAAATTCGCTCAAATAAGTAACTAACACTTCCTCCCTATGGGTAAAAACATAGTTAGATAAAAATCCTTTTTCATCAAACTCCTTCTTATACATTTCAATCTCCTACATTACCTGCTTAAAAGTTAAGCCATCAAATAAATTAAATTCTTACCGCATCCAGCCACGAAGAGCGACGCAAGCATAGAGAACGCCATGAGCGGATTGTAGTGAATGCCTGCATAGACCATCACTTCTTGCTGCCACTCTCAAAGCTCCCTGAAACAAACGGCCAGCCTCCACGATTCTTCTTTCCGGACTTCACCGTCGACTCAGCAATTCGCTCACGCTCTAGCCTCTCGTAGAGCTTGGCCCGAAATTCGACCGGAGTTGCCTCGAGCAATGCGGCAAGATCGTCGAACTGATGTTTCTGCTTGTGTCGCTCGGCCCTAGTACGCCTTTCCTTTTTTGCCATTACGAAGCTCCGCATCCGGCTCCATGCCGGGCCGAACACAAATACCCCACTTTTACGAATCACGCCACTGGCGAGGTATCCGCATGTCTGCACACCAGAAGAAACACCCCTTCGATTTCAAAACCCAGTACGGACTTGGCTTCAACCAGCAGGACGATGAGATCGTCGTGGACTTCTTCTGCGGCGGTGGCGGCGCCGGTACCGGGCTGGAAATGGGACTTGGCCGAGCTGTAACCGTCGCCAAAAACCACAGCCCTGCCGCGATCAGCATGCATACGGTCAACCACCCGCATGCGAAGCACTTCACCACTGACGTGTTCGAGGGTGACCCTGACACTGAATGTGGTGGCCGGGCCGTGGGCTGGTTCCATATGTCGCCGGACTGCACTCACCACAGCCAGGCCGCTGGTGGCCAGCCCCGCAAGCGCGAAATTCGTAACCTGTCATGGATCGGACTGAAGTGGGCTGGCATGAAGCAACCAAGGGTGATCAGCCTGGAGAACGTGAAGCAAATCTTGCAATGGGGGCCGCTGGTGGCAAAGCGCTGCAAATTGACTGGGCGCGTCATCAAGCTGGGTGGCGTAATTGCTGAACCAGGTGAAGTGGTGCCGGTCAGTGAGCAATTTCTGGTACCTGATGCTAAACGTCGCGGCCAGACTTGGGCGGTTTTTGTCGCCGAGCTGCAACGCCTGGGCTATGCCGTCGAATGGCGCGTAATCAAGGCCTGCGACTTCGGGGCCCCGACCAGTCGTGAACGCCTGTTTATGATTGCCCGCTGCGATGGCCAGCCCATCGTGTGGCCCGAACCAACCCACGCCAAGAACCCGGCCAAAGGTCAGCAGAAGTGGCGCACCGCCGCCGAGTGCATTGACTGGACCATCCCCAGCAAAAGCATCTTTGGTCGAAAAAAGGATCTGGCCCCGGCTACCCTGCGCCGCGTTGCCAAGGGTATGCGCAAGTTTGTACTTGATGCCGCAAGCCCTTTTATCGTGCCGATCGCGAACTGGTCCGGGGAAAGCGTGCAGTCTGCGGACGAGCCACTGCGCACAGTGACCTCCTACCCCAAAGGCGGCGCCTTCTCGATTGTCAGTCCAACACTCCTTCAAACCGGTTACGGAGAGAGAGCTGGTCAGGCACCGCGTGCACCTGGTCTGGATCAGCCATTGGGTACAGTTGTCGAAGGCGGGGTTAAGCATGCGATTGCAGCGGCGCACCTGGTGAAGTTCAGGTTCTCTGACGAAGGCAAAGCATTGGATGAGCCATTACCCACCATCACCAGCGGCGGTAACTATAAGCGGCCTGCCGGTGCCGCGCATGCAATGGGAATCTCGACCGTGTTCATGGCGCAAATGAATGGCGGCTTCAACACAACAGCAGCCAAAAGCATCGAAGACCCCATGACCACCGTGACCAACACCGGAAGCCAGCAACAACTGGTCACCGCCAACCTGGTGCACTTGCGCGGTAACTGCGATGCGCGGGACTTGAACGACCCGCTGCACACCATCAGCGCAGGCGGTACGCATCACGGCCTGATGACGGCATTCCTTGAGCGTCAGTTCGGCGCCAGTGTCGGCCAGGGCCTGAACGAACCGGCACCCACCATTACAGCGGGTGGCGGCGGCAAGAGCTCACTAGTCGAGTTGCAGCTATCGCCGGAAGTTGAAGCCGGCGCACTTCGGGTCGCCGCATTTCTGATCAGTTACTACGGCACCAGTGATGCAGGTGATATCGCAGCGCCCGCCCCGACCATCACCACCCGCGACCGCCTGGCACTGGTCACCGTGACCATCAAAGGCACGCCGTATGTAATCGTCGATATCTGCCTGCGGATGCTACAGCCGGCCGAGCTGTACAAGGCCCAAGGCTTCCCGGGTGAGTACATCATCAGTCACGGTGCTGACGGCAAGCCCTTCACCAAAACCCAGCAGGTTCACATGTGCGGGAATAGCGTCAGCCCGCCGCCAATGGCAGCACTGGCCCAAGCGAATGATCCATGGAAGGTAAACCAGCGCGAAGCGGTGGCCGCATGAGGCCCACCACAACGTTTACACTAGGCCGGTCGGCAACGTAATCATTGAGCATCAATCAATCAATCAATCAATCAATCAATCAATCAATCAATCAATATCATTGTCGTGCAGAAATTTAGCGACTTGCTTCGCCGAATTACTTCCGGAGTGATCCGACGTTACAATAATAAAGTTACGGTTTAACCTCTTCTGTAAGAATTCGAGCTCTTCAGGGAAGCTATCACCAACAAACATCATGAATCTAATCCCCAAAAGGTCGAACTGTATACCGTTGATGTTTGGAAGAGACATTAGTGCTGGCAGCGACATAATCCCGTTCATTTCTGGATGAGTGTTAACGTCCGCCACTAGCAAGAAACCCTCTATGTACCCCTGCGGACTCAAGAGAAACCTCTTCAGCTTTTCTAGCTGCGCCCCAGTGCAAGCCCCCTTACAGCTTTTTATGCCCGCCGCAGGGATCGGCCATTCTAGGGCGCGCCAGAATACGCTGACTGCGAAGTAGTAGAGAGCCAAACTCAACTCGTCGGGAAGTTGGCTGGGAACAAAAAGTCGTCTGCGAACGCTAATTTCTGCGGGTCGAATAGTCGTTAGACGTTCAAGCAGAGGAAATTTATTATGGGTCCCCCAATGCTTGGCAACGATTGCTTCTCCATGCTTGGAAAAAAGATGCTCGCATTTTGAACATAGGAAATGAGCATCCACCTGCCTATCAGTTCTTCCAAATCTGCCCGACTGCATGTCTATCCTCATAGGTGATTTCCCACCTTCTGAGGGCAGATCTCTAACTTGCTTGTAGGCTGATTTAGGGATCAGGTGGCTTTTTTTTAAGATCCCTACCTGTCCGCATAAACCGCATAAACCATTACGCATTTGCTTTTTTTCCTTGAGCGACACCCTACTGCAACAAACATCGACAGGTTCTCGGACATCGAGATTAGCGCATCCAAGATGCCGAAAAGTCATCGAGTATCAAATTCATTTTCTGGAATGCATCCGTACTCCATCCCGCATTAACTCCCTCCCCTTGAGTCAGCCGCTATAGCGGCAAGGACGAAGTCATGCCTGAAAACAAATCGAAAACCATGTGCATCTACCACGCCAACTGCGCCGATGGCTTCGGTGCAGCATGGGTAGTTCGCAAAGCCCTTGGGGCTAATGTCGAGTTTGTACCTGGTGTCTACGGCCAAGAGCCACCGGATGTAGCTGGAAAAGACGTTGTTCTCTTCGACTTCAGCTACAAGTACGACGTACTGGCGGAGCTCGCGTGGAGAGCGAAAAGCATAATCGTGCTCGACCATCACAAGAGCGCGGCCGAAGATTTGGGGCGCTTTGAGCCATTCCACGCAGGCATTGAAAAAGATACCCGGCGCGATGACGGGACCCCACTACTCGGATGGAAAACAGCGCACGACATGGCCAACTCACAAAACGGCCCATTGATCGCCTGCTGTTTCGATATGAACCGAAGCGGAGCAATGCTCGCGTGGGACCACTACTTCCCAGGCCAAGAACCCCCTCAGTTACTGCGGCACATCGAGGATCGTGATCTTTGGCTGTTCAAGCTTGAAGGCACGCGGGAGATCCAAGCCAACCTGTTCAGCTACCCCTACGACTTTGAAGTATGGGACCAACTGATGGCCGCTGATGTTCTCACTCTTGTTTCCGATGGGGCCGCAATTGAGCGCAAGCATCACAAGGATGTAGCAGAGCTGGTTGGCGTGACAAAGCGAAGGTTGCTGATCGGAGGTTTCGACGTACCTGTCGCATCCCTACCTTACACACTGACCAGCGATGCTGGCCACTTGATGTCTCAGGGCGAGCCATTTGCAGCCTGCTATTGGGATACCCCGACTGGGAGAGTGTTCAGCCTGCGCAGCACTGATGAAGGTATGGACGTTTCTGAAATAGCCAGCCAGTACGGAGGCGGTGGCCACCGCAACGCTTCAGGGTTTCGCGTCCCATTCGGTCATGAGCTAACCATTTAGTCGCTTTTAGGTTTCCCTTACAAAAATCTATAAGCCTGCCGATGATCGGCGGGCGAGGTATCCCTATGTCTGCAATCCTTCAGCGTTTCCACCAGGTAGCAAATGACGCTCTCGAAAAGATCAGCGCTCACTGCCTGCCCGGCGCCAAGATAGCACTGGTGATTTACACCCCAGGCAAGCCCGAGGAAGACATCATCCTCAAAGATCAGGGTCTCGATGACAACGAAGTCGTCAGCTCCCTGCGCCGACGCGGCCTAAGCATCGACGGCGACAATGCCTACAAGCGCGACCTCTGCGACGCGATTGCTGGGGCTCTGGCCATGGGTGCGCAAAACAACAACCCGCCACCGCCGAATCACTGGGGTCAGCGCTTTTGGGATATAGGCCGGGAGGAGCGCGCGGCGTGCGAAGAGTTGGTCGCAGCGCTGAAACTTACCCGCGAGAACCTGCGCGCCTGCCAAGCCACCATCCATCTGTGCGGCGGTTTCGATCCAGCCTATGTGGACGACGCCCAGGCAGCCATGAAGGTTGCAGATGCCGCGCTCGCCAAAGCCACCCGATAACCAACCTTCTGCCGCCCAGCGCGGCGGCACGGAGACACACCTATGGAAACTGAAATCCTCTCCGAGGATGAACTGGCTGATTTGACCGGCTACAAACACCGCGGCTACCAACGCCAATGGCTTAAAGACCGCCACTGGATTTTTATCGAGAGTCGCGGTGGTCGCCCTCTCGTTGGTCGGATGTTCGCGCGCATGAAGCTCGGAATAATTTCGCCATCCCTCGCAACCCCGAATCCCCCGCCAGCAGCCCCAGCCTGGACACCCGACTTCTCTAGAGTGAACTGATATGCGCCCCCGCAAGACTGAAAACAGGGATTTGCCGCCAGGGATGGTGCGGCGCAATCGGCCACGAAAAAACGGTACGGTTTGGGTTGGTTACTACTACAGGGATGCAAACGGGAAAGAGATAGCGCTTGGCGGGGATCTTGATAAAGCCCGCCTCAAGTGGGCCGAACTAGAATGCAAAGCAAAGCCGGCAGATCTAAAAATCATGAAGGGGATTTTTGATAGGTACGAGCGGGACATAGTCCCGAAGAAGGCGCCACGCACACAGAAGGACAATAAGGCCGAGTTCAAGCATCTGCGCGAAGGGTTCGATACTGCACCCATTGATGCAATAACCCCTTCGATGGTGGCCCAGTATCGCGATGCGAGAACAGCCAAGACCAGAGCCAATAGAGAAATCGCTCTGCTCTCACATGTGTTCAACATGGCAAGGGAATGGGGTTTCACAGATAAAGAAAATCCCTGCGCGGGTGTACGTAAGAATAAGGAAAAGGTCCGCGACTTCTATGCCAACGATGTGGTGTGGGCTGCAGTGTACGCGCAGGCACCGCAAGAGCTGAAAGACGCTATGGATTTGGCTTACCTGACAGGACAGCGCCCAGCTGATGTGATCGCTATGAATGAAGGGGACGTGGAAGGTGACTACCTCACCGTCCAACAAGGGAAGACAGGGCGAAGGCTCAGAATATTGATGCAAGTCGATGGCATTAAAAACAGCTTGGGGATGCTTATCGAAGATATATGCACCAGGAACAAACAGCACAGCTCTGCTCGTTTTATTTTGAATACCTCCGGGAGAAGGGTGTCACAGGAAATGTTGCGCAACCGTTGGGACGATGCTCGAGAAAAAGCCAGACTGAAAGCAATCGTCGAAGGCAACCCGGGTGATGCCGAAAAGATTGCCCAGTTCCAGTTCAAAGACATCCGTCCGAAAGCCGCATCAGAAATTACTGATATTGGTGATGCCAGCTTGCTGCTTGGTCACTCAAAACAGGAAATCACCAAGAGGGTTTACCGGCGCGTCGGAGCCATCGCCAAGCCCTCAAAATGAAATAGTTTCGGAACTCCACCCCCTAAAGTTTCGGAACTCTTCACTTTCCTGCGCCCAATAAAAAACCCCGCAGACCTTGATCTGCGGGGCTTTCGAATGTGGAGGCCGAAGCCGGAATCGAACCGGCGTGGGCGGATTTGCAATCCGCTGCATAACCATTTTGCTATTCGGCCAATTGTGCTTGAAATTTCGCTGGAAACTTCAAAAACAAGAGTTTGTTGCTGGCTTGTATCGCTACAAGCATTTGATTCTTCAGCACTTCAGGTTGTTGCCCCCGGGCTGATGGCGCGCATTATGTACTAGAACCTGGAAGCTGGCAACCCCCTGAATTCTAATAATTTTTAGTTATTTTCAGAGGGCCTGTTTTCAGATCACGACATTGCGCACAAATCGCAGTAAGCCGTCGCCTTCGTTGCGGTAGGCATGGGGCCGGTTGCTGGCGTACATGTAGAATTCGCCCGCGCTAAAACGTAGTTCTTGCTCGTCGATCGCCAGGGTCAGGCAGCCTTCTATTACGTAGAGCTGTTCGCTCCAGCCTTCGGCATCGGCCTGGGAGTGGTATTGCTCACCCGGCTCCAGGGTCCATTCCCATAGCTCCACTTCGCGGGTGGCCGTGGCCTTGGACAGCAGCACGGCTTTGCTCCCCGCATGGGTGCCTGTCCAGGCCACTTCATTGATGCGGCTTGGGTCCGGCGATCCCGGCGCCTGGATCAGGTCGCTGAACGCCACGTTCATTGCCTCGGCAACACGGTCAAGGGTGCTCAGGCTGACGTTCTTTTCGCCCGCCTCGATGGCTACCAGCATTCTTCGACTAACCCCGGACAATTCTGCCAGTGCGCTCTGGCTCAGGTGCGCCAACAGCCGGAGGCGGCGCACGTTGTGGCTGACGTGCTGCAAAACCGATGCGCGCTGTGAATTTTCTTTGTGCACTATATTGCTCACCTTGTGGGTCTGCGCAGTATACTGCCCAGCTTTGACGCATTGTGCGTCTCCCGTCATGTAGCACGCAAGGTTGCGACGCCATTGAAATTTTCCAGACTGCTGTCTTTGTCCTCCCGCTTCAGTAAAGCGGAGTGCGTGCTGATCCTGATCACCATGGTGTGGGGCATCACCTTTTTATTGGTGCAAAACGCACTGACAGCCAGCGGGCCGATGTTTTTTGTCGGTCTGCGCTTTGCCGCAGCGGCGGCAATCGTCGCGGCGTTTTCAATTCGCAGCCTGGGCGGCATCACGCTGTTCGAGTTGAAGGCCGGGATGTTTATCGGCGTGTCGATCATGCTCGGTTACGGTTTGCAGACCATCGGCCTACAGACCATTCCAAGCAGCCAGTCAGCTTTTATTACCGCGCTCTACGTACCTTTCGTTCCGTTGCTGCAATGGCTGGTGCTGGGGCGCAGGCCCGGCTTGATGCCCAGCCTGGGCATCATGCTGGCATTTACCGGGCTGATGCTGTTGTCCGGCCCCAGCGGTGCATCGCTGGATTTCAGCCCCGGGGAGATCGCCACGCTGATCAGTGCCATTGCCATAGCGGCGGAGATCATTTTGATCAGTGCCTACGCAGGCAAGGTGGATGTGCGCCGGGTCACGGTGGTGCAGCTGAGCACCGCGTCTATTCTGGCTTTTTTCATGATTATTCCTACACAAGAATCCATTCCTGACTTTTCGTGGCTATTGTTAGTCAGTGCTGTAGGCCTTGGTGCTGCCAGTGCGGTGATTCAGGTGGCGATGAATTGGGCACAGAAAAGTGTCTCACCGACCCGCGCCACCCTGATTTATGCCGGAGAGCCGGTCTGGGCAGGTATCGCCGGGCGCCTGGCGGGTGAACGCTTGCCCGGGATTGCACTGCTGGGCGCAGCATTGATTGTTGCAGCGGTGATTGTCAGTGAGTTAAAAACCAAGGGTAAAAAGCTCGAAGAGCTTGAGCAAAATCCGGGCGATGAGGCCTGCGATTAACCCAGTTATACGAAAATTCTTGATTCGAAGCGTTTGTACAGCGAGATGACTGAAGGAAACATTTACCGGTTTTCGACACTCTTTGTAGGATTCAGCCACAGGTTGACTGTTGGTGATCTGCACCTCGCCACGTATGATCGCTTACAAACTCCTGCAGATTAGAAGCCTATGTCCCTGATAGTTCTACTGCTTCTGCCTTTTATCGGCAGCTGTCTGGCGGCTGTTTTGCCGCACAACGCTCGTAACAGTGAATCCCTGCTGGCCGGCCTGATTGCTTTGGTCGGCACCATTCAAGTAGCCCTGCTCTATCCGCAAATCGCCCACGGCGGCGTGATTCGTGAAGAGTTTATGTGGCTGCCCAGTCTCGGCTTGAATTTTGTCCTGCGTCTGGACGGGTTCGCCTGGCTGTTCTCGATTCTGGTGCTGGGCATCGGCACGCTGGTGTCACTGTACGCCCGTTATTACATGTCACCCGAAGACCCGGTGCCGCGCTTTTTTGCGTTTTTCCTGGCGTTTATGGGGGCCATGCTCGGCCTGGTGTTGTCGGGCAATTTGATTCAGATCGTGTTTTTCTGGGAGCTGACCAGCCTCTTCTCTTTCTTGCTGATTGGTTATTGGCACCACCGCTCGGATGCCCGACGCGGCGCTTATATGGCGCTGATGGTCACCGGCGCCGGGGGTTTGTGCTTGCTGGCGGGGGTCATGCTGCTTGGCCATGTGGTCGGCAGCTATGATCTGGATGCCGTGCTGGCAGCGGGCGACAAGATCCGCGCCCACAGTCTGTATCCGATCCTGCTTCCGCTTATTCTGATCGGCGCCCTGAGCAAAAGTGCGCAATTCCCGTTTCACTTCTGGCTGCCCCATGCCATGGCGGCACCCACCCCGGTATCGGCTTATCTGCACTCGGCAACCATGGTCAAGGCCGGGGTGTTTCTGCTGGCCCGGCTGTGGCCTTCGCTGTCGGGCAGTGAGGAATGGTTCTGGATTGTCAGCGGCGCCGGGGCCTGCACTCTGGTGCTGGGCGCTTACTGCGCGATGTTTCAGAATGACCTCAAGGGCCTGCTGGCCTACTCGACCATCAGCCATCTGGGCCTGATTACCCTGCTGCTGGGCCTGAACAGCCCGCTGGCAGCGGTTGCGGCGGTGTTCCATATCCTCAACCACGCCACTTTCAAGGCTTCGCTCTTTATGGCGGCGGGGATTATCGACCACGAAACCGGCACCCGGGATATCCGCAGGCTCAGTGGCCTGTATAAGCTGATGCCCTACACCGCGACCCTGGCCATGGTGGCCAGTGCCTCGATGGCCGGGGTGCCGCTGCTTAACGGTTTCCTGTCCAAAGAGATGTTCTTTGCCGAAACCGTGTTTATCAATTCCACGGCCTGGGTGGAAATCGCCCTGCCGGTGGTCGCGACCATTGCCGGTACCTTTAGCGTGGCGTATGCCCTGCGCTTTACCGTGGATGTGTTTTTCGGCCCGCCTGCCACCGACCTGCCGCATACCCCTCACGAGCCGCCGCGCTGGATGCGGGCTCCGGTTGAGTTGCTGGTGCTGACTTGCCTGACCGTGGGGATTTTCCCGGCACAGACTGTCGGCCCGCTGCTTGCCGCGGCCGCACAACCTGTAGTGGGCGGCGAGCTGCCCGAGTACAGCCTGGCCATCTGGCACGGTCTGAATGCGCCGATGATCATGAGCCTGATCGCCATGTCCGGCGGCATCCTGCTTTATATTTTGTTGCGCAAACAACTCAAGATCGATCGTTTCCCGCTGCCGCCGCTGATCCGCTACTTCAATGGCAAGCGCTTCTTTGAGCGCAGCCTGGTAGTGATCATGCGCGGCGCACGGCGCATCGAGCGGCGGATCAGCACCCAGCGCCTGCAAACCCAGTTGTTCCTGCTGATTCTGGCAGCCGTTATCGCCGGGCTGATCCCGATGCTGTACAGCGGCCTGGGCTGGGGTGACCGGCCGAAAATACCGGGCTCGATTGTCTTTATTACTCTGTGGCTGATTGCGATTGCCTGCGCCCTGGGCGCTGCCTGGCAAGCCAAGTATCACCGTCTCGCCGCCCTGACCATGGTCAGTGTGTGCGGGTTGATGACCTGCGTGACCTTCGTCTGGTTCTCGGCACCGGATCTGGCCCTGACCCAACTGGTGGTCGAGGTGGTGACCACGGTGCTGATCCTGCTGGGCCTGCGCTGGCTGCCACGGCGTATCGAAGATGTCTCGCCATTACCGGGCACCTTGCGCAAGGCACAGGTTCGCCGTCTGCGTGACTTGCTGCTGTCCACTGCGGTGGGTGGCGGCATGGCGCTGCTGTCCTACGCGATGCTGACCCGCCAGACGCCGAACGACATTTCCTCGTTCTACCTCAGCCGGGCCTTGCCCGAAGGCGGTGGCAGCAATGTGGTGAATGTGATGCTGGTGGACTTCCGTGGCTTTGACACCCTGGGCGAAATCACCGTTCTGGCCGCCGTGGCCCTGACCGTGTTTGCCCTGCTACGCCGCTTCCGCCCATCCAAGGAGAGCATGCAGCTCCCGGCCCAGCAACGCTTGCTGGCCAAGGATGTGATGACTGATCTGGTCAACCCGCGCAGCGCCAGTGATACCGCCCTGGGCTTTATGATGGTGCCGGCGGTGTTGGTGCGCCTGCTGCTGCCGATTGCCTTTGTGGTGTCCATGTACCTGTTTATGCGCGGGCACAACCAGCCCGGCGGCGGTTTTGTCGCGGGCCTGGTGATGTCGGTGGCGTTTATCCTGCAATACATGGTGGCTGGCACGCAGTGGGTCGAAGCCCAGATGAGCCTGCGCCCGCTGCGCTGGATGGGCACCGGCCTGCTGTTTGCGACCCTTACCGGCCTGGGTGCAATCGCGCTGGGTTATCCGTTCCTGACCACCCACACCTTCCACTTCAGCTTGCCGCTGCTGGGGGATATTCATGTGGCCAGCGCCCTGTTCTTCGATATTGGCGTGTATGCGGTGGTCGTCGGTGCAACCTTGCTGATCCTCACGGCGCTGGCTCACCAGTCCGTACGGGCCCATCGACCGAGCAATCAGCTGGCCCCGCAGCCCGCCCTGGTAAACCAAGAAGGAGCCGCCTGATGGAAGAAGTCATCGCCATTGCTATCGGAGTACTGGCCGCATCGGGCACCTGGCTGGTGTTGCGTCCGCGAACCTTTCAGGTGGTCATGGGCCTGTGCCTACTGTCTTACGGGGTCAACCTGTTTATTTTCAGCATGGGCAGCCTGTTTATCGGCAAGGAGCCGGTGATCAAGGACGGCGTGCCCCAGGACCTGCTCAACTACACAGACCCGCTGCCCCAGGCACTGGTACTGACCGCTATCGTCATCAGTTTCGCCATGACCGCGCTGTTTCTGGTGGTCTTGCTGGCCTCTCGGGGCCTGACCGGTACCGACCACGTTGATGGCCGGGAGCCTAAAGAATGAATTTGATGCCGCACCTGATTGTCGCCCCCATCCTGCTGCCGCTGCTGACCGCAGCCTGCATGCTGATGCTGGGGGAGAAACACCGCCCGCTGAAAGCCCGAATCAACCTGATCTCCACCCTGATCGGCCTGGGCATTTCGGTGACGTTGCTGCTATGGACCCGTGAGCAGGCCATCCCTGCATCGATTGGCGTGTACTTGCCGAGCAACTGGCAAGTGCCCTTTGGTATTGCGTTGGTGGTCGATCACCTGAGCGCCCTGATGCTGGTGTTGACCGGGGTCATTGCCATCTGCGCCCTGCTCTTCGCCATGGCCCGCTGGGACCGCGCCGGGGCCAGCTTCCATGCATTGTTCCAGATCCAGCTGATGGGCCTGTACGGTGCCTTCCTGACCGCTGATCTGTTCAACCTGTTCGTGTTTTTCGAAGTACTGCTGGCCGCCTCCTACGGTTTGATGCTGCACGGTTCGGGCAAACCCCGGGTGTCGGCAGGGCTGCACTACATTTCGATCAACCTGCTGGCGTCGTCGCTGTTCCTGATCGGTGCGGCCTTGATTTATGGCGTTACTGGCACCTTGAATATGGCCGATCTGGCGCTGAAGATTCCTTTGGTGCCCGAGGCCGATCGCGGCTTGCTGCATGCGGGTACAGCGATTCTGGCAGTGGCCTTTCTGGCCAAGGCAGGCATGTGGCCGCTGAACTTCTGGCTGGTACCGGCGTACTCGTCGGCCAGCGCTCCAGTGGCGGCCCTGTTTGCGATCATGACCAAGGTCGGTATCTATACCGTGTTGCGCCTGTGGACGCTGTTGTTCTCCGGGCAAGCCGGGGCTTCGGCGTACTTTGCCGGGGACTGGCTGATCTACGGTGGTATGGCCACTATCGTCTGCGCCGCCATTGCCATCCTCGCCGCCCAGCGACTGGAGCGCATGGCCAGCCTGAGTATTCTGGTGTCCGCCGGTATCCTGCTGTCGGCGGTGGGTTTCGCCCAGCCCAATCTGACTGCTGCTGCGCTGTTTTATCTGGTCAGTTCGACCCTGGCCCTGAGTGCGCTGTTCCTGCTGGCCGAGCTGATCGAGCGCTCGCGCTCCTCTGCCGACCTGGTGCTTGAGGACGATGCCGAACCGCAACCCAGCCTGACCGAACCAGCGCCACCCCCCCGGGGCAGCAACCTGGATGACGAGCAAAAAATCGTCGTCGGCCAGATCATCCCCTGGACGATGGCTTTTCTGGGCTTGAGTTTTATTGCCTGTGCCCTGCTGATTATCGGCATGCCGCCGCTGTCCGGGTTTATCGGCAAGCTAAGCCTGCTTAATGCCCTGCTCAACCCGCTGGGCCTGGGCAATGCAAGCGATGCGCCGATTTCGATGGCGGCCTGGTGCCTGTTGGCGCTGTTGATCCTCTCGGGGCTGGCGTCGTTGATTGCCTTTTCGCGCATGGGTATCCAACGTTTCTGGACGCCCTTGGAGCGCCCATCGCCTATCCTGCGCCGGATCGAATGCCTGCCCATCGTGCTGCTGCTCGGGTTGTGCGTGCTGTTGACGTTCAAGGCCGAGCCGGTACTGCGTTACACCCAGGCCGCCGCCGACACCCTGAACAACCCCGAGCGTTATGTGATGGCCGTGATCGGCACCCGCCCGGTGCCAAGCCCGCAGGCCAAGACAGCCATGCATGAGGTGCAGCCATGAAGCGTCTGTTTCCAGCTCCCTGGCTGTCCCTGGCGTTGTGGGCGTTGTGGCTGCTGCTCAACCTGTCCCTGAGTGCCGGCAACCTGCTGCTGGGTGCCGCGCTGGCTATTGTGGCACCGCTGATGTTTGCGCCATTGCGTCCGCTGCCGGTGCGTATCCGGCGTCCAGGGGTGATTCTCAAGCTGTTCTTTCTGGTGGGCCGCGATGTGGTGTTGTCCAATATCGCCGTGGCCTGGGGTGTATTGCGCGCAGGCAAGAACCCGCCGCGTTCGCGCTTTATCAAGATCCCCCTGGACCTGCGTGATGCCAACGGCCTGGCGGCCCTGTCGATGATTACCACCGTGGTGCCCGGCACCATCTGGTCGGAACTGGCACTGGATCGTAGCGTGCTGTTGCTGCATGTATTTGATCTGGATGACGATGCGCAGTTTATCGAGCACTTCAAGACGGCCTATGAACGCCCATTGATGGAGATCTTTGAATGAGTGCCCTGCTCAACAATGCCATCCTGCTCAGCCTGTTTATTTTCAGCCTGGCGATGGTGCTGACCGTGATCCGCCTGTTCAAGGGCCCTTCGGCCCAGGACCGGGTTCTGGCGCTGGATTACCTGTATATCCTGGCCATGTTGATGATGCTGGTGCTGGGTATCCGCTATGCCAGTGACACTTATTTTGAAGGCGCGCTGCTGATTGCCCTGTTTGGCTTTGTCGGCTCTTTTGCGCTGGCCAAATTCCTGCTGCGTGGCGAGGTGATCGAATGAATGCTGTCGGCGAGTTGTCGCTCTGGATCGAGATACCGGTGGCGGTGCTGCTGGTGCTCAGCAGCCTGTTTGCCTTGTGCGGGGCCATTGGTTTGTTGCGCCTGAAGGAGTTTTTTCAGCGCATGCACCCGCCGGCACTGGCGTCGACCCTTGGTGCGTGGGGCGTGGCGTTGGCGTCGATCTTGTATTTTTCTGCGCTTAAGTCGAGCCCGGTACTGCACGCCTGGCTGATGCCGATTTTGCTGTCGATCACCGTGCCGGTGACCACCTTGCTGCTGGCGCGAACTTCACTGTTCCGCAAGCGCATGGCGGGTGAGGATGTGCCTGCGGAAGTCAGTAGTGGTGGGCGAAGCGAGAATGGTAATTGAACCTGTGGGAGCGGGCTTGCTCGCGATGATAATGACACGGTGTGTCTGTCAGACTGCAGCGCCCCCATCGCGAGCAAGCCCGCTCCCACAACAAGCCCGCTGCCACAGGGCTACATCCAGCCCAACCAGCTCCAGTACGTCGCCGCAAACAGCAGCATCAGCAAATAACCCACCGCTGTAACGATCAAACCGACCTTGGCAAACTGTTTGGCGGTGAAGGTCTGCGTACCCAGGCACACCATGTTCTGCGGGGCGTTGATCGGCAGGATAAACCCGTAGCTGACCACAAAGCCAAGCAACATGGTCATGCCCAGGCGGTTGAATTCACCGGGCAAGGTTTGCAGCACCGCAATCAGGATCGGTAACAGCGCCGAGGTCAGCGCGGTGGCACTGGCAAAGCCCAGGTGAATCAAAATCAGAAACGCCCCCAGAATCGCGAATATCCCCAACGACCCGACCTGATCCAGCCCGGTATTGGCCACTACCTGCCCGCCCAGCCATTGCCCGGCCTGGGTGGTGAGCAATGCCGTACCCAAACTGATGCCGACCCCGAACACAATCACCGTGCCCCACGGGATACGCGACTGCACATCTTTCCAGGTCATCACGCCAAAGCGCGGCAACAGCAAGAACACCAGCCCGGCATAGGTCGTCGAGGTGGTGTCAAAACTGTGCAGCTTGCCTTCAGTGGCCCACGCCAGCAGCAAGGCGATCGACACCCCCATCAGGCGTTTTTGCGGGCCGGTCATGGGGCCCAGTTCGGCCAGTGATTTTTCCACCGCTTCCTTGCCGCCGGGAATGTTGTCGCTCTCCGGCGGCAGCATTTTCAGCACCACAAACAGCAGCACTGCCGACATGATGATGGCCCACGGCGCACCGGCGATCAGCCAGTCGAGCCAGTTCACCCGGGCGCCGAGCATCTTATCCATAAAGCCCACGGTGAGCAGGTTTTGCGCTGCCGCGGTTTGAATGCCGACGTTCCAGATACTGGTGCCCTGGGCCACGACAATCATGAGGCCGGCGGCGATATTCGAGCGTTTGTCCACGCCAAACGCCAGGATCACCCCCATCATGATCGGCACCACGCAGGCACTGCGGGCGGTGGCGCTGGGCACCACCAGGCTGAGCAGGATGGTTACTGCAATCGCCCCCAGCAGAATGCGCCGGGTGCTGGTGCCGATACGTGACAGCGTGACCAGGGCGATGCGCCGGTCCAGGCCGGTGTGGGTCATGGCGGCTGCGATAAACAGCGCACCCGCCACCAGGGCCAGGGCGGCATTGGAAAAGCCGGTCAGGGCCATGGTAATGCCGGCAGAGGTGCCGTAAAGCTTTGACGGGTCTGCCAGCGTGGGCGCCATGCCGATCAGAAACGCCATCAAGGAGGTGATCATGATGGCGCTGGCTTCGTACGATACGGCTTCGGTGATCCACACCACCACGGCAAAGGCCAGGATCGCCAGCATGCGATGACCGGCCACCGGCAAGTCGGCGGGTAATGGCAGCAGCAGGATGCCGATCATGACCAGCACCGCAATCACCAGGCCTATGGGCAGCCCGGGTTTTGCCGTTGCTGGCGTGGGGGTGGTTGCAGGGGCATTCATGGCCAGTTCCTTGTGCTTGAAAACCCGTGCAGCATAGGTCATGAACAACCCTCTGGTTTTGATATTGATCAGCTCAGAAGCGAGATCAACAGCCCCTCCCGGGCTTTTGACTACTGGATCTTGTAGTGAAAGGTATTACGCACCCCCGGCACCGTCACGGCCTGACCATCCACCAGCCGTGGCTGATAGCGGAACGTCGCCGCCGCCACCAGTGAAGGCCGGATAAACGCCGGGTGACAGCTGCCCACCACCTTGGGATTGTCGACCTTGCCCTGTGGCGTCACTGAATACTCCACCGTGCAATCCCCTTCAATGCCCTTGTCCAGCGCACGCTGCGGGTAATCGGGGGCTTGCTTGCTGATGGGCAGGTACTGGCGCACATCCGCTGCCGCTGCTGCCTGTTGCGCTCGCCGGGCATTATCCGCGGCTGCAACCCGGGCCTGCTCAGCCGCTGCCTGCTGACGTTGCATCTCTACCTGAGCAACTTTTTGTTGCTCCACTTGCGCCTGTTTCTGCTCCTCCACACGTTTGCGCGCAAGCGCCGCCTGCTCCAGCTTGCGCGCCTGTATCTGCGGGTCGACCTTGGGCTTTACCACCTCGGGTTTCGCCTCGACCACCGGCGCTGGCACCACCACTGGCAACGGCTCGGCTACCGCTGGCGCTGGCGCAGCCACAGGTTCGGCGGGCAACATCACCAGCCGGGTTTTCAGGGTCGACGGGGTCGGTTCCGGCAACGATTGCTCCATGCTCCAGCCCAGTACCAAAAAGGCCACCACGGCGCTGTGCAAGGCTACGCTGACCACCAGCGCCTGGCTGTTGTGCCACATCCGCGTCCAGGGCAACGGCTGCGCCTGTACCAACTGCCCGTGCATCAGCGCGGCACTCATTGCGGGGCCTCGGTCACCAGCCCCAGGTTGCTCACGCCACCTTGCTGCAGAGTCGCCATGGCCTTGACCACGCTGCCGTAACCCGCCTCGTTGTCAGCACGGATATACACTTGGGTGTCGCCGTCCTGTGCCACCACCTGGCCGATCTTGGCTTGCAATTCTTCAAGGCTGATGGCGCTATCTGTCTGGTTTTTGGTGTCCAGCTCACTGCCCAGGTTCCAGTAATAACCACCCTCGGCCTTGACCGACAAGGTCAGGATTTTTTGCTGGCTGTCATTGACCAGCGCTTCACTGGCGACCTTGGGCAACTCGATTTTCACCCCTTGGGTCAACATCGGTGCAGTCACCATAAAGATCACCAGCAGCACCAGCATCACGTCGATGTAAGGCACTACGTTCATTTCGGCCTTGGGCCCGTGTTTGCGCTGTGGTCGAGCAAGCATGTTGAAACTCCCTTTCAAGCAACGGCAGACATGTTCCGCGAACCGGCATGCAGGCTGCGGTACAGGCGTATCTGCACCTCATTGCCGAGGCTGTAATAACGGGTCAGCAGGGTCTGGCCACGGGCCGAGAAGCGGTTATAGGCAATCACCGCCGGGATCGCCGCAAACAGACCGATGGCGGTAGCAATCAGCGCTTCGGCAATCCCCGGGGCGACGGTGGACAACGTTGCCTGCTGCACCTGGGACAGGCCGATAAAGGAGTTCATGATCCCCCATACGGTGCCAAACAGACCGATATAGGGGCTGACCGAACCCACGGTAGCCAAAAACTGCAGGCCTTTTTCCAGTCGAATTTCCTGCTCGCTGATGGCCACGTACAGCGCCCGCTCAACCCCCTGCATCACGCCGTCGGCATCCACTCCTGGCTGCTGCTTGAGCTGGGCATATTCAGCGTAGGCAGCGGCAAACACCTGCTCGGCGCCAGCATCTTCATGGCTGGCGTCGCGGCTTTCACGGTACAGCGCATTCAGCTCGCCCTGGGCCCGCAGGCGCTGGGCAAAGCTGTCCATATCGCGCTCGCTGCGGCGCAAAATGGCGCTGCGCCGCACGATCAGAAACCAGCTCAGCAGCGAGGCCAATAGCAGGGTCAGCATCACCCCTTTGACCAGCAGGCTGGCGTCGCTGATCAGGCCCCAGATCGTCATATGTTCCATGGTTGCGTGCATAGCGTTGCTCCAGTAAGGGGATAGGTATAAGCCAGTTAAATGACCGGGTTATGGCAAGTGCAGAGCCTTGGCCACTTCGCTCCAGGGGATGTATTTAAAGTTTTGCGCTTGCTCGGGCATGCGCTTGCGACCGTCCTGCACCACCAGCAGGCCTTGGCTCCAGGGGCCGCCGAGGTTGGCCGAGGTCACTTCAAGGCCATCGGTTTCCGATGCGCCATCGATTCCAGCAGCGGCATTCACCCCCACCCGAAATGCGCCGCGCAGGGCGTAAGGCGGCTCGGCGTCGATCACCACATAGCTGTCGTTGCCCTGGCTGGAGATCACCAGGTAGTTGTCTTTTTCAGTCTGATACAGGCCCATGCCTTCGATATCGTCATGCACCTGTTCACCCACCTTGATCACGCTGGTGAGGGTGGCAGGCTGATCGGGACGGGCATCCACCGCCCACACCGCGACATCCTCCTCACCGAGAAACAGGCGTTGGTTGCGATCGTCTGCCACGCACCCTTCAGGCTGGCTTTGCACCTTGAACTGGCGCACCAGTTCGCCTTCAACCTTGTTGCCCTTGGCGAACAGGCGGTGCTGCACAAAGGTGCCGTCCTTGTCGTTGGCAAAGCTGTAGATCTCACCGGTTGGCGCCTTGAACAGGCACAGGCCGTAGATGTCCTTGACCGGGGTGGCAATCTCGCCCGCCTCGTGCACCTCACCGCTGGCGCGATCGATGCTGAACACGCTCAGGCTGTTGTGATCACGATTGGTCGCCACCGCCAGGTCTACGGTGCGTGAACCCAGGTTAAAGCCCGGGCGGATATCGACGTTGTTCAGGCGCCCGACCGGCAGATGCTGCACGCGCTTGCCCTGCAGGTCGTACACCTCAAGGCCCTGCTGCTTGTTGGTACCCAGCACGCGGCTCAGGGCCGGGGTTTGCGGGTTTACCCAGATGGCCGGGTCATCCGCCGCATCGCCCTGGCTCATCACCACCTCGGTTTGCACCACAGGTTTTACGCTCGGCAGTACCGGTGGCAGGCTTGCCGGGGTGGCTTTCCAGGCCAGTGCACCTTCGTACAGCTTGCCGCTGGCACCGTCCTGTACCAGCAACTCAAGGCCTTGTGCAGTCTGGCGCAGCGCCAGATGTTCAGGCTCGAGCATTTCACTCAGCGCCAGGCTGGCCACCGGCGCCCAGCCCTTGCCCTGTTGCTGATAGAGGTGCAATTGCGCAGCTTGCGGATCAAGCCCGAGCATGCCGCCCGGCACCAGCGCCATAGCCCCGGCCGCTTTCTTCACATTGCCAAAGGGCTCGACCATGGCCACGGGCGTGCGCTCGGCATCGGCCTCGGCATGCGCCGGGTAGGCCCACCAACCGACATTTTCTTCGTTGACGAACAACTGCTGCGCGTCGTCGTCGACCTGGCAGAACTTGGCCTGGGGCGGCAATGGCAGGCTGCGTACCAACAGCGGCTTTTGCAGGCGCTGGCGGTCTGCCGCGACCAGCCATTGCTCACCCTTGCCCTCTTCGCCCACGGTAAACAGGTAGATATTGCTGGCGTCGTCCTGGTACAGGCATACACCATTCACCGCGTAGTCCCGGACGGGCAGATAAGACGGGGCCAGCCATTGATGGCTCTTGGGGTCGAGGTTGAACAGCGCGACCTGCTGCTTGTCCTTGTCATTGCTGGCCACCAGCACCTGATCGCCCAGCATACGGCTGTCCAGGCCAGCAAACACGCCCGGTACACGGCTGAGGGTGTTGCCCTGTTTGTCGAGCAGCAGCAGACCCTCGCGCTTGCTCACCGCAAGGCGTTCGTCGTCGCTGGCGCCTGGCAAGTAACTCAGAGCCTGGGCCTTGCTGGTGGACCACTGTTGCAAGGTCGGCGCGGCCAGATCGGCGGCCGCCTGGACACTGCCTGCGCTCAGGCAGATCAACAGGGACAGCAGTCGGGGGTTGCGTTTGAACGTAGAAGTCATGGGTGATGCCTGTCCGTATAAGGATGTGAGACCGCGTTGCCTGTATCGCGAGCAAGCTCGCTGCCACAGAAACAAAGGGGGGGCGTCGAAACCTTAGAAATGGGTGAAGGTCAGGCCCAGGGAGTAGGTCGGGCCGTACTCTTCGTACTGGTTGTTGTAGCGGCGGTTACCGCTGTAGACGAAGTACGGCTGATCCGTCAGGTTCTGGGCATCGAACTTGATCTGCAGGTTTTTGCTCAACGAGTAGCGGGCGCTGAAGTCGACAAAGGTCTGCGCATCGACATAGGTGTCGTGGGCCTTGTCGTTGATCCCGGCCAGTTCATACAGATAGTCCGACTTGTAGTTGGCCGACAGGCGCAGGCTCAGCTTGTCGTCTTCCCAACCGAGCATCAGGTTGCCGACAGTCTTGGACTGGCTGGGCAAGTCGATATCGCGTTTCATGTTGCTGCCGGTGGCCGCGTCGAAGCCCTTGATGCTGGCGCTGGAGCGGCTGAAGGTGCTGTTGGCGCCCATGATCAGGCCGTTCCAGGGGGCTGGCAGCCAGTCGAACTTCTGCGAATAGGCCAGTTCCAGGCCGTAGAGCTTGGCGCTGTCGCCGTTGGCGTAGGTGTGCGCTTCGGTGAAGTCGACCCATTCGCCGCTGCCAGCCAGGTCGCTGTTGTAGACGAAATTCTTGATGTCCTTGTAGAAGAGGAACGCCGACAGCGTGCCCGCTTGCCCCATAAAGTGCTCGATGCCCAAATCGAAGTTGCTCGATTCCAGCGGCTTGAGGTTGGAGTTGCCGAACTCCGCCTTGTCATCCTCGATCACAAAACCCGGGGCCAGTTGACCAAAGGTCGGGCGCACTACGGAGTTAGTCCAGGCCGCACGTAGTTGGGTGTTTTTCGCCAGCTGATAGCGGGCGTGCAGCCCCGGCAACCAGTGATGGTAATTGCGCTTGGTGTCCTGGTCCTCAAACACGCCATCGCGCACGCCGGTGCCCTTGGCCTCGAACTCGGTGCCCTCGTAGCGCATGCCGGCGATAAAGCGCCAGTCGTCGATATCGACGGTGTTCATCAGGTACGCCGAGTTGATGTCTTCACGCATGCTGAAGTCATTGGCCCGTGAGGTTTGCTCATCGTAGAAATCGTTGGGGTTCAAGCCGCCAATCAGGTCCTTGATCGCCCCGCCACTGATGCCCGGGCCGTACTGGCCGAGGTTGTAATGCAGGTTGCCTTTGTTGAACTGGCTGAGGCTGAGCTGTTCATCGCTAAAGCCCAGGTCCGAGAAGTCCTTGTAGGACCAGGCTTCGAGGTCGTTGTCCTTGTTGCGACGACTGACCTTGCCGCCGAATTTGACCTGCGAGGCATAGCCCTGCACGTCGTAGTCACGGGCCAGGTCCAGGCGGATATTTTTCTCGGTGTCCTTGGTGTATTGCTTCTGCCAGTCGACCTTGTCGAGGCTGAAATTGGCCGGGTCATAAAAGCCTGCGCCGATAATCGGCCGTGGTTTTTCGGTGTCATAAAAACCACCGTCCCCGATGCTGGAATCGCCCTTGAACGTGGCCCCGGAAATGCCCCCCGGGTTGTCTTCGCTGGACTCGCTGTAACCGGCCTGCCCGCTGAGGGTCCACAGGCCCATCATGTGTTCGCCGCCAAATACGTAAGACTGGATTTCCTGGGTTTCTTCACGCTGTTTGAGCTTGCGCTTGGTCTTGGTTTTGCCCATCTCGCCCTCGGCCTGGGCATCGGCAAATTCAAAGGCTGTGGAGTTGCGGGTTTCGCTGTCCTTGAAGCGGCTGTACAACGTGCGCAGGTACAGGCTGGTGTCGTCGTCAGGCTTGTAGTCGAAGTTCAGGCCACCACCGGTGCGTTCGCGGCTGATGTCATAGACCCGCTGTTCGAAACTGTTGAGTTTTGCGCCATCGCTGAAGTCCCAGTCGCCGCCGGTTTCGACGTTGTCGGAGCGAAAGTCGCGCTTGTTCCAGCTCAGGGCCGCCGCTACCCCGAAGTTGTCGATGCCGTCGCCAAGGCTGAAGCGGTCACTGATCGCGCCCGACACCTTGGGGCTGGTCTGGTGGCTGTTCTTGTTATACCCGGCCTCTGTGCTGCCGGTGTAGAACAAGCCCTTATGGTCGAAGGCCGACAGGCTTTGCACGTCCACCGTGCCACCCAGGGAGTTGGCGTCCATGTCCGGGGTCAGGGTCTTGATCACTGACAGCGACTGCACCAGTTCCGACGGCAACACGTCCAGGGCCACGGCGCGGCGGGCGCTTTCCGGGGACGGTACCAGGGTGCCGTTGATGGTCACGCTGTTGAGGTCCGGGCCCAGGCCGCGCACGCTGACAAAGCGGCCTTCGCCCTGATCGCGTTCGATGCTGATACCGGGCAGGCGCTGCACCGCTTCGGCGACGTTGGCATCCGGCAACTGCGCCACGCCATCGGCATGCACCACGCTTTCGATATTGTCCGAATTGCGCTGTTGCTTGAGCGCCTTGTCCAGACTGACGGCCTGCCCGACCACTTCAACGTGCTCGGTGGCGCCGATAGTCGATGCTTGGGCGGCGCTCAGACGCTCGCTGGCAATGGCGATAGCCAGTGCACTGAATGTAAAGCCGACCCACTGCGCCCTGCTGCGACACTTGTACATGTTTGTCCTCCCCCAAATACGCACTACAGGCCGGGCAAATGGCCCGACAACTTGGGAGCGAAAGCTAGGGTCGGCGGATGACAGTGCTGTGACAGTGTTCGGCCAAATGCCAGGAACAGAGGTTTTTTAGCGGGGTTTTTCGGCGAAATGAGCTGATTTGACCTGTTCCTGCCTCCTTCTAAATGTGGGAGCGGGCCTGCTCGCGATGGCATCAACACGGTGCAACAGAACCACCGCAGCGCCTGTATCGCGAGCAAGCCCGCTCCCACAGTTTGGAAAGGCGAATGTTTAAGTTTTCTTTGCACACACACCTGAGCTGATTCGACCCACACCCCGCGTCATACAGCTGTCACACAGCTCTGTTGTGCTGACCGGCAATCGCTTTTGGCAGACACTTCATGACCTGGTTAAACGTACTTAAACACCATCGCTGGAAACTGTTATTGCTGGTGCTGGCGGCCAATATCGGCGTGCTGCTGAACCTGGCCTTCGGCACCCCCAAAGCCTTCAGCGAATGGCACTGGCTGGATATTTTCGGTGAAGGCGGCACTGCCCTGTTTATGCTGTTCTGGCTGGGGCTGGTGCTTAAAAGCCGGCCCACCGGGCGGGTGACCAACTACCTGGCCAGCGGTCTGTGCTTTATGTTTTTCTCCTGGTGGATGGATGTGCTCGACGAATTTATTCGCCTGCCCAAACACCTGCACTGGAACCACTGGCTGGAGTCAGGCCCCATGCCCATCGGCATGATCCTGCTGACCATCGGCCTGTTTCACTGGCACCGCGAACAGCAGGCCATCAACCAGCAAATGGAGAAACGCGAACGGGTATTTCGCGAGCACCGCCTGTTCGACAAGCTCACCCCATTGGGTGGCGCCGAATACCTCAAGCGCCAGGTCAGCGATTGCCTGGCGCAAAGTGTGCAACAGCAACAGCCACTGTCACTGCTGGCGCTGGATATCGACGACTTTGCCGCGATCAACCAGCACTACGGCCATGGCGAAGGTGATGCCGTGCTGCAAGCCCTCAGCCAGTTGCTGCTGCTCAACCTGCGCCGTCACGACCTGCTCTGCCGGTTGGCCGGTGACCGCTTTGTGGTGCTGCTGCCCAATACCGGCGAGAGCCAGGCCAGATTGCTGGCACTGGAGCTGCAACAGGCCGTGCAAAGCCTGGCCCACAAAACCCGGCAACATGGCGAGCGGGTGCATTTGCTGGCCAGTACCGCCGTGATCATGGTCGTCCATGAAGCGCCTGATGAGCTGCTCAAGCGCCTGAACCTGGCACTGGCACGGGCCAAACCGCCACGGAGCAAACGCGCATGACGCTCAATACCTGCTGGTACGAAGCCGACAGCCGTTTTATTGCCGGGCATTATCAGCCCGCAACCCTGATTGACCTGGCGGTGTCCCGGGATATCGACAGCCATCGCCTGCTGCGCGGCACCGGCTTGTTTTACGACGATATTGTCGCCGGGCACACCCGCCTCAGTCCGCAGCAATGCTTTGCCCTGATCGGTAATGCGCAGCGTCTGCTCGAAGCCGATGACAGCAGTTTTCTATTTGGCCAACGCCTGTGGCCGGGGCATTACGGCCCGGCAAGCCATGCCCTGCAGCAAGCGCAAAATCTGGGGCAGGCCCTGGAAACCCTGATCCATCACCGCGCCTTGCTAAGCCCCTTGCTGACCCCACGCTTGTTGCTGGACGACAAATACGCCTATGTGTACTGGCTCGACAGTTGCGGTGCCCGGGAGCAATTGCGCTTTGTGCTGGAGGCCAGCATGACGGCACTTAAGGCCATGAGTCAGTGGCTCAGCGGCGAACGCCTGCCGTGGGAGTGCTGCTTCAGCCATGCCGAGCCGCGTTATGTGGAGCAGTACTGGGTGCATCTGGGCGAGAACAGTCAGTTCGGTTGCCAACTGGACATGATGCGCCTGCCCCGGGAGTACTTGACCCGGCCCTGGCCCAACGCCTCGGCGATAGCCCGGCAGGTGGCTTATCAGCAGGCCCAGGAGCAGTTGCACGAGCTGGGGTTCCGCAGCAGCCTGCTTGACCGGCTGTATGTGTACCTGCGCAACAATGCGCAACAGGCGCCCGGCCTTGAACAGGCGGCGCAGCATTTTTCAATGAGCCAGGCCACCCTCAAGCGCAAGCTGAACAAGCACGGCACGCATTTTCAGGCCCAGCAGGACCAGGCGCGCAAGCATATGGCGCTGTACCTGTATCAGATCAAGGGTTTGAGCAACGAGGCGGTTGCCGAGCACCTGAACTTCAACGACCCGGCGAACTTTCGCCGGGCGCTGAAACGCTGGACAGGGTGTACACCCAATTTAATCCGGCAGTTTTTGGCGTTGTGAGGTGGGAGCAGGTTTGCTCAGGATGCAGGCAAGCCGGTGTATCAAGCGAATCGCGGTGATGCAATCGCAGGCAAGCCAGCTCCCACAGGTTTTGCGGTGTTCAGGTTAGCCCGCCAGTTCACGCAATTTGGCCAGCTCTTCAACTCCCAACGGGATGCCTTCGTTCAACGATTTGGCCCGCTCGATAAAGCGCCGATCACCCGGCATGCGCTCAAGCCCCACCGCATGCATCTGCCGCACCAGTTCAGCGCTGCGCTGGGCAAAGCTGTTGCCGCCGGATTTGCTCGGGTCGATCACGATCAGCAATTGCCCGGTCCACGGGGTTTGCGCACCCGGGTGTTGCGACCAGTCAAACTCAAACGAGAAGTTACCGCCAGTCAGGGCCGCCGCCAGCAGTTCGACCATCATCGACAGTGCCGAGCCCTTGTGCCCGCCAAAGGGCAGCAAGGCACCCCCGTCGAGTATGGCTTTCGGATCTTCAGTCGGCTCACCCTGCTTGTCCACTCCCATGCCCGCCGGCAGCGAGTGGCCCTTGCGCGCCGCAATTTGCACATCACCATGGGCAATGGCGCTGGTGGCCAGGTCGAAGACAATCGGGTGGCCATCTGCACGCGGCGCGGCAAAGGCAATCGGGTTGGTGCCGAACAGAGGCTTTTGCGCACCATGGGGCACCACGCAGGTCATGCTGTTGACCACGCTCAGAGCCACCAGGCCTTCCTCGGCAAATGGCTCGACATCGGGCCATAGCGCAGCAAAGTGATGGGAATTGCGAATCGCCAGTACCGCGATCCCGGCACTGCGGGCTTTTTCCACCAGCAGTTCTCGCGCCGCCGCCAGCGCCGGCTGGGCAAAGCCACCGGCCGCATCCACGCGGATAAAGCCCGAAGCCACGTCTTCAACCAGCGGTACGGCCTGACCGTTAACCCAGTTGCTGGCCAATGACGACAGATAACCCGCAATCCGGAACACACCATGACTGTAGGAACCATCACGTTGGGCTCGGGCGCAGTTATCGGCCAATACCCGAGCAACCTCTGGCGAGGTGCCATGACGCTCGAAAATCCGTTGCAGCAAGGCGGTCAATTCGGTGAGGGAAAGCGACTGCGTGGAAGACATTCTGGCGCTCCAATCTGATTATTTTTGTCTGAGGCAAACTATCCGGCTATGACAGTTCTCTGTCAATTGTTGACTTAATGACAGAAAACATTCACTTTCTGCAACGCGCTGAAATAAAAACAGGAAAGCAGTCGTGAGCCAGCCGATTAAACAACGCCTAGAAAGCAGCCTGTCAACCGCCGCCCCTTCGGGCCGGGCGATTGCCAGCTACATGCTGGCCAATCTTTACGAGCTGCCCTTTCAGACCGCCGCTGATATCGCCAGCAAACTGGGGGTCAGCGAATCCAGTGTCGGGCGCTTTTGTCGCTCGCTGGGTTACAGCCATTTCAAAGACCTGAAAAACGATCTCAAGGACGACCTGGGCGATGGCCCGTGGCTGGTCGGTGATCGCCTGCAAGAATTCCGCCAGCAGTCGAGCCAGAGCCCGCAGGCATTGCCGCGCAGCTTTGAGCTGGAAGTCGGCGCGCTGGTCAAGGTTTACGAATACAGCCTTACCCCGCAATGGCGCGCTGTCAGCCAGCGCCTGGCCACGCGGCGCAAGGTGTTTGTCGCAGGGTTCCAGACCGAGCGCGGCATCGCCGACTCCATGGTGCACTTGCTGCAATACCTGCGCGATGGCGTGCAACGGGTGGACGGAGCCGCCGGGCATTACGCCGATGTGCTGCTGTGCCCGGCCGAAGACTGCGCGCTGGTGGTGTTTGAAGCCCGCCGCTATTCGCGTCACGCCCAGTTGCTGTGCCGCAAGGCGCGTGAGGCCGGCATTGAGGTCACGCTGATCACCGACACCTTTTGCGACTGGGCCGAGCAGAGCGCCAATGAAGTGTTTCGCGTGCCCACCGAGTTCAACCTGTTCTGGGAATCCACCTCGGCGATGCTGTCGCTGGTGCATTTGTTGATCAATGAAGTGTGCAAACAACTGGGACCGGACGTTGAAAAGCGTCTTGAGGCGACCGCGGCCTTACACAATGAGTTCGTGGGTTACACATCCTCACCCGGATCAAAACAATAAAACGAGGTGCTAGATGAAATACGTCATTCGCTTTGCAAGTGCATGTGCACTGGTGGCCGCCGTTGCAGCCAACGCTCACGCCGATACGCTGACTATCGCCACCGAAGGCGCCTACCCTCCCTTCAATACCACCAATTCGGACGGCACGGTATCGGGCTTTGACGTCGATATCACCAATGCCCTGTGCGAACGCATGAACGCGCAATGCAAGATCGTTGCCCAGGACTGGGACGGCATCATCCCCGGGCTGATGGCGAAAAAGTACGATGCCATCGTGGCGTCGATGATCGTGACCGATGAGCGCAAAAAGAAAATCGCGTTTACCAATCACTACTACCGCACCCCGCTGTCGATCGCCGTTCCCAAAGATTCTGATATCACCGATGCCCAGATCAACTTCAAGGGCCGCACCATCGGTGCCCAGGGTGCTGCAACCCAGGGCATTTACGCCGAAGATCACTACGAGAAAGCCGGGGCCAAGCTCAACCTCTACCCGACCCTGGACGAGGCCAATGCCGAGCTGAAAAACGGTCGCGTCGATGCCGTGATTGCCGACAAATTCCCGCTGCTGGAATGGATCAACAAGGCCAGTGACGATTGCTGCAAGATCATCGGTGACGTCGACGGCACCAATGCCGATGCGGCGATTGCCGTGCGCCAGAGCGACACGGTGCTGCGCGAGCGTTTCAATAAGGCACTGGATGAAATCGTCGCTGACGGCACCTATAAAAAGATCTCCAGCAAGTACTTCGACTTCGACATTTACTGAGTCGCCTGCCCTCGTTTGAGGGCCTCCCTGCCAATAACCCTGCCCTGCGCCCATAAGGTGCGCAGCGGCTGAATTTCGGCCCAATTTTTGCCCGGGGATTCGAGCATGCTCGATCAACTCTCACTTCTTTCTTTCGCCAGTGGCGGCTGGGGCTCGGCATTGCTTGCCGGCGCCATGGTGACCATTGCCCTGGCCTTGAGCTGCCTGCCCATCGGCTTGCCCCTGGGCCTGGCCGTGGCCGTGGCGGCGCGCTCGAAAAACCGCTGGGTGCGGGCGTGGGCAACCACCTTCTCCACAGTATTCCGTGGTTTGCCGGAACTGCTGACGCTGCTGATCATTTACTACGGCTGCCAGATCGCCGCGCAAAAAATCCTCGCCATGATGGGCTATGACGCCCAGGTGACGATCAATACCTTCGTCGCGGCAATGGTTGCCTTCAGCCTGGTATTTGCCGCCTTCTCCAGTGAGATCTGGCTGGGCGCGTTCAAAACCATTCCCAAAGGCCAGTTCGAAGCCGCCTCGGCGCTGGGCCTGAGCAAATTCACCACATTCCGCAAGGTGGTGCTGCCACAACTGGCACGCATCGCCCTGCCCGGCCTGTCGAACAACTGGCTGTCGCTGCTCAAGGATACTTCGCTGGTGTCGACCATCTCCCTGGTGGACCTGATGCGCCAGACCAACCTGGCGGTCAGCGTGACCAAAGACCCGATGCTGTTCTACAGCGTCGCGTGCCTGGGCTATCTGTTTTTCTCGGCGATTTCCGGGCGGCTGTTCAGCTTCCTTGAACGCTACTTCAGCCGCCATCAACGGAGCGCGCAGCCATGAGCCTGGCGGAATTGCAAAACATGTTTCTCAACCCCGACCTGCTGGAACGCTACGGCCCGCGCTTTATCGACGGGTTGCTGGTGACCGGCAAGCTGGTGGCGATCTCTTTCACCCTCGGTGCTGTGCTGGGCTTGCTGATTGCCCTGGGCCGGTTATCGAGCAACCGCTTTTTGCGCAATTTTACCGGCGCCTATGTGTACTTCTTCCGTGGCTCGCCGCTGCTGGCGCAACTGTTTTTGCTGTACTACGGCCTGGGCTCGTTCAAGGGTTTCTGGCAGGACGTGGGCTTGTGGTGGTTTTTCCGCGACGCCTGGTTCTGCACCCTGCTGGCCTTTACCCTCAACACGGCGGCGTATCAGGCCGAGATCCTGCGCGGCAGTATCCTTTCCGTGGCCCAGGGCCAGCGCGAAGCCTGCAAGGCCCTGAACCTGTCGCGCTGGACGGCCTTTCGCAAGATCATCCTGCCGCAATCGCTGCTGGTGGCCATCGGCCCGCTGGGCAATGAACTGATCCTGATGATCAAGGCCAGTGCCATTGCCTCGCTGGTGACCATTTACGACCTGATGGGCGTGACCAAGATGGCGTTCTCGCGCAGCTTCGACTTCCAGATCTACCTGTGGGCCGCCGTGCTGTATCTGCTGATCGTGGAAGTGGTGCGGCGCAGCCTGAAGCTGATCGAAGGCCGCCTCGGCCGCCATTTGCAATAAGCCCATTATTCGGGCTGCAAACACGGCCCCCGATTTAAGGATTTGTTTATGCACTGCGACACTATCGTTCTGGGAGCCGGCATTGTCGGCGTCAGTACCGCGTTGCAACTCCAGGCTCGCGGGCGCAGCGTTGTGCTGCTCGACCGCGCCCAGCCGGGCAGCGGCACCAGCCATGGCAATGCCGGGCTGATCGAGCGCGCCAGCGTGATCCCCTACTCGTTCCCGCGGGAAATCTCGCGCCTGCTGCGTTATGGCCTCAATCAACAATCAGACGTGCGCTACAGCCTCAAGCACCTGCCAAAAGCCGGGCCGTGGTTGTTGAAATACTGGCAGCAGTCCGGCCCGCAACAACTGGCCAAGGCCACCCGGGCCATGCTGCCGCTGATTGAAAAATGCGTCAGCGAACACGACCTGCTGGCCGAGCCTGCGGGGGTCACTGCGCTGATCGACGACAGCGGCTGGATCGAGGTGTATCGCACCCAGGCCGACTTCGACAAGGCCCAGCGCGATGCGGCAGGCCTGAGCGACTACAAGCTCAACTACCGGGTGCTTGGCGAGCAGCAAGTCCACGCCCTGGAACCGGGCCTGCACAGCGATGTGATCGGCGGCATCCACTGGCTCGACCCCAAGACTGTCAGCGACCCGGGCGGCCTGACCCGCGGCTATGCCGAGCTGTTTATCAAGCGCGGCGGCACCTTTGTCACCGGCGATGCTGCCAGCCTGCGGACAACCGCCGGGCAATGGCAGGTGGAAAGCCAGAAAGGGCTGATTGTCGGCAATGAAGTGGTGGTCGCTCTGGGGCCGCAGGCACGGCAGATTTTCGAACCGCTGGGCTATCGCATCCCGCTGGCCATCAAGCGCGGCTACCACATGCATTACGCGGCCAAGGACGGCCAGACCATGCAGCACCCGATTCTCGATTCGGTGGGCGGTTATGTGTTGGCACCGATGGTCGGTGGTATCCGTCTGACCACCGGGATCGAATTTGCCGACAGCGATGACCCGATCAATGAAATCCAGCTACGCCGCTGCGAAGAGCGTGCCCAGCGTCTGTATCCGTTGGGCGAGCGGGTCGATGCCGAGCCCTGGCTGGGACGCCGCCCGTGCCTGCCGGACATGTGCCCGGTGATCGGCCCTGGCAGCCGCCACAAGGGCCTGTGGTTCAACTTCGGGCATGCCCACCACGGCCTGACCCTGGGCCCGGTGAGCGGCCGCCTGCTGGCCGAAATGATGACCGGCGAAAAACCGTTCACCGACCCTGCGCCGTATAGCGCCGAGCGTTTTCACTGATCACTGGAGACACACCATGAACGCACAACCTGCTTACGTACACCCTGTGTCGCCAGTCACCGACACCCGCAAGGTGGTGGTGGATATCACCGGGCTGAACAAATACTACAGCGCCTTTCACGTGCTCAAGGGCATCGACCTGAAAGTGCGCGAAGGCGAACGTATCGTGCTGTGCGGCCCGTCCGGCTCCGGCAAATCGACGCTGATCCGCTGCATCAACCGCCTGGAAATTGCCGAGCAGGGTCGTATCCTGATCAACGACACCGACCTGTCACTGCCGACCCGTGAAGCGGCGAAAGTGCGCAGTGAAATCGGCATGGTGTTCCAGCATTTCAATCTGTTCCCGCATATGAGCGTGATCGACAACTGCATCCTGGCGCCGATGTCGGTGCGTGGCATGTCGCGCAAAAAGGCCATTGAACTGGCACAGCATTTTTTGACCAAGGTGGGCATTGCCAGCCAGGCGGACAAGTACCCGAGCCAGCTTTCGGGCGGACAGCAACAGCGCGTGGCCATTGCCCGGGCGCTGTGCATGGAGCCGAAGATCATGCTGTTTGACGAGCCGACTTCAGCGCTGGACCCGGAAATGGTCAGCGAAGTGCTGGACGTGATGGTCAATCTGGCCGGGAGTGGCATGACCATGATGTGCGTGACTCACGAAATGGGCTTTGCGCGTCAGGTGGCCGAGCGGGTGTTGTTCCTGGATGGCGGTATGGTGATCGAGGATTCGCCGCCGGAAGACTTCTTCAACGCCCCGAAAAGCCCGAGGGCCAAGGCGTTTTTAGCGCAGATCGTGCACTGACAACAGCCCAGCCTGCGACGGCATCAGCGCGGTGCTTCAGGCAAACATCACTGCCTGCATCGCGAGCAGGCTCGCTCCCACATAATGATCCCCGCAAGGTTTGAATTTTGTGGGTGCCACAAAACCTGTGGGAGTGGGCTTGCCTGCGAAGGCATCACTGCGCTGCTTCTGGTAAACCCGACCGCCTGCAGCGCGAGCAAGCCCGCTCCCACAGGCTGCAGGCCGTGCGCTTAGAGTTGCGCCGCCAATCTCGAGCCCTGATTGATCGCACGCTTGGCATCCAGCTCTGCTGCCACATCCGCACCACCGATCAAATGCACGCTCTGCCCCGCCTCTACCAGCCCATCATGCAATTCACGCAACGGATCCTGCCCGGCACAAATCACAATATTGTCCACCGCCAACAGCTGCGGCTCACCCTCACCAATCCGAACATGCAAACCGGCATCATCAATGCTCAGGTATTCAACGCTGTTAAGCATCTGCACCTGCTTGTTTTTCAGCCCCGCACGATGAATCCAGCCAGTGGTTTTACCCAGACCGTCGCCAACCTTGCTCGCCTTGCGCTGCAACAGGAAAACCTGCCTTGCCGGTGCATGCACCTCGGGCTTGATCCCGGCAACGCCGCCGCGAGCTTCAAGCTCGGTATCGATGCCCCACTCCTTCCAGAATGCTTCGCGATCCTGGCTGGTAGATACACCCTGGTGGACCAGAAACTCGGACACATCAAAACCAATCCCGCCCGCGCCAATCACCGCCACCTTGTTACCCACCGGTTTGCGCTGCAGGATCACGTCCAGATAGCTCAACACCTTGGGATTATCGATGCCCGCAATCGCCGGGGTACGCGGCGCAATCCCGGTAGCCAGAATAATTTCGTCAAACTGCCCTTCAACCAGTTGCTGCACATCCACACGGGTGTTCAAACATACCTCAACACCTGTGGTTTGCAGCTTGCGCTTGAAGTAACGCAGGGTTTCAAAAAACTCTTCCTTGCCCGGCACACGCTTGGCCACATTGAACTGGCCGCCGATCTCGCTGGCCGAGTCAAACAGCATCACCGCATGCCCGCGCTCCGCCGCTACAGTGGCAGCCGACAGCCCGGCAGGCCCGGCACCGACCACGGCAATTTTTTTCACGGCAATGGTCGGCAGGTAGTTAAGTTCAGTCTCATGACAGGCACGAGGGTTGACCAGGCAACTGGTCAGTTTGCCGCCAAAGGTATGGTCCAGGCAGGCCTGGTTGCAGCCGATGCAGGTGTTGATCTCATCACTGCGCCCCGCCGCTGCCTTGTTGACGAACTCCGGATCGGCCAGAAACGGACGAGCCATCGACACCATATCGGCATCACCATCAGCCAGGATCTGCTCGGCAATTTCCGGGGTGTTGATCCGGTTGGTGGTGATCAGCGGCACACTCACCGAACCTCGCAACTTGGCCGTGACCTTGCTGAACGCGCCGCGCGGTACCTTGGTGGCGATGGTCGGAATACGCGCTTCGTGCCAGCCGATCCCGGTGTTGATAAGGGTTGCACCGGCCGATTCGACCGCCTTGGCCAGTTGCACGACCTCTTCCCAGACGCTGCCGCCTGCCACCAGGTCGAGCATCGACAGACGATAGATAATAATGAAGTTCGGGCCTACGGCTTCGCGCACGCGGCGCACGATTTCCACCGGCAGGCGCATGCGGTTTGCGTAGCTGCCACCCCAGCGGTCGGTGCGCTGGTTGGTGTGCGCAGCCAGGAACTGGTTAATCAGATAGCCTTCCGACCCCATGATCTCGACGCCGTCATAACCGGCGCTTTGCGCCAGTCTGGCGCAGGTCACGAAATCACTGATCTGTTTTTCGATGCCCTCTTCGTCCAGCTCCTTGGGCTTGAACGGGTTGATCGGTGCCTGGATCGCACTCGGCGCCACCTGGCGAGGGCTGTAGGCATAACGCCCGGCGTGGAGGATCTGCAGGCAGATCTTGCCGCCGGCATCGTGCACCGCCTGAGTGACGACCACATGCTTTTCGGCCTCTTCAACCGTGCTCAGCTTGGCTGCGCCGCTGTACACACCACCCTCGTCGTTGGGCGCAATGCCGCCGGTGACGATCAGGCCAACCCCACCCCTGGCGCGCTCGGCAAAGTAGGCGGCCATACGCTCGAAACCACCGGGCTTTTCTTCCAGGCCGGTGTGCATCGAGCCCATCAGGCTGCGATTACGCAAGGTAGTAAAGCCCAGGTCCAGCGGGGCGAGTAAATGCGGGTAGTGAGTGGCAGTCATCGGTAAGCTCCACAACGGGCTGAATCACGGAACGCGGGATGCTCTGCGGCTCCCGTCGTTTAATAAGAGGCACAGTAAAGACTCAACCAACACCACTCAATGACCCAAAGTTACAAATTATTAACCCGAATGCGCAGCAGCCCTTGGCAAGCCAGCAGGCGCGGCCTACCCTAGAGGCTGAATTCCGCTGAAAGCTGTCTGTTCTATTTCTATGCGCAAACTTATTGGCTGCACCTTACTGATTGCCCTTCTCGCCGCTGCCAGTGGCTATGCCTGGTGGACCACCCAACGGGATGTTGGCCACTATCTGTCGGACCTGCGCATCGAGCTGGCCATTAACGAAGGCGTCAACAACGACCGCGGCAATCTGCTGGGCATCGAGCCCGACCTGTCCCCCCGCGACTATCAAAGCCTGGCGCTGGTGCACCTAAAGCTGGCGGCGTACCTCAATACCGCCCGCGATGCAGGCCTGGTCAACGATAAAACCGTCGTGGTGCTGCCGGAACATATCGGCTCCTGGCTGATGTTTCGCGGTGAAAAAAACGAGCTGTACCAAGCGGCCAACCTTAATGACGCGATGCACTGGCTGGCCATCAGCAACCCCCTGGCCTTTACCGGCGCCTGGTTGCGCGCCGACGGCGAAAGCCGGACCAACGATGCTCACCTGCGCATGAAAGCCAGCAGCATGGCGGCCGATTACCAGACCCTGTTTGGCGGCCTGGCCAAAGAGTTCGGCGTGACATTGGTGGCTGGCAGCATTGCCCTGCCCGACCCGCGTATAGACAACGGCAAGCTGTTGCCCGGCAGCGGCCCCCTGTACAACAGCAGCGTAGTGTTTGACCGTACGGGCGCAGCGCTGGGCACTCCCCAGCGCCAGTTGCTGCCCACCTACGAAGAGCAAAGCTATATCCAGCCCAGCCCCGACCATGAGTTGAATGTGGTGGACACCCCGGCCGGGCGCCTGGGCATTCTGATCGGCAGCGACAGCTGGTACCCCGAGAATTACCGCACCCTCAACGAAAAAGGCGCGCAACTGATTGCCGTACCGGCGTTTATTGTCGGCAAGACGACCTGGGACAAGCCTTGGGGCGGCTACAAAAGCGTATCGACTCCCAGCGAAATCAGCCTCAAGCCCGGCGAAGTCACTGAAGGTGACGCCTGGCACCGCCTGACCCTGACCAGCAGCCTGCCCAGCAGCACCGCCCAGGCGGGTGTCACCGTATTTCTGCGCGGCAAGTTCTGGGACAAGCACAGCACCGGCCAGGGCTTTATCAGTCGTAACGGCCAGACCAGCCCGGATCAGCCCGTGACCGGTGCCCGCCTGCTGAATATCTGGTTGTAGTGACATGAAACCGCTGCCGATGCGTCTGGGCGATCTTTCGGTCGGATTTGTCCAGGCCCTGGCCGACGCGGTGCTCAGTTGCGGTCAAGATCCGGCCCTCCTGCTCGATCAGTTCGGCCTGGACGCGGCCCGCCTGGCCCAGCCGCTGGCACGTCTGTCGATCCCGCGCTATATGCGCCTGGGTCACGCCGCTATTATGCTGACCGGCGAACCTGCGCTGGGCCTGCGCATGGGTCAGCTCAGCCGTTTGAGCCAGGTGGGGCTGGCCGGTGTCACCGCAGCCCAGGCGCCCACGGTGCGCGAAGCGGCACGCACCCTGATTCGCTTTGAACCACTGTATGGCTCCAACTACCGCGGGCAATCTAGTTTGCATGAAGATGCCCAGGGTGCCTGGCTGCGGTTTTATTCGATCAGCCCGTATAACGCCTACAACCGTTTTGTGGTGGACTCGATCATTGCCGGCTGGTTGCAGCATCTGTCAGCGGTCGCGGCTCAACCCCTGAGCTGTGAACAGATCGATATTGAATTCAGCGAACCGGATTACGCACTGCGCTACAGCGAACTGGGTTGTGCGGCGGTGTATTTTCGTGCCGAGACCAACCAGTTGCGCCTCAATCACGCCACCCTCGACCTGCGCAACCCGCAGCACTGCCCCAGCACCTGGGCCTATTTGCTGCAATTGTGCGAACGGGAACTGGAGCAACTGACCCGCACCCGTAGCTTGCGTGAACGCATTACGCAATTGCTCGGGCCTTTGCTCAATGGTGGTCGTGAACCTGACCTGGAAGAAGTGGCGGCACGCCTGAAGCTGCCGACCTGGACCTTGCGCCGCAAGCTCACCGAGGAAGGCACGCAGTTTCGCGCCATTCTCAACGACACACGGCGCGACCTCGCCATGACCTATATCCGTGACACGGAACTGGCCTTCGGCGAAATCGCATATTTATTGGGGTTTGCCTCAGCCGAGGCGTTTCAGCGAGCGTTCAAGCGCTGGAATGCGCAGACGCCGGGCGAGTACCGGCGGCGTCAGCGCCAATCTGCCTGAAGCGATGCCGGGCTCAAAGCTCGGTCGCGTCGTCGGCAGGGTCCAGCGGGTCCAACTCAAAGGCCTGATACTCAAGCAGCTCTTCCTGATAATCGTCCATAGCAGCATCCTTTTCAGTCTGTTTGTTTAGTCATGCCTGAGCATAAAGTGCCCGCATGAAGGAAAAATGACACCTTCACGGACACTGTCAAGACTCATTGATAAACGTAGCAGAGCTTTTGCGAATTACTGCACATTTATTGAACGGGGGAAGGCTCTACGGCGGCAGGCACAGGGGTGATATCAGGTTCGGTTGCCGGAGTGACTACAGGCACCACCGGCGTAACCACTGCTGGCACCGTTACAGGGGCCACAGGGGCCTCAACCGGGGCAACGGGCTCAGTAGCTGGCGGTGGCACGACCGGCTCGCTGACAGGCGCCACGACAGGCGCTGGCACTATAACCGGCTCAGGGGCAGGCACAACCACCTCGGCCTTCACCGGCGCTGGCTCAGGCACGCCCAGGTCAGGCTTGGGTTGCGCCGGCACATGCACGGCCTTCTCTGCTTCCCTGGGCTTGGGCAGGAACACTTCGACCAGGCCAAAGAAGCGGTCATAGAACTGCGGCGAAGACACCGTCTCGCTGGCGACCTTGACCATGGAGTCATCGGTGGAGCCAATCGGCATCGACACCGAACCCAGCACACCCACCCCCAGACTGGCCGAGTTGTTGACTTTTTTCAGTGCATAACGGTCCTGCAGCGCATTGGCAAACATGGTGGCGTGATGCGCAGAGCCGCCATCGTCGGCGCAGACAATGTTAAAGCTGATTTCCAGATGGCTTTCACCGGTTTGCTGGAAGCTCTTGTGGCCGCTAATCATCTTCGGGTCGCTGCTGGTGATGATATAGCCCTGGCTGAGCAAGGCGCGGCGTGCGGCTTCGCACGAAGCCTTGTCGGTCACCGGGTAGTTGCGCGAGAACGTACCGGAGTCATCGAAGTTTTCATGCTCATAGATGGCTGTTTTCTTCGACGAACAACCTGCGAGGCCAGCCAGCACAAAGGCGACTACAAAGGCACGCACGGGGAATGACATAAGCATTGAGGATCCTGAAGAGAACGGTACGGGGCGTATTGTGCATCAAGTCGTGATTATTGCGTGGGGTTTGATTGATCACACCATCATCACCTGGGGGAGCGAGCCTGCTCGCGAAGGCGTCAAGAGCATCCCACCTGTGCGCAAGGCACGCGCTATCGTGCACCTCCCTCGCGAGCTGGCTCGCTCCCACATTAAGCGGTGGTCCGTAAAAAATCCCGGGCACAAAAAAAGCGACC
>Ga0302347_1000596_pt1 | contig 54415 bp, 42 predicted proteins | sample PhyWR1_FD_202178 | JGI IMG/M metagenome (GOLD analysis project Ga0302347, IMG submission 202178) | Leaf surface microbial communities from wheat plants in UC Gill Tract Community Farm, Albany, California, United States - DLSL W.R1 (v2)... | ecosystem: Host-associated > Plants > Phyllosphere >... | reverse complement strand
AGTGCGACTCTTCCTTTTCTAACTAATTGTTGAATAGTAGGCATTTAATTGCTTTTTATTTTAGGGTGCAAAAATATGAATAATTTTTTAATCCACAAGTAGTTATGGAAAATTAAAAATTTAAATTCTAGTAAAATAATTTTTATAGCAATTTGTATGTTTGCAAAAAATGAAATCAATCATGAAACAACTATTAACATTAGGAGCCTTGTTATTATTCATCAGTGTTTTTTCTCAAGAAAAAAAGAACTATAAAGAAGGGATTATCATAACCGCAACTAATGAATCTATCGCATTCAAAGATTTAACTTGGGACAAAAACGGAAAAGCCCATTATTTAAATGCAAAAAACAAAGAGATGGAGGAACTCTATGACAATTCTATTAAGAGTATTGAAGAAGTATCAGAATCCGATCCAAAATTCACTTCTATAACAGGAGAGAATTTTAGCCCAGCATCCAGCACCGCTATTATTAATAAAACAGATTTTCCAGAAGGCGTATATGCTACAAAAGAAGATTTCATAAAAAAAACACCTTCAAAAAAACAAGAGCTTTCAAAGAAAGGTTTAATTGGCTTTACAAAAGAATTGGTGGACGACAATGTTTCTGAATGTTTTTTCTATGATTCAAGGACTGATAAAAAACTAAAAGATGTGTTTGCAGTTGTCTATCATGGGAGCTTATACTTTGGTGTCGCAGCAATATTGACAAACCGAAATAAAACGGATCGCGCGCAAACTTCTGATTTTCCTAACAGCTTTGTAAAAGTTTTATTTGGCGGCGACAATTATATTTACACTGAAGTTCCTTTGGCAAATGCTTGGGCAAAAGGACTTGCTTATAATGCAGGTGTTGCCGGCAGTATTATGGCGGGAACATTAAATACCGGAAAAGGCATTGTGTGGGACTATAAAAACCAGGAATTTAATATTTTCAAAAACTGTCAGGATTATAATGACTTCATCAAAGACAAGCTTCCAGATGGTGTTCAAAAATGCCCTAAGCAACAACCTGATAATAACGAAGTGAGAAGAGCAATAGATATTATAAAATAGAACCATGAAAAAAATCATTTTCTAACGATAGATAAATCATATGATTTGGCATAATTATTAATAATAATTTCTGATAAATTATCTTACTATGAAAAATGCAGCATTGATTGGATTAAAAGAAGCCGATTGCAAGAACATCTCAGAAAAACTAAACATCCTTTTAGCCAACTATTCCGTTTTCTATCAAAACACAAGAGGTTCTCATTGGAATATCAAAGGTGAGCAATTCTTTACCCTCCACCCGAAATTCGAGGAACTATACAATAGCTTGGTTTTGAAAATAGATGAGATCGCTGAAAGGATCTTGACACTAGGAGCAACTCCTGCACATAACTATTCAGATTACTTGCAAGTTTCTACTATCGAAGAAAGCAAAGAAGTGAGCGATGGCAATAAAAGTGTTGAAATTATTTTGAATTCCTTCAAAGTAGTCATCGGGCTTCAGAGGGAACTTCTAGATATTACAGAAGAAGCGGGGGACGAGGGAACCAATTCTCAAATGAGTGACTACATCACGGAACAGGAAAAAGAAGTTTGGATGTACAATTCTTATCTAGGCAAATAACTTCAAACTTAACATAAATCCAGCTGAGCAAGCTGGATTTTTTCATTCATATATATAAAGATATTCGGTGACGTTTTTATTGAGGTCAAACTTTTTCAAATTTTGTTTCAATATCACGGCTTCTTTTTTGTTAAAAGCATACCAGACCACTCTATTTTGTGCTGTTCCCAAATTATTTTCGATTTTCCAAGAAGCTACAGGAATCCAACTTTCGGGAACATGATCAGGATACCAATCTGGATAAATTACAGCTATTTTGTAATTATTCTTAGAAATATAATGTGTTAAAAAAACGTAGAACCTCTTATTAATTTCAGTTTCGTCCAGCCCTTTATTCTCGATGTAAAATCTTGCAACATCTGTAGAACCCAAGCCTACAATATCCAACAATTGGACATTTCCAAAATAAGCAATCGCTCCGATATCATTGGCAACTATTTTTTGCCCTTTGTAAAATCTGTTAAGTAATCTTCCCATTTCTACTTGCTGTTCCTCCACATTTTTAGAAGAAACTTTCACAACGGGATGAGAATATACAAAACGATAAGCACCAACTAAACAAAACCCTCCAAAAAACACAATAAACATCAGGCTTTCAACACTCTTCTCCTGAGTTTTAATTTTTCTAAAATATCCGGCCACAACCGGAACCATGAGCATGACAAGCATAATCATGAGATAATTCTCATATCTATATCTGATAAGTGCAAAAACACTTTGCAAAAGAATGGTCCCAACGATAATGAAAAGCAGATAGTCTTTTTTGAAAAGACCTTTAAGCTTTTGACTTTTAAATTGCCCATAAAGATAAATACCCATACATACAAATGGGAAAAGAAAAAGCTTGTAAAAAGAAACATTGAATAAAATTCCTTTTTTGAAAATTGTCCAAACACTCTTCAGAATATTACCTTCTGGATAACTTCCTTTGATGATCACAGAATTAGGAAAGAAAAAACCTCCTTCCCGGATAGAAATCAACCCGAAAATGACAATCGGTAAAAAACCAACCACTAAAACCAAAATTGTTTCATTGATTTTTTTATTGATCAATAATACCATTCCGAGACAAGAAATAAAAAACATACTCTCAAAACGAACCAAAGCCAATAATACAATTATCAACAATAACTTCACAAAATCAGGTCTCTTAAAATCTGAATCGAAATTCTTTTTGACAAAATAGATGGCCATCACAGACAATAGCATATGAATCGTTTGCTCCATTCCCAAAATCACCATGACACATAATAGAGACACGGGCAGAAAAAGGAATAATCCCAATCTCAACTCATTCTCGGAATAAAAGTCTTTGAAATATCTATAAATCCAATAAGTTGTAAAATATCCTGCAACTATATTCAATACCAACGGGTAATAAACATTCTCACCAAAAAGCTTGATCAATGAGCTTAATAATAAAGTATAAAGAATGGAAGAAGACGCACTGTCGAAACTGTTAAAATTGATAGACCAAAATCCAGATTCACCAAACTTTTTGGCAATCGCCATGTGGATGTACGCATCATCTATCGGATAAATGAACTGAGTTCCTGACAGTTGAAAATAGGCATAAAAAAAATAGAATCCTGTGACTACAGTGAATAATAGAATATAGTAAATCAGATATTTTCTCATAAAAATCAATTCCAAAAGCGAAAATAATCATTAAATTTTTAAAAAAAACATTAACTAATTCGATTATCGATTATATTTGCGTTTTAATTTTACACAGATTTGAAAAAAGCTCTATTCTTTTTATTGATTTCCAATTTCTTATTTTCACAATGGAGCATCTCCAATGCTGAGAGAAGCGCACTTGTAAGCATATACAATGCAACAGATGGCGACAACTGGAACAGAACCTGGGACCTGGAAAACGACCCTAGAAATTGGTTTGGCGTTTCCGTAGTGAATGGAACAGTCAGCGAGCTGAATCTGAATGGCAACGCCCTAAAAGGCACGTTCCCGGCTTACATAACATCGCTGACACATCTTAAAAAATTAGACCTCAGCAACAATCAGCTTTCCGGAGAAGTTCCAATGGGAATTTCTTCCTTGAGTTCATTGACCAAATTGGACATCAGCAACAACAGACTCTCCGGCAATCCTGCCAATTCTCTAAACGGACTTTTCAATGTAGAAGACCTGGCTTTGGGTGGAAATATTTTTACAATTCCAGACGCCAACGGATTATTACAAAGTTTTAATAACATCAAAATTCTGAATATCGCCGATCTTGGTCTGACTGGTATTCCTGCAAAGATCACCACTTTTGCAAATCTTGAAACATTGATTTTGGATAACAATCCAATTCCAGCCAATGCTTTTGCCAATATTGCAGGACATCCAAAATTGACCAATCTTTCACTTTCAGGATTACAATTAGCTCAGATTCCAACTCAGGTTTCACAGCTGGCACAACTTTTAACTTTAGATTTGAGCCACAATAGCCTGACCGAGCAGAACGCGTCCGGACTTTCCACGCTCACCAACTTGGAATGGCTCTCTCTGGAAAGCAATCAATTAGCACAAATCCCTACCCAGATCGCACAGTTACAGAAATTAAAAACGCTTAACCTAGGCAGAAATAACATTAGCGGAGGATTTGCAAGCATTACAAATTTGTCCAATCTTCAGCAATTATTCTTGAACAACAATTTGATTTCCGGAAATTTCCCATCAGCTTTGTTAGGAATGTCCAGATTGATGATGCTTAATCTAAACAGCAATCAGCTTTCCGGCGAATTACCAGACCAACTGCCGGCCATCACACACATCAGCAACAACCGTTTTTCCAAAAACGACCTGTCCAATTACATAGAAGATTTTGCAGAACAGACAGACTTTAACTATTCGCCACAACGCTATGATTCCGCCAAAGAAGTATTAGGCATTATCGGGCAATCGGCAAAACTGGATCAATCTCTTTCTGGGAATGGTTACACTTTCACTTGGTTTAAAAATTTGGATCGAAAGACCAGCACAACAACTGCGGATTTGACTTTCAACAATGTAGAAGAATCAGATTACGCCACTTACACAGCCGAAGCTTATACCTATTCTGTATTAAACAATTCTGTAGTTTTTGACCTGTCACTTTTCAGAGAGCCAATTTCTCTTGTAAAAGTTCTCGGCACTGTAGAATCAAGCAAATATTTTAATATTTACCCAAATCCGACTTCTGATTATCTTAATATCGTAAGTTCAAAATATGACATCCAAAAAGTTCATATTTATGACCTGAGTGGTAAACAGATGCTTTCGGAAACCCAATCAAGGATTGATGTTACGAAACTTCCAAGCGGCGTTTATATGCTGATCATCAAAACACAGGAAGGCAACAAAAACTTCAAGTTCATCAAACAATAATTTTTTTTCAGGAGCTTGATCCCGCTTTCCACTGCTACTCCTCGCGCCATCGCATTTTCCAACGCATGCTGTGGGGTATCCGTTGCAATCGGGGCTATTGGTTTTCGTTTCCAGTTAAAAAATTCCAAAAAAAAATCGAAGCTTTCGTTTTTGCCTCCAATTACTCAACTTCCATCTCCCATCTCATTGCCATTTCCCAAAAAATATTATCTTTGGAAACATCGATTTTAAGAAATGGAAAACCAAAAATATACACCTACAAACAAAGTAAGAATTGTAACCGCAGCTTCGTTATTCGACGGTCACGATGCAGCGATTAATATTATGCGCCGGGTGATTCAGGGAACAGGCTGCGAAGTCATTCACCTTGGCCACGACAAATCTGCAGAGGAAGTTGTAAACACAGCCATCCAGGAAGATGCAAACGCGATTGCCCTGACTTCTTATCAAGGCGGCCACAACGAATATTTTAAATACATCTACGACCTTTTAAGAGAGAAAAACTCTCCCCAGATCAAGATTTTTGGGGGCGGTGGCGGCGTCATTCTACCTGAGGAAATCGAAGACATCATGTCTTACGGAATCGACAGAATTTATTCTCCAGACGACGGTCGTGAGCTTGGTTTACAGGGAATGATAGATGATTTGGTAAAAAAATCAGATTTCGCAACCGGAAAAGATGTAACTGTTGCAGATATAGATAACATCAGTTTTGAAAATTCTACCAGCATTGCTAAAATCATTTCCGCCGTAGAAAACTTTTCAGAAGAAAAACCAGATCTGGTAAAAGCCATTGACGAAAAATCTAAAAATCTAAATATTCCAATCATCGGTATCACAGGTACAGGTGGAGCGGGAAAATCTTCCTTAACTGACGAATTGGTAAGACGCTTCCTTCGTTCAAATCCGGGTAAAAAGATTGCTATCATCTCGATCGACCCTTCAAAAAAGAAAACCGGAGGTGCACTTTTGGGAGACAGAATTCGCATGAATGCCATCAATGATCCGAGAGTTTATATGCGTTCGATGGCGACGAGAGAAAACAACGTTTCTGTTTCTCCGTTTATTCATTCAGCTTTGAATGTGTTGAAACTGGCTCATCCTGATGTTATTATTCTGGAAACTTCAGGTATCGGACAATCTGGTTCAGAAGTTTCTGACTTTGCAGATGTTTCAATGTACGTGATGACGCCTGAATATGGAGCTTCAACACAATTGGAAAAAATCGATATGCTGGACTATGCAGACTTGGTTGCCTTAAATAAATCTGACAAACGTGGTGCGCTTGATGCACTACAAGCCGTAAGAAAACAGTTCCAAAGAAACCATTTGCTGTGGGAAAGTCCGTTGGATGACATGCCAGTTTATGCTACGAAAGCATCTCAGTTCAATGACCACGGAACGACCGATTTATACAATAGATTGATTGAAAAAGTTAATGCTGAATATTCCGATTTAAATCTAAAAGGTTTTGTAGAACAGGAAGTTTCTGAAGATATCACCATCATTCCTCCGAAAAGAGTACGTTACCTTTCTGAAATCGTTGAAAACAATAGAATTTACGATGTCAATGTTGAAAAACAAGCCGAATTAGCAAGAAAAATGTATCATATTGAAGGAGTGAAAAAGTTCCTTTCTCATGAAACTTTAGATACTGAATATCAAAAAGCCGAAAAAGACCTTCAACAGGAAAACATTGACTTCCTGAAAAATTGGAATGACACGAAAGAAGCTTTCAAAGCTGAGTTTTACTCTTATTTCGTTCGTGGAAAAGAAATTAAGGTGGAGACCTCAACAGAATCTTTATCCCATTTAAAAATTCCGAAAATATCTTTACCAAAATATACGGATTGGGGCGATTTGATCAAATGGAAAGGTCAGGAAAATCTTCCGGGAGGATTTCCTTACACAGCGGGAATTTATCCTTTTAAAAGAACGGGAGAAGACCCTACGAGGATGTTCGCCGGAGAAGGCGGCCCCGAAAGAACCAACAGAAGATTCCACTACGTTTCTGCGGAAATGGATGCAAAACGTCTGTCAACAGCATTTGACTCGGTGACTTTGTACGGACAGGACCCTGCTCTACCACCGGATATTTATGGTAAAATCGGAAATGCGGGCGTTTCTATCGCCACTTTGGATGATGCAAAAAAATTGTATTCCGGATTTGATCTGGTGAATGCAATGACTTCGGTTTCGATGACCATCAACGGACCTGCGCCGATGTTGCTGGCTTTCTTTATGAACGCTGCGATTGATCAGAATGTTGAAAAATATATTGCTGAACACAAATTGGAAGCGAATGTTGAAAAAGCTTTAAAAGCAAAATTCGACGACAAAGGCTTGGAAAGACCAAAATATAACGGCGAATTACCTCCTTCCAATAATGGTTTAGGTTTAAAACTATTAGGAATCACAGGTGATGAAGTTATTCCTGCTGAAGCTTACGCCGAAATTAAAGCTAAAACAATCGCGACCGTTCGTGGAACTGTTCAGGCTGATATTTTAAAAGAAGACCAGGCTCAGAATACTTGTATTTTCTCTACTGAATTTGCCCTGAGATTAATGGGTGACGTTCAGGAATATTTCATCACAGAAAAAGTGAGAAACTTCTACTCTGTTTCTATTTCAGGATATCACATTGCAGAAGCGGGCGCAAATCCGGTTTCTCAGTTGGCATTTACGCTGGCAAATGGTTTCACGTATGTTGAATATTATTTGTCAAGAGGAATGGACATTAATGATTTTGCGCCAAACTTATCGTTCTTCTTCTCCAACGGCATCGACCCTGAATATTCAGTGATTGGGCGTGTCGCAAGAAGAATCTGGGCAAAAGCAATGAAGCTGAAATACGGTGCAGACGAAAGAAGCCAGATGTTGAAATATCACATTCAAACTTCAGGTCGTTCACTTCACGCTCAAGAGATTGATTTTAATGACATTAGAACAACTCTTCAAGCTCTTTATGCGATTTATGATAATTGTAATTCTCTTCACACCAATGCTTATGACGAAGCAATTACAACTCCAACTGAGCAGTCTGTGAGAAGAGCAATGGCGATCCAGCTGATCATCAATAAAGAACTTGGATTGGCGAAAAACGAAAATCCATTACAAGGTTCATTTATTATTGAAGAACTGACAGATTTAGTTGAAGAAGCTGTTTATGCAGAATTCGACAGAATTACAGAAAGAGGTGGTGTTCTAGGCGCCATGGAAACAATGTACCAACGTTCAAAAATCCAGGAAGAATCGATGCATTACGAATGGCTGAAGCACACGGGAGAATATCCGATCATCGGAGTAAATACTTTCTTAGGAAAAGATGGTTCGCCGACGGTTCGTCCGGGAGAAGTTATCCGTTCGACCGAGGAGGAAAAGCAGGTTCAGATCGAAACGCTTCACAATTTCCAGAAATCTAATGAAGATAAATCCGAAGCCGCCTTAAAAACATTACAATACGCTGCCATCAATCAACAGAATCTATTTAATGTGATGATGGATGCTGTGAAATATTGTTCGCTTGGACAGATCACCAATGCTTTGTTTGAAGTGGGTGGGAAATACCGAAGAAATATGTAGGCGAAGGTCGCTACCAATTATTTAAAAATCAAACCTTAAGGACTTTTCTTGAGGTTTTTTTGTAATTTTGTAACAAAAGCTTATTTACTATGAAAAATTTTTATTTTCTGAGTTTATTAATTTTCGGAATTTTTACTTATGCTCAAGAAACCTCTTTAAATTTAAAAACACTACATCAAGTTAACACTTACAATGGTGGCGAGGTTTTCAAAACAGTTTTTGATGATAATCAGAATAATATTACAGTTGGATATGCTAATGGTGAGTTTAGTTTAGGAAACGAGAATATTTCTACGGCCAATACAAATAGTTTATTTGTTCTAAAGTCCGATAATCAAGTTGGGCAAAAAATCTGGCTTAAAACAATTGCTCCGAGTAGCAAAGGAAGTATCGAGCCATATTTAGTTTATTCCAAAAATAACCAAACTTATATTGTTTTTAATTTCAAAGGTTCTGTAACACTTAATAATTCAACTTATAACTCAATCGAAAAAGATTGGGTTATAATGAAGATGGATGACAATGGAAATGTGCTTTGGTCTAACAGTGTTGAACCAATGACATTAAAAAAATATTTTGATGTAAGCATCCAAAATGGAAATGCTTTTTTTCTTATTAATAATAAAATTTTCAGATTCAATGATGTGACGGGAGAATTGATTTCTTCTTTTTACAATTCTGATTTTACCTTAACCTCTTTGGAAGTTAAAGACCAAAATCTATATTTCGCTGGGAACTCATATATTGGAGGTAACATTGGAAATGAAATTCTTACGAAAGGTGCAGCATTTGTGTTAAAATCAGATTTAGATTTCAATGTAAATGCATCATTACAATTTTATGAAAACTCTCTATCTATTACAAGTACAAACTCTATAGTTGATTTGGAATTCCTATCGGACGGAAGTTTAAGTTTTGTAGGATTAAGTTCAAAAAAGATTAAGGCTTTTGGAGAAAATGGATTAGTGTCAGATTGTAGTTATAATATGAATGAGGATACATCTAATCTATATGCGGGAAGAATCTCAGCTGAGTTAACAGATATGCATTGGTTTGCTGGCAACAGAATATTTCAATCAATTCCTTTTCATCATGTAAAACTCTATCAACTTCCAAATCAAAATTTACATTTATATTATTCTTTAACTATTAATATTTCTACTGAGATTAAGTTCTTTAATACAAACCATATTGAAAGTTCAAATGGTTCAATTCTTTTAAAGTATGATAAAAATGGACAACCCTCAGATTCTTACTATAATTTTTATGGTATAAAAAATGCAAACTTTGATTTTAAATTACTAAATGATAAAGCTTTCTTGAGTGATGTAAAAAACAATGAATTAGTCGTTTATGAAAGAGGGCAATTTTACACTTCTAATAATTTCACGAAAAATGTTAATAGTAAAAAAGGAGCAATATCTTCAAATTCTTTTAAAGCTATGTCGGATGGAAGTTTTTATAGTGGAGTAACTATAAAAGATAATGTTCCCAATTATTTTGGAAAAGACATTACTAATCCAATCGATAATTCTTATTCACAAATATTTTCTAAAATTTCTACGAATGGAAACTTAGAGTGGTCTTCAGGCTTTACGGGAGTTAAAACATACAATTCTGATTTGTATGGCCTAAATTATTTTTCAGCAATAACAGATGATGGTAAATTAACTACAATTACAAAATGTGATATAACCAACAATTGCTATTTATATAGTAATAACACTTACGAGTTTTTACCTAATTCTAATGGAAAAACTCTTATTACAAATTTTAACAATCAAGGCTCTACTGATTGGATGAAGACGATTTCTGGAGTAATAGATATATTATCTGTTTATGAACATAAAGGAGATTTTTATGTTACAGGGTTTTCTGAGGGAACTTTCACTTTGGATAATGTAAATTACAATGTTCCGGACTATAATTATACAATAGTGTTTATTAAAATATCAAAATTTGGTGAAATTAGCTTTGTAAAATTGTTTCCTGACACATTCGTTCTAAATCCTATTTTATTATCCTTTGATGAAAATGATAATATATATGCATTTATTGAGCCTTATGGGACTTTTTATGAAACAGACCAATATAAATTTGGAAATATTAGCATCCCTTCCAATTCTCAAAAATTGGATTATTTAATGTTGAAACTAGACAATAGTGGGATTCCAATATCTGGCAAAAATTTTTATGAAAATCTTCCTGACAATTACGGGAATGGCTGGTTATCTGACATTAAATATAATGGGACAGATTTTATAGGTTATGGAGTTACCTATACTAATACAGACAATACTTATTATGGTTTTGATGGCCAGATTCATACCATTCCAAATGGTGTAAATAATGTCTTCAATTTCACTACTAAAATTTCTAAAGAAGGAAATGTTACTTGGCAAACTGGCATTTTTTCTAAAACTTTCAATTATTCTAAAATTAGTTTGGATGTAGACTCAAATATTTATGTTCAAGGTTATTGGAAAGATAAACTTAATATTCAAAATAAGGAATACCCATTATCATCAAAATATTTATCCGTTAATATTTTAAAATTTAGCAATTCTGGGGATTTAAAGTATGCAAAAGAAATCTATGAAACTCCAACCATTGAACAGAATTACAATCAAATAGGAATGACTAATTTAGATATAAATCCTCTTCCAAATGGTAAAATTGTAATAGCTGGTAATACAGCTAGTAATAACATTTTAAATGGTAACATTAATAACTTAAATGGAGACAATTATTATATTGCTGTTTTAGAAGAAGAAGTTCTTAAAACTGACGAAGTCAATAAAACAATTATTAATATCTACCCCAACCCCTCTTCAGACTTCATCAATATCAATACAAAAGAAAAAATCAACAATATTGAAATTTATGATTCCTCTGGAAGAAAGGTAACATCAGAATTAAATTCAAATAATCAAATTAATATTAGAAAACTCACCAATGGAGTTTATTATATCAGAATAAAAACTGATAAAAATAATCTGACATCTAAATTCATCAAAAAATAAAAGAATGAATGAATTATTGCTCTCTTGACAAATTATCAATATTTTGTTTGAAGTGGGTGGTAAGTAGAGAAGGAATATGTAGGCGAAGGTCTCCAACCAATTATTTAAAATCAACCTCAAGAATTTTCTTTGAGGTTTTTTTGTATTTTTATTTCTGAAAAAACACATAAGAATGAAACAACAATTTCAAATAAAAGAACCTTGCAATGCTGGTCAGAAGAATATGAGTGAGATTGCTGGCGGAAGTTTTTGTGACCTCTGTTCAAAAAAAGTGTACGACCTCAGCCATAAACCTGACGAAGAAATTAAAATATTACTAGACTCAAACGAATCTATTTGTGGAAAAATACAGGTTTCAAGATTGTATCAACAAGAAGAAACTTCTAAAGTAAATTATAACTTCTTTCATTTTCCTTTCCGAAAATTTGCAAGCGGAATTTTTCTAACGGCGATGTTTTCTTCAAATATTAATGCTCAAAAATTAGAAAGTGACAGTTTGCAGCATCAACTTATAGGTGAAATCGTGTATGCTCCAAAACGTTTAGACCTTGACGAAAATGATTATTATCAATCAAAAACGAAAGAGATCAAGTTTACTTTTAATGAAAATTTCGACATTAAAAATCAACCATTTTTAAGCATACTTACTTTAAAAAAAAAATATCCCGTAAGTTCTTATTCTCAAACTGTTGATTTCCCTGAAGATGGGATTGGATTTAAGAATCTGGTCGTTATAGAAAAGGATAAAAATCAATTTTATACTTTCATCAGCAAAAAACAAATCAAGGAAAACCCTACAGTAAAAGTTAATATTGAAAAAGCAAAAAAAGTGGAATTCCGGTCTAAAAACAGAACACTATATTTTATTGATGGAGAATTGATTTCCAAAGAAGAATACGAATCCCGCAAAAAAGACAATACTTTAGAGTCTTATTTTCTATCAGAAATATTTGCCAGAGAAATTTTGGGAAATGAATATGAATGTGAAGATGGCATAATCTTGTCTTATAGTAATTAGCTCGGAAATTCTCCAATATAAATCCAACGGTTTACTTTTTGATTAGAACAAAATTCAAAACAGAAATAAACTATATGAAACTAAAATCTCCCGAACCATTCTGGCTCGTCAAAGACGGCATCAAACATTCTTATCCCTCGCTCAGAGAAAATATTGATACCGAAATCCTCATCATCGGTGGCGGAATCACAGGTTCTCTCCTCGCCCATCAAATGATGAAAGACGGTTACAAAACTGTTTTGGTTGACCGCAGAGAAATCGGGAACGGAAGTACAAGTGCCACGACCTCTATGTTGCAATATGAGATTGATGTCCCTCTTTTTGAACTATCAAAAATGATTGGGCGAAAAGGCGCTGAAAAAGCGTATTGGGCTTGCTATGATTCGATTGACGATTTACAGAAAATCTCAAAAGAAGTGAAATCGGATTGTGGTTTCAAGAAAAAACAATCGTTGTATTTTGCGGCGTTCAAAAAAGATGTGCCGGATCTGAAGAAGGAATTCGAAGCTAGAAAATCAGCTAAGTTTCCTGTAAAATGGCTTTCAGCAGATGAAATCAAAAAGAAATTCAAAATTGACAATTCTTTCGGCGGAATCCTTTCCGAACAAGGCGGCAGCATCGATGCGTTTTGTCTGGCGCACGATATTCTTCATTTTAATCATAAAAAAGGCTTGCAGGTTTTTGATAAAACCGACATCATTAATTTTGATTATAAGAAAAACGGAGTCACCGCAACAACCGATTATGGTAATACCATCAAAGCTAAAAAAGTAATTTTCTGCAACGGTTTCGAAAGTACAGAGATCATTAAAGACAAATTTGTAAACTTACTTTCAACATATGCGATTGTTGGAGAACAAAATGAAATAAACCACAAAGAACTGAATGAGTTATTGGTTTGGAATACCGCCGAACCTTATATCTATATGCGAACAACAGACGACAATCGGATTTTGATTGGTGGTGGAGATGAAGAATTTATCAATGCCAATAAACGAGATGCTGTGCTTCACGAAAAGGAACAAAAACTGGTTAAAAAACTCGATAAATATCTTCCTGAAAATGATTTTCGAACCGATTTTGTCTGGGCAGGAACCTTCGGAGAAACCAAAGATGGACTACCTTACATCGGGAAACATCCTGATTTCCCGAGTGCTTATTTTGTTTTGGGATTTGGAGGAAACGGGATTACATTTTCGGTGATAGGAATGGAAATGGCTTCTACTTTTCTTAAAGGTAAAAAGCACGAATTGACCGAATATTTCAGATTCCGAAGATAACTGTCTTATATCAATTTGAGATTTCATTTTTTATTATAAATTTGAAATAAACTTAAACAAATGAAATCACTATTTACAATTCTTTCTTTAATCATATTTTCTTCCTTCATCAATGCTCAGGATAAAGGTTTTGACCAGAAGTTAGCTGATTCTCTCGGAGCTGACCAATATGGAATGAAATCTTATTATTTAGTTATTCTTAAAAAAGGAAAAGCTGAAATCAGCGATAAAACCAAAAAATCAGAATTGATGAAGGGTCATATGGAAAACATCAACAAACTGGCAAAAGACGGAAAGCTGATCGTCGCAGGACCAATGCTGGAGAAAAATCAAAATGACTACAGCGGGATTTTTATTTTGGATGCGAAAACAAAAGAAGAGGCTGAAAGTTTAGTTTTGACAGACCCTTCTGTAAAATCCGGAATTTTTGATGTTGAAATTTATAAATGGTATGGTTCTGCCGCACTCCCACTCTATTTGAAATCTCACAATAAAGTTACCAAAGTTCATTTTTAGAAATTCTCCAAACCACAAAAACCACTATAAAATAGTGGCTGTTGAAAAATTAATTTCTATGGATTTTGATTTGATTTTTTTCTGTTGCGTTGATGATTTTTGAGATGTCATCTGCTGTAAATTTCCCTTTGACGTCTACGAAAATCGTTTCATCTTTATCACCTTTAACTGTGATAATCATTCGCTTGATGATGTCATCGGTTTGCTTTGCATTTAAGCTGATAAGGTTTCCTTCCTGTTTTAAAGACATCCATTCTTCGTAATTATTACTATTTAGATATTTTTGAAACTCAGTTTTAATCGGCGTTGTAGAACTCTCGACAATCAGAACTTTCACATCACTGATTTTCTTGATAAGATTTATCACATCCTGACTTTCACCATCTTCTTTCAAAGCTTGTTTCACATAAGATTTGGCCAGGAAAGTCGGAACGTTGATGCTTACAAAAGTCGAATTATTTTTAAATCCAGGGTTATCAAAAAAATCGGTGTGAACTTTATTTTGAGAAACCATACAAGACTGAAGAAAGAAACCGACAATCGTCAAAATAATAAGGTATAAAAATCGTAGCATAATGTTAGTTTTAGTTGATTGGTGAGATGCTTGCGCCCGTCACTTCCTGGGCAGATTTGGTCACTTTGGAAGGATTTCCTTTGTATTGGATAGACGATGCAGAACTTGCGCTCGCTGTGATGCTCTCCGTCGTATTGATTTTCACACTAGAGCCGGAAGACGCTTCTACGACTGCAGTTTTCATCACGAAATCTCCTGCAGAAACAGAACTTCCACTGCTTGCGCTAATGGCGCCGGAATCTGCTTTTCCTGATAACTTCAAAGAACTTCCGCTGTTTGCTTCCAAAGCCAGAGATTTGGTTTCAAGATTCATTTTTACGCTGGAGCCAGATTCTATTTCCAAAGCCGTATTGGTAGAGACCTTGAAAGTCCCCGAAACCAATGAACCTGAGTTACAACTCGCCGCAAAAGTGGTTTCTATGATTGGATTCACAGCTTTGAAAGATGCACCGGATTTGGTCGTCAATCTTGATAATTTTGGTCCGGAAACCGTTACTTTCAAGTTATTGATATTAAGATTTCTCACACCTTTGTTTCTGATGAAGATTTTCAAAATCCCATTCTCCACTTCTGTAATAACATATTGCTGTTTGTCTGGTTCCACATTTACCGTCACACTTTGCTTGTTGCTTTGCGTAAAATCTACAGAAACACCTGTCGAAACTTCGATGCCATTGAAAGCGGGAACATTTCTTTCATTTCCGAGATTGGACGCACCAGAATTATTGGTAGTGGTAAAACTTGTTGTTCCTGAACCATCGGTTATGGTATGAGTTGAAGTATTTGTTTTAGAAAAAGTAGATGAATTAATAGTTTTTGCAGGATTAATAGAAGTTACATTTTGGGTCTCTTCCATCATTTTGCTCACATCATCCATAGAGATTTTTCCATCGAGCATCATCAGAACAGAACTGTCTTCCGACATAATGTTGAGAATCAAATTATCCATCACATTCGCTGTGATATCCTGAGTCATGAATTTGATTTTCGCATCACGACTGTTCACGGTTACCAACTCTTCATACTTCATATTTTTGAGAGAAGCAGCAATTTCCTTTTCGATTTTCTTTTCGTCTATAAATGAATTATCCGACGTTTTCGATTTTTCCAGAACCAACATTTTCAGTCCATTAACCTTTGCAAGCAGAGGTTGAATTTTCCCCAATTCTTCATTATCGATTTTAAGGTTATTCAACAATTTGAACATTGGTTTTGCAATCTTGATAGAGGTCACACCTTCCGTGTCCTGATATCTATCAAAGAGCTTATTGAGTTCCTCCGTTTGTCCGAAAATATTGGTGGACAGGAGAAATAATACGATTAATAATGATATTTTTTTCATAATGATGTTAATAAATTTGGTGTATGCAATCGCCATTTCATTAGTACTATTTTCAGAAATTTCGTTGATAGCGATTTCATTTTAATTAAAGTTAAAAATTAAGAATCCTGTAAAAATCCAAAGATTGATTTTGGGCAGATTCTGCGTGATTTATGGTTTGGGTAACGTTACTTGCGAAATAATTAAAAGTGTCCTCTGTCACAGCAATCGCTTCCTGCTCGTTGTAGATTGGTTTTCCATTGATGATGACATAATTCGGATTGTAATCCGAATTAGGATTTACTTTATTTTGATTAAGATGATCTTCTATTTGTTTTGGTTGATGATAAGCGAGCTGCGCTTTTGATTCTTGATTTTCAACAACTGGTTTCTTTTCATTTATTTTTTTCTCAGGCTGAACATTTTGGTGCGCTAAAACCGGTTGTTCTGCTGTAACGACTTCTACTTCAGAAGTTTTCGGTGTTTCAACTGGTTTTGGTGTTTTCATATGATTAGCAATTTTAGGTTCAATTTTTTCAGGGTTATTGAACATCCAAAATCCACTGATTCCCATCAATAAAACCAAGCTCGCCGCCATCCAATATTGTGTGTAAGCCTTCTTTTTGGCAATTGGAAGTGCCCCTATTTTTGGTTCTTCTGTCACATTGAGCTTTGCCGGAATGTTCAAAAATTCCTCGAAGCTTATATCTAGTTTTTCCTGTTTCTCTTCTTTTAGAAAAGAAAAATACGGATTGTCACTTTCATTTTTCAGGAACAATTCCTCTTCCGGCGTCAACTCTTCGCCTTCGAAGAATTTAGATTCCCAATCCTTGTATTTGTCGGTTTTCATACGCATAAAGTTTGTTAATTGATTCTTTCACTTTTTGTCTTGCTCTCATCAGGTTGACCCGGACTGCATTTTCCTCCATCTCCATCATTTCCGAGATCTCCGAGATCTCATATTCCTCGACATCTTTCAGGTGAATGACCATTTTTTGCTTCTCGGGCAGTTGGGAGATGAATCCCAGAATCTGCTCTCTCATATTATTGGTTTCTATCTGATAAAGCTCTGAATTGTGTCTCGTCTGGCTTGCAAATCCCAACTTCACGTCGTGGTGTTTCAGGCGGTTCAGGCATTCGTTTTTCACACTTCTCATCGCGAAACTTTTCAGATTCTCCACAACCAAAAGTTCATCTTTCTTTTGCCAGAACTTCATCATCAAATCCATTACCACATCTTCGGCTTCATCTGCGCTCATCAGAAACTTTTTCGCAAAACGATACATCTCATCCTTGAGAATATATACCGATTTTTGAAAGTTGTCTTGAGTCATAGATTCCGTTTAATGTTTTGAGGTTCAAAGTTTTTAGCTTGGAAACCTTATATTTCTTGGTTGTTTAAAAGTAAGACATCTGTAATGTAACAATTATTACATCAAAAATAAAAAAAAGAACTTTAATAACCATTAAAGTTCTGATAATCAATTTATTATTTCATGAAATATTTTTAAGTTTTTCACGTTATTTGGCATTCCGTAAGAATCTCGATTTAATATGATGATGATTTATCGCAAAGATTTTCTAAAGCATTCATACTGCAAAGAATCAACAAGTTGATAAAAAGCCAGAACCAAACCTTAAAACATCGATTTAAGATGCTTTGGAACTTTAATCCAAAAACCTTTGCGCGTAATTTCTTTATTATTCACCCGAATTCACATGAGCTGAATCCATTTCTGAAGCGCCTTTCGGATTCATTGTTTTATTAAGTTTTTCCATCTCGAAAGGGAAATTCTCGAACAATCCGGACAACGCCAATGCGGAATAAACTTTTCCAGAATATTTGTTTCCAATGGCAATGATGGTGACTTTCGATTTCAAAAGATGTGCAAAAACGGAATTGGTTCCGTGCCACCAACCGTTGTGATAAGTCAGTTTCTCGCCATTATCGAATTCTTTCATTCGGAAACCTAAACCATAATTGTTGATTCCTTTTTTCTCGTTGCTGTAAGGTTCGAAGATTTTACTTGCCAATTCTGGTTTTAAAAAATCTTTGGAAAACAATGCGACGGAAAAATTGAGCAAATCTCTAGGCGTTGTATAAACATTTTTGTCGCCGTAGATCAAATCTAACTTGTCCAAAGGATACAATCTGTAACCGCTGAAGAAGGATTGCGAAGCTGTCGGAATATCTTTTTTCTGGAAAATGTAGGAGTGATTCATCTTCAAAGGTTTGAAAAGAATCTCCTGCATCGCTTCCGGAAAAGGTGTTGCAGTGACTTTTTCTACAATAAGGGCCAAAAGTGCAAAATTGGTGTTGCAATACATAAATCCCGTGTTGGACATTCTCGCCAAAGCTGGGTTGTATTTGATAAGCATATCCAAAACGTCCTGGTTCGTGAGGAATTCTTTCTTCAATTCTTCGGGTGCCGGTTTTATGCCCTGATCAAAGTGTTCGTATTTCGGAAGCCCGCTTCTCTGAGACAGCAAACTGAAAACGGTGATATCTTTATATGGAAATTTCGGGAAAAATTTGGTCAGGTCATCTTCCATGTTCAGTTTTCCGGCTTCCACCAATTTCAGAACGACCATGGCTGTCATCGTCTTGCTAACCGAAGCTACATGAAGTGGCGTGTTGGCATCAATTGGCATTTGCTTGCCTTCTTTTCCAAATCCTCTGTACTTTTCAAAGATGATTTTATCGCCTTTAGCAACCAGAACTCCACCACTTAGGTCGCCTTGCTCCCAAACTTTTTGGTAATAATTATTGATAACCGGTAAAACTGAAGTTTGATTTTCCAGCGTAGATTCTGCAGATGTGAAGACTTTTGATAAATCGACGTTGCTGTAGTTGGGAAGTTTGGAGTTATAAATTTCTTCTGTCGTTTCTGTTTCTTTTTTACAAGAAACCATTGATAAAACCACTAAAACCGATGAGATAATTTTTCTAAAATCCATTCTAATCCAAACTTCGTTAAGGCTCGCAAGTTAACATAAAATGAAAACTTGACCGAATGGAATTATCTTAAGAAATGTTAAAAATAATTGAAAGATAAATTAATTACGATTTGAAATCAGCAAGAATTTTATCAACAATCACTTGTGCGAGTTTTTCTTTACTTTGATGCGTCCAACCTCCAATATGTGGCGTAACAATCACCTTTTCAGAATCTAATAAATATTTCAAATCTAAATTTTCTGTTTCAAGATTCTCAAAAGATGACTTTTCGTATTCCAAAACATCCAGACAAGCGCCTAAAACCTTACCCGATTCAATTGATTCTACTAAGGCTTTAGTTTTTAAATTTTTTCCTCGAGCAGTATTCACGAAATAGAAATTCTTTTCCATTTTTGAAATAAATTCTTCATCAACCAAATAATTGGTCTGATCCGTCAAAGGAATATGAAGACTTAGAATATCAGCTTTTTTCTGAAGTTCTTCCAGAGAAACCTGCGTTGCAAATTCATCGGAAAGATTCGGTAAAATATCGTAAAAAATAACCTCAACGCCAAAACCGGAAAGTCTTTTTGCCGTCGCTTTTCCCATATTTCCGTAACCGATGATTGCGAAAGTTTTCCCGAGCAATTCGTCGCCACGGTTTTCTTCACGTTTCCAGATTCCGTTTTTGACTTCGTTGGAAGCGATGAATAACCTGTTCATGAGAATCAACAACATTCCCACCACGTGTTCCGCCACAGAATCTCTATTTCCTTCCGGAGAATTAATCAATTTAATTCCTAAATTATCTGCAGTTTCAATATCGATATTCTCCATTCCCGCTCCTACTCTCGCAATGAATTTGAGATGAGAAGCTTTGGTCAGAAAATTTTTGTCTAATGGAATTCTACTTCGGATAATGATTCCGTCATAATCTTGAATCTTTTCCAAAACCTCATCGTAAGTTGAAGAATGGTCTTCCTCAACTACAAAACCTTTTGCAGTCAATTGTTCAGAAATAAGTGGATGATTTTTATCGAGTTGAAGGATTTTCATTGGGCAGGTATTAGAGATAAGGTCTAAGGTTTTAGTTTAAAAATATCACAAAAAAACGAGCTAATAAAAGCTCGTGTAATTTATTGTTCTGTTCCCAAAAACAATTTTTTGAGTTCCACAGAATCTGTTGGTTTCATTCTTCCGGAAAGGATTAACGATAATTCTTTTCTTCGTAAAGCAGCATCGAAACGAATGATTTCCAATTCTGTTTCCGGCTCCAGTTGAGGAATTGGAATCGGGCGATTGAACTCATCTACTGCAACGAAAGTATAAATACCTTCGTTGGTTTGGATTTTCGTCTGATTGATCGGGTCATCCAACCAAACATCCACATAGATTTCCATAGACGTCCCGAAGGCTCTGGAAACTTTGGACTCCAAAACCACAATCCCACCTTCGGGAATCGGATGATTGAAAGAAACGTGATTTACAGAAGCAGTTACCACTCTTCTTTCGCAATGTCTGGTTGCAGAGATAGAAGCTGCGCGATCCATTCTTGACAATAATTCGCCTCCGAAAAGATTTCTTAATGAATTGGTTTCGTTGGGCAAGACGATGTTCGTCATTACCGTAAGGCTATCTATTGGTTTTTTGGATTTTTGCATTCGTTGTTGGTTTTATACTATCTATTTTGATTGAATCTTGTTTTGGAACCGTCACCACTTTCTTTGGTTCAGGTTTTTTGACAATCTGCTTGGTCGGAATTTTTGATGATCTTCCAAATATCAAATCTTGATTTCCGAGAAAAATCAGTGCTGCTGTTCCAATAACAATAACGCTTAGGAATGTCCAAAGGACACTTTTGTTGAAACTGTAATTCTCCGAAACATTTTTCTTGGACTTCAAAGTTTTAAGCTGTTGCAAATTGATCTCTTCGAAACCATAAACATCAGAATCATCTGTTATCTTAACAACTTTGCCATCTTCCAACTGATATTGTCCTAGATTTTCCAAACTTATAAAATTATCAGATTTTAATTTTTGAAACCAATTAGTGATTTCGTTTTTCAAATCAGCCTGGACAACAAAAAGATCAGTTTCTGTCTCTTCTGCTATATATTTGGCTAAATGATCATCAAAAAGCGAATCATTGTATTGAAAATCAACGGATTCTTTCGGAGGAATAATAATCGAATTTTCCGCATCAATTTTCGCAGACTCCTTCGTCAATTGGAAAACTCCAAACCCAGGAACTTCTGCCTTATTATGCTTCAGAAGATATTGATATAAAAGATATTCAAAATTCATCGCCACAAAATTACATAATTTTTGATGTTAAAGAAAATATAAAAGGTTGCTTTTACGGCAACCTTTTGATTTGATATGAATTATTGAAAATTAGTATGAAAACTTCACAACTTCTGAAGTATTGTTGCCAGAAATCCTAACCAGATACAAACCTTTCTGATTAAGATTTAGTTCGATCGGGTTTCCGTTTGCATTTACTTTTAAGGTTTTGATTACTTTCCCACCGAAATCATAGACCGTGAGATCTAGGTTTCCTTTTGCAGCAGTAAACAATTTGCCAGCTGCCACTTGAGATTTTGCTTTTCCGTTGGATTCTGAAACCGCCAAGGTCGTCAATGTTGTTGGTCCTTCTAAATCTCTATCACCGGATTGAAAATCTGCTCCATTTGATTTGTTTTTGAAAACGATTCCAATTCTTTGCACTACTGTTCCTGAGGCCATTGTACTATTTGAACCTGTGAAAAGTTTCGAATTCAAATTAACCGTTCCAACATAAGCACCTTCTGAATCACTCCAAGTCATTGTTGTATTTGAGTTGGTCCAAGCATCATCAAAATTACCTTGATCGTTGTCTCCATCTGTTTGTGAAGACCAAACATGGATGTAGAATGTTGGTTGGCTTTGTGGGTCATAGAAACTCCAGTCACCAGTTTTCCCGTAAGTCAGATTGTAAACACCGTTTGATACGGTATAAGTAAGTTGCCCGAAAGCTGTGGCACTTGCTAATAACGCAAGTGACAGAAAATAAATTTTTCTCATAAATGTTAATTTTTAAGGTCTATATAAATTAATCCAAATACCCCTCACAAAAGTAATATGAACTAAATGTAAATCTAACATTAATTTTAATTCAGTCAAGAAAAAAATAACATATAGACCTTAAAAATAATTAACATCCTGATAATCAGAATTAAAAATTTAATCTAACTTGATAGAAACACCAAACATGAAGTTAATTCCCGCTTGTGAAAAATAATATGGACCACCATAAATGTATCCATTGTTTACATATTTGGTATTTGTGAAATTATTCAACAAAAATCTTAAAACAACTTCATTTTTTTTGATTGGCAATTTATAAGACACATTGAGATCTGGAACAAAATAAGAATCCAACTCATTTTCTTTATCACCAGAATTATCCAGATACTGTTTGCCTACATATTGAGCCGTAACTCCCAAGTTAAAATCCTTGAACGGAGAGTAAGTAAGATTTCCATTGGCAATTACATTTGGCGAAAAAGAAATATCGGTTTTCCCATAGTTGATCAAACCATCTTCCGCTTCCGATATAAACTCTTTATTTTTATTGGAGCTAAAGGTTGTGTTTGCTGACAGTTGTAGCTTTTCTGAAATTTTTGCCAATATCCCCAATTCAATTCCCGACCTGAAACTTTTACCACTATTGGTTCTGATAAATTCTCCAATATTATTGATCTGCCCATTCAGTACCAATTGGTTTTCATAATACATATAATAGGCATTTGCCGTGAAGGCTACTTTCCCAAATTGTTGTTCCCAACCTGCCTCAAAATCGTGAAGCGTTTCTGGTTTCACATCAGGATTTGCAAAAAGATCATCGCGGCTTGGTTCCCGATGCGCATTGGCATAAGAAAGGAATATTTTTCCATTTTCTACATTATAATTGATTCCCGCTTTTGGATTGAAGAAAGTCCATTTTCTATTCAAATCCAAACCTTCGTCATCGCCTTGTTGCAAAATTTTTGTGTCGTAATCAATATTTCTGAGCTGAAGATCTCCAAAGAATTCGAACTGATCTAATTTATAAATCGCTTTAGCAAAACCGGAGACTTCATTTTTCAAAGAACGGTTTCTGTAATATTCGAACTCATTAATTTGAGGAATAAAAACACTTGTTACATTCCCAAAATGCCATCCATAATATTGATTGACAACCGCTCCGATATTCAAATCAAGATTGCCTAATTTTCCGTACAAAGTAGAGATCACACCATAGAAATCATTATCTAACCATTTTTTTCGGATAAAATCTGAGGTTTTGATTTCTGTTCCGTTATCTATGATATTAGGCAAATTATATTTGGAGAATTTTGCCCCTTGTTTGTAATTTTCATAATAACCTTTTCCTTTGGTATAATGTGCTGTAGTTTCTAATTTCCAATTATCTGAAAATCTTTGATTCCATAATAGTTGATAATGATTCTGCCTATAATTATCGGTCTCATTATTATAAAAATCTACTATGTTTTCCCAATTAGCATCATAGATCGCTCCCGAAGAGTTGAATTTCGGATTCGTTTCCCAAGTCGCCTTATCCACACCATTCCAGGCCTGATAAGTTTTCTCTTTTCCTCCGAAAGCCAAGAACCTCAACTCCGTATTTTTCTCTTGAAACAAAGCTGAAAAATTATAGGAATGAAGATTGGAAGACGCTCTGTCGATATAACCATCCGAATGGATGTGCGCGTATCTTCCCATCACAGACAATCTATTTTTCCAAAATTTTCCCGAATTAACTTCCGCAGAATATTTGTATGTATTGAAAGAACCATAAGAATCATCCGTTCTCACAGAAAATGTTTCCGATGGATCCCGGGAAATAACGTTCACGCTGGCTCCGAAAGCAGACACACCATTAGACGATGTTCCAACGCCACGCTGAATCACGATTTGCGACGCTGAACTTGTTAAATCCGGAACATTCACAAAAAAAGTTCCTTGCGACTCCGAATCATTGTACGGAACACCATTCAACATGACATTAATACTTGTTCCGGCAGCGCCTCGGATTCTCAGTCCCGTATAGCCAACTCCATTTCCAGCATCAGAAGTAGAGATCACAGACATTTGATTTTTCAGGAGAATGGGTAGATCTTGTCCTAAATTTTTGTCTGCCAATTCTTTTTCAACATTGATGATTGATTTTGCAACTGGCGTTCTTTTGGTAAATTCTACAGCCTGAATATTTGTAACATTTACAGAATCTGTAGTTTGAGAAAAATAAAATGGAGCAACGAACACTCCTAAAAAAATAAATCCTTTCATTCTTTTAAATTTAATTGTTAAAATTTATAGGAATAAAAGGGGCGACTATGGGTTATAAACGATAATTGATATTTGATAAATGATTTTTTATAACGTTATTATTGATCAATTATCTTTTATCATTCATCCTTTATAATGAATGTTTCCCTAAACAGCATTATCTGTTCTAGGTTCATTGGGTATAATCTCAGCTTGTTACAGCACCCCTTAAATTTCTGACTGCGAAATTACATTATTTTTAATTAATATGCATTATTTACCTGTTTTAATTATTTTAAATCCATTTTGTATGGTTTGCAACTATTATGCTTAATTCATTAATAGAGAAAAAGGATAAAAAAATACGGAAAATAAATCTTCCGTATTGACTATAAAATAGTTTTAAGCAAATTATTCCATCTTTTCTTCACTAGATTCTGATCTGCAAAATTTAGATTCGAATCTTTGCTTCCACATTTCCTTGAATTTTTCTCGTTCTTCTTCGCTTCCGCAAAAATTGGTTTCAAATTTTTGTTTCCAGTTTTCTCTCATATTCTCTGGTCTCCCGAAGTTATTTCGATTTTTGAATTTCTCTTTGGCATTAGCCAATCCTCCAAATAATATTTTTGATATAAGTAAAATCCCTAATGACTGCCAATAACTAATCACTTTCACGCCTAAAACATCTGGCAAAACCATATTCCAAAGCCATTGGAAAAACCAAATAAACAATCCAATTGCTGCAATAATGCAAGGGAATGCCAACCAAAATTTCTTTTTATTTTTGTTCATTTCTTTAATATTAATCTTTCAAATCATCATAAAGTCTTCTCAAACTTTTGCGCAGATGTTTCACTGCGTAAGATTTTCTGCTGATAATTGTTTTTATGTTTTCGCCCTCTTCGTCCGCAATCTCCTGCAAAGTTTTATCTTCCAATTCATTTTGAACATAAACTTTCCTTTGTTTTTCCGGAAGTTCATCCAACGCTTTCATCAACTCTTGCCAAAACAAGTCTTTAAACATCGCAATCTCAGGATTATTGCTATCATCTGCCAAAAGAATATCTTTCACATTCAGTTCGCCATCTTCGTCTTGGTAGACAAAATCTTCCAGGGATTCTGTTTTCTTTTTCCTATAACTGTCGATGATTTTATTTCGAGTCACCGAATATAACCAAGCACCGACATTTTCCAACTCGTTCAAATTGGTCAATCGGCTGGTTTGAAACCAAACTTCCTGTAGAATATCTTCTGCATCTTCCGTCTTTGCCACTTTAGAATTGATAAAGCGCAAGAGTTGGGAGCCGTAATTTTTCACGACTTCCGTAATAGATACAGATTTTGTTTCGGCCATTGGCTGTAAAGATAGCGAGTCCATACGAATAAGACGGCGCGGATTTTTTTTTACTTTAAAATTTTATCAAAATTACTTCAATCTCAATAAAAAACCAGATTTGTAAGTTTCCCCGATTGGGATCTCTTTTCCTGAACTTAAAAAGACATTCTTAATATCAATTTTCTCTATTTTCTCTAGATTAAGAATAAAAGATTTATGAACTCTGGCGAAATTTTCGGGTAATTGATTTTCAAGAGATTTCAATGTATCAAGAACAATATATTCCTGATTTTCAGTTTTGATGTTCACGTAATCTTTAATACTTTCTATAAATAGAATTTCATCAAAATTGATTTTATGTTGCTGTCCGGAAGATTTGACAAAAAAATAAGAGTTTTCTTTGGTTTCATTGACTGTAAATCTTTCCAAAGCTTTTTGCGTGCTTTTTTCGAATCTGTTGAAAGAAATTGGTTTCAGCAGATAATCGATAACGTTGTGTTCATAGCCTTCCAGCGCATATTCTGAGTAAGCTGTTGTGAGAATATATTTCAGTTTGTTGCCCACTATCTTCATAAAATTGATTCCGGAAAGTTCGGGCATTTGAATATCGAGGAAAATCAAATCTGCTTTATTATTTTTAATAAATTCCATCGCCTCAATTGGATCTTCTGTGGAAAAAACCAGCTCCAGAAAAGGAATTTTCTCCATATAACTTCCAAGCAAAGAGACTGCGAGCGGTTCATCATCTACAATGATGCATTTTATTTTATCCATTTCTCAAATCAATCTTCAAATCTACGGTAAAATCGGTTTCAGTTTCAGTAATATTAAGTTCGTGTTGGTTTGGATAGAGGATTTCCATTCGTTTTTTTACATTCCCGATTCCAATTCCTGAAACAGAATCTTTTGATTTCGATTTCTTAAAATTATGAAGATGAAACTGAAGTCTTTGATTCTCGTCAGAAATTGTCAAAGTAAAACCTTTTCCGCCAAAATCGCCGTGTTTGAAGGCATTCTCTACAAACGGAACCAAAAGCATTGGCGAAATATTCAGATTCGGAAAATTTATTTTTTTGTTGATGATGAGTAATTCTGGATTTTTGATTCTGAGTTTTTCCAGCTCTATCAAACTTTCCAAATACCCGATTTCTTTTTCCAACGGAATAAAATCTTTCTCCAAATCCTTCGTGCTGTATCTTAATAATTGGCTTAATTCTTCAATCGCAGGCAAAGCTTTTTCGGAGTTTTGATAGACCAAAGAATAGATATTATTGAGTGTATTAAAAATAAAATGTGGATTGATTTGCGTCTTCAAAGCCTGAATTTTCGCTTCATTTCTTTCCTGCTTCAATTTTTGTCTTTCGTTTTCTATCACTCCGAATTTTTCCAGCAACCACACTATTCCAGCGATAAAGACATTGATACAACCATAATAAATATTGTCAAAAAAGTAGTAAGGCAAAGTCGTTCCCTGATTGTAATTTCTAAATCCAAAAGTGACTGGCAGCAAAACTTCTTCCATCAAATATCTGACTGTCGCAAAGCAGAGAATCGACAGAAAAAAAGAAAGAATAACCGTATAAACTTTCTCTTGCCGGAAAACTTTTGGAATGATGACCAGATAACAAATATAAAATGTGATAATCCCTGCGAGGAAAAAGGTAATTCTCAAAACCGTACTCTGCAAAGTGTACTCCCTGTCGAAGAAATATAAAGGTGTAATCACAGTTCCAAAAAAATTGAGACTCCAATAGATGATTTGAAGCCAGATGATTTGTTTCTTTTTCATCGTAGTTCTTTGTTATTAATGATAATTGGTTTTGAAGAAGAATAATGCAAATGTATAGAAACCGAATCGGGATTTTGATTCTCCAATATCAATCGGCTCTTTTTTGGCAACCTGTATTGGAATTTTGAGTTTGCGATGATTGTTTTAGGCATATTAAGTTCCGAAACTAAATGTACCGTTTCGTTTGAAAGATTTTTAATTTCTAAAGTTGCAGGCGCTTTTAACTTTTGTATGACAATGCTGTCTCCCGAAGCAATTGTCATTGTTTTCCAGACATCTACTCGATGTGTTCCAATGCAGGACGTTATTGATGCTAAAATCAAAATGAGAGTTACTTTTTTCATATTCCAAAAATAGGAACAGCAAAGACATCCAGAGCATCAAATTCTATGAACACCTGTTTTTTACCGATGAAAATGTTTTGGTCGGATTAAAATTGGGTCAAATCTAAACGCTATTTCAAAAAATTTAGTTTGAAAATACTTTTGTACCAAGAAATTAAACAATCCGAAATTATGAAACTAAAATATCTATTCATCGCAACTTTATTTTCAACACCAACTTTTGCTCAAACTCAAAAAGACAGTCTGAAGGAAATTGAACAAGTTAATCTATTAGTCAAGAAAAAACTTTTGGAGAGAAAAGCTGACAGATTAATTTTCAATGTAGATGCGTCCATCGCTTCGCAAGGTATGGATGCGGGAGAAACTCTAGCGAATGTTCCAATGCTAAAAGTAGATGAAAATATGGGAACGATTTCTATCACAGGAAAAAGCAGTGTGAATGTTATGATTAATGGAAAAATGCTGAATCTTTCCGGAACTGCACTTTTGAATTACCTTAAATCTATCCGTTCAGAAAATATTTCAAAAATAGAAGTGATCACAACGCCGCCTTCTAAATATGAAGCTCAGGGAAACAGCGGACTCATCAATATTATTCTAAAGAAAAACCCAAATCTTGGTTTCAGTGGAAATATCAGCACAGGTTTGACGCAGAGAACTTATTTCAATGGAACAACCAACGGAACTTTGAATTATCAAACCGAAAAATTAAGTTTAAGTTTAAAAACCAGTTATATCGATGGCGCAAAACGTTCTAATGAAAGGTATAACATCCTTGGAGAATCCCAGAACTATAGTGAATCTACACGAAAAGATATGTGGCAAGATTGGACTCCGAGTTTGAATGCGTCTTATAAAATCAATAAAAACTCAGAAGTTGGGATTGAGTATATCTTCGGACACGAAAAATCAGGAATGGATATTCTCAACACCACAAGAAACACCGGTTCTGATTTAAAAGAAACCAATCTGATCACAAATACCTTCCACAGAGAAAAATCGCCGACGCATACTGTCAGTACTTATTATGATCTGAAGCTGGATTCGTTGGGTAAAAAATTGAGTTTTGCAGGTAATTTCTATAAAAACAATAATGATACTGAAGTTAATTTCTCGACGTTAACGCTTCCTGAAAATACCGTTCAAGATGTGAAAACTTTGTCAAAAATCACACCTCAGATTTTCTCTGTTCAAGGCGATTTGGAACTTCCTTTTTCATTTGGTACAATTGAAACCGGGGTTAAATTCAATCAATTTAGAAATTCTGCGGATTTGAAATATCTTGATTGGAAAAATAATCAATATGTCATTGACGATGAGAAAAGCAGCACATTCAATTATCGAGAAGAGAATTATGCGATTTACGGAAGTTTCGCGAAAAATTTTGGAGAACATTGGGAAACAAAAGCCGGAGTCCGATATGAAAATACGGTTGTAACAAGTTCTGTGAATAATTTCTCTTATGGACAATGGTTTCCTTCTGCTTATATTTCTTATAAAGAAGATAAAAACGTCCTCAGTTTGTCCTATTCCAGAAGAATCAACAGACCAAGTATGAGCAATCTGAATCCGTTCCGCTGGTATGAAAACCCATATTCCTATTCTTCCGGAAACCCTTTGCTGAAGCCTTCTTACATCAATAATTATGAATTAGGTTACACTTATAACAACAAGTTTTCAACCAGTGTTTATTATCTTAGATTGACTAATGCGTTTGGGCAAGTAGGATATTTGGATGGGATTTCTCAGACCGGAGATTATCTTAATTATTATAACAATAATTTTTATGGAGCCAATGTTTCTTACACAGATACTTTTTTCAAATTCTGGGAAGCGACTATCTCTGCAAACGCATCTTATCAGAACTCAGAAGTTTTCAATATGAATGCTGAAACATCTAACGGAACCTCAGTAAGTTATTCTATCAACAATACATTCACCTTAAATAAAACAAAAACGGTTGCTCTGTTCCTAAACTACGACCAAAGTTTACCTTACAAAAACGTGAATTCTTATTTCCATAATTTCTCCAATCTGAATTCCGGAATCAAGGTTTCTCTAATGGAAAAGCAACTTCAAATCAATGCAACTGTGACCAATATTTTTGCTCAGAGATGGAGAGGAGATAAGTATTTTAATGACAACAGCCAGCATTTTAACAACTATTGGGATGGCAGAAGTTTCCGTTTGAGCGTGAATTATACTTTCGGAAATAAGAAAAAGCAAATCAACAAAAAGCAGATTAATTTCGAAGAAAAAGATAGAGCCAACTAAAAATTTGTAACAAAACAGCAGATTGGAAGTCTAATCTATTACAAACTAAACTATGAAATTAAAATCGATTCTTCCCATCTCAGCTTTATTTCTAAGTCAAATCTACTTTGCTCAGGAAACTGAAAAAAAAGAAACAGACAACAAGGAAAAACAAATTGAAGCGGTAACGATTACCAAAACTAAAAAAGCCGTTGAACAAAAAGCAGACAGAACAATTTATGATTTTTCTGAACAACCTCACCTTAATTCTGGTAATACTTTAGAAGGATTACAAAAAATCCCTGGTTTGGTGGTTTCTGAAACAGTTGGAATGGTTTATCAAGGAAAGGCTCTGGATGTTTATATGGACGGAAGACCTTTGAATATCTACAGTACGCAATTAACAGCCTATCTGGAAGGACTTCCTGCAAACAGCATCGAAAAAATTGAAATCATTACACAGCCTGGCGCCGAATTTCCTGCAACTTCCGGAGGTGCGATCATCAATATCGTTACCAGCAGAAATGCGAAATCATATCTATCCGCGACTTATGCAGGAGGCTATCGTTTTAGCAATTATGAGCATTTCAGAAGTAAATTCAATAATAGTTTAACGCTCAATTCAAAAAATAAATGGTTTGGCTGGCAGTTAAATGTTGGACAGTCTTACAATGAAAGCGAAACCAAATCTACTATTGATGAGATTTCCAGATTGTACAATGATAATTACAACCGTAATCAATATTTGAGAAGTGCTTTTACATTTGATGTTGGAGAAGACCGTTTGTTGTTGAATTATAATCTAACTTTCGGTTCATCGGACCGGTATGTTGACGGTTATTCTTTGTTCGGGGGAAAAGAATCAACTAGTAAAGACAAAACCGACCAAAGTAATACCCGAAACGAAATCACGGCAACTTATCAGAAAAAATTTGATGATAAAAACAAAAAATTAGAATTCAAAGGGTCTTACACCAACTTCAATAATGATTTTGGACAAGCTGGTCAGGATATTTCACCGATACTTTCGGAAATGAAAAACATTCTGAATAACGGTTCAAACCAGAATGTGTACAACTTGAGAGTAGATTATTCTCAGCCCATTAAAGTTTTAGATGAAGGAAAGCTCAGCTTGGGTGCCTATTATGACCAATTGGAATTTTCTGCAGAAACTTTTAATATCGAAAACTTAGATTACAAAAGCAAAACTACTGCATTCTATTCTGAAGCCAGCACAACAAAAGGAAAAATGGATTTTGTTCTCGGTCTTCGTGGAGAATATTACAATATCAACGGAACCAGCCTAAATCTAGACAACGGAAATTATGATAATTTGAGGTCGTTTGAAAAATTCAAACTGTTTCCAAATGCGAGTGTGCAATACAATATTATTCCAAAAATAGCTTCCTTTAATATTAATTACAACAAGAAAATCACGTTGCCTAACGTTGCTAATCTAAACCCAAACAACAATAGATACGGCAATGACAACATCGAGTTTTCTGGAAACCCCAATCTTCAGCCAACTATTTTTGATAATTTCGAAATTAAGTTAAGCGCTTTGAATTATGCTTTCGTTGGATATAATTTTACCAACGCAAAAAATCAGGTAGTACAAAAAGTGTCCAGGACTGGAGACGTGATTTCTCAAACCAGCGATAATATCGACCGTATGAAAACGCACAATTTCAATGTTGGATTCCCAATTCCGTTCGCTGTTTTCAATACGCCATTCAAAGAGATAATGAAAATGGATATGAATCCTGACAAAGTAAGTTTTATCTTTCTATATGGATCATATCAATTACAGCAAATAGATGAAATAATTGATCCAAAAGGTTATTGGACCTATAATGTGACGGGACAATTTATTTTGCCATTTAGTGTGAAATTTATCGCCAATTATACTTACCTGACCAAAGGGAACAGTGACTTTTTCTACCCGAACAAATCATTCTATAACACATTAAATTTATCATTGTCTAGGAAATTTAATAATGACAGAATGACACTTACATTGTTTGCCAATGACATTTTCAATACCAATGAAACGAACCTGAGAACAATCAATGCAATTCCTAATGTGTTCATTCGCAACAAAAATGACACGAGAAACTTTGGACTTTCATTCAATTATAAAATTCCGACAAAAAACAAGTTGGCAAAAGTAGATCCAAACCTTATCAACAATAATAATTCAGATTCCAATAATGGTGGAGTTTTGAATCAAGGACAATAAAAAGTAAAAGGGGTATTCAATTTTTTTGAATACCTTTTTATTTTGGCAACTCTGGAGCTCGCATTTTGTACTGAAAACTATGAAGGGTATTAATGAATGCTTCCAGATCTTTTAATTCCTGCTTATCCAAATTCAGTTTTACCAGCATATCGGATTTCTTTGGAAAAAGTGGGCTTTCGGGTTTTCGTTTCTCTGTTGGCATTCCTGCATTATACATATTCAGAATACCACTGATGTGCGGGAAAAGCCCGTTGTGCATATATGGTTTTGTTTCGGACACTTCTCGTAAAGTTGGTGTTTTGAATTTACCAACATCTTCATTCTTTTTGGTAATGTTATAAAGACCCAGATCCTCATATTCTCTTCCAAAATAGGTAAGGCCAACATTATGGAATTTCTGATCGGAAAAATAAGGTGTGTTGTGACAATTGATGCAATTCGCTTTTGTTCGGAAGAGATGAAGTCCATTGATCTCGGAATCCGTCAACTCATCTTTTTTTCCCTTCACAAATTTATCAAATCTCGACTGTGGGCTTACAATGGTCCTTTCAAAAGTAGCTATGGCTTTTGTGATTCGGTCTTCGGTTATTTTTTTATCACCAAAAGCTTTTTCGAAAAATTCTCTATAACCTTTTATTTTTGCAATGCGTTTGACTGCCAAACGGGAATGCATATTCATCTCGATTGGATTTTCAATTGGTGCTTTTGCCTGTTGTTCTAGATTTTTTGCCCTGCCATCCCAAAAAAGTGCTTTTGCATATACAATATTGACAATTGTCGGCGCATTACGTGTTCCCTGCTGGCGATCATGACCAAAGGAAACCCGTCTCCCATCTGACCAGAATATCTCTGGATCATGACAAGTCACACATGCGATCTGCCCTGATTTTGATAACCGTGGATCAAAAAATAACCGTTTGCCTAATTCGGCCTTGTCTTCAGAGTAAGGATTATCTTCCGGAAACTGGGGCTTTTGTAAAACTCCAATGTCCTGAAATCCTTCTTTTGCCTCATCAAACAAATGTGGCTCCGGCCAAAGTTCCTGCTTTCCACTGCCGTACAGATCTCTCAATTCTTCTGGAGTGTATGCTTTTTGGACTGTTTTGAAATCTACAAAAGAGTAGATCACACTTAAAATCAGAGATCCAACAAAGATTTTATTCATCTTTAATAATAGAAATTTATCCCAAAGCTATAATAGCTATTTTTATCAGTATTGTAAATAGATTTATCGATGTTTTCACTATTCTTCACAAAGAACATCTGATTCCCGGAAACAAACATCTCATATCTTACTTTTTTGATGTCCAGCAAATATTTTAGTTTCAAACCCAAAGAGAATCTGGAAGAAGAATCATAAAAGTAATCCGGCATCACGATATTCTTTACAAATACATTTTCCTTTGTACTCTGATAAGGCAAATAGATAAGCTCTGAATCCAATGGCAAATATAGACCTTGTCTTATATCAAATGCCACTTTTTGGTTATGATTTATCCTATATTGCTTTTCTACTCCGATCTGATAATTTAAAAAAGATAATTTTTTTTGCAAAACAACGGAAATGTCTTTGATGTCCTGGTCGCCATATTTCGCATCAAAATAGAATCTTAATAATTCTCCTTTGTCATTATATTTTGAAAGAACATTTCTGAAATTGGTCTCAAAATTATAGACACGGTAAGAAGTATTGTAATCAACATAATTATAATTCTGGTCTTTCTGGTCTTTCACATCCAAGGCAGAAGTGAGGTTCCATTTTCCAAAATTCCCCATGTATCTTGCATAGATATTGTGCCGTTCTGTTTTCAACCCAGAAAGCATGATAGACATTCTGAAATAATTAAGTTGATTGTTCTCGTCTCGTCTTTGCTCGCTATATAAATATTTTATCCTATCTATATAGTAATCATTGGTATAACCGATTATGAAATGATGGTTGAAATTCGAGAACTGATATTCTGCACCGTAAGAAGTTCCGTCAAAATTGTATTCCGAACTTGCATATCCATCGTTGTAATAATAATTACCATAACCTCTGTTAAAGCGGATATAGGTTTCGTAATAACTGGGAGCATTAAGCTCAGAGACTGAGTAAGCAATGCTGGATTCTTTTTTACGATTAAAGTAATTCATTTTCAGAAATAATCCATGATTTCTGAATTTGTAGCCCAATTTTCCTCCAACATCGTATCGGAAATTTCCAATCTCAGGTCTAGGGTCAGAGTTTGCATAAGCTTTTAGAAACCCTCCGTTGACATTAGCTGTAAAAAACAGGTTTTTAATTGGCTGATATGCAAGATTACCTCCGATCTGATAATTCTGTTTCATCCAGTCAGACTTTCTCGGTACATAATAATATGAAGGATTGCTGATATAATTTTGGTCAGTTGTTCTCTCATCTGTCAGAATAAAGGCAACATTCTTTTCATCCTCACGGCTAACATCCAAATTACCCGATAATATAACTTTCGGGGAAAGCTGGAAAACACCTTTCGAAGCAAATCCGAATTTTGTGATTTTCTCAGGAGCCTGAACTCTTTTAAAGTTAAGGTCTGTATGCTGTAAATAGAGATAAGTATCTGTAAAGTCAAATGGTTTGAAAAAATTGACTTCGGGATTGGCAATTCTTATATCTTTCTCGAGTTGGCTGATACCGATGCTGTCATTATGCATTATCTGCGCATTGACAATATTATTAAATACAAGAAAGCAAAGGCAAAATGTAACTTTTGCCTTTGCTGAATTTTTATTTGTTCTAAGCTTAGTGAGTAGCATATGCTTTTGGGTTCGCCTTGATGGTAACAAAATCATTGGTAGAATTATTAGTATCTTCTAATATCACTCTTCCGCTGATCGTTGTTTTTGTTTTTCTGATTACTGCATAAGATGTATAATCTGCATAAGCTTCTCCAGCTTCATTTTTGATGTAAGCTCTACCAGCATCGATGTCATTCGGAAGGTCTTTTGGAGCAGTTAAAGCTTTGCTTGTCGTATCTACGCCATCCATGATGATATTTTTAGGAATCCTTACAAACGTATTTCCTGTCAAAGCTTTTGGACTTGGAACTTTAGGGAAAGAGCTTACCAAAGCATCTGTAGCATCTTTGAATATCACGATTGCTGGTCTAGATGTTACATTTAGTAACCAATCTTTTGAGACACCACTCCAAGTTTTGATTTCCATATCCTTCACAGCAGGATTTTGGATATCGTATAAGTATGGAGATTCTCCGTTGGCAACTGCCCAATCACCCAAATATGTTTCAAATTCAGCGCCACTTAAGTCAACAGTCAAAGATGGGTCCTTGATAGCAACATTTACTCCTGTATTGCTTGTATAAGGTGCTTTATGATTGATACCTGTTTGTGCAATCACAAAACTTTGCCCCGGCTGAATCGGATAATCTTTTCCAGATCCAGGAACTTTTATAATTGAAGATGCATAAACATAATCTGTATTAGCAGAAGAGCCTATACCGTTTCCTGTGGACTGGCTCCAGTCGTATTGTCCATTTGCCAATGTATAAGAAGCTGCGGTATTGGTTGTATTACCTTCCAACAATGCTACATACAATCCGTCTGCGTATAATACTTGATTAGAATTATTATGGATCTCCACAAACTGGTCTCTGAACAATGCCCCATTGGTAGTATCAGAACCTGCATAGTAGTACTGCTTGATGACGAAATCTCCTACTGTTCCGTTTGCCAGTGTTATAGTTGTAGAACCAACATTAATATTGATGCTTACCTTATCTTGAGAGCCATTGAAGCTAATTTCTTGCTGGTTGGTAGAAAGCCCGAATGTTTCAAAATATTCTTGCTGAGTTAGTTTAAGATTTGCCAAAAGACTATATGTCCCAGGTAAAACCTCTGTAAGTTTCAATTCTCCATTAGCATCTGTCTGTCCGGTAATTACATCTCCGGTTGCATCATTTGTAAGAGTTACTGTAGCATCTTTTGCAACCGCACCTCCTACACTTGCATCATATTTAACGGTTACAGTAAACGGGACTGGTTGCAAAGCTGTGGAACTGCCAAAGTCATCATCATCTTTTCGACATCCTGCTATAATTAACAGAACCGACGTTACTAATAATAAAAGTTTTTTGTTCATAGTATAAAATTTAATATTATTTATTTTGATTAGAATTGATAGGACATATTTCCCCCAAATGAAATAGGAGTGAAACTGCTATATCTATATCCGTAAGAATTGTAAACCTTCAGGTTGAACATATTGTTGAGATAAACCGAGATTCTAACTCCACTTAAAAAATCTTTGGATATTCTTAAGTGAAAATTGTGAAAGGTTTTCCCATTAAGATCGAAGTCTGTTCTGCCTTCCGAATCCACATATCCAGTATTAGATGAGAAAGATTTTATGACCGGATTTTCTAGATCCGCTACTGTAACCGTATGTCTTACCAAATTGTTATCCAGATAAGCAACAGGATTTTTATCTCCTTTCCATAATCTAGAATCAACTAAAAAGTGATCGGAATTCACAGAAATGATCAATCCTGCTTTTGGTATGTGATAATCCAAGGACAAACCAGCCCTGGAAACCTTTGATATAGTTTCATAAGGTTTAAATATCCCGTATGCAATTGTCTCATTCTCTATCGTAGCCTTAGAAAAAGTTTCATTGGTTCTGTTGCTTTTTGTTTCAACATAAGTTCCTTTTACTCCAATAGACAGATTAAGGCTTTCTATTTTTTTGAAGGCAAGAATCATTTCCAAACCTTTATCACGGGATTCATATGCGTTACTTTGAGTCGAAACCACATGTCTCAATTTTTCTGAGCCTGTAATGATGAAGGTCGGAGCCTCTATGCCATTTGTATGTATTTCAACCTTGGATTTATCCAATTCTATGATATTCATTTTCGTTGTGAAGCCATCGAACAAAATATTATCATATCCTGTAAGAGCCAAATTGGCAAATGGAAGTTTCCAATCCAATCCCAACTCTGAACGCCAGCTTTTTGAAGGCTTCAAGTCTACATTATTAGCAGGAATCACTATGGTTTGAACAATCGCTACCGAGTATACTCCCGGCAATCGATAATCTCCCAACAATAGGTCTAGATATCTCGGTCCTGTATAAACTTGATTAAGAGACGGTGCTTTTGTGGCTAAACCAATACCGCCACGCAACAAAACATTTTTAATCTTATAAGAAGTATTTATTCTCGGAGAAACAACGGAATAACCATTTTGTAAGTCATATCTAGCTCCGATATTCAGTTTAAGAAGATTTTTGTTATTAAATTTTTTAGTGATATTATCCTGAAGATAAATAGCGAACTGGTTCATCGAAATATTCTGCAGAGAGAAATCAAAATCCCTGGTCCCATTGTTCGCACTATTACTGGAAGATAAGGTGGCAAATTGCCCAACAGTACCATATCTGCCTTTCCCAAAATTATCGCTTAAACGATAGTTTATCCCTAAAACCAAATTATGTATCCATTCATTTCTGGTTTTCAGTACTGTATTGGCATCTATATCGGCAAAAATATTAATGGGTTTGCCATCAACATTATTAATGTTAAAATATTGGGGATTTGTATAGCTCGCATAGTAAACACTATTTTCCAATGCTGTCCCATAAGGCACTCCTTGTGTATTGAGAAAGTTCCTTCTTTGTGAAAATTGCTCACCATAGGTTATTCCTATATTAGAATTAATGGTTTTAATTAATTTGGAATGATCAAAATTATAATTGGTATTATTTGTCAGGGCAATGGTTTTATTTTCTGATTTGATATATATACCATGATATTCATCTTCTCCCTGCTGTCCTTCATTCAAATCTTTTGTGAGATTAATCCCTAATTTGTTCCTCAAGCTTTTCTGATTATTCATCGTGCTCCACAACAAGCCTATTGTATAACGCTCATATGTAACATCAGAGAATCTTGGATCACTTTTAGAATTCAAATAGTTTATTGAGGCGTTAATCGCATCACCATTTTTATTCAAACCAAAGCCCTTGCTGGCCCCCAATTGATAAGTACCTTCTACAATAGAGGCCTGTAATTGCAATGGCCTTTTACCTGTCTTTGTTTCTACTTTGATCAATCCGGAAGTAAGATCTCCATATTTCGCATCGGGAATCCCTGCTATTACCTCAATTTTTTCTATATCCTCTGTAGGAATTTGTCTCAGATCTGTGCCATAATTTGGCTGAGCAGATGATACATTCCCCTTACCTGTGTCAAAATCAAATCCTTGTGTAAAAGGATTACTAAATGCTGGAGTGTAACTCTGCATATTAGAATTATTGCTGATAACAACATCATTTACCATGATTTGTGTACCAAAAGTTTTATTCCCAAAATCCTGATCCATGGGGTTCAGAATCGTTCCCGTTGATCCCGCTGCCATAGATTGAGCATTCGCACTTCTCAGCACAATATTCTTCATCTCCGTATTATTCAGAGGTTGAACATACTGTCCGGGAAGCTGCTGAAGAACGTCCCCCAAAGAAAAAGACTGATTCTTCTGAAGCGCCTCTTCTTTGATCTCTATAGAAGAGAAATTATTTTTTTTTGCTGTAAGCTGAACTTCCGGAATCCTTATTGTGGCTGGAAATATCCTTATAACTATATTATTATTGGAGCTTTCGTTTATGCTAATAGATTCATCAATCCAACCGGATTTAAAAAATGTCAGTTTTGCGCCCTTTTCTGATACTATTGCGAACTGTCCTTTTGCATCAGAGATCGTCCATAAACCTGTAGCCTCATCACTGATCTTGACATTAGACACAACAGCATCGTTCCGCCCATCAACAACAGTTCCTGAAATTTTTTGTGAATAGAGAAGAGTTATATTGAAAAATATTAATAAGAAAAGTACAGATACCTTCATAAAAATTTTTAGAGGGCAAATCTAATTATATTTATTCTAAATAAGAATAGTGAAAAACGTGATATAAATCATTTTTATGATTCACAAGATTTCCAGACAGCATCATTTTGTGTGACTGGCGCTATGATTTCTAATATTCTTTAAGAACAATCCCAGTTTTTAATGGAGGCGTAATTAATCAATAACAATAAATAGATTCAGCATTTGTTTTTAACAATCTATTGATATTGAGAAAATATGGATTTTGTATTTTTGTAATATATTTCTTATGATGGATATTTACAATGTTGTTATTTGGTCTCGATATGAGAAGGTTTGAATCAAAATTCTGTTTTTCTATTGTTCTGTTTTTTTGCTTTTCTATTATCTATTCTCAAAATAAAGATAAGCTGGACAGTCTGGAAAATCGTCTCAATATTTTAAGAAATACCAATCCAGAGGAAACGATAAAAATTGGAGATTATATTTTAAAATATTCGGTTTCGGACAAGCAAAAATCAAATACATTGGCTCTCATGTCTTTTGCTTATTTTGCCAAAGAAAATACGAAAAAATCTACCGAGTTACTTTTTCAAGCCAAGGAATATGCTGAAAAAACCAATGACCCGGAAATCATTTCCAAAATCTATGGGACGATTGCTCAGATGTATCTCAATATAGATTTCAAGGACAAGGCGGTTCATTATCTGCAGCTGACAATCAATGAAGTCAAAAAAATGCCCGAAGGCAACGACAAATACCGTTTGCAAGGACTTTCTTACATAGAATTGGGCAAAATAAACATGGATGAGAAAAAGTACAGTTCGGCTAATTCGTACTTTAAAAATTCGTTGTCAGAGTTCAATAAAATGAATATTGATGCACCTTATTTCATTAAACGGTCTTACTACAATCTGGGAGATTCTTTTTATAATCTTCAAAAATTGGATTCCGCAAGTTTTTACATCAAGAAATCTTTGGAAATAAAAAAAAATCCCTCTGTTAATGACTATGCTCTTTTCACTCTGTCCAATATTTATACAGAACAGAAGAAATATCAATTGGCAATAGAAACCCTAAAATCTATTTTGGAAAATAAGGCACTCAATGATGACATATTAAAATCAAAGATATATTTGTCTATTTCCAAGAATTATAAAAAGTTGGGAGATTATGAAAACTTCGACTTTTATAATGAGAAACATTTGCAGATCAATAAAGAAATTTCGAATAATAATATCAACACGATCAAGAATGCTGTTAATCTTGAAGAAAAAAAGTTAACTAATGAAATCTCTACAGCCAATAGACAAAACACAACATTGCTTGTTATTTTGTTTGCTGTTTCCGGGATTAGCATTGTTATCTTTTTCTATGTCACTAAAAAAAGACAAAAGCAAAAAAAACAGTATGAGGCAATTATTAAGTCCCTTGAAACTAAATCGGTGATTACGGATGATCTTGGGACTAGAGAAATATCCAAAGATATTACAACCGCTTCGATTCCTGTAGAAGTAGAGCAGGATATCCTGGAAAAACTTATAAAGTTTGAAAAATCTGATAGATTCACCAATCAAAAGCTTAATATTTCCACTTTAGCAGTTCAATTAAAAACTAACACCACTTATCTTTCGCAAGTCATTAATAAATATAAAGGGAAGAATTTTAATGCATATATCAACGAACTTCGAATCAATTACATTTGCGAGAAAATCCACAATAATCCGGAATATCTGAATTACAAGATCAGTTACCTGGGAGAGATCTCAGGATTTGCAACACATAGTGCTTTTGCGAAGGTTTTCAAAAGTGTCACGGGTATTTCGCCATCTATTTTCCTAAGTGAAAGTGCTAAAAATCACCAAAAGCAAAACTTAGCATAAATCAATAATAATCAATCATTTGCAAGCCGTTTTTCACTATCAAAATCATTGATATTGATATATCTTCATTATATAAATAGGATTCCTATCAATACTTTTGGTTCAAATTTTAATTATGAAGAAAATTCTCTTTTATCTCTTTTGTTCAACTTCTTTTATTGTAAATGCACAGAGTAATGAATCCGGATGCCTAACTGCAACCAGTGGACAACAGCCTTATTCTACTTACGATGTTTATTGTAATAATGAATTTCAAAATATTACGACTGTTGCCAGAGCCGGAACCTTTTCCTATGTTCAATTATATTCAGGTCGGACATACACTTTAAAAAGTTCTATTGAAACAGATTTTATAACGATTTCAGATGAGACAGGAACAACAGTTATAAAATCAGGAACTAGTACTGTTGAATATAAACCTACCTCAGATCAAGTTATTAGATTTTATATCCATTCTGATAATCAGTGTGGTAGCTCGACTACTTTTCGAAGAAAAACTATCAAATGTGACCCGGGACCAGACCCAAATGACCCTACCGAATATGTAGAAGCTTGCCTGGATTCGCCGATGGGAAGCAGTGGGATAGATTACACTCCTTTTTGTAGTGGTTTCCCGGAAGTAGCTACTGACTTTGCTTTCACAGGAAGTTTTATTAATATTCAAGTGACTGGAGGTAAAACTTATACTTTCAAAAGCTCTGAAGCCACAGATTTTATAACTATTGGTAATGCATTAGGTAGTAAGGCTATTACGAAAGGGACTGGTGAAGTACAATGGACGGCTGTTGCTGATGGATTGGTTCGTTTTTATATTCACTTGAACGAGGATTGTAGTATTGGAGATATATTTGAGGATCCTCGAATATTGACTGTACAATGCGGTCAGCCAGCCCCTGAATCAGAAGGCTGCTTGGATGCACCTAGAGGGCAATATCCTACAGGAGTGAAAATTCCGACTTGTAATACTACTACAGAAGCTGTTGCTTTTGCAGGACAATCCGGAGAGTATTCCATGATTCAGGTAACAGCAGATATAACTTATACTTTTTCAAGTTCTATTAATACCGATATGATTACAATCGGGAATCAAGAAGGAACACAAGTTTTAGCCTATGGCACTGGTACTTTGGTATGGAAAGCCGATGCTAATCGAGAAGTTAGATTCTATACACATGTTAACAATACTTGTGCGCTGGATGCATTGACAAGAGTTAGAACAATAAAATGTGGAGATCCTTATGTTGCTACAGAACCAAACTTTCCTTGTTTCCAAGGTGATGGTTTACATAGTAATAATTACGAGCAGGGCTATACAATTGATGTAGATACTCCAGTTCTGGCAGACGATTTTGTGGTTTCGGATAACTTTAAAATCAAGCAGATAAGAATGAATGTCTTCGCCAGTGATGCAACACCGAGATTTTCTATCAATATTTTGAAGGACAATAACGATCTTCCTGGTGAAGTGTTACAAACGATTGAAAATATCATTCCTACAGAACAATCAATAATAGGTGAAAAGGGTGGGCGTTTTGTGTATCAAGTAACAATAGATCTTCCGCAAGCAATTACACTTTCTGCAGGAAAATACTGGTTGCAACCTATTGCAAAAGACAATTATTTTGGTGCATTTTGGGAAGTTACTTCAACTGGAAATAATTATTCCACAGCGCATATCAAGCTTCCGAACGAAAATTCTTGGCAAGCGACCAACTATCAAGCTGTATTTTTTGTTGCCGGAGAGTGTGCAACTTTAGCAACTGAAAATATTTCTGAATCCAATTTCTCATTATCGCCTAATCCGGTAAAAGACATTCTGACATTTACCAATTCAGGGAAAATAGAAAATATCAGTATATATAATATTACAGGACAGCTCATTAAAGAACAAAAACCAAACAACGGAAAACTGAATGTTTCTTTCTTGAAAACAGGTGTTTATTTATTGAAAGCCAAATTAGAGTCAGGCAAAACGCAGACATTCAAAATTATAAAAGAATAAAATGATTATGTTATGAAATAAAACGGCATTCAGAAAAATCTGAATGCCGTTTATCTTTAATCCTCACAAGCCTTCCAAACTGCATCATTCTGCGGAACCGGCGCAGCAATCTCAATATTTTCTTTCGTAACTGGATGAATGAACTGTAATTTCCTTGCATGCAGAGAAATTCCACCATCTGGATTAGAACGCGGCGCACCATATTTCAAATCGCCTTTAATTGGAACACCAATTTTTGACAGCTGCGCACGAATCTGATGATGACGACCAGTTTCCAGATCAATTTCCAACAACTGATAATTATCTAAGGTTTTGATCACATTGTAAGTCAATATTGACTCTTTTGCGCCTTCTGTCTCCTTTACAAACACAGTTGCTTTGTTTGTCTTCTCATTTTTTTGAAGGTAATGAACCAGTCTTTGTGATTTTGGAATCATTTCTTTGCTTACAATCGCCCAATATGTTTTTTTGACTTCACGATTTTTTACCATTACGGTCAATCGGGAAAGCGCTTTGGACGTTTTTGCATAAATCACTAAACCTGAAGTTGGCCTATCGATTCTATGAACCAGACCCAAGAAAACGTTTCCAGGTTTTTCATCTCTTTTTTTTATGAAATCTTTGATCAATTCCAACAAAGATAAATCGCCCGTTTTATCGCCCTGAACGAGCTGTCCTGCTTTTTTGTTGATAACGAGAAGATGATTGTCTTCGAAGATGATTTGATCTTCAGAAAAATTTCGGTCCATAATTCTTAATCTCTTTGAATTCTTTGTCTATTGAACACAGAAACAATCACGCCTGTAAAAAGACCAATCGTTTTGATTCTTGCAAACTGAGAATCGAAAGGTAAAAATGAACCCACAATACACAAACCAGCTGCAACATACATCAGATAGACAAACTTTTGATTAAGGAATGCTTGTGCCTGAAAGATGAAACTCAATCCCACAAGAAGATAAAAAAACCTGTGATAAAGCAAGTCTGTGATCTCCGGAGAAAACAAATTGAACCAACCTACCGCAAGGCAGATTAGTGCGAGAATAGATAAAACAGCTTGTATTCTTTGAGAATTTTGCATCATAATTTTAATTTTTAGTTTGCCTAAATAGCCATTTCGGAATCTCGTCCACCACCTCGGCGGAGAGAATATTGTTGTGATATTTGTCTTTATATTCCCAAAGAAAAATTTTGCCTTTGGTTTTCATTTCATCAAAAAACCTGAAGTTGCTCTGAGGAAAATTATCTGTATCCAGACTTCCGTGGACAATCCAAATTGGCATTGTCAGAAGTCCATCCATTTTATCAAATTGTGAAATCCCGGAAACATTGATTGCTCCAGCGAACAAATCTGGTCTTTTGGAAATCGCGTTAGAAGTTGTGGCGCCACCCATGGAGAATCCCATTACGTAGATCCTGTTGGGGTCAATATTTTCATTTATAATTAATGAATCGATTGATTTTAAAACCAAATCCAAATGTTCATTGGACTGAGAAGCTTTTACATGCCGAGTTTCATCAAGATGATAATTGGATGAGCGAACAGGAAATTGAGGCGACAATACATAAGCCTGATAGTTCTCCCGATTTTCCGGAAGCAACCACATCTTGGACAAAACACCCATTTGTGATGTATTGTCTGTTCCAATTGCGCCGGAACCGTGAAACACCAAAATCAAAGGATATTTTTTGGTTTGATTCAAATTTTCAGGCCTTAACAATCGATAATTCACAGTGACTTTTCCATCATCAAATTTTCCAGCTTTGAAGTCTGAATAATCAAGGTTTTTGATTTCCTTAATTCTGACAAGCGATTTCAAGGAATCTTTTTTATCAAATATTTCTGTTTTCTTCCCAAATTTTGTTTGACGACAAACGCAAGAAACAACTGATAGTATTATTATAGCAAATGATAAAAATTTAACGATTTTTGAAATCATTCTGATGGATTTATAATGAAAACCCTTCCAGGTTTTGATATCTGAAAGGGTAATATTCTATTTTGATGCTATCGATTAATAACTTTCCTTATCATTCGGGAAATCAGCACTTTTTACATCTTTTACATATTGCGAAACTGCGCCGGTAATCTCGGTATATAGATCCAAATACCTTCTCAAAAACTTAGGAGAAAAACCCTGATTCATTCCAACCATATCGTGGTAAACCAAAACTTGTCCGTCGCAATCTTGTCCAGCTCCAATTCCAATTGTAGGGATCGAAATACTTTCCGAAGCCGTTTTTGCAAGAGATGCCGGAATTTTTTCCAAAACAATAGCGAAGCATCCTAATTCCTCTAATAATTTACAATCAGAAATCAACTTCTCAGCTTCTGCATCCTCTTTTGCACGTACTTTATAAGTTCCAAATTGATAGATACTTTGAGGCGTCAAACCAAGATGCCCGCAAACAGGGATTCCTGCATTCACGATTTTTCTAATCGATTCTTCAATCTCTTTTCCACCCTCGATTTTGATAGCATGCGCACCACCTTCTTTCATCATTCTCACTGCAGATTCCAAAGCTTTTTCAGGATTACTTTGATAAGTTCCAAAGGGTAAATCTGCCACAACCAGAGCTCTTTCCACACCGCGAACCACACATTGCGTATGGTAGATCATCTGGTCAAGTGTGATTGGCAAAGTCGTTTCGTGGCCAGCCATCACATTCGCTGCAGAATCTCCAATCAATATAGAATCTACGCCGCCTGCGTCCACCATTTTCGCCGTTGTAAAATCGTAAGCCGTCAGCATTGTGATCTTTTCCTTATCGAATTTCATTTTTCGCAAGGTCTCCGTCGTGATTTTTTTTATTTCAGAATGTACAGACATAGGAATTATTAATGATAAATTATTAATGATAAATGATAACCATTAATAAAGATTGATATGTAAAATTGATGAATTTATTTGGAACGATGAATTGCAATCCAATTATCATTCATCGATTATCATTTATATTACGACGTGACCGAGTTTAATCAATTTGTCACGGTTCAGGATTTTGATATTTCTGCCTTCCACGGAAATCAAATCATCTTGTTTGAATTCGGAAATCAATCGGATGGCACTTTCTGTAGCCGTTCCAATCAGGTTGGCGATTTCTTCTCTCGTCAAAGAGATTTTGATAAAACCTTCTGGGTCAGTCCCTAATTTTTGTTCCAGCAAAACAAGAATTTCCGCCAATCTTTCTCTCACTGTTTTTTGAGCTAGGAAGGTTACAGTGTTCGCAGATTCGCCCAATTCGTAAGCGATTTTTTGAAGCATTGCATAAGATAATTTGGAATCATTCTCCAGTAATCTAAGAAAAATATCAGACGGTAAAAACTGAACTTTCATCGGCGTCATCGCTTCCGCTTTGGCTTGGAAATTCTCTCCACAAAGCAAAGAACGGTAACCTATCAAATCGTTTTCTTTGCAAAATCTAAGAATCTGGTCTTTTCCATAAACACCTGATTTCGATAATTTTGCAGTTCCTTTTTCGATAAAATAAACGCCTTTCGGCAAATCTCCGTCGTCGAAAACGACATCGCCTTTTGAGAATTCCAAGACTTTGAGTGCATTGCTGTAAACTTCAAAATCTTCAGAATTAAGGCTTTCGCGTAAAGATTCTTTGTTAAAGGCCTTTGAGAAATTTTCTTCTATAACCAATTGTTGTTCAAGAGACATACCTATGACATTTGTCAGCAAAAATAAGACTTTTTAACGCTACATCCCAAGATTTTTGCCGTAATTTTGCAATCCAAACATCTGAGTATTTTTTAATGGCAGAACAATGCTTCCACTGCGGTCAGAAAATCGATAAGGAAAGACTTCTTTTCGATGAGAAAATATTTTGTTGCAACGGTTGTCAATCGGTTTATGAAATTCTTAATTTTCACAATCTCGACAATTTTTACAATATCAATAAAAATTCCGGAATCCGGCCGAGCAATGAGAACAATGCTCAGTTCGACTACTTGGACACGCCCGAAATCTTCACCAAAGTCGTCGATTTTTCTGAAGGCGGAACTACTCTTGTTACATTTAAAATTCCCGTAATCCATTGTTCCTCTTGCATTTGGCTACTGGAAAGCCTTCACACCATCAATAACAAAATCAAATACTCTCAGGTTAATTTTACCAGAAAAACAGTTCAGATCTCTTTCAAAGAAGAGGAAATAAAACTGAGCGAGGTGGCAAAATTCCTAACCAATCTTGGCTACAAACCAGTCATCAACCTAGAATCTGCAGAGAAAAAGCACGAAAAATTAGACAAAACTCTATTGACCAAATTAGCTGTTGCCGGATTTGCCTTTGGAAACGGCATGTTCATCAGCTTCCCCGAGTATGTTTCTGACAATGATACGATGTTTGAGTCGTACAAAAACATGTTCAGAATCATTATGTTCCTGCTGGCGACAGCAGTTGTACTGTATTCTGCATCAGATTATTACAAATCCGCTTGGTACGGCTTGAAAAATAAGATCATCAACATAGATGTCCCGATTGTTTTGGGCATTATCGTTCTTTACGGAAGAAGCGTTTATGAAGTTGTAACTGATTATGGACCAGGTTATTTTGACACATTATGTGGATTATTGTTCTTTATGTTGATGGGAAAAACCTTTCAAAAGAGAACTTACAATTCATTGTCGTATGACAGAGATTACAAATCCTTCTACCCGATTGCGGTTACCAAAGTCGATTTCAATGGAAAGCAAGACAATATTTTGCTCTCAGATTTGACAGTTGGCGATAGAATTATGGTTAGAAATCAGGAAATCATTCCTGTAGATTCTATTTTAATTAAAGGCGAAGGGAATATTGACAATAGTTTCATCACGGGAGAATCTGCGCATATTTCCAAAAAACCAGGTGACAAGATTTTTGCCGGAGGAAAACAATCAGGTTCTATTTTGGAACTCGAAGTCATCAAAAGCGTTGATCAAAGTTATCTGACTCAACTTTGGAATAAAGAGGCGTTCAAAAAATTCGAAACCGGTCTGGATACGATGACCAATACGATTAGCAAATACTTCACAATTGTGATTTTAGGAATCACTTTAGTTGCCGGAATTTATTGGTCGACCATAGATATGGAAAAAATGTTCCAGGTCGTCTCTGCTATTTTAATTGTGGCCTGCCCTTGTGCATTAGCCTTGTCTGCGCCTTTTACTTTTGGGCATATAATGAGGATTCTTGGTCGGAATAAATTCTATGTAAAAGACACTTTGACCATCGAAAGATTGGCAAAAGTTGATACTCTGGTTTTCGACAAAACCGGGACCATTACTGAAAATAAAAAGACAAATATCAATTTTATTGGAACAAAAATCGAGGAATTTGATTTAAGAAATATTAAATCTTTGCTTAAAAACTCCAATCATCCGCTTTCAAAATCGCTTTATGAATTTATTGAAGTGAATGATGATTATTTTGAAGTTGAAGATTTCCTAGAGATTTCAGGCAAAGGTTACGAGGCGAAAGTGAGAGGAACAATTTACAAAATTGGCTCTGCAAGCTTTACCAACCAAGAATCTCAAAACTTGGAAACTGCCGTTTACATCAGTAAAAATGGAGATTTCATCGGGAAATTCATTTTCAAAAATGAATACCGGAATAATATTGCCCAGCTTTTCAAGAACCTGAAAGATTACGGAATCAATATCTTAAGTGGTGACAATTCTTCAGAAAAACCTATTTTAGAAAAACTGATCCCATCGATTTCTGAAATGAAATTCAACCAAAACCCTGAGAACAAACTGGATTTCATCAAAAAGCTTCAGGACGAAGGCAAAAAGGTAGCAATGCTGGGTGACGGATTGAATGATGCAGGCGCTCTAAAACAGAGCAATGTCGGAATCGCAATTGCAGACGACAGCAACTCTTTCACGCCTTCTTCGGATATAATCATGAACGGCGAAAAAATCCCTGAATTAGACAAATTCTTACACCTGGCAAAAGACGCCATCAAAATTGTAAAATTCACATTCATAATCAGTTTGTGTTACAATGTTGTGGGGGTTGGATTTGCAGTTTCCGGACACATGCATCCACTTTTTGCGGCTATTTTCATGCCTGTAAGTTCTATAACCGTTGTTACATTTACGACACTATCAACCTGGCTGAGAAGTTCAAAATACTTTAAGATAAGTGTATAAAAGCCTTCTTATTTAGAGCGATTACAAATTATCCATATTTCGACCATTCTGACCAAAGTCAGTAATTTTCACTAAATTTGACGACTGTTTTTAACTTAAATTTGCCAACACTATGGAGGCTCTCTATTTAATGATTATCTGCAGCGTTTCTTTGGCTGTTATTTTCCTAATGATTTTCATTATTGGAGCTAAAAAAGGACAGTTTGAGGACGATGAATCACCAGCAGTCAGAATTCTATTCGATGACGAGGTGAAGACAAAACAGGAGACAGAAACTCCTAAAAACGAAAAAGAATAATTGCTATTTGTATATATGGAAACACAAAAATTTAGTTATGACAACAGGATTGTCCGCGCTTTTCTTATTGCGACGGTCGTTTTTGGTTTGTTAGGTTTTTTATTAGGACTTACTGCCGCGTTGTTACTATTTTATCCGGAATTACCAGAATTTTTCTTGGGAACAGATGACCCGACCATCAAAACTTTGCGTAGCGAAGGAATGCAGGGATTGATAAATTCTCAAGGTGCATTTGGATTTGGACGTATTAGAATGATGCACACCAGTATGGTGATTTTTGCATTTGTTGGGAACAGTTTTTTCTCAGGATTCTACTACTCTATGCAGAGGTTATTAAAAACAAAGATGTGGAGTGCTACCCTATCTTGGATGCATTTCTGGGGTTGGCAATTAATGTTGGTTACGACCATCATTACCTTCTTTATGGGACTCAATACCTCAAAGGAATACGCAGAACACGAGTGGCCAATTGATCTTTTGATTTTGGTGGTTTGGCTTATATTCGGAATTAATATGTTTGCAACAATTGCTGTCCGCAGAGTTAGACATCTTTACGTAGCAATTTGGTTCTACGTTGGAACTTGGGTTGCCGTAGCAATGCTTCATATTTTCAACAACCTAGAAGTTCCTCTATCTTTCACTACGTGGAAATCCTATTCTGCTTATGCAGGTGTGAAAGACGCATTGGTACAATGGTGGTATGGCCATAATGCGGTTGCATTTTTCCTAACTACTCCAGTTCTTGGGATGATGTATTACTTTGTACCAAAAGCTGCTGACAGACCAGTCTTCTCATACAAATTATCAATTATCCACTTCTGGTCTTTGATTTTCGTATATATTTGGGCAGGTCCTCACCACTTGCAATATACTGCTCTACCAGCTTGGGCTCAAGCTGTTGCAACAGGATTCTCGATTATGTTGATTGCACCATCTTGGGGAGGAATGTTGAACGGATTATTGACATTAAGAGGAGCTTGGGACAAAGTAAGAGAAAATCCGGTTCTGAAATTCTTCGTTGTAGCTGTAACTTGTTATGGTATGGCAACTTTTGAAGGTCCGCTTTTGGCAACTAAAACAGTGAACAAAGTAGGTCACTTTACCGACTGGGTAATTGGTCACGTTCACTTAGGTGCACTGGGATGGAACGGTTTTATGGCATTCGGGGTTATCTATTATTTAGTTCCAATCTTGTGGAGAACCAAACTTTGGTCAGTAAAATTAGCTAACTGGCATTTCTGGTTAGGAACTTTCGGAATTATATTTTATGCAGTTCCATTATATATCTCCGGATTCACCCAAGGATTGATGTGGAAACAATTCAATCCAGACGGAACATTAGTTTACAAAAACTGGTTGGATACTGTAACTGCGATTCTTCCTTATTTCAAAATGAGATTCGTAGGAGGATTCTTATATTTCTCTGGTGCGGTTCTAATGGTTATAAATCTTATTGCAACTGCCAGAAAAGGTTCTTTCCAGAGAGAAGTTCCTGTAGAAGTTCCCGCATTGGCAAATGTCAGCAAAGGGAGAAAAGAAGGCGAGACTTTCCACTTGTGGTTAGAAAGGACACCTCTTTACTTATCAATATTGTCATTTATAGTATTATCAATTGGAGGAGCCTTAGAAATATTGCCTACCATATTTGTAAAAGATAACGTACCTACAATTTCTGCGGTTAAGCCTTATTCACCATTAGAATTGGAAGGTCGAGACATTTATATTAGAGAAGGCTGTAATGCCTGTCACTCTCAGATGATTCGTCCTTTCCGTGATGAAGTTGTAAGGTTCAACGGTAAAAATGGACAATATTCTAAAGCTGGAGAATTTGTATATGACAGACCGTTTCTTTGGGGTTCTAAAAGAACAGGTCCTGATTTACAGAGAGAAGGCGGTGTTAGACCAGATTCTTGGCATTTCAAACATATGTATAATCCAAGGTCCACCTCCGCAGGTTCTATTATGCCTAGATATCCTTGGTTAATAGAAAACACGCTAGACAGAAGTAAATCTAAAGCGAAGTTGGAATTGATGAAAAACAGTTTCGATGTTCCATATACAAAAGCTCAGATTGACACAATGGATTCTTGGATGAACAACCAGGCGAGTGCAATTGTGAAGAATGTATTCTCAGAAGCTGCTGATGTTAAAAAATCTTTTGCAGAAGCTAAAGATTCAAAAACAAAAGCTGGTGGGCAATTTGTACCGCTTGAGAAGAGAGAAATCGTAGCTTTGATATCTTACCTACAAAGATTAGGGACAGATATCAAAACGACTGAAGTTAAAACGGCTAGTAATTAAAATTTAAAATAAAATGATTCCGCAAAGTTTCAAAGACATCGTCTCTAGTGTAGAAAACGCTGGTTTTTTCCAAACTTTAGCAATGATCATCTTCATATTGTTTTTTATTGTGGTGGTTTATATAGTCATCAACAGACCAAAAAAATATTACTCTGAAGAAGAAAATGCGCCTTTGGAAAAAGACCACGATGATGACAAATTTACTTTGTAACTCTATTAAAGATAATTAATCATGAAAAGAAGAACACCTGTTTATATTAATATTCTAATCGTTTTAGGATTATTGCTGGTAGTGTTTTATATGTTCTCGCAATCATCGGACTTCTTGAGTTCCAGATATTTTCTGGGAACAGCTTTGATCAGTATTATTGTAGTATTCATTCAATCAGCAATTGGTGATTTGATTGAAAATGAAAAATTCAAGAAATTAACTGATTCTGAAAAAGCGGCTTATCTTAACGAAACTAAAGTCAATTATTTCCAATATCTGTGGAATGGCGCATTCAAAAGTCAAGGTGAGAAAGAAGAGAAAGATATCCTTATCGACCACGGATTCGATGGAATTATGGAGTTAGACAATCAGCTTCCAAAATGGTGGTTAGGTCTTTTCTACTTCGGAGTTGCTTATTGCGTTTTATATGTTGGATCATATTTCTTAACAGATTTCGCACATCCTTACAAAGAATACGAGCAAGAATACAGAGAACAAACTGCAGCTATTAATGATTATATGACGACAGTTACGCAGCCAACTCTAGAAACGGCTGTTTTCTCAGAAGATAACGTAGAAGCTGGTAAAGCAGTTTTCGAAACCAACTGTGTATCTTGTCATGGTGAAGGTGGTAAAGGTGGAATAGGCCCTAACTTGACTGATAATTTCTGGATTAATCAACCGGAGAAAACTTTATTCAAAAATGTTTTCTATATGGTAGATAATGGTAGTAAAAACAACCCAACAATGCAGGCTTGGGGTAAAAACGGTGTGGTATCTGGATTTGATATGCAAAATGTAGCAGCTTACGTTTATCACATCAACCAAGAACAAGCGCCAATTACGGAAGCACAAGGGGGTGCTGCTCCGCAAGGGACAGAGGCACACTGGGAAAAATAAGTCGTAAATAACTTAACATACAAAAGAGATTGTCAAAAAATATTGTTCTGTTCGGAATGATATTTGGAAAATGAATTGAAACAATTCGTTTTTCGGGCAATCTCTTTTTTTATCTAAAATATTATGAGTGGGACAGAAAAAAAATACAACGAGGCGGAAAGCTGGGTGGTAGAAGCTGAGACATTCAGAGACTCTGTTGGGACAATGGATAATACCGGAAAAAGAAGATGGGTATTTCCAAGAAAACCAAAGGGTAAATATACCAATTACAGATATCTGGTTAGTATCGTACTATTAGCAATCTATTTTGTAATTCCTTTTCTTAAAATCAATGGCAATCCGCTTCTTTTATTCAACATTATAGAGCGCCAGTTTTTCATTTTTGGTCAGCCATTTTATCCTCAGGATTTCTTTATTTTAGCTTTAGGAGCGATTGCTTCATTAATATTCATTATTCTTTTTACAGTAGCTTTTGGAAGGATATTTTGTGGATGGATTTGTCCGCAGACTATCTTTTTGGAAATGATTTTCCGTAAAATCGAATATGCGATAGAAGGCGACCGAAATAAACAAATCAGACTCGACAGTCAAGCTTGGGATACAGAAAAAATCTGGAAACGTTCTCTGAAATGGACTATTTTCGTCATCATTTCTCTGGTAATAACCCACATTATGTTTATGTACATTGTTGGTTACGAAGAAGTTTTGAAGATAATGCAGGAAGGTCCGTTTGCAAGACCAACCAATTTCTTGGTAATGATTTTGTTTTCTGCGGCATTTTACTTTGTATTTGCCTGGTTCAGAGAGCAGGTTTGTACAATGGTTTGTCCGTACGGAAGATTGCAAGGTGTATTGATTGACAGAGATACCATTAATGTTTTCTACGACCACAAAAGAGGTGAAAACCGTTCCAAATGGAAAAAAGGTGAAGACAGAAAAGCCGAAGGAAAAGGTGACTGCATCGATTGTAAACAGTGTGTTGTGGTTTGCCCAACGGGAATCGATATCCGTGATGGTTTACAGATGGAATGCGTGAATTGCACAGCTTGTATCGATGCTTGTGATGAAGTGATGGTAAAAGTTGGACTTCCGCCAGGATTGATTCGTTACGCATCAGAAAAAGAAATTGAGGAACAGGCTCAATTCAAATTCTCTGGAAAGATGAAAATCTATTCCGTGATTTTAGCTTTACTCGTTGGATTCCTTGGATTCTTGCTTTACAACAGAGGCGAAATGGAAGCGAAATTCCTGAAACCTCCAGGGTCAACTTTCTTCATCAGAGATGGAAAAATAACGAACA